>Ga0194125_10000836_pt1 | contig 52441 bp, 51 predicted proteins | sample TA2KigC250mmetaG_FD_148626 | JGI IMG/M metagenome (GOLD analysis project Ga0194125, IMG submission 148626) | Freshwater microbial communities from Lake Tanganyika, Tanzania - TA2015034 Kigoma Deep Cast 250m | ecosystem: Environmental > Aquatic > Freshwater > Lake | place: Tanzania: Lake...
CGCAGGCAGTTAGCCATCCAGCTAACCTTGCCTTGGAAATTTGCTGATTTTTCGCCGATTTGAGCATCTTGCGCTCTATTTGCGCAAAACTTACGTTAAGGGGTTTTTTCAGTGAACTCACTCATTAAATAAAAATACCAACGCTCTTCGGTAGTCTGGCAATCATCATCATTTTATGAAAATGATCTTAGATCCATGACTTTGCGTCGCCAACTTTCGTTGGCTTTACCTGTTCGGTTGTCTGGCAATCCTGGCCATTCTGGGAATGGCTTTAGATCCATGACTCTGCGCCCCAAACTTTCGTTTGGTTTGCCTTTTCGGTGGTCTTCTTATCATCGCTTTCAACTTACGAAAGCCTTAGATTCAAGACGCTGCTATAGAAGTTTTCACTTATATAGCCTTTTCGGAGCGCGGCAAAATTATTATCGCGCCCAATCACTATCGTGTCAAATTAATTATAGATTTCACAAAGAACCGCTAATACTGCTGGTAATGTCGAATCGCCTCTTTGATCTCCTGGGCGCCGCCTTTGGGCAGGCCATTGATGAATACCGGCTGGGAACCGCCCGCTGTTTCGATGGTGATATTCGCCCAGAGTACTCCCGAGTTGATCTTCACCGAGGCGATCTGATCGTAGTTGATGATCTCCTCATCTGAGCCGAATATCCTGCGCTTCAAAAAATGGACGCCATCGGGGGCGACAGTCACCCGATCCGGAAACCAGAAGTTCCCTTTTGTCAGCCTGCTGGAATAATATACTTTGTCCATATTTCTTCTCCTATGCTGTACATTGTAAACTAACCCAAAACCTTTTTGATCCTTTTCAACAATGTGTTGATTTTAAAGGGCTTGACGATATATTCATCACAACCAGCGATGCGGCCTTCTATTATATCTCGCTCCATGCCTTTGGCGGTCACCATTATGACATAGGCGCCCCTCGTGGCCTCATTGCTCCTCAGGTATTTGCAAATCTCGTAACCATCGAACTTTCCCGGCAACATGATATCGAGAAGAACCAGGTCCGGCGTTTCTTTGACAGCCAGTTCCAGAGCATCGTCCCCTGTAGTGGCCGTCAATAGACGATAGTCGTCGAAATCGAGAGTCAGCCTCAAGATATCGAGGATATCGGGTTCGTCTTCAACGATCAGGATTTTCTTCATCGCTTCTCCTTAGAGACTGTTTAAAAGTCGCCAGAAACCACAGATAAACACAGATAAACACAGATTTTCTTGATGAACTGCCGTCTTTTATCGCCGAAATCCCTTTTGTCTGTGTTCATCTGTGGCCGATTTGTGTTTTAAAACACTCTCTTACAGAAAAATTTCCTCCACAATTGTACACCATAGAGAGGGGATAGTATGATAGAATTGCCTTCGTAACATCAGACAGCACTTGAACAATTAATCATCCGATCGTGGCCCCTGATCCCCCGGATGGGAAGGTTCGAAGGCGAAGCCGGTGCGCTTAGCAAGCCAGTCCGGCGCTGACCCGCAACTGTGAGGAGAGTCATTAATCCAAAGTCTGACAGTTAATAGCCGACGCTACAAGACTATCAGACTTCGGACTATTAGACTCCCCAAGCCAGGCCGCCCGCCACGATCGTGATTTCCACTAACCCTCGCGGATAGGAGGTGGGAATGCCGAAAGAAATCTATTAGCATAAACCATTCTACTACCTCCCCTGTCCCTGCGGCAGGGGTTTTTGATTCTGCTCACGAGTCAAGAAAAAACTAATACAGAGAAGGCGGGGCAGCACACATGGGGGCATGCTCCGAACGCCCCCATGTGTGCTGCCCCGAATCCCTTGCTCGAAGATTTGTTTGTTCGAAGGAGTTACACGACATGTCGAAAAAAATACTCATTCCAATTTCCATACTAGCGATCATCGCCTTGCCCATCCTGGGGGCATGCGCGCCGCAAGCAGCGCCGATCGAAGATGCTGCCCCAGAAGTGCTCGAATTAGAAGACGGGCTTGGACGAATAGTCTCCATCGAGCTTCCCGTCGAAAGGATCATCTCGCTTGCGCCCTCCAACACCGAGATTCTCTTCGCCGTCGGGGCAGGGGAACAGGTCATCGGGCGGGATAGCGTCTCGAATTACCCGGAACAGGCCATGCAAGTCACCGACATCGGCGGCGGCTGGGGCGACCTGAACACCGAGACCATCCTGACGATGGACTCTGATCTGGTGCTGGCCGCCGAGTTGACCGCCCCCGAGCAAATCCAAACCCTGGAAGACCTGGGGTTGACCGTCTACGCGCTGGCCAACCCCGTTGATCAGGAAGGCTTGTTCGAGAACCTGCGCATCGTCGCCCAAATCACCGGCCACGAAGATGAAGCAGAAACGCTGATCGCAGAACTTCGCGGCCGCGTCGATGTCGTGCTGGCAAAAGTCGCCACCGTCGAGGAACGCCCCCTGGTGTTCTACGAGCTGGACGCCACCGATCCAAACGCCCCGTGGACAGCAGGGCCGGGCACCTTCCATGACGCCCTGATCAACCTGGCCGGCGGCGCCAACGTCGGCAGCGTTCTCGAGGGCGCCTGGGTACAGATCAACCTGGAAGAACTCATTGCCCAAGACCCAGAGATCATCCTGCTGGGCGATAATTTCTACGGCGGCGTGACCCCTGAAGATGTGGCCTCCCGCGCCGGCTGGGATAGCCTCTCGGCGGTGCAGAAGGGACAGATCTACATATTCAACGATGATCTTATCAGCCGCCCCGGCCCGCGCCTGGTAGATGGGCTGGAAGAGCTAGCTAAATTCCTGCACCCTGAGTTGTTCGAGGAGTAATACTCAGGCGGTCACCCTCTTATATGTTGTTGGCTAGAAACCCAAGCCAGATTTCACCGCAAAGACGCAAAAGTCGCAAAGATTATGCTTATTCGCCGGACGGGCTTTTGATCTTTTTTGTGATCTACTGATACTCAAGCTGATGGCACAACTATTGAACAAACACAAGGATTACCCATGACTCTGCAAGATTTGATCTCGAAAATCCAACCTCTCGACGAAGCCGCTATGCAAACTGCCCGCGCACGCCAGGACGACCTGACCAAGCCGCGCGGCAGCCTGGGACAGCTCGAATCGCTCTCCGTGCAAATCGCCGGGATCACCGGCCAGGCGCGCCAGAAGATCGAGCACAAAGTCGTCATCACCATGGCGGGGGATCACGGCGTGGTGGCCGAGGGCGTCAGCGCCTATCCCTCCGAGGTTACCCCGCAGATGGTGATGAATTTCGTCTCCGGCGGCGCAGCCATCAATGTGCTGGCGCGGCATGTCGGTGCGCGCGTAGTCATCGTGGATATGGGCGTCGCCAGCGAGATCGAACATCCCGCGGTGGTGAACAAGAAAATTGCCCTGGGAACGAATAACATCGCCCAAGGTCCCGCCATGTCCCACCAGCAGGCCATCCAGTCCATCGAGGCCGGGATTTCGGTAGTCGAGGCAGAAATCGAAAAAGGCCTCGACATCGTGGCGACTGGCGATATGGGCATCGGCAACACCTCCCCCTCGGCGGCCATCGCCGCAGCCATCACCGGGCGATCTGTCCAAGAGATCACCGGGCGCGGCGCCGGCATTGATGACGCTGGCTTGCAGCGTAAAATCAACGCCATACAAAAAGCGTTGGAGGTCAACCGACCCAACCCCAAAGATGGCCTGGATGTTCTCGCCAAAGTCGGGGGCTTCGAAATCGGCGGGCTGACAGGCGCAATACTGGCCGCCGCAGCGCGCCGCAAGCCGGTAGTCGTTGACGGCTTCATCTCCACCGCCGCGGCGATGATCGCCGTCAGTCTGGCACCGGCTGCCCGCCCTTACCTGATCGCCGCCCACCGCTCGCAGGAACTCGGCCACCAGATCATGTTAGAATGGCTGGACCTGCAACCGCTGCTTGACCTGGATATGCGCCTGGGCGAAGGCACAGGCGCGGCCTTAGCTCTCTCGCTCGCCGAAGCCGCCTGCAAGATCCTCGACGAAATGGCGACTTTCTCCGAGGCCGGCGTTTCGGATAAGGAGTAAACTCAAGACCCTAAAGGTCTTCAAGACCTTTAGGGTCTCACGCTCACGCTGAAATGATTCCTTTCCTCGCCGCCCTGCAATTCCTCACCCTCAGCCCCCCGCTGGTCAGGCGCGCCTTCACCGAAAAAGAACTCGGTCAGGCGGCTGGTTTCTACCCGCTGGTCGGCGTCCTGATCGGGGCGCTGCTCTACGGCGCTAATTACGGCCTTGCCCTGATCGCCCCCGATGCGCTGCGCGCCGCCCTGCTGCTGGCTTTGTGGATATTGCTGACCGGCGCGCTGCATCTGGATGGATTGCTGGATACCTTCGATGGGATATTCGGTGGACACACGCCGGAACGTCGTTTGGAGATCATGCGCGATGAACGGGTGGGCGCATTCGGACTCAGCGCAGGCGTGATCCTGCTCCTGATGAAATTCTCCGCCCTGAGTGGATTCCTGCAATCCGCCCCGGCGTTGATCCTGATCCCCGCGGCGAGTCGCTGGGGGATGACCCTGGCCGTGTTCGCCTTCCCCTACGCCCGCCCCGAGGGATTGGGCAGCGCCGTCAAAGCGCACACCACCTGGAGACAGGTCGCCTTCGCCACCCTGACCGTTCTGATCACAGCCTGGGTTTGCGCCGGATGGATCGGTTTGATCGCCCTCGGGGGCACGCCGCTGCTCGTTTGGGCAGGTTCAACTTTCGTCCTGGCCCGCATCCCCGGCCTGACCGGCGATATCTACGGCGCCATCAACGAACTGGCGGAGTTAGTAGCAGTCGTCTTCTTCGCGATCAGTATTTGACTACAGAAGTAACTGCTCAGCCATCGAACGGATTAGCCCGAAAAAAGGGTGTGCGAAGGGGGCGTAGCCCCCTTCGCACACCCTTTTTTCGAGAACTTCCCCGTATGGCTGAGTAGTTACTTACAGAAAACACCATGGGAAAACTGACTTTACTCATCGGCGGCGCACGCAGTGGAAAATCAACCTGCGCCGAAAAACTGGCTTCCGAGCGCGGCAATGACATCCTTTACATTGCCACCGCACAGGCGCTCGACCCGGAAATGGCGGCGCGCATCGAAAAGCACAAAGGTCGGCGGCCGCAAAACTGGCGAGCGCTGGAGATTCCACACGGCATCGCCGATGCCCTGCGTGATAACACGCCGCCCGCCGACCTGATCCTGCTCGATTGCCTGACCATGTTGGTCAGCAACCTGGTGCTGACCGTCACCGACGAAGAATTCGAACCGGATAAGGGGCGCGCCGAAGAAATCGTGGCTGACGAAATCGAGTCGCTGTTGGCAATCATCAAGAAAAGCCGCGTCGATTGGATTATCGTCTCGAACGAAGTCGGCATGGGTCTTGTGCCGGCCTACCCCCTCGGGCGCGTCTACCGCGATCTGCTGGGATGGGCCAATCGCAAAGTCGCCGCGGCGGCCGACGAGGTGTATCTATTGGTGGCAGGGTTGATGCTGCCGCTTCACCAACTGGCCTCCTCGTCGCATTCTTTCGTTTGAACCTCCCCATATCTCTCTGCCAGGAATGGGCACAGACGAGCATAGAGTATTTCTGCGACTTTTTGCGCGCCTACGGGGGTGAAATGATACACATCGTAAAAATACTGCGAGCTTTTTTGTAATTCATCCGCAAGATCAACGACCAAAACCCCATTCTCGTCCCCGACGTTTCTAGTCACCCCATTATACAGTTCCAGTATCTCCCATTGGGTTTGTCCATCTAACTCTCCCACCTCGATGCGCGCCAGATCAACCCCGGTGATGTCATCAACGCCATATCCATAGAGAGCCGGTTGGGTGATCAATACAGGCTCGATGCCACTTTCCCTGGATATTTCTATGAGCCTCCTCAACCTGTCCTCATAATGAGTGAGATAGTCCTGGCGATGACGTTGTAGAACTTCTTCCCTTTCCTGCCTGGACACTTCCACGGATGGATATTCAGATATCTCCTTGCCTGAGTGACCGATATCACGCTCTTGGGTGGCGATGAACCTGGCGAGATTGAACAAAAGCGCCACAACCTCGCTGCGCACGGCAGCAGATTTCACCAGACCAAGGACGCTGGTTGTATTCACTTGGGCTCTGCGATCATCTTCCCCCATCTCCTCTAACCCCATATCGTTAGCCCCCACAAGGAACAGGACCACGTCTGGGCGCAGTCGAACCACATAATCTTCCATCAAGACGATATGCCCATACGTCGAATGTCCATCCAGGCCAGCGTTGTTGATCCACATTTTCGAGAAATGATCCTTGAGCCTCAGCCCAAGTTTGTCCACCCAGGTTTGACCTTCCGAAAGATAAAAACATTCTGTCGTGCTGCCCCCAACAGCCAGGATCGTCAGATATTCCTGGAAATCTGCTGGCGGCTCCTCGCCTCGGAAACCCAGGGAATTTTTCTCGTGAAGTATAAACTCGTCCAGTCCTTCGATTGTTGTGTTGTGTATTTCATACTGGCGATGTACGGGCATAACGATCTTGTCCCCCTTGATCCGAAAGCCAAAAGGGTTGCCAAGCACCCTGAGCAGGATTTCCAGCGCCGCGAAGGCAAAACAGAATCCCAGCGCCATCACGAGAAGATTCTTGGCGAGGTCTACCCTTTTATTTTTCATCGAATGATCCATGCAGCGGTTGCAGAATATCTTCCATCGAGGAGCATTCAGCAATTCTATCTGGCAGCCATCCGGCTGTCAATTACGTACCGCTGAAAGCGCGGAGTTGGCTGAAGCCAATTGATGTGCGCGATAACAGGTATCTCGTGGTATAAACGACTCTTGATACTGTTGTTAGTCGCCACTTTCACAGCGAGATTCCAAAGCCACATACATTAAATGTAACTGCTCAGCCATCGAACGGATTAGTCCGAAAAAAGGGTGTGCGAAGGGGGCTACGCCCCCTTCGCACACCCTTTTTTCGGGAACTTCCCCGTATGGCTGAGGAGTTACCATATACTCCCCGCGCGTGAAGGGTGAGTCATTGCTATACTTATCACATGCGCATTGACTATATTGTCTGTCCTGCTGATATTGAAGACAAACTTGTTACCAAACATCATGTTACTGCCTTGGAAGCGAAGCAGACCATTCTCAACAATCCACGAATACATTTCGCCGAACAAGGTTATACTGAGGGTGAAAATGTCTACGCAGCATTTGGTCAATCATTTGGCGGAAGATATTTGTCAGTATTCTTTGTCTACAAACCAGCCAGCCACACAGCCATATTATCAGCGCTCGTGATATAAGCAAGAAGGAACGAAAGTCCTATGGCCGCAAATAAAAGCAGCATTTCGCAAGCAAGCAATCTGGAAGAGATGGGGGAATTTTGGGATACACACGATTTCACCGAATATGATAGTGACGTGCCCGACGTCGGATTCGAAATAATGTGCGCAGTCCCAATCGAGGTAGAACTACTCAACTCCCTCGAAAAACAAGCAAACCTTCGGGGCATCAAAGTGGAGACGCTTGTAAATCTTTGGTTGCAACAGAAGCTCGTAGAACAGCACTGATTCGTGAAGAAATTTATTGCATAACGAGATGGCGGTTAACACCGGCTGTCGCGCACAGCGGCTTTCGCCGCTCAAAAACCGGCGCGATTTGCCAGAAGATGTTTCCGCCATAATATGCGCAAACCAAACCATGAACTATTGATCATATTCGCCGCCATGCTCTGGGGTACCACCGGCACCGCCCAGGCATATGCCCCTCCGGGCGCGGACCCCAGGTCGGTTGGCGCCATCAGGTTGGCCATCGGCGGTCTCGCCTTGCTGACGATCACCCTGGGGCGCGGTTTCTCGCTTCGCAGGATCGAATGGAAATCGGCGCCGATGCTGATCGCTGGCATCTGCATGGCGGCATACAACCTCTTCTTCTTTGCAGGCGTGGCCAGGGCGGGGGTAGCTGTCGGCACGATTGTGACCATCGGAAGCTCTCCCATCCTGGCTGGCCTGCTGGGTTGGCTCCTCCGCAAGGAGCGCCCCGGGTGGCGCTGGTATCTGGCCACCATCCTGGCCGTTGCCGGCGGCGTTCTGCTGATCCTTCCGGGAGAAAAGATCCATATAGACCCGCAAGGCATCGCCCTGGCGTTGATCTCTGGGTTTTCCTATGCAGTCTTCTCTGTTACCAGCAAGGGCATGCTCGAGAAAACCCCTCCCGATGCCGCTATGGCAATCGTCTTCTCGCTGGGAGCAATCTTGCTCTCACCCATCCTTTTTCGCGCCGACTTGTCCTGGTTATCGCAGCCAAACGGCTGGATGTCAGCTCTATTCCTGGGCCTGGTCTCTACCGCGCTGGCCTATATCCTTTTCGCTCGAGGCCTGGTCTCTGTGCCGGTGGCCAAAGCGGTCACCCTCACGCTAGCAGAACCGCTGACCGCCTCTCTCTTGGGAGTCATCCTCCTCGACGAAGATCTGCCAAGGACCGCCGCTTCAGGCATCGGTCTGATCTTTGCGGGCCTGGTCGTGCTATCAACGGGAAAGTTGACTCCCCGATGAATAGAATGCTACAATGCTGTCAGGAACCAACCATGCCAAAACCCGGACTGCTACCCAAACAACTTCTCGACGTCCTAAAGAACCGAGAGATTTTCCCCATCGGCGCCTTGGCATACTATGGGCCTGACGATCAGACCTGCACGCGCATCATCGCCTGTGTAATCATTGCGCCCGACGCCATCCCTCGATTCCAGCATTGGCAGGGTGACGAGGTGTGCGCCGATCCGCTGGCGGCCACAGAGATCGGACGATTCTTCAAACTGAACGGCGTCCAGGACGTGATCATGACCGAGGGGATGATCGGCTGCCCGCACGATGAGGGGTACGACTACCCCGAAGGCGAAGTATGCCCGCTGTGTCCTTTTTGGCGCAGCTAAGGCTTCCCATGTTACAATTTCCCCTCATGAAAAACATCATCCCTTCCGTCAAAGGAACACGCGATTTCTACCCCCGCGAGATGGCCATCCGCACCTGGCTATACGACAAAATCCGCCAGGTTTCGGAGTCCTACGGCTATCAGGAATACGAAGGTCCGCTCCTGGAGACCGTCGAACTCTACGCGGCAAAATCCGGGGAAGAGCTGGTCAAAGAACAATCCTTCGTCTTCCCCGATCGCAGCGGCAATCTGATCACCCTGCGCCCCGAGCTGACCCCCACCCTGGTGCGCATGGTCGCCCAACGCCAGGGTCAACTGGCTTTCCCGCTGCGCTGGTGGTCTTTCGGCCCTTTCTGGCGTTACGAACGCCCGCAGAAAGGCCGCTCGCGCGAGTTCTTCCAATGGAATATTGACTTGATCGGCGAAGCCTCCCCCGAAGCTGACGCCGAGATAGTTGCCGTCATGGCTTCGTTTTTCGAAGCCACAGGATTGACCCCCACAGAAGTCGCCATCCTGGTCAACAACCGCCGCTTGATGGATCGAGAATTGGGGAAAATCGGCCTGACAGAGGCGCAGCGTCCCGAGGCGTTTCGTCTGATAGACAGGCGGGACAAGCTGACTCCCGAGGAGTGGTGTGACTACGCCCTGGAGCTTGGTCTCTCCCCGAGGCAGTTCGACCAATTGCTGGCCCTTTTGGAGAATCTCGAACTCTGGAAAGGTTCCGAGGAGTTAGCGCGCTTTTTCGAGGTCATCGCCGCCCTTGGCGTAGACGACTACGTCAAGTACGACCCGCAGATCATCCGCGGCCTGGATTATTACACCGGCACGGTCTACGAAGGCCGCGCCACAACGCCCAGGCTCCGCCGCGCCCTGTCGGGCGGCGGTCGCTACGACAACCTGCTGGCCGACGTGGGCGGCGATCCACTCCCCGGCACAGGGTACGCCATGGGCGATGTGGTCATCACCCTCCTCCTAGAAGATACCGATAACCTGCCCAAAGACCTGGATGTATCCCCCGCGCCGGTGCTGGTGACGGTCTTCGACGAGAGTTTGCTGCTGGCCTCCTACAAACTGGCCGCCGACCTGCGAGCCGCTGGCCTGAACGCCTCCTGCTATCCCGCGCCGGCCAAATTGAGCAAGCAATTCAAATACGCCGACCGCATCGGGGCGCGCCTGGCCCTGGTGCTGGGGCCGGACGAAAAGTCCCAGGGGCAGGTGACGGTCAAGAACCTGCTGGCTGGCGATCAAAGCATCATCCCGCAGGAGGAAGCTCCCGCCTTGATCGGTAAAATCCTTGCTTGCAAAAAACCTTCGTGATAGAATATCTCCCAAATGGCGGATGTAGCTCAATGGCAGAGCGTCGCACTGTGGATGCGAATGTTGCGGGTTCGACCCCCGTCGTCCGCCCAGGAGATATATACTTCCCCTCCGGTTTCATGGCTCTGGGGTAAATCACATCAGCTTGCAAATCTTCTTTGGCAAATGCGCCTGCCGTTGGATTTGACACATCCATGGCTTCTAAATCATAGCTATCTCCGCCCTATCGAAGAGCTTCTCTAGAGTATTACCGTCAAAGATTTGCCTCATGTGCGAAAGTCTTCGAACCGCACAGTGCGCGGAGATCGCAGAGTTTTGCATGATATTCTCTCAGCGACCTCCGCGCCTTCCCTGAGTTTATCCAAGGGAAGGGTTCTCTGCGGTTATGGTTTCGGTTGTAGCATGAATGCCGCGCTACGGATGAAGAATTAATACCGCCTCACGCGAAAAGGTGAGTTGTTTCGTTTCGCCAACCCTGGGGAGTTCGAGATAGGGATTGTTGAAGGTATCAACGTATAATGTTTTCTCCCCGGTCCTCACCTGGACGCGCACGATAGAGCCAAGGAAGGTGACCTCCTCGACTGTACAAGCCAGGTTATTGACCTTCTTCTGCCCATCGGCAAAGCTCAACCGCTCAGGCCGGATAGCGATCATTACCCGATCGCCGTTCTTGTAGGCACCCAACGTTTGCGCAGTCTGTATATCCTGTCCTTCGATGGATAGAACGTTGCGCTGGTTATCGAGCACTTTGGCGTTGTAAGCATTCAACGTCCCTACGAAGTTGGCTACGAATTCCGTCTTCGGGAAGTTGTAGATTTCGAATGGAGGCCCGACCTGCTCGATCCGTCCCTGGTGCATTACCACCACCCGATCCGAGAGAGAGAGGGCCTCTTCCTGGTCATGGGTTACGTAGATGGCCGTTATGCCAAGTTTTTGCTGGATGGCGCGGATTTCCCCGCGTAACACCACGCGGATTTTTGCATCCAGCGCGGAAAGCGGCTCATCGAGCAGGAGAACCTCTGGGTTCAAGGCCAGGGCTCGCGCCAGGGCGACGCGCTGTTGCTGCCCACCAGATAGTTGGTGAGGATAGCGATTAGCCAGACCCGGCATAGCGATCAACTCGAGCAATTCATCCACCCGCGCCTGGATCTCTTCCTGAGGTCGCTTATTCACCTTCATGCCGAAACCGATGTTCCCGCCGACGGTCATGTTGGGGAAGAGGGCGTAAGCCTGAAAGACCATGCCGACGTTACGCTGATTGGGGGGCTTGTTGGTGATATCCTCGCCCTTCACAATGATTTTACCCTGGGTTGTCGTTTCGAATCCCGCAACCAAACGCAGGGTGGTCGTTTTTCCGCAACCGCTTGGGCCGAGAAAGGAAACCAGTTCGCCGCGTTCGACTTGCAAGTCGAAATCTTGTACAGCTACTGTCGAAGCAAAACTCTTGCTTATGTTATTGATTTCGAGAAAAGCCATGGAATACCTCGTTGTCTGAATCAGTGCGCACCAGCGACCTGTTCTTGCCCAGGCGCACCGCGTCCGATCCATTGGAACAAACCGATGGAAGCCCAGGTGAGCAGAAAGCTAATCACGGCCATAGCCTGGGGGGTGTACGCCCGCATCGCCCCGATCTCTTCCATATAGGGGCCGAAAGCTGGCCAGGATAGCAGGGATGCAAAAGTGAATTCACCCATCACGATGGCGAAAGTCAAGAATATCCCACTCAAGATCGCCACACGTAGATTTGGAAAGATCACCTTCGCCAATATCGTCCCCCAACCGGCGCCCATGCTGAGAGCCGCCTCGGTCAACGTTCGCACATCCATCGCCCGCAGACCCGTATCAACGGCGCGGAACATGTAGGGAAACGATAGAACGACATACCCGGCAATCAGCAGCACCGGGCTGCCAATCAGCAAGATGGGCGGTTGGGCGTACAGGCGGATCAGGCCAAACGTCAATACCACTGCGGGCACCACGAAAGGCATCAGGGTGATGAACTCGATGACTGGCCGGACACGGGGCAGACGCCAGTGTACCCAATAAGCGGTTGGCACCACCAGCAGCAGACTGACGCTGATCGTCAGGAGCGCCCAAAGCAGCGAATAACCGAAGTGGGAGAAAAATGCCGGATCAGTAAACGCCACTCGATAGGCCTCGAAGCTGTAGGTCCCTTTGATCATGCGCAGGCTGAACTCGAAAACCGAAAATAAAGGCAGAAAGAAATAGATAAGCCCAATGACCAGGATAAACCATGCCCAGATGTTAGGTTTCTTCATCGCACCCACCTCGATGTCTTGCGTTGCATATAGGCGTAACCGAACATGCAAACGCTCATGATAATGATCATGCCCAACGCCAGCGCATTCCCCAGGCCTGGGTTGTAGAGCACATCACCCTGTATCTGAGCGCCGATCAAGATCGTCACCAGGTTGATGAAGCTACCAGAGAATGCGTAAGCCGTAGCATAAGCGCCAAAGGCATTGCCGAAGAGAAGGATCATCGTACCCAGGATCGAGGGCAGCAAAATCGGAAAGGCCACATACCGCCAATATTGCCAGGCTGAGCCGCCCAGGTTTTCGCATGCCTCACGCCATTCTCTGCGTAATCCATCCAAAGCAGGCGCCATGATCAACACCATCAAGGGGAATTGAAAATACATATAAACGATGCTCAAGCCCCAAATGGTGTAGATGCTGAATCCCATTTGCCGAACATTGATTTCGAAAATCGCTTCGATCCAGCGCGTGATCAGGCCTGCGTTGCCCATCGTGGCGATAAAGGCAAACGCCAGCGGCACGCCGGCAAAATTCGAAGCGACGCCCGAGAAAGTCACCATGAAAGTCCGCATGCCGCGCGGCATACCCCCCAAAATGACTGCATAGGCCAACAAGAAGCCAAAGAAGCCGCCGCCAATCGCCGTGATGACGCTGATGCTCAGGCTGGCTTGATAGGCGTTGATAATATCACTCTCGGTCAGGATGGCGATGATATTCTTGAAGGTGAAGCTGCCGTCTACGCCTTGAAAACTACGCACGACGATCGAAAATGATGGCAAAAACAGGAAGGCCAGGGCAAACAGGAAGAATGGCGCTACCCCTAACCAGGCCCAGTTGAAATCGAAACGGGGGGAGCGCGCAGGCTGCGCGCTCCCCTTCTTGGATTCTCGTTTGGTTAGTATTTTTTCTTCGAGCACAGGATTATTCCCCATAGACAACTTTGCGCCAGTTCTCGGTGATATAAGCCTTGGAAGAGGTAAGCTGTTCAACTGAGGGGAAGAACGCCTTTTCGTAGGCTTCGGCGGGGGGCAGCTTGGCTGCTAAATCAGCCGGGATGACGCCACGCTTAGCCATATCATTGAAGCGGATGGGGTGTGCATAGCCCTTGAGATACAGGAGCTGACCTTCATCCGACATGACGAACTCCCACCACAGACGGGCAGCATAGGGATGCGGCGCATAGGCGCTGATGCCGCCGGCATAGGGGCCAGCGAGGACGCCGGTCGTGGGTACCTTGATATCCAGATCCGGGTTCCCGGCCAGGGCATCGCGATTGGCCAACGCCAGGTAGTCCCATTCGATAACGATCGGCGTCTCACCCTGGGCGATCTTACCCTGATCGGCGATCACGGGGATGAAATTGCCGGCTTCGTTCATTTCCTTCCAGAATTGCAAACCAGCTTCGGGCGCCTTCTCGAAATCTCCGCCGGTGCGAGACAGCCCGGCCGCCAGCACAGTCTGAACGGACTGGTTCGATTTCAGCACATCGCCAGCCATCGCAACCATGCCCTTATACTCAGGCTTGAGCAAATCTTCCCAATCCTGAGGCGTGTTGGCAATGGCAGGTTTGATGACCTCGAAGACCAGCACACCGTAATACTCTGCCCACCAGTAGCCATCCGGGTCCTTCATGGGGATAGTATCCCAATCTGCGACTTTATACTTGGCGACTAACCCGTCGGCCATCGCGGTGGCTGTATGCCCAACGCCGATGTCAATTACGTCGGGAGCCTGAGGGCCTTTGCTTTCCTTATTGGCCCGGATAGCCTCCAACTCATCGGACGAACCGGCATCTGGATTTAGCTCGTTGATGGTCATGTTATATTTCGTTTTGTAGGTCTCGATGATTTCGCCATAGTTGGCCCAGTCGTGGGGCAAAGCGATGGTGGTCAATTGGCCTTCAGACTGGGCGGCAGGGATCAATTGATCCAGAGGAATGGAGTTGCCGCTGGTGAGGTCTGGCAATCCGGCAGTGGTTTCAGCAACTTTGGGCGCACATGCCGCCAGGGTCGCGGTTGCACCTGCAAGGGCGCCTACTTTGAGGAAATCTCGGCGAGAAATCTTTCTCGATAAGGGACGATCATTCGATGACATTTTAGCCTCCTGAAAAAAGATGGGTACATGATCGGAAGTCATTCATTGAAGTGTCCTGACATAGAGTCAATTTGTCCTGTTCACCTCCATTTCTGAGATTTGTTCGGTAATTATATCCTTGGGCATCCATACCGAATCTGATACGAAAGATATGAAGAATGGATGGCCACTCCATGGGTTGACGAGGGCGAAACATACCCCTCCCATTCCCAGCAATCGGGAGCTTCCCCAGCGAGTGGTATACTAGTCCTTAATCAGTATACCATAATCTTTTTTTCGTCAAGTTGTTTTTTCGTCTGCTTTCGCGCCTTTCGTGATTTTTGTGGACAATTTTCTCTTTCACATTCATGAGTAAAAGAACCCCTTCACCAACCAGGCGATTTCGTCTACGATTCTCCTGGCGGAATTTCTTCTTTCTGACGATTGGCAGCCTGTTACTGGCGGTGAACGTTGATCTCTTCCTATCTCCCGCCAGGATCGCTCCCGGCGGGGTTTCGGGCACAGCCATCATCATCCATGCTTTTACAGATTGGCCGATTGGTCTGCTGATGCTGGCGCTGAATATCCCTATGCTGATCGTCGGTTTCTGGCACCTGGGACGGTTCAACTTCCTCTTCCGCACTCTCTACGTCGTGGTGCTTTACAGCATTGGCGTAGATGTGCTCGCGCGCTGGATTCCCCCTCGAGGCATCACAGACGACCTGTTATTGAATGCCTTGTACGCCGGGATTCTGGGCGGAATCGGCACAGGCCTAGTTTATCGGGGACGCGGCACCTCCGGGGGAACCGGCGTCCTGGGGCGCGTGCTGCAATTGAAGACTGGCATCCCCATCAGCCAGGTGTACCTGCTCACCGATGGAGGCGTGGTCTTGATCGCCGGCCTGGTGTTTGGTTGGGATCGCGCTTTATACGCGATGATGACCCTGTTCATCTGGGGCATGGCCGCCGATCAGATTCTCGAAGGCCCCAGCGTGGTGCGCACCGTCTTCATCATCACCGACCAGCCTGAAAGCGTGACTGGCGCAGTGTTCGAACACCTGGGGTTGGGCGTGACCGCCTGGCCTGCGCGCGGCATGTTCACCGAGAGCGAGCATACCGTCCTGTTTTGCACGATCAACCGCCCCGATGTCAACGCCCTGAGAGAAGTAGTCATCAACAGAGACCCCAATGCTTTTGTGGTCATCGGCCACGGCCACCAGACCATCGGCGGCGTTCTGCCCCGCCAGGCGCGTTCCGTAGAGTTGCCAGCCAGGGATGCAATGACAGAGTTCACTGAAAAAGCTCATGAATGAAGGGGCCGGGGCGGCATGACAGAAATCGAAGAGAACGGCGATGAAGGAAACTGAAGCCTCGATCATAAAGACGATCATCGAAAAACGTTACTCGATTGGGGAGTTCACCAGTTTCGAAAAGCTCCATCGGGGGTATGTCAACGAAAGCTATATCATCGAAACGCTGGCCAACGGTGAAAGACATAAATTCTTCCTGCGCAAGTACCGGGCGGGCATCAAAGCAGAGGAAATCCGCTTCGAACATTCGATCATCGCACATCTCACCGAAAAGAAATTTACGCTCGCAGCAAGGGTGATCAACGCCCGCGACGGAAATACCTGCATCGAATATCCTGAAGAGAAACGCGCTCAGGTAGCCCGCTACGCCCTGTATGATTTCCTCAGCGGGGACGATTGCTATACCTGGGTGAATCCGCGCTGCACCAATACTCACCTGAAGAACGCCGCCGTCGTTTTAGCCAGGTATCACGACGCGGTTTCTGATTTGATCCCAGCAGGCCGGCGACGCGAACCCGTCATCCTCGACCTGCTTCCAATGATTGCTCGAATTCTAAATCGCCGCTTGCGAGAAACTGGGGACAACGTATTCCATACCTATCTCGATGAGCACCGCAACCTGATCTCGAGAGACATCGAGGAGACGCTGAATGCGATGCGCACAGAGGCATACCAACATCTGCCTAAACTGGCGATTCATTGCGACTTCCATCCGGGCAATTTGAAATTCCAGGGCGACGAGGTGGCAGGGCTGTTCGATTTCGATTGGTCGAAACTCGATGTGCGCGCCTTCGATGTCGCCCTGGCCCTGTTCTATTTTTGTACAGCCTGGGAGAGAGATGGCTGCCAGGATGGGGAATTTCTCCTGCGCCAGGCTGCTGTATTCTTGCACGCCTATCAAGAATCGCTGCGAGAATCCTCCGAGGTAGGGCCTCTGAACGCAGGTGAAATGGACTTCCTCCCTACCCTGATCCGCGCCAGCAACCTGTATGTCCTCTACTGGGCTGTCATGGATTTCTACGCCAAGGAGGTAGACCCTCAGGAATACCTGGGATACCTGCGCCACAACGTCTGCCTGATGCGCTGGCTTGGCGATGGGGAGAATTGGAAAAAGCTAGAAAGTATGCTCGTTCAAGTTGAGTCCCGTCCCAACTGCCTAATCCTTCCGGATCATCAGATAAAATCCGGTAACAATAGCCGTAATCTGTTCTGTCGCCCTGATAATCAGTTTGGCTCCGCCACTCGTCCCCGGACTCGTTGATATTTTCCACAAGGCCAGGAGAATTCTTTTCACGATCATAGCCAATCCTTTCGTTCGTACACAAAGCGGCCACGGGAGCGGCGTTGTAACATACTGCTACAAACCGTATTGTTGATAATCGGTACTTCACAAAAAAGGATCCAAGACCCGTCCGCGGGTCGCCCGGGGCTCCTGATCGCTTCGTGACTACTGATCATGTCCGCTAGCAAAACCGGCAATCCTCGATGGATTGCCGGCGCAATGTTCCCCTCGATACCCACCGGGGATGCCGCCATCAGGAGTCCATCAGGCCGGCGGGGGGCAGTTGTTCTCCCTGGCTGCTCAACACGCCAATGCCATGCTTTTCCGCAGCCTGCCGGGCGGCAGCGTCCACGCGCATCCCGTAGACATATACCAGAAACGGCCCTTCCACCCCCTCCTCCCGCAATCGCGCCCGGAAATCGGCGGAGCGCATCCGATGCGCCCAGGCCTCCACCGCCCGCCTCCCCAGGCGCACCTTGGCCTCGACCACCGCCTACAGGCGATTCCCTTCCGCGTCCCGAAGCGGCAGGACGACATCCACTTCCCCGTTCATGCGCAGATTGAAGCCTTCGCTCACTGCCTGGTATCCTCTCCCTTCCAGGACAACCTGCATAACTCCCCCGGCCTCTTCTTCCTCGGTAGAGCCGACCAGGTTGCTCAACTGACGCAATTCGGTTGTGAAGCTCTTCTGAGCTTCGGCCAATTCTTCGATGCGCTTGACGGTGTGCTGTTGAACTACGACCAGATCCTGGACGCGCTGCTCGGTGCGCGCCTGCGCTGCTGCTAACTCGCGCTGCGCTTCGGCTAATTCCTTCACCACTTGCGGCAGAGTCAGAATTTCCTCCGTCAACACCAATCGACGCAGTTCTGCCCGCCATTCCGGGTGCTTGTAGACCAACTCAACCAAGGAGTGAAAATTAGACGCCGTGAATGCCATTGTAACTTCTCCGATAATGCAATTATACCATTCTTACACAAAATTGTTTTTGTCAACGGAAGTGTGAACATTACCAACTACATGAGCCAAATGCGTTTGGCGAACTCATTGGGTGACAGGCTGGGGATACCAATTCCTTTACCTGAGCAGCTAACGATTAAGGATTGATGTGGCGATCAGAGCCAATGCCGAAGCTGGAGCCTATGCGCCGCCATATCAATCCAGTTGGACTAAGCCGCACGCACCAAGGCTGTGGTTCAGCAGCCCATCAATTGGATCAGTATGGTGCCCATAAGTTCTCCTCAAGCGCGAAAATGAATCAGGCTGCTATGCCAGAGTGTTGTCAGGTCCTCCGCGACGAGGCTGTATCCGACCGCGCCGACCATCCGGCGCATTCTGGCAGGATCGTTATCTACAAAGCCAGCGGTTTTCTGGGCCATGATTTTGGTCATATCGGAATACTGGATCACCACATTGGCCCCCGGCCTGAGAACCGCTTTCATGTTTTCCAGGTAGGCCTCGATCAAATGGAGTTCCAGATGGACAAAAGTGCCGAAGGAAAACAAGAAATCAATGGACTTTTCTGGCACGGAGGGGAAATCTGCCCCGTTGTTCTTGATGAAGACCATCTCAGGCAAGTCGAAGTTCTTCTTTAACTCGGTGAGGATCTCGGCGTGGTAATCTACAAGGTAAAGTTTCTTGAAACCCAATAAATATCGCGTCCAACGTCCGCCGCCCGGGCCGATTTCGAGGGCCTGCTGGTTTTCATCCACGAAGGGCAAGACATATTGTTCTTTAATGAACTTCAGCGGTGGAGCGACATCCGGGTCGCCCCAATGCAGACCGTAAATATTTTTATGTTTGATCTCGTCCCGGATCGCCCGAAAAATCCTCGCCGGCAGGCTATCCATCACCTGCTGTTTTCTGAACATCCGCAGGTGGAAAGATGAATTGAGCTCAGGCATTTGTACTCCTAAGGCAGCAAGGTTGTCCGGATTAACGGTAAATCTTGCACATGTTCTCGCACCCAGAGGGCAACTTGTTGGCGAGCCACCGAGAAAATGCGCTCAATACCGCGTAAACTGACCCGCCCAGCATATTCAGTAGTTCACGAAAACGATCAGGAGCCCGTCCCCGGGCGACCCGCGGACGGGTCTTGGGTCCTTTTTCGTGAAGTACTGATTATAGCATTAAGCTTCCCGCCTGCAATGTGCTGCAAGAAGCAAGAAGTTCGACTTCTGGCAGAATTCGTTTATTGACAACCTCATCCGTGTGTGATAACCTTTGTCCGGAATTGGTGTACACCAATTCCGGCATTTGATTCTGCCCTACCCCGCTAGGGAGATTATGAAAAAGCCACCGGAGCGCGACGAAACCTCCATACCCATTTATGTGCAAATCGCCGAAAATCTCTTGAGCCAGATCGAAGCGGGTGAATTGAGCCCCGGAGATCGTTTGCCCCCGGAACGAGAACTGAGTCAAAAACTCGGCGTAAATCGGCTAACTGTACGGCGCGCTCTCCAAAAGCTCGAATTGCAGGGATTGTTGACCCGTCGCCAGGGGGCGGGCACTTTCATCGCCGAGCCGAAGATCGAACAGCGGGCCGAAGTCATCATTTCCTTCACGAAAGGAATGCAACGCCGCGGCTTTATTCCCGGCGCCGAAATCGTCAGATTCGAAAAACAGAATGCGGAGAAAGCTGTAGCCGAGGTGCTCAGGCTTTCGGCATCAGAGTCAGTTTATTGCATCTTTCGTTTGAGACTCATCAACCAAGAGCCGGTGCTGCTCGAAAGACTCGCCATACCGGCCGAACGATTTCCCCATTTCGAACGCTACGATCTCACCAGGCGTTCGTTGTATGAGGTCATGGAAACAGAATACGGGATCACGGTCACGCGCGCCCGGCAGAGCTTGGAGCCGGTGATTGCCTTAGCGTATGAAGCCGAGTTGCTGCATGTTCTGCCAGGGGCAGCCCTCATGCTGCAACGGCGGTTATCTTTCGATCAAAATGGGCAGCCAATCGAATACGGTAAAGACCTATACCGGGGCGACCGTTTCAGGTTCGTCACCGAGATTGCCCCGTTAGAAATATGAAAAGGGTGTGTTTCAAACGAGTTGGAAATCATTCCGTGCTCAGTGACAAGTGACTGGTGACCAGGCCTAATCGCCAGTCACCTGTCACTCGATTTACAAACTACCAGGAGAACAACTTATGACCTCGAAAACCCTCAAACCTTACCTCAAGTATCTCAGCGACGTCCAGATCGAGGAGATCCACGAGGGATCGCTGCGGCTGCTGGAAAACACCGGCGTCATGGTGGATCACCAGGAGGGATTGAAATTCCTCGAGAAGCATGGCGCAAAGGTGGATCACCAGACCAAACGAGTCAGGATCCCGCGCCAGCTCGTCAGCCAGGCCCTGGCGACCGTCCCGGATCGCTTCACCCTGGCGGCGCGCAACCCGGAAAAGGATTGCCCCCTCGTTCCAGGCGGTCGCCCCTACTCCCGCAATGGAGGCGGCGCGGACTTCACCATAGACCTGGAGACCGGCGAGTTCCGCCCGCTGCTGCAAGCCGACGTGAAAGAATATTACAGACTGATGGATGCCCTCGACGGCATCAGCTTCATCGCCCCGGTCTTCGGGCAGGATATGCCCGTGCTGGGCCGCGATATCTTGATGCTACGCGAGGCCTTCGGAAACACTGATAAAAATATCCATCTGCGCGCCTTCACCGGCGAATCTCTCAAGCTGATGTTCGAGATGGCCGCGCTGGTCGCCGGCAGCAAAAAGGAACTCAAAGCGCGCCCCATCGTCAGCCTGCTGGAAGCGCCCATCAGCCCGCTCAAATTCCTGGATGTGATCGTGGACGCGCTGTGGCTGTGCGGAGAATACGGCATCCCGCTGGACGTGTGCGTGATGCCCATCGCCGGGGGCACCGGCCCCATGACCATGGCGGGCAACGTGCAGCTCTTCAACACCGAATTTCTGGCCGGCGTGGTCATCTCGCAACTGGCTCATCCCGGCGCGCCGCTGCAATACGCCGCCCGCCCGATGGCAATGGATATGCGCACCGGTTTCAGCCTGGCGGGATCGGTCGAGTTGGGCATCATGGCAACCGCGGGCGCGCAGATGGCCCACTTCTATCATGTGCCGGTCAGCCTGCACGGCCCCTGGAGCGACTCGATGACCCATGATGGACAATCCGTCCTCGAGCGAATGTACATGAACCTGATGGCCGCCCTGGCCGGGGCGAATGTTCTGGTCGGCGCGGGCATGATGCAGCAAAGCCTGGTGATCAGCCACGAACAACTTGTCATAGACGACGAAATCAACCGCATCGCTTTTCGAGTCGTAGAAGGCTTCGAGGTAGACGAGGAACGTCTGGCAGCCGAAGTCATTGACCGCGTCGGGCCGGGCGGCAATTTCGTCGCCGACATGCACACCTATAAATTCCTCAGGAGCGAGCGCTACGAGACCGATTTGTTGTACCGCAATTCCAGGGTGGCCTGGGAAGAGGGCGGCGCTACCACCTTGCTAGATCGCGCCAAAGACAAAGCCCGGACGATCCTGAAAGAACATCAACCCAACCCCCTGCCTGAAGACCTGAGCAAGGAATTAGACAAGTTCGTGAGCAAAGCCCTGAAATCACTCGAGAAATAAGGATACCAAAATGTCGAACATCTTAGAACGAATGCAAAAAGACCTCTATGCAGGCAAAGTCGCCGAGGTGGAAGCCGCTACCAGACAGGCCCTCGACCAGGGGCTGGGCGCGCAAGAAATTCTGAACAAGGGTTTGATCGGTGGAATGGAAGTCGTCGGCCGCGATTTCAAAGCCGGCGATCTATTCATCCCCGAAGTGTTGATGTGCGCCAAAGCCATGCATTCCGGCCTCGAGGTGCTTCGCCCGCTGCTGGCTGAGGCGGGAGCAGCATCCATGGGCAAGATCGTGATTGGCACAGTCGCAGGCGACCTGCATGACATCGGCAAGAACCTGGTCAGCATGATGTTGCAAGGCGCGGGCTTCGAGATCATTGATCTTGGCGCCGACGTCAAGCCCGAACGATTCGTTCAAGCCGTGCGCGACGAAAGCCCGGATATGATCGGCATGTCGGCCATGCTAACCACAACCATGCCCTCCATGAAATCCACGATCACAGCCCTGAAGGAAGCCGGCATACGCGATAAAGTCAAAGTCATCATCGGCGGCGCGCCGGTCACCTCCAAATTCGCCCAGGATATCGGCGCCGACAGCTACGCCCCCGACGCTGGCGCGGCAGTGGACACAGTGCGGACGCTTCTGGCGTAATCCACCCCCTGGCCAGCGGCTATCCCCCCATTTTCGTCATCGAACGCCTGAATACCCGGCATTCCCGCAGCGAAAATGGGGGGATTCTGGGGGTCTGATTTCTATGTCTCCCTATAACTTTTCTAAGATTATCAACCCTCAACCCGGCTGGTATCGCGGAGATTTCCACGTTCACAGCAACGCCTCAGCGGATGGGGATTATCCCCCCACCCTGGTCGCAGAGATCGCCAGAGCCGAAGGGTTGGATTTCATTGCCCTCACAGACCACAACACCATCGAGGGCTATAAAGACATCAGCGAAGGGCTGGATTTCCTGGTCATCCCCGGGCTGGAGGTGACCCTGGATCGGGGGCATATCAACGTCTTTTGTCTGGAGGGGTGGCGCGATTGGATGGAGGGGATCTGCGGCGATCGAACGACCACGCCGCTGCCAGATCGCTATCGCTCGGCAGATGAGCTGACTACGCAGATTACCAAACAGGGATTGCTGACCTCGATCAACCACCCCTTGCTCCCCCCCTGGGCCTGGCTGTACAACGAGACAGATTTGCGCAATATCCATTGCGTGGAATTATGGAACGATCTGTACTGGCCCGATCACGTTCACGGGAATCCCAAAGCGGTAGCCCTGTGGACGAAATGGCTCGATGCCGGACTTCGGATTACCGCCATAGGCGGCAGCGATTATCACTATCCCCCCAGGCCAGAAGAGAACAAATACGGCGAGCGTCTCGGCATGCCCACAACCTATGTCTATGCCGAACAGCTCTCTGGAGAAGGCATCCTCCATGGATTGATGAAACACAGGGCTTATGTGACGCGCGGTCCTCAGATTATCTTTCGAGCCGAGATGAACGGCGTAGAGTATCGCATCGGCGACGACCTGGGAGTACAGGAAGGCGAAATCCGGTTTGCCGCGGCCATCCTTCACAAGCCCGTGACCATGCAGGTGTACCTGATAAAAAACGGGCAGGTGATCGCCTCGCAGCGCATCCAGGGCAAGGAAGCCAGCCTGGAATTCCACGACCTGGTCGCCTCGCCATCTCCCGGCTGGTACCGGCTGGATATCAACGATCAGGAAGGACAGCCCCTGGCCATCACCAATCCTATATTCCTTGGCCCACGCCATGGGCCCGAGGCGTATAGGTATGGAGATTTTATCGAAGGCTGAGTCCACAGTAGGCTCCCCGGGTAATTTTAGTGATGGAATCGTATGACAGCGCAAGGTCACACAAAAATGATCTCCAGCCCCGTCCTCGGGGCGCCCGAAGACGGGGCTAACGATCATTTGGCTGTTCGTCGCTTTTTCATTCAAGCGCGAAACAAAAAACCTGCGGGCAAGCGTACCACGCTGCTCGCAGGTTTTTTATACAATCAACTAAAAGAGAGACTTACTCGACCGGGATCTCCTGGTAGACCTTATCAACATCAATGCCCTGCTTGCGGCGATAGGCGCTGAAGCCATAGTAGATCGCTGCGGCAAGCGCATACATGATGATCATGAAGAGCATCGAGGTGCTGTTCTGCCAGCCGATGCCGTAGAGATAGCCCGGATCCCAGAACCAGGCCACCAACAGCCAATCCAGGAAGGCAAAGAAGATCAACCCTGCCGCGGCAATCAACGGGACGCGCTCGCCAGCGAGCATCTTGCGGCCAACGAAGACCACCAGATAAACCAGCAAGGCGATGTTGACCAGGCTCAACAGGGTAATCAGCGCGATCATGGCCTGGGTCAATCCAGTCTGATCGCCCCATTGGGCAAAGACAGCCTGAGCGTAGCCGAAGGTCAAGTAAACAAGATAACCCGCGCCGACGACGAAGAGCAGCATCACGATCCAGTTCAGCCAGGTGGGAAAGGCATACTTGGCAATCGGCGACCCTTCGAAAACACTCTTCTGACGCCATGGGAACAGAATGGCAGCCAGTGTCGTGCCAAAGAAAGTGACCGCGATGACAAGCGTGGCGTCGAGCACGATGGATCGGAAGCTGACAACGTTATAGGCATATAGGGCCGAAACAATCACCGACGGGATGACCATCAACAGCAGTGCGTTGATCGGGGTGCGGGAGCGCGGTTCCACGTTGGAGACCCACTCAGGCAGCATGCGATCGAAAGCGGCGGCGAAGATCACCCGCGTCGAGGAGAGAAATACCGTCCCCGACCATCCGAACCACCACATCCCGACCAGGAAAACAACCAGAAGTTGCACAGCGCGGCTCGAGGTCAGGAATGTGGCGAACTGTACTGGATACGGCCAGATGGGGATTGCTACATCGGTGCCATAGAAGACATTGCTCCAGAAGGCGCCATTGGCATAGTGGTAAAAATCCCAGCCGATCGTCTTGCTGATCAGGCCGAAGAAAATGAGCGCCAAAGCAGCAGTGACGATGATAGCCAAAGCCATGCCCCAGAAGTTGCGCTTGTAATCCGATGCGCCGCGCACTTCGCCGTACAGCGTGGAACCCCAGTTAGGCCACAGGTTGAAGAAGACGATCATGGGGATCAAAGCCATGCTGGCGCCTAGAGCGACCGTCCCCAGCGGCCCAAAAGTTGTCCCGGCTGCTTCTCCAGCCGCGATCGTGGCAGCGTAGTAATCAGCTTGTGGCAAGCCATACAGGGCGGGTAGCTGGGCGTTCAATCCGGCGATGAAGGCTGCCTTATCGCCGAACAAGAGCAAGCCGAAGACCAACGCCAGGCCGACCATACCCATATAGAAGCACACCTTCTGTACGCGCGCATACCACTTCATACCAACCGCGATGTAGACGAAAACGACGGCGCACACAAGCAACATGCCAACCAGCAACCCCTCGCTCGTACCGGTAAACCACAGGGCTGTCTCCGGAGATCCAAGCAGGGCGGCCATCGGGGTGAGGAATTCATAGGCCAACATCTGACCATAGAGCGGAACCCACAGCCAGAGGATGAACCACCAACCGGTGACGGCCAGGATGAAGCCAGTGGCGCGACCTAGAATGCGGCTCTGCCAGACATAGTCGCCGCCAGCGCGCGGCATCGCTGAGATCAAACTGGCATAGACGACCACTTCGAAGATCGTGAACGCCCCGCCAACAACGACCGCTGTTCCCAGACTGCCCCCGAAATACCAACAGTACGAGAAGATGAATAAGCCTAGAGTGATCAGGTTAATAGAAAACGTAGCGTAGATGAAGGCATCGAACACCGACCAGGATCGAACCAGGCCGCTTGCCTTACGGACAAAGAGGGTTACCTCACTCATCGAACACTCCTTCTACAATAGTAGCTCACGAAACGGATCCAACGCCCGTCCTCGGGCGACCCGGTGACGGGTCTTGGATCATGATTACGTGAAGCATTGATGATGACTTGGTCTACTGATTCCTGTTGCAGACCATGCCTCTCCGATTATCGTGTGTATCTTTTCCAGCGCCTCCTTTCCTGCAGGTTTCGTCTTCTGCCTGCAATTCTCTCAACCAGTCGTCAAGATGTAATTTCCCACTTTATTGGGCTTCAAATCAATCAAGGCGCCCTGCAGGATGCCCTGTTCGTACATGGAGCCAGGATTGATGCAGAGCGTCTTGCGATATTTACGTGTGCCCTTCCCCTCGTGGATGTGGCCAAACAAACCCAGCATGGGTTGGTACTTTTCGACGACTTCGAGCACCGCTTTGCTGCCGACCGAAATCAACGATTGGCCCGCATAGGCCAGGCGCAAATCCTTGGTCAGTTCCGGCGCTTCATCCAGGCCGCTGCCGTAGGGCGGGGCATGAAGATTGAACACCGCGCTCCGCGGATTTTGCAACTGGCTGGCAATCGCTTCGATCCGCGCCAACAAAGCCTGATCGTCCTCTTCCCTATGGGTATCCCAGGGAGTGGGGTTGGTCCAGCCAGTGTTGATCATCTCGTGATGATCATCGAGTTGGATCAACCGTCCCTCGACATTTTCTACGCTTTTGGATGTAGCGATGACATCGTCAATTGCGAACATATCATCGTTCCCCGGACAGACGAAACAACGTATTCCAGTCCCGTTCAGCTTTTCATCGGCGTATTCCAACCAGCGTCGGATAGTCTTCAAGACCTCATCGAGGAAGATATCATCGGAGCGCCCCGGGGTCGAGGATATTTCCGCTACTTCATCAGGATCAGTCACATAAGGGTAGTAACCCCGGTTTTGGATGGTCTTGACCATTTCAGCGACTTTTTCTCCCCCCTCCAGAATGGATTCCTGATCCAGGAGGGTGACTTTATACCTCTCCCCCCCTTGTGCAATGATGGGAACAACCGCCTTGCCGGTCATGTCCCCACCGAGGATGAGCGTATCCGCCTCATAGAACTTCCCGGCGTTGATGAATTTCTTCCAGCAGATTTCCGACCCATGCACATCGGAGGCAAAAAAAATTTGCATGATTTGTCCTTTCTGGATCATCCAGAACCTATCGAATCCAACACTGCTGATAGGATAGAGATGCGTTAATGGCCTACCAACCTTCTGGCAACTTTGAGTCTCCGGGGACCATCGCAGGGAATTCGTCTCTGATCCTCGATTCTACCTCAGGAGAGAAGATTGCCTGATTATGCCGGCTCAAGATATTTCGCAGCACATCCATGGCGCGGGCCTGGGCGTCGAGCGAACCGGCCTGTTCCCACAGGGCGCGCGTATCACGTTCCGCGACCTTCGGAATCAGAGCCGCCCTTCGCATCCATTCCACGGTGTGATCGTGCATCATAAAGGTGCCGCCTGGGCCGATCTCCCCGATGACATCGAGCGCCAGGTTTTCTTCGCTGAATTCGAGGCCGCGTTGGATGCGTTTCAACATCTGGGCGATTTCATCGTCAATGACCAGCTTGGCGTAATCGAAGGCTTTCAAGGCGTCGAGCAGTCCGCCCATATTGAGCATATCCGCCCCGGCCAGCAGGCCGGCCACCGTGGACATTCCCGTCTCGAAGCCGGACTGAGCATCGTTGATCTTGGCGTTGGTCAAACCGATGTAGCCGCCGCAAGGCACATCGTAGAAATGGGCCATCTGGGCGAAGGCCATGTGCAACATGCCGCACTCGATTCCGCCGGAGACGTACGCGCCGGTGCGCATATCGGCCACGGTGGGCAATGTGCTATAGATCAAGGGCGTCTCTGGCCTGACCATTTGCATCAGCGCAGCCGCGGCCAGGAATTCAGCGTTGCCCTGGGCGAGCGTTCCAGCCAGGGTCATGGGCGAAGTCAACCCGGCGTTTGGCACGATGCTGGGGTACACCGGCAAGCCCTGCTCGACGAAGAAGATCAACATCTCGGTCGAGTCATAATCCATGGTCAGCGGGGAGACCACCGGGCAGAAGTGATGCGTTATGAAAGGTCGCTCACGGTAGGCCGCCTCACTACCTGCAATCAGATAGCCCAGGCGGAGGACTCGTTCGGCATCCCCGGTATCCTTCGCCGTACTTCGCACCGGTTTGAGACAGTTCTTCAAAGCCGGGTAGAGGCGCGCCAGGGTGAAGTACGCTTCTGGGGCATCCTCGGCCAGGGTGGAGATCGAGAAGACATCGTATCCCGGCAGTTCGTTGATCAGATGCGCAATGCGGGCGATGTCATCAGAAGTCGAGCGCCGTTCCTTTCCAGTGATTGGATCGATGAGATCAGGCGCAGAACTGCCGGTGACGATCACGGGAGACTGCTCGGGAATAGTACGATCATATTTCGGGTCGCGCCCGCGAAACGTAAAAGAGGGAGGAAACGCCTCCCGAAACTCCTCGATCACGGACGGAGGAAACTTGACCAGGGAGGTTTCGCTGTCAACCTGGCAGCCATGCCTGGCAAAGAAATGGCGCGCCTTCTCGTTACGAACCAGGAAGCCGACATCTTCCAGTATCTCCAGGGATGCCTGATGGACTCGTTCTACATGATCCGATGTGAGCAGGGTTGTAAAGTTTTTCATTGATAGTTTACTCTTGGCCATCGCTGGCGATGAACACATCAACCGAATGATCGTCGAGAGCAGAGCGGGCATCTTCATCCAGGCCGCGATCGGTGATCAGGCGGTCTATCTGATCTATGCGAGCGACTTCGAAGTTGGAAACCATCCCCCACTTGGTATGATCTGCCACCACGATGAGCGGGCCGCGCGTGCGCTCCATCATCCGGTGCACCACTTCGGCTTCGGCGCTTGTGGGAAAAGTGCAGCCATATTTGAGGCTGATGCCATCCACGCCGACGAAAGTTTTGTCGGCGTAGACATGCCTAAGATTCTCGACGGCGAACCGGCCTGCCACCGAATTGGAGACCGGTTGATATGAGCCGCCAAGCAAGATAAGCTCGAAATCAACCGCGCCTACTTCTAAAGCGGCGATCAAGTTATTCGTAATGACAGTGATGCTGGCGTTAATCGGGATATGACGGATGACTTCGGTTGTGGTCGTGCCGCTGTTGATAAAGACGATATCGCCATCCTCGATCATGGAAGCCGCCAGGGCGCCTATCCGACGTTTTTGTTCAGGCGAGCGTTGAGCCCGCTGGGCATAATCCTGTTCGAGATTGATCCGTTGGCTGAAAATAGCCCCGCCGTGCGTGCGTTCGAGGTATCCCTGCTTTTCGAGGCGCTCGAGGTCGCGCCGAATAGTCGCCTCCGAGGCCTCCAGGATTTCGCTCAGGTCGGCAATGCGGACGATTTTGTGTATTTCCAGGTATTCCCGGATGCGTTCTCGCCTTTGGGCGGGAATGAGTGATTTACTCATTGGGGCCATTCGAAAGAATTATCGCGAAGATTCCATGGACGCTGATCAACGCTGATTTACGCTGATCTTTTATTTGCGTTCATCCGCGTGAATCAGCGTCCTTTTTAGGTTGCGACCAGGAGGTCGCATTACGGTTATTCAGGCGGGATTTCCTTGAAGGCGAAATCCACGTCAATACCGCGCGCTTTCTGAGCGCGTTTTGCCAGGTAGTACCAGAGAGCCGAGATGATGACGATCCCAAATACGACGGTATATGCCAGTCTACTGGTCAAACCCAGCGGAGCGAAGAACATGAACATCAACACCATGGCGCCGCCCAGGACGAAACCCAGGCCGCCGAGGATCGTGACCCAGGGTATCTTGCCCAGCTTATATTGCGCGCCAGGCGAGGCCTCATAGATCTCCTTTGCCCGGTATGGTAACAAGGCTGCGGCAAGGCTGGAGAAGACGAAGACATAGCCGCAGGCAAAGGTAACGCCCAGGGTCAGAGCGCCCCAGGCAGGCCATAAGTTATACACCAGGATCACCGGAATGGCGCCCAGGAAATACGCCCAGTGCGCATTGACAGGCGTATGCCATCTCTCATGGACTTTGCTAAACCATTCGGGCAGCAGACGATCCAGAGACATAGCCACCATGACGCGAGTCATACCGATCATGCAGTTACAGACGATCTGGAACGAATTCAGGATGTATCCGAAGCTGATCAAGATGACGACGATCGGGCTTGCAGCGATAGCGATGGCTATCAGGTTAGGCCACAGGAAAGCGCCAGAAAACGTGGCTTCTGGCAAACGCAGCCAATACCCTGCCCCGGCAGTGTACAAGAACTCGGTTCCGATGGCGCGTTCGAAGCCAACGCCCAAGACTGCCAGTAAGATTCCGGTAATGATCAGGGAGCCAACCAGGACGAAGGTTTGGGCCTTGAAGGAGCGGGCGTTCTTGATCTCACCGTTCTGCTCCACGCTGTAAGTCGCCCACTGGAGGGAAGTCCAGGCGATCGGAGCAATCAAGAATGTGCTCAACAGACTGAAGGCAGGAGTCAGGTTGACGCCAGCGGCCTTGGTGGCATCTATGGCTGTTTGGTAGAAGCTGGTGGAGCCAAACGCGGCTTTGGCGAAAGCATCGATTCGAGCTGGAAACTCCGCAGGCGAGGCCACGAAGAATACGATCAGCATCGTCACGAACGAAACCAGGATGCCATACCACATGATGTACTGGAACTTCACGTAGTTCTTGAAACCGCTGATGAGCAGCCAGAAAGCCAGGGCTGCATTGGCAATGCTGATGATGATCACTCCCCACGAGCTGGCGCACCACACACCAATGGCAGACAAAACAGGGGCGTTGAGGGTTGCTCCCAGCCCAATGAATAGAGGTGCCAATCCTACGCAGGCCATCAACCAACCTGAGAGGGCCTCCCACTGGAGGATCCAGATCACGAAACCGGACATCAGGGAGGTAAAGCCAAACGCCCCGCCGAAGACGCGGCTTTGGAATACATAGTCGCCGCCCGTTCGGGGCATGGCGGTCGCCAACCAGACATAGGCATAGGCGAGCGGGATCTCCAGCACCATGGCCAATATGATTCCCCAGAATAGTTTCCCGCCGGGCAGCGCGCCGGGCGCCCACAGGTAGGTCCAGGGGAAGATCAACCCCATGGTGAGGATATTATAGATAAACGCCGAATATGGCGACATGACTCGTACAAGGCCAGAGGCCTTACGGGTAAAAACTTCAGGTTTTGCTGTAGTCATCTTCTGTTCCTCTTTTTCATGATATTTTGGCGAAATGTTCTGGCTTTGATGTTAAATGTTTCCTCTTTCACCTCCTTCCTCTGCCTCATGCAGAAACCTCACCACTATCCACTCGTCATCTGGAAGCCTTCGACCTGTCCATCTGCAAATGTCACCAGGCATCCTCGTAAGATCCCCTCGCCATACTCACTGCCAGGGTTGATGCACATTGTTCGGCCAAGATTTACCATCCCCTGGGCTTCGTGGATATGGCCGTGTAACCCCAACATAGGTTGATATTGTTCTATAGCCCAGCGGACAGATTTGCTCCCGGCGCCATGCATCACGATCTGCCCAGCCTTGACAATCGGCTCTGGGGGGTCCTTGTCCCAATCCAGCATCGGACAGGTATCCAGGGTCGACTCATTTGGGGGATCGTGGAAATTGAAGATGCAACGATTCAGGTCAGCGACCTTAGAGATCATATCCTCGATGATCTCGGCGAGCTTCTCGTCGGGGACCTCGCGGGGGGTATTCCAGGGCGTTGGGGTGCTGAACCCCACAGAGATCATGGTGTGATGGTCATCCACATTCACCACCTGACCTTCGCACGCGAAGAAAGCCTGGGCGCCTTCTCGCCAGATGGCTTCCAAGACCCTGGGGTCATCGTCATTGCCGCCGGTGACGAAACAACGGATTCCGGTTCCTCCCAGCCGTTCCTCCGCCAGGTCCACCCACTCCTCGAGCCTCTGGCGGGCCAGGCGATGAAACAAGGTATTCACGGAAGCGTCGTCCTGAGATAGCGCGAGATACGCTTCCTCGTCCATGATCTGATGGTAAAACCCAAGCGTCCCTAATCGTTGGATAAGACCTTCCAGCTCCTGGTTGGTTTCCAGGTGTTCGGTTTTATCCTGTAACGTCGCACGATAGCGTCCGCTTTTTTCTGCGATAATTGGAATGAGTAGTTTACCAGTGATATCCCCTCCCATCACCAGGACATCAACGCCATAGAACTTGCCAGCATTGATGAACTTGCGATACGTCCGTTCCGAGCCATGGATATCGGTGGCGTAGAAGAGACGGGTCAACTTTTGCTTGGCTTTTTTCGAGAAGAACGGCATATGAGAACCTCGAGAACCAATATTGCACATGAAGTAAACCCCCGCCCAACGATCAACGTGTTCACTGAAAAAGCACGTAACTGCTCAGCCATCGAACGGATTTACCCGAAAAAAGGGTGTGCGCAGGGGGCGTAGCCCCCTGCGCACACCCTTTTTTCGGGAATTTCTCCGTTTGGCTGAGTAGTTACAAAAGCACAAACATTTATGACGGAAAGTGAGTATTTCGCTTGATTATTATAGGGGATTTTGAAGAAATTTGCAAGTTTATGGGTTTTCAACTATAATGAGCGCGTTTAAATTATGGTGTTGTATCAAGGTACCCAATCAGGAGTACGATATGTCCAACAGCGCAATTGGTATGGGTAATCAAAACCGCGAGGAACGAAAAAAATTCGAGGACGAATTACATCGCATCATCGAAGCCAGCGATTCTGGCGGAATGATCTTGCGTGTGATCGGTTCTCTGGCGTTTCAGATGCACTGCCCGAAATACGGCTATCTGCAGGAAGCGCTAGGGCGCGCCTATACCGACATAGATTTCGCTGCCTATCGCAAACAAACTAGAGAGATCAGGGAATTGATGGCTTCGCTGGGATATATCGAGAACCGAGAGGTCTTCATCGTGTCGGAGGGCGACCGCGCTATTTTCGACAATCCCGATACCAGCCTGCATGTAGATGTGTTCTACGATAAGTTGGATTTCTGTCACATCATCACCTGGAATGGTCGCCTAGAGGTTGATGCTCCTACCATACCTTTAGCAGAGATGCTGTTGGAAAAGATGCAGATCGTCGAGATCAATGAAAAAGATATTATAGATACGATCATGCTCCTGCTCGAACACAGCTTAGGAGTTAATGACGACGAAACCATCAATATACATCATATCGCGCAACTCTGCAGTAAAGATTGGGGGCTTTGGCGAACTACTACAATGAACCTGGGGAAAGTTGGTACCCTGGCGCAGAGTTACAACCAGCTCCCCGGCGAACAAAAAGAGCATGTTCGAATCCAGGTTACCAATATATTAGCTCGAATAGATTCTGAACCCAAATCCCTGGCATGGCGACTGCGCGACCGCGTTGGCGACCGCGTCAAATGGTACAAAGAAGTGGATGAGGTTCAATGACTCACAAGGAGCGCATGATGAACAAACTGGTTCGTGACATGATGCACCCCGGCGTAATCACCTGCCATCCTGATGACACCCTCGGTCAGGTGGCGGTTCTGCTAGACCAACATAACATCCACGCCGTTTTCGTCGCAGATAGCGACGGGCAACCCCTTGGCGTCATCTCGGATATCGATCTACTGGCCGGAGAGTGGCTCTCGGTGGATGCGGAGAGCCTGGAAACCATGAGGAAGATGACTGCCTCCGAGTTGATGTCCACCCCGGTCAATACCATCGAGGCCGACACCCCATTTCGTGAAGCGGCAAGAAGGATGCGCGAACAAGAAATCAATCGTCTCCTGGTTACCGAGGAAGGAATCCCGGTCGGTGTAATCTCTATCTCGGATTTCGTCGCTGGCCTGGCTGCAATGCTTCCTGCCCGACGGGAGACAGTCGCCGATGTGATGTCGGATGCGATCCTGGTCTGTCGTGCGAAAACCCCAGTTCTCTTTGCAGCTCGAACGATGACCCAGGCGGGTTGGCGCTCCGTTCTCGTCGTTGATAAGACCGGCAAACATCTCGGCGTGGTCAGCGGGGTTGATCTGTTGACCTTCTGCGAATCTGAAGATTGCAGAAACGCCACCGTCAGGGACGTGATGCATCCTGTTCTCACAATACGCATGACGGCCAGTCTGCGCGAAGCGGCGGATATGATGATCAAACATCATCACCATCGCCTGATCGTCGTAGATGAGGAAGACCCTGACGCGATGCCGTTGGGGATCATCTCATCGTATGACATCGTCGCCGAGATGGCCCGGCCTCAGTCTGTCTGGCAGGGCTAGCTGGTATCGTTCGATCGTTGGAGGTGACCATGTCCCTGACATTAGCCGAAGCCCTGGCGCGCGTGCCCCAATGGGAAGGGGTAAAAGAAATCGAGACTACTCCGCTAGGAGGAGGCATCACCAACCAGAATTTCCGGGTAGATGTCCGGGGAGAGTCCTTTGTCCTTCGTATTGCAGGCGCAAACACTGATAAATTGGGCATCGATCGCGAAAACGAATACGCCGCCAATCTCGCCGCCAGCAAACTGGGAGTCGCGCCAGAAGTGATCTATTTCATCCGGCCAGAAGGTTATCTTGTCACCCGTTTCGTCGAAGGCAGACCCATGCCGAAAGAGGAGATCAGGCAAGCGCAAAACATCCGCCTAATCGCCGCGATCCTCCAAAAAATCCATGCCATGCCCGCCATCTCAGGAATCTTCAATGCTTTCCGGGTTGTCGAGAATTACACCAGCGTCGTAAAAAATTATGGGGTCGAATTTCCTAAAAATTTCGAGTGGCTGATCGAACGCAAGACCGACGCCGAAACGGCGCTGATGAAGGCGCCCTACCCCCCCCGCCCTTGCCATAACGACCTGCTCAACGAAAATTTTCTCTTCGATGGAAATATACGCATCCTCGACTGGGAGTATGCCGGCATGGGTGATATCTACTTTGACCTGGCAAATCTATCAGTCAATCATGGTTTCGATGATGAACAAGATCGCTGGTTGCTCGAATGTTATTTCGGCCAAGTCACTTCCAGGCAATGGGCACGCCTGAAAATCATGAAGATCATGTCCGACTTCAGGGAATCCATGTGGGGTCTTGTCCAGATTGGTCTCTCGTCACTGGATTTCGACTTTCGAGGATATGCAGATAAATATATCGAAAGAATGACCCAAAATATGAAAAATCCCCTTTGGGAGCAATGGCTCGAGGAGGCATAACGATTATGTCTAAATTTCCCACCCAAGCACAAGTTGTCGTCATCGGTGGAGGCGTCGGAGGGTGCAGCATTGCTTATCATCTGGCCGACCTGGGCTGGAGGGACGTGGTCGTCCTGGAACGTCACGAACTGACCGCCGGCTCCACCTGGCACTCGGCTGGCCTGGTTGGCCAGTTGCGCTCAGATGCCAATCTCACCCGCATGATGTCCTACAGCACCGACCTCTACCGCCGTCTGAAAGACGAAACGGAGCAGGATACCGGCTGGCGCGAGGTCGGCGGGATCCGCCTGGCTTCATCCATCGAGCGCATGGAAGACTTGAAGAAGCTGGTGGGCATGGCGCGCTCGTTCGGCGTACCTATCGAACTGATCCCCCCCGAAGAAGCCCACAAGATGTTCCCCATCATGTCGTTGGACGGGGTTCTCGGGGCAGCCTTCACCCCCAACGACGGCGTGATAGACCCCACCGGCCTGACCATGGCGCTGGCCAAAGGCGCCAAGAACCGCGGCGTCAAGTTCTTCGACGATACTGATGTGACCGCGATCAACCTGAAAGATGGCCGCATAGACGAAGTGGTCACCAGCCACGGCGCGATCAAGACCGAGGTCGTGGTCAACGCCGCCGGGCAATGGGGCGGCGAAGTGGGCAAGATGGTCGGCCTGAAACTGCCGGTGGTGCCCATGGCGCACCTGTATATCATCACCAAACCGATCGAAGGCGTGGGACACAACTTCCCCACCCTGCGCGATCCCGACCTGCTGGTGTACTGGCGTGAGGAAGTCGGTGGCCTGGTTACCGGTGGATACGAACGCAACCCGATCCCCTTTGGATTGGATGGCATCCCCAAGGGTTTCAAATACAAATTACTGCCGCCGGATTGGGAGCGTTTCACCCCCTTGATGGAAAACTCCATCAAGCGCGTGCCTGCTGTGGAGACTGCCGAGATCATCCAGTTGCTCAACGGCCCCGAGGGATTCACCCCCGATGGCGAGTTCTTACTTGGCCCAACCGAGGTGAAGGGCTTCTGGGTAGCCTGCGCCTTCTGCGCCCACGGACTGGCCGGAGCCGGCGGCATCGGCAAGACGATGGCGGAGTGGATCACCCATGGCACCCCTGAATGGGATGTTTGGCGTCTGGATGTGCGCCGCTTCGGTTCGAATTACGCCAGCCAGGATTACAGCGTCAAGCGCACCATCGAAACCTATTCCAAGTATTACGACATCAGCTACCCGCAGAGCGAGCGCATCTCCGGGCGCAACCTGCGACTCTCTCCCACGTATTTCCGCCTGCGAGATTTGCGAGCCTCCTTCGGCGAGAAATCCGGCTGGGAGCGGCCCAACTGGTTCTCGATCTACGAAGAAAGAGCCAACCACGGACACGAACCCAAGGGCTGGGCCAGGCGCAACTGGTCGCGCGCCATCGGTTACGAACACCTGCAAACCCGCGAAAACTCCGGCCTGTTCGACGAGACCTCCTTCAACAAGCTCGAGGTGCGCGGCCCGGGAGCGGTGGGCTTCCTGAATTATGTCTGCGCCAACCAGATCAACGTTCCGGTCGGCGTAGTCGTATACACCGAATGTCTCAATACCCGCGGCGGGATCGAGTGCGATTTCACCGTCACCCGCCTGGAGGCCGAACGCTTCCTGATCATCACCGGCACCGCCTTCGGCCAGCACGACCTCTCCTGGCTGCGGCTGAACATGCCCGAGGACGGCTCTGTCGAAATCGAGGATGTCACCTCCTCCTACGCTTGCATCGGCCTGTGGGGTCCCAAAGCCCGGGCGATCCTGGGGAAGGTCACGAAGGCTGATATTTCCAATGATGCTTTCCCGTACATGACCGCGCAGCAGATCACCGTCGGCGATGCGCCCGCCCTGGCGATGCGCGTCACGTATGTGGGCGAGTTGGGCTGGGAGTTCTACGCCCCCATGGAATACGGCCTGCGCCTGTGGGATACCCTATGGGAGGCCGGGCAGCCCGAAGGTTTAGTGGCGGGCGGTTACCGCGCCATTGATACCCTGCGCCTGGAGAAAGGCTACCGCTACTGGAGCGGCGAGATCACCCCCGATTACACTCCCTTCGAAGCTGGCCTGGGTTTTGCTGTAAAATTAGACAAAGGCGATTTCATCGGACGAGAGGCGTTACAAAAACAAAAAGAGACCGGTCTGAAACAAAAGCTGTGCTGCCTGACGCTGGAAGATGACCGGGTGATCGCCCTGGGCAACGAGCCGATCCGCGCCCGCGGAGGCGATGAAATCATCGGCTGGGTGGCTTCTGGAGGCTTTGGTTATTCGGTTGGCAAGAGCATCGCCTATGGCTATTTGCCCCTCCAATACGCCAAACCAGGCGTGCAACTGGTAATCGAATATTTCGGAGAACCGATTGGCGCAGTAGTCGATCGAGAGCCGCTCTGGGACCCCAAAGGAGAACGCATCCGCGCATAATTCAACGCTCATCGAGGCCAGATCCACCCTACTCGATCAAAAGCCCGTCCGCGGGCGCCCCGGGGACGGGGATGAGATCGTTTTTATTTGACTTTGCGCTACGATAAAGGAGATAGCGATGATCGAGAGTCCCGTGGAACGCTTGATTCGTACGAATCCAGACATGGAAATCTGGTGGGATTCCTCTCCCCTGGTCTTCGATGCCTGGGTCGAGAAAATGCTCGAGGAGGCTGAACCAACCCAGAAATCGAATCTGGAAGGCCAGCTCAGAAAGTTGTATAATGCCGGGAATCCAGCAGCGAGCCTCTTCCGCGGCTGCACCACCAATCCACCGCTATCTTTGCAAGCCATCAACGACGATCCCCAAACATGGGATGCCTGGATTGATGGTCAGGTACATTCACATCCAGATCTCAGCCCAAAGGAGCTTTCCTGGCTGACCTACAAGGAAATCTTGAAACGCGGCGCTGAAATGTACCTGCCCATCTTCGAGGCATCCAAAGGGCGCTTCGGCTGGATTTCAGGCCAGCTCGACCCGCGCCTGTTCACCGAAACCGGGCAGATGATCGCCGACGCCCAGGAGTTGAGCGCCATCAGCCCCAATGTGATGATCAAAGTCCCCGCCAGTATGCAGGGGATCGAGGTGCTCGAACAACTGGCGGCCAGGGCTATCTCGACCAACACGACGGTTTGCTTTACGCTGGCGCAGATCCTGGCCTCGGCCAGGGCAACCATGGAAGGCATCAAGATCGCCCAACAGAACGGCGTGGACTTGAGCCGATGGCGCGCCGTGATCACCCACATGATCGGACGCCTGACGGAGCGCCCGGAGCTGGACATCCAGGCTGAACGGCGCGGCCTGAACATCTCTCGCCCGGAAAAGCACTGGCTGGGGATCGCTATCTTCCGCCGGGCCTACCGCATGCTGAGAGATGGCGGGTACCCAGGCAAGATGCTGGCTTGCTCGATGCGCCATGGTCCCCTCGTGGCAGGGAAGATGTGCTTTTGGGATATCCAAAAACTTGCCGGAGGGGAAATCGTCTTCACCTGTCCTCCCTATGTTCTGGAGCCGCTCTTCGAGTATGGCGAGGAATTGGCCTTCCAGGCTGAGATAGATAGAGATGACCTGCCCCACGAGATCATGGATAAGCTGATGACGATTCCCTTCTGTATTCAAGCCTATGACCCCAATGGGCTGGAGTTAGAACAATTCAACACCCACCCTTCCACGCTGTATACCGTGGAGGGCTTCGGAAAAGCATCCGCAGGGCTGGAAGACTATGTAGGCCGGCGGATGGCAAAAGTCAAACATTAACGTGACTGCTCTGCTGATGACTGAACAATAACAATTGTAACTACTCAACCAAACGGGGAAGTTCCCGAAAAAAGGGTGTGCGAAGGGGGCTGCGCCCCCTTCGCACACCCTTTTTTCGGGCTAATCCGTTCGATGGCTGAGCAGTTACTAACAATTTACCTTACTTAAAAGGAGTTTCCTAATGTCTATCGTAACCGCAAAAGAAATGCTCATCGAAGCCGCCGAAAACAAGTATGCTGTTGGCGCTTTCAACATCACCGACCTGGTGCAAATGGAAGCGGTCTTCGAGGCGGCTGTAGATAAGAAGGCCCCCCTCATCATCCAGACCTCGGTCACCCCCTCCAAATTCCTCAGGCGGGATGTGCTGGTCGCCATTTACAAGACTCTGGCTGAATCCGCACCGATACCGGTGGCACTGCATCTGGATCACTGCACCGATGTGGAATACTGCAAACGATGCGCCGATTTTGGCTATACGAATATCATGATAGACGCCTCCAAGCAGCCCTTCGAGGAAAACATCCGCCAGACCAAAGAGGTGGTGGACTACTGCCACAGCCTGGGAGGCGCCTCTGTCGAAGGGGAGCTGGGTACTGTCTCCGGGGTGGAGGATCAGGTCAAAGTAGCCGAGGACGAGGCCGCTCTAGCCAACCCGGAGCAATCGGTCGAATTCGTCGAGAGAACCGGCGTGGACCTCTTCGCCCCAGCCATCGGCACGGCTCACGGCGTCTACAAGACCAAGAATCCCAAGGTGGATTTCGAGCGTCTGGGCGCCATCAACCAGTTGCTCAACAACCAGTGGCTCAAAACGCCGCTGGTCGTACACGGCGGCACCGGCCTGTCGGATGAATATATCAAGCGACTGATCGAGATGGGAGGCGCCAAGTTCAATGTATCCACAGAATTGAAACACACCCTCATTGATACCACCTACGATTACATCTCCGCCAACCGCGAGAAATACGACCCCGGCAAGATTGACATCGCCGTCAAAGACGCCATCCGCCAGGTGGTTGGCCGCTGGATTGACACCCTGGGAAGCGCAGGGAAAGCATGAAAGTTTTATCAGGAAGCCAGGATAAAATTCAAGGATTCCTGGTTTCCTCATCGAATATCTACCAGGAGCAAATATGAAAAATATCCAGGATTACTTCGTGCCCTGGGTCAAGGGCATCCCCATGTACGTTTCATCACATATCGAGTTGGCCTGGCGAGAGCCGGGGTTGCACCGCATGATGTCCAACGAGAACCCCATCCCCCCCTCTCCGAAGGTGTTGGAAGCCATCCAAAAATATGGGCAAATGGCGAACCGCTATCCCGATCAGGGGCTGATCGTGCGCTCGAAGATCGCCGAGATCAACGGCTTGGATGGGCCAGAGAACGTGATGCTGGGCAACGGCTCCAGCGAAGTCTTCGATAACATCTTTCGCTGCTTCCTCGAGCCGGGCCAGGAAGTCATCCAACACACGCCCTGTTTTGGCATCTATAAACTCCGCTGCAACATCCTGGGCGGCAAGCTGATCTCGGCGCCGATGCGTTACGAGAACCGGCAACTCGAATTCGACGCCGATGCCATCCTGGCGGCGGTCACCGACAAGACCAAGATCATCGTCGTCGCCAACCCCAACAACCCGACCGGCAACTTCATGGATGCCAAGGATTTCGTCAAGATCGCCAGGACCGGCATCCCCTTCGTCGTAGACGAGGCCTATGTCGAGTTCGCAGGATTGGAGATGTCGCAGGTGGGACTGATCGAGAAATACCCCAATGTTTTGATCACGCGCACGTTATCCAAAGCCTACGGACTGGCAGGTATGCGCTTCGGCTACGCCCTGGGGGATGAAGAGGTCATCGGCCAGATTTCAGCGGCCTTGCTGCCCTGGAACGTGGGCACCATCCCGATGTGGGCTGCCCTGGCCGCTCTCGAGGACGCCGCAGCCCTGGAGGAGCGCGTCAAATTCAACAACAGCGAAGTAGATTTCATCGAAGAATCCCTCAGCGATGTGAAAGGCCTGGATATCTTCCACTCTCATGCCAACTATATCCTCTTCGATGGCACGGACACGGGCAAGAAAGGCGCCGATATGGTGGCCTTCGCCCAGGAACGAGGTTTGATCCTGCGGCCTCAGAGTCCCATGTACGGCCGCGACGGATGGTTCAGGATCACGCTGGGCGATAAAGCCGAGAATAGGATGTTGATCGAGGCTGTAAAGGAGTTTTATTCGAGGTAGAGGAGTATCACAATGTCCAAAATCAAAGCTGTGTTTTTCGACCAGGACGGCGTCATCATAGACACCGAGCGGGACGGCCACCGGGTCTCATTCAACCGCACGTTCGAGGAGTTCGGTTTCGATTTCGAGTGGGGCGTGGAATACTATCACGAGTTGCTGCAAGTCGCGGGCGGCAAAGAGCGCATGAAGCATCACCTGCGAACCAAAGGCTTCGGCGTCGAGATCGAGCCAGAGGAGGTGGACGAACTGATCAAAAATATGCACCTGCGCAAGACGGCCATCTTCGTGGAGATGATCGAGAGCGGCGAGCTGCCCCTGCGTCCCGGCGTCAAACGATTGATGAAAGAAATCAATGACGCTGGCCTTGTGCTCGGAGTCTGCACCACCTCCAATGAGCGCGCCGCCAAAGCGGTTGCCTACGGCGTCCTCAAAGACATCCGATTCGACTTCGTGCTGGCCGGGGACGTAGTCAGCAAGAAAAAACCCGACCCCGAAATATACAACCTTGCTCTCGAGAAGAGCGGCCTCACGCCTGAGGAATGTCTCGTCGTCGAAGATTCGCGCAATGGCGTGTTAGCCGCCAAAGCAGCCGGGATGAAGGTTGTCGCTACAACTAACACCTACACCGAAAAAGAAGATTTGTCCGACGCTGACATCATCGTCACCGCCCTGGGAGACCCAGACGGAGAAAAGGGTCAGCTCAAGAAAGGCGGCCCCGGATTAGCCTTCGATGGCGTCCTGCGCCTCGGCCAGTTGATGGTCTACTTTGCAGATTGATAACGTGATCAGTGACAAGGCCAAAGGGCGTCATCCTCGACATTGATGGCACGATACTACGAAGCAATCAGGTGATCCCAGGCGCGGGCGAAACGATCGCCGAACTCCGCCGCCGGGGTCACCCGATTGTTTTCATCACCAATGCCCTGGAAAGCCCCGCGGAGCAAGCAGACCGTCTGGCCAAGGCTGGCGTCGTGGTGTCCATAGATGAAATCATCACCGCCCCCCAGATCCTCGAGGGCTATCTGAGGCGGAACCTGCCAGAGGCCGCCCTTTACGTGATCAGCGATCCCCCTCTGGCAGAGAGGCTGGAGCTGGATTTTCACATCAGCGAAGACCCTGAAGAAATCGAGGTTGTGATCGTCAGTTGCGACCGCAATTTCGACTTCCATAAATTGAATATCGGATTTCAGGCTCTGCGCCGCGGGGCAAAGTTTTTCGCAGTCAACGCAGATGCCATCTGCCCACTCCCTGATGGCGAGATTCCTGACGCCGGCGCGGTGATCGGCGCTTTGCAGGGGTGCAGCAAACGTCAGGTTGATATCGTCTTCGGAAAACCCTCCCGGCTCATCGCAGAGGCTGCCCTGGAGAGATTGGACAAACCAGCGGAGGAATGTCTGATCATTGGCGATAGTCTCGATTCGGATCTGGCGATGGGCTTCGCGGCCGGGATGACGACGGTGTTGGTCCTCAGCGGTGTGACCCAACGCCGAGAGTTAGCCTACGCCCGGCTTCAACCCGATCACGTGCTGGGAAGCATCAGCGAAATATTTCCCAGGTCTTTCTCTGCGCTCTCTGCGTCTCGGCGGTGAGCAATTACATGCAAAGGAAAATATATATGGCGCAAGGATCCGCTTTTGGAAAAACCATCTTGATCGGCGACCAATTCGTGCTCGAAGAGGTGCCGGCCATCGTTTCAGCCATCCCTTTCGAGACCATCGCGGAAGTCGAAAGAATTGATGGCGAAGGCTGGGTATTGGAGGATCATCGCGTCGAAGTGCCCGGCTATAAGGATAAGAAGAAAGATCAGCAGGTTGTCTCGATCAACCGCATCCTCGAAGTGATGGGCATTGACGTCAAGAAAACCCCCATCAAGATCACCTACGGCGGCTCGCTGCTGGCCGGCAGCGGCGTTGGCGCCAGCGCGGCCAGTTGCGTCTCACTGGCCAGGGCCTTGAACGCCGAATTCGATCTGGGCTACTCGATCGAGCAAATCAACCACGTCGGCTGGGAGGGAGAATTTTCCTATCACGGCATCCCCAGCGGGGTTGACAACACCGCCTCCACCTACGGAGGGCTGCTGCTCTATCAAATCAAGGCTGGAGAGAAACGCTTCGAGCGCATCGTCGCCAAAAAACCGTTCCACATCGTGCTGGGCAACAGCGGCGTCACCGCCAACACAGCCCTGTTAGATGACTATATCGAAGAACTGAAAACCGGTAATCCCGCCACGTTCAAATCCCGCATGGAGACCATCACCAACCAGACATACGCCATGAAAGCCGCTCTCGAGGCTGGCGATCTTGCCGAAGTGGGGGGCATCATGACGGCCAATCACGAGATCCTGATCGGAATGGGGCTTTCCCATGAGAAGCTGATCTACCTGTGCAATCTGGCCCTCGAGATGGGCGCGCTGGGCGCTAAAGTCACCGGCGGCGGCAGAGGCGGCTACATGAACGCCCTGACCCCCAGCCAGGAAGTGCAGCAGGCTATCGCCGCAGCCATGGAAGCCGAGGGGTACATGGTCATTCGAACTACAATAGGGGTATAAGTGCGTGATACGTGATACACATGACACATGACACCGGAACACGTGATACGTGACACACATGAGCAAAGAGAACTTTCTCCACGAAATCCGCAAAGGCATCCAACTGCTGCGCGCCGCTGGCCCAGAGGTTACACTGGTTCACCACAACGACGCCGACGGCCTGGCCTCCGCCGCTGTGCTGGAAACCGCCCTGACGCGGGCTGGTTTTTCCGTGCGGCGGGTCTGCATCGAGCGGGTGCATCCGCCAATCGTGGCGCGCATCCACGAGCAGTTCCCCGCCACCATCTTCTACGTAGACCTTGGGGGGCAGGCCGCGCCTGTCATTTCAGAGACCAACCGCGGCCGGCGCGCCACCCTCATCCTCGATCATCACCATCCCCAAAAGCCCACCGATCCCAAAGTGATCAACATCTCCACGGAATTTTTCGGCCTGTCCGGAGACATGGATATCTCCGCCTCCACGGCAGCCTATATGTTCGCCCTGGAGTTGGACGCCGGCAATTGCGACCTGGCTTACGCGGGCGTGCTGGGCGCTGTGGGCGACGAACACGATCGCGAAGGCCGCCTGATCAAGGAGAACCGCGAAGCCCTGCTGGATGCCGTCGCTCAAGGCCAGGTAAAGATCGAAGTGGATGCCCAGGGGAAAGAAAAATATCTTCTCACACGCTTTGGGGAGGAAATCCCGATGGCGCAATTGGCGGTATCCGTGACGACTTTCGGGGGGGTGGGCTATTATTCGGGCGGGCCTGACCTCGGGGTGCGTGCCTGTCTCGAGGGGCTTTTCGCCGAGGCGCAGCGCCGGCTCGAGGAGCTTCGCCAAACCCAGAAGCGCGCCTACCAGGAAACCACGGCGCACTTGATACGGGACGGTTTGCGAGAAACGCAATATATCCAGTGGTTCACCGTCGGAGATGATTTCTCACCCATGGGAGTCAAAATGATCGGCGAATACTGTTGGGATATCCGCAACGAAGCCTTTGTCAAGCCGGAGAAATATATCGTCGGATTTCAGAACATGGCCGCGGAGATCCCTGGATTGGGCGCCTTCGACTGGTCTCAGACGAAAGCTTCGATGCGCCTCCCCACCCCGTTGGAGCGTAAAATCCTGATAGACCGGGCGATGCCGGGCCTATCTTACCTCGTCCCCGAGGCAGCCAGGCAGGTCGGCGGCTCCATTGACGCCTGTCATGATTACACCGCCGCGACCATTGTCGAGATTGGGAAAGAAGAGGCGTTGATCCTGGCAATGGATGAATTAATACAGGCTGAGCTATTCGAACCGCTAAGACGCCAAGACCGCAAAGGTAAATTTATAGTTACCGCTTAGGCCATGCAAAAACCGCAAAAAATTTCACCACGAAGTCTCAGAGGCACAAAGGCGCACAAAGTTATTCTTTGAGATCCTTCGAGTCTTCGTGTCTTTGTGGTGAGATTACTGGAACATTCTGACATAGGCCGAATAGTTACAATCGAGAATACATGTCCCATTTCAAAGGTTATATCTTCGATTTAGATGGAACGGTCTATCTCGGGGAAAACGCCATCCCGGGCGCCCCAGAGACGATTGCCAACCTGAGAGAACGAGGCTGCGGGGTGGTTTTCCTTTCCAACAAACCCTTGCAGCCGCGCGAGGTGTATGCAGAGAAGTTGACCCGCCTGGGAATTCCTGCATCCCCGGATGACGTGATCAATTCATCGCTGGTGCTGGCGCGTTACCTGGCACGGGAGATGGCCGGCGCAAGAGTTTTCGTCATCGGCGAAGGACCCCTCCTGGATGAAATGGCCGCCGCTGGGCTGACGATCTGCGAAAATCCAAACAAGATCGAAGTAGTCATTGCCAGTTTCGACCGCACTTTCGATTACCGAAAATTGAACATCGGTTATCAAGCGCTCCGTTTGGGAGCGAGATTTTTTGCCACCAACGCCGACCGCACCTGCCCGGTCGAAGGAGGCCAGATCCCAGACGCCGCCGCTGTGATCGGGGCGCTGGAGGGATGCAGCGGCCATAAAGTAGAACTGGTGGCTGGGAAACCCTCTGCGATGATCGTAGAAATGGTGCTCGAGCAGCTCGGCCTGCCAACAAGCGAATGTCTGATGGTGGGCGACCGGCTGGAAACCGATATTCTGATGGGGGTGCAGGCCGGCATGTCCACCGCCCTGGTGCTCACAGGCGTCACCCGGCCAGAAGCACTCCTCCACTCCCCCGTGCAGCCTGACTTCGTGCTCGATAGCATTGTCGAAGTATCGAATTTACACCCCCCAGACCCGGACAGGCCGGAGTCAAACCGGGAATATTGAACCGAAGCGCATGTCCGGGCGAATCCCACTCCAGTAGGAGGCATGACGCCAGTCTATGGCACGGCCGGCGTGACCACCTAAGCGTACACCAATCGTCCCCTCGGTTCTGGAATGAGACGCCCTAATTCTTGCGCTGTTTTGATCCACTCTTGGATGATGACTTCTGTGTTAGCTAGCGCCTCCTGATATGTCGCGCCGTCTGCCATGCAACCTGGTAATTCTGGTACTTCTACAATGAAGGCTTGGTCTTCCTCGCTCCAATAGATAATAACTTCATATCGAATCATCTTCTTCGCCTCCAAGTTTATACTTGAGAATCACGTTACGCACTTGTTTTACTTGATACGGTTTCGCCTTTTCTCTATCGGGTTGTAGATTCAAGATGTCTTCTACGCTTTCCTTGGTGAAAATGTGATGGCTACCCCGGATCCGTTCATCAAAACTCAAACGACGAAGCAAATGACACAATTCCATAAAGGGAATGTTTGCATCCGATGTCCCGCGCAGGATTTGGTATAAGATTTTATCTCGCCGAGCCATTTCACTCTTTTCGCGCTTCGTGTCTATCAACGAAAAAGCTGCAAACGATCTGTGAGGCGCCCCCGGTGCGACTCGAACGCACAACCAACGGCTTAGAAGGCCGGTGCTCTGTCCATTGAGCTACGGGGGCAATTAGGTTTACTTACACTCCGGGCAAGGGCGGATGCCCTTATATACCCGCACAGCCGAGATGGTTCGCAATATCGTCTGGGCCGGCCGATTGAGCCGCTCACCCAACTCTCGCGGAGTCATGTGCATATTGCCATTCGCCAAGAAAGTCCGAAAAACCGCCTCGACGACAGAGGTCCGTTCCGTAATGAATTCTCCGGTTCGAGCGCAATGGTTGATCAGCACGTTTTGCAAACCATCCACTCGTTGCACTTCAGCGGTCTCGGGATCAACCCAATCCACTTTTTCATCCGCCAGAACGTCAGCGAATTTCTCCTGGTGTTCCGGGCAAAGCGAGCTGCGCAAGTGCACGCGCCACTCGTGATCGTTTTGGCGCCACCATTCGAAGTCAATGTGAAAGGGAGTATCTAACGTCGGTGTGACGAGGCTATAGCGTTTTGGTTCAGTCACCGCAGAACTCCTGGATAGCGTTCATCTACGAGCCAGCCGAATCGTCGAAACGAAAATGAAAATCGCCTACATGGACGAACCATGGCCGCGAGGCTAACAAGGCCATGATCGGCCCGGGGGGCACACGCCGCACCAGGTTCACAGCGGCGTACAACTCGGCTACATGGACGTGGTTTTGCGGGTTCAGTTTGGTCAGCTCGCGAGCCACATCGGCGACCACCCGCTCGAAGGGAGGCGGTTGTTTCTGCCTCTTGGCCCAAACCCCATCCAGAGCGTTCACATCGGGAACCATGATTCCCATGCGTTCATCGTATGCCGCCGAGACAACCTGTTTCAAGGTAGCAAAGACCACGCCGCCATCCGCTCCGACCAGCAAAGTGCGCACCCAATCCCTCCGGGAACGTTGGGCTTCAACTCGCACGATCACTTCCCCAGGGCGGGATCCACGTTGAACCCACACTGTGCTGCCGGGCATGAGTTGGCGCTTTCGATACCAAGATTCTAAACCGAATACATAGCCGCCTTTGCGCACAACCCAACCGGGGAACTTCGCTCCGCTCTCGCCATCAACGAGCGTGAAGAGGATGCACGGCGCATCATACGCGGTGGGGAAGAGCGGTCGGACACGGTGTGTGAGAGGCAGGGTCCCCAGACGCCAGTGAGGGTAGAGCAGGTGGATCGCCACGCTCTCGTCACGGGAGGCCGGTTCTCCCACAGGGGATAGCTCATCATCGAGACGGCTCTCTAAGTCTAACATCTCCGGCGTCAGGAGGCCGCGATCATATTCCTGTTCCTTATAACGCAACTGCTCAGGCGTTTCACGAACACCTTCCGGCTCCAGACGCTGCAAATACCACAACACTTTTCCCGCGGAGCCAACTTCATCGAAGCGGGCATCCTCCTGAAGCGCCAGATCCAATGAAAACTCGACCAGCTTGGGATTCTCGTTGGATGCCAGTTCGACCTGTTTCAGCAGCTCAGCCGTTGGTAGCGGCCCGCCGCCGGACATATCCAGCAAGGCTTCGGCCAGGTTCAAATGCCCGGTATTGACATCCACCAGCAGCGCCCGCGGGAACCACCGCCCGGCGATATAGACGAAATCATCATCCTCTTTCAAGCCCATCTCCAGGCGCTGCACCAGACGATCCTGGTAAGTATCCAGAATAGATCGAACATCCGGCCCCTCAGCTTCGGCAAGCTCATAGGGATTGTTGAGAGGATGATCGTCCAGACCGGCGGCGAACTCGCGCTCTTCGCCATTCTCGAAGCGAACCTGGATGACTGAAAAGTCGCCTAAATCTGGGTTGTACCCTTCCCTCGAGACGAGGACTTCAGCCTGACGCCAACCCAAAGCAGGAAAAACGACCTTCTGTTCGATGGCGTACTGCTCTCGAGGTAGATAAATGCTCCCCCCCGCCAGACGCTTCTTTTCGATCTTCTTCAATTCTCGTTGAATACGATCTTCCACCAGGGCAACGATCAACTCCTGCGGAGTGAGCGGAGTCTCGGTTTCGAGCAAATGCGCATAAAGGAATTCTATGTCATCGTCCTGGAGTTCGAAATCCTCCCAATAGTCTTCCCTTAATGATTTGATTGCAAGAACCATACAAAGCCTCAAATTACGTTGAATCTATCTCGATTGGTATCTTCCCAATAATGGAGGTATAGCGCGGGACAGGTTGACAATCTGTCCTACATTTCCCCGAAATATTAAGATGATACCTCGATTGCATTTTCGAGCGGCTACTATTATACTCTACCCTGAGTGTGACACAAGTGTCATAGGAGAATGATGATGGCTAAATGGGTTGTCGTTGCAAAAGCAGCAGGGGAATTACAGGGTGAATTGATGCGCGGACTATTGGAAGCCCAGGGAGTTCGGGTTTATCTGTCCGTCGAAGGGGCTGCCCGCGCCATTGGGATCACCGCCGGCCCATTGGGGGAAGTAGACATTATGGTGCCCGAGGAAGAACTCGAAGATGCCAGGGACATTATCAGGAGGTACCGCGCTGGCGAATTCGAAGAATCCTGACCCCACCCCAGCCCTCCCCGATATCGGGGAGGGAGCAGCCCGCATGATAGTGGGGAGATGAAGCAGATAGCAAATCCCCCCCGTGGTGGGGGGACCGAGGGTGTAACGACACCATACCCGCACACAATGCGCACGCTTCCCCCCGTGGCGGGGGGACCGAGGGGGGTCGGAGTTCAGGTAAGAACTACGGAAACACCTGGGTGAGCCAATCCATGGGGTCAACCTGGACACCCCCCACGATCACTTCCCAATGTAAGTGCGGGCCAGTGACACGCCCGGTCTCGCCGATCAACCCGATCACCTGACCGGTCTCGACCCAATCCCCCTGGGATACCTGAATCTCTGATTGATGAGCATAGGCTGAATACACCCCCCAGCCGTGATCAATCACCGTGGCCTGCCCTCGCACCGTCAAAGACCCTGTAAAAACCACCCTCCCCGGCGCAGGGGCGTAGATTTCGACCCCGGTCCTGCCGCAGAAATCCAGGCCGGTGTGGAAGTAGAAATAGCCGCTCTGATTGTAAGAACGCCGATTGCCAAACCTCGAAGGGAAGCAATCGCTCAACTCCTTCGGTACCGGGCTTTGGAACAAGTCATCCCAATATTTTTCGGATGTGACCGGCGCGACGATCGCAGACCATTGTTCGTTCTCGGCCTCGTTATTCTGAATATCGGTCGTTTCAGAATCGACCACCAGCGGCGGATCGAAAAGATAATCCCCATCCTGGACATAAAACCGTTGGGAAAACGCCAGCGGCGTGCCATCGGGCAGAGAACCCTCAAGCGTGAGAGGATAGATGCCTGGCTCCAGCATGGCGTAGACGCCCTGCAAGGCCGCATAGCTGCCATCCGATAACCGAAAGAAGTTCAAGGCGCGGTCATGGAATTGGCCCGACAAAGCGACCGCTTCGGGCGCGGCTACTTTCAAAACCAGCATGCGCCCCTGGATCAAAGGGAGGGAGTTGACCTCTAATCCGGAAAATCCCTCGGGCAGAGCGCTTTGATCGCCTCGATCTTGGCTCAGAAAATAATAATTCTCGCCGGGGAGCAGATCCCAGGCTGCGCGCATGTGATTCTCCTTCAAGAGGGTCCACGGACTTACCCCATGGGTGATGGCTGCTTCCATCGGGGATTGGCCTGCCCTCAACGTGGCAACCCCCCTAAAGGGAGTCTGTTCCTCCCCTTCCTTTTGGAGGATAATCAACTGGGCGCCGGCATAGGCCTCGTCGGGGCTGGTAAAGCGGTTCAAACGCAACAAGGCTTCCAGCGGCATATCATACCGCTGGCTGAGGCTCTCGATGTTCTCCCCCATCGGCGCGGTATCGAACACGAGGACTCCGCTCAATCCCTCGAAGCCCGGGATCACCAGACGGGCGCCAATCGAAAGTCGAGAAGGGTCGGCAATGCCGTTTTCATTCGCCAGATCATCCATGAGGACGCCAAAACGCGCCGCGATCCCCCAAAGCGTATCCCCAGCTCGAACGATATAGACCGGGCCATCAGGCTGCTCTTCCTGCGCTCGCGCCAGGTTAAACGGGGAAAACACCAGCAAGGCCAGGATGAGGCTAATCCACGCTTGTTTCATGAAATTCGATCTGATCTCCTACGGCGAATCTTCCCATCCAGGCGGGAGATAATTCCAACACATAACTGGCCGGCGCCTGGGGCATATACAATGGCCGCCAGCGACGAGCCAGGCGCACATCCACAACTCTCTTTTGCGCGTTCAACCAGACGACTGCGATATCCATCCACATGAAGAACATGTGAATAGACGCGTCCAGGCGGCTTTCCCGGCTCTGAACGAGCAGCAATCCCTCGCCTTCGGCTAAGGAACGGCGAAAGGTGAGCCCGCGTAAACGGCAAAAGAAGGTCTCACAATATTTTGCCTGCAAAACGGGGAATGCGGGCTGGCTCAGATTGTGAACTCGTATGAAATATTTATTACTTCCGTGCAATCCGTGTTGATCCGTGTACAGAATCTAGCTCGGTTTGTAACCGCTCACCTCGAATTTATTCGATAACCTGTTTTTCGAGAAATCTCTCCACGCTCTCGACCAACTCTTCCGGTTTGAAGGGCTTCGTAATGTAGTCTTCCACTTTGGCGATGTGCAGGCCGAGCACCCGGTCAATATTCTGCGCCTTGGCCGTGATGACGATGACGGGGATATCCCTGGTGGCTTCTTCATCGCGCATCTTTCGGTAGACTTCCCAGCCATCCACATCGGGCATCATGAGATCGAGCAAAACCAGGTCTGGCAACTGGGACTTGATCAAATCCCAGCCCTGTTGACCTCCAGAAGCGCCGCTGACCTGATATCCTTTCCGTTCGAGGATCAGCTTCACCAAATTGATCATCTCCTCGTCGTCTTCGACATAGACAATGTGACGAACCGGTTCAGCCATTTATGCCTCCTCGTGAGAATTCCTTGTCATCACAAGTTTACCACAAGCCCTGCCCTCTTGCCACGCAATATAGCCTGGACTATAATCCAACCCCAGTTTCGAAACATGAACCGCTATTACAATTGGGAGACAACCCAATCAATTGACGAGGCATAGAATGATAGACGTAAACGAACTACGCAAAGGCGTAACCTTCGATCGCGATGACAAATTGTATAAAGTGCTCGAATATACTCACCACAAACCAGGGCGCGGCAAAGCGACCATCCGCGTCAAGGCGCGCGAAATGCGCAGCGGCAAAATCATTGATATGACCTTCATATCCGGAGATCGGATTCAGGATGTGCGCCTGGAACATCACGATGTCGAATATCTCTACAGCGACGACGAATTCTACTATTTCATGGATCTGGAAAATTACGAGCAGCCAGCCATTCGTAGAAATATGCTCGCAGAAGTCGCTCCCTACTTATTGGAAAATATGCAGGTGAAACTGACCTTCTACGAGGGCGAACCCATTGACATAGACCTGCCTACGACCGTTGATCTCCGGGTCACCAAAGCCGACCCGGCCGTGCGCGGCGATACCGCCACCGGCCTGACTAAGAAAGTCACCGTGCAAACCGGCCTCGAGGTGGAAGTGCCCGGCTTCGTCGAAGCTGGAAACGTGATCCGCGTCGACACTCGCAACGGGGCCTATGTGACGCGGGTGTAACCACCCATCCACCGCAGAGGCGCTGAGAGCGCGGAGATCGAAAAGCAATGCGTACCCCAGCCGGAAAAGAATGTAAGCATTTCTACGGCGATTATTACCGCGGCAGGGAGCGCGAAGAATGTCGCCTGCTGATGAAGTCCACCCCGCCCCAAAACTGGACGCCCAAACTCTGCTTCAAGTGCCCAATGCCGGGCATTCAACAAGCCAACGCTTGTGAATTCATGCAGCTCAACGCCCGTGTTCAACGCCTGTTCTTCATCTTGCCACCGGAAGTAATTGTCACCGCCCACTGCACGAAATCACACCAAGAAGTTCCTGAGCCTCATATCGGCTGCGGAAGTTGCCACACACTGCCCCCCATTTTCACAGGAGAAGCCCATGACCCTGACGCTGCTGATTGACCTCGATGACACCCTGCTGGACAACAGCATGGAGACATTCATCCCGGCCTATCTCAACACCCTGGGGGAACAGCTTGCCGATCACAA
>Ga0194125_10000840_pt1 | contig 52403 bp, 48 predicted proteins | sample TA2KigC250mmetaG_FD_148626 | JGI IMG/M metagenome (GOLD analysis project Ga0194125, IMG submission 148626) | Freshwater microbial communities from Lake Tanganyika, Tanzania - TA2015034 Kigoma Deep Cast 250m | ecosystem: Environmental > Aquatic > Freshwater > Lake | place: Tanzania: Lake...
CTGGCCAGGTTCTCCATTATCTCGGTGCTGGGGGTCCCCGGGTAGGCTGCGGCCAGGCTCAGGCCGGCGTGATAGGCCCCCAGGGCCATGGCCTCATTGCCCGAAAGCAGGCTCTTCATGACTGTCTGTTCCACGTCCTTACCCTAGGCTCTTGTCTTGCCCAGATAGGCCTGCCGTACCTCGTCATTCCTGAACAGCTCCTGAGAACTGCCCTCCAGCACAATGCGTCCTCTCTCCATCACGTACCCTCTGTCGGCGATCTTCAGGGCCGCCGCGGCGTCCTGCTCGATGAGGAGGATGGTCAATCCCTCAGCCCTGAGCCTGGCTATCAGCCGCAGGATGTCCCTCACCAGATTCGGGGCCAGGCCAAGGGAGGGTTCATCCAGCAATAGGATCTTGGGAGAGGACATCAGCGCCCGCCCGATAGCCAGCATCTGCTGTTCACCCCCGCTGAGGCTGCCTGCCTGTTGCCCCCTTCGCTCCTTGAGCACCGGAAAGAGATCAAAGACCATCTCCAGATTGGACTTGACCGTGTCGCTGCGCAGTGCCCACCCGGCATATCCCAGAGGCCGCAGCCAGTTCCTGGCAACATGAGCATAGCTGCCCATGGTCAGATTGTCCATCACCGTCATCGTCCCGAATATCTGTCTTCCCTCGGGGACATACCCAACGCCGAGTCTCACCGTCCGGTGGGATGGCAGGCCGGACAACCTATTGGCGTCCAGCCAGATGTCGCCGCCTTTGAGGGGCACCACCCCCGAGATGGCATTCAACAGGGTCGACTTGCCCGCCCCGTTGGCCCCGATCAGGGTGACGATCTCCCCGGTGTTCACCACCAGTGAGACCTCCCTCAGAGCGGTGGCGCGGCCATAGGCCACTACGGCCTTCTCTACCTTCAGCATGGACTACTCTTCTTCCTCGCCCAGATAGGCCGCGATCACCCTCTGGTTCCGCTGGATCTCGCCTGCCGTGCCCTCGGCGATCTTCTGTCCACTGTCAAGAACAACGACCCACTCTGCCAGGCCCATGACCAGGTCCATATCATGCTCCACCAGAAGCACGCTGATGCCCATGTCCCGTATGCGCCTTACCAGATCGCTCAAATCCCTCTTCTCCAGGGTGTTCAGCCCCGCTCCGGGCTCATCCAGCATCAACAGTTGTGGCTCAGTGGCCAGGGCCCGGGCGATGGTCAGCAGCTTCTGCTGGCCCAGAGGCAGATCGAGTGCATTGCGCTGGGCGTGCATCCCCAACCCCACCAGGTTGAGGTACCTCATGGCCTTGAGGGAGATGGTCTCCTCCTCCCGGCGGCTCTTGGGCAGTCGGAACGCCGCCTCGAAGAAGCCGTAGCGGCTTCGAACGTGCTGCCCTGTCATCACGTTCTCCAGCGCGGTCATGTTTCCAAAGAGCAGAACGTTCTGGAACGTGCGGGCTATGCCCATAGCCGTCCTCTTGTGTGTCGCGACGTTGTTCAACGCCGTGCCCCGAAAGACGATCTCCCCCCTGTCCACCGGATACACTCCGGCCACCAGGTTGAACAGCGTCGTCTTGCCCGCGCCGTTCGGGCCGATGACAGCGGTGATCCTGCCCGCCTCCACAGCCAGGTCCACATTGTTCAGGGCAACAATGCCGCCGAACGCCCTGCACAGCCCCTTGGTCTCCAGGATGCTGGTCAAGGCTCCGCCTCCCTTCGCACATACCTGAGGCGCAACCGTGCATAGCCCTCTTTCAGTCCCACGAACAGCCCCTGTGGCAGGAAGATCATCACCACCATCAGGATGAGGCCGTAGACAATTAGGTCCAGTTCCCCGAACTCGAGCAGCACTTTGTCGCTCAGGATGCGTATGGCGGCCGCACCGAAGATGGCCCCCCAGACGCTGGCCAATCCCCCGACCACAGCCATGACTACCACCATGACCGAGGCTAGAAAGCCGAACGGCTGAGGGCCGACGAAACGGAGATGATGAACAAAGAGACTGCCTGCCAGCGAGGCATAGACAGCGCTGAGCACAAAGATCTTCATCTTGAACTGCGCGCTGTTGATGCCTACCGACTCAGCTGCGGCCTCGCTCCCGTGGATGGCCCTCAGCGCCCTGCCGCTTCGCGACCTCACGATATTCTGGGAGATGAGCAGCATCGCCAAGCACAGGCCCCACACCAGGAAGTACCTCTTGAATGGCGTGTCAAAGACGAAGCCACCCGCGGACAGGTAGGGGATCCCATACATGCCATCAGGGCCGCCGGTGTAATCGCCCAGTTCCCGGAAGAGGATGTAGATGATTAGCCCCAGCCCCAGCGTGGCCATGGCCAGGTAGTTGCCCCGAAGCCTGAATATGGGATAGCTGATGACGTAGGCAAAGGCCCCGGTGGCTGCCGCCCCGATGCCCATGGCCAGCCAGGGGTTCACGTCGTAGGTCTTGCTCAATATGGCCGAGAAGTAGGCTCCGATGCCGAAGAAGGCCGCATGGCCCAGGGATACCTGACCGGTGTAGCCCATGAGAAGGCACAAGCCCACCGTCAGCATGGTGTTCAACCCGATGAAGATCATCAGTGTGGTGTACCTGGCCAGAAACCATTCGAACGGCGCCAGCATCACCAGTAGCAGGAGCAGCACGATGACAGCGTAGGCTGCCCTGCCTCGGACCTTGGCCAGCATCAGCCCACCCTCTCCTCGGCGGCCAGCCTGCCTGATCGCACCAGCAGGATGAGCAGCAGGACCACCAGCGCAATGGCGTCCTTGTAGGCCGAGCTGAAGGGCCCCCAGTCGATAGCCACGGCCAGGGACTCGACGATGCCGATGGTGATCCCTCCCACAAACGCCGCAAAGGGGCTCCTGAAGCCGCCTATGGCCGCTGCCACGAAGCCTTTCAGCCCCATCATCACCCCCACGCTGTAGGAAGTGGTGGTCAGAGGAGCCACCACCACTCCGCCGAGGGCGCCGAAGGCTGCCGCCAGCGAGAAGCTGATCAGCGCCATCACCCTGGCGTCTATCCCCACAAGGCCGGCCGCCGCGCGGTTGATAGCGCATGCCCGGAGAGCCTTGCCCATCACGGTATAGGTCAGGAAGACCTGCAGCACGATCATCGCTGCCACGGTAGTGCCGATGATCCACAGTGCCTGCGGCTGAATGTATGCCCCCAGGAATGATAGCGATTCGTCCCCGGAGAAGTAGGGCGGCCGTACGTAGTCCCTTGTCCAGATTTCACCGGCAACACCCCGAATGAAGACGGATGCGCCAATGGTGATGATGATCAGGCTGACCACCGACGCCTTTCTGGCCGATCGGATGGCCATGAGATAGAGAACGGCGCCGACCGTAGCAACAACGGCGATTGTCAGCAGCAGGGCGGGCACCGTGGGGAGGCCCGTCGAGTCCAGGATTATGTACGAGATCATGCCGCCCAGCATGACGAATTCGCCCTGGGCAAAGTTGATGATGCCGGTCACCGAGTAGATGACGGTGAAGCCGAGGCCGACCAGCGCGTAGATGCTGCCGGAGGTGACACCGGCCACGAGGTACTGGATGAACTCATCTGTGCCGATTGTATTCGCTCCTCAAGCCATTGAGATGCCGGACAAAAAAGGGGGAAAGTGTACCCTTCCCCCTTTCGGCTAGCTGAGCAGAGAACCTGGCGAGTCTAGTCTTCCTCGAGCCAGGTCCACTCTCCGTTGACGATCTCGATCATCACGAAGCACCCCGCGGTCAATCCGTTGTGGTCTTCAGTCGACATGTTGAACACGCCGCCCGTGCCCGGCCAATCGGTGATCGTTTCGATGTAGTCTCGGATCTTGGCTTTGTCTGCACCCACCTTGTCCAGGGCCATCACCACCATGGACAGTGCGTCGTACGCATGCCCGCCGAAGGTGTTGGCGGTGCCGTCGCCGTACTTCTCTTCGAAGTCCGCCTTGTACTCCACCAGGACGTCCTTCTGTGGATCCGAGTTCGGGAGCTGCCCGGCGACAAGGAGCTTGCCCGCCGGGAAGATCACACCATTGACAGCGCTGCCACCCAGCTCGATGAACTTCTTGTTGGCGATGCCGTGACTGCAGAACAGCGGGATGGTGATATTCAGCGCCACCCTGGCCTGGGCGATGAGCGCCGGCCCGGGGTTTGTTCCCCAGCAGACGATAGCCTCGGCCGTGCTGTTCTTGATGTTGGTCATCTCAGCGGTCATATCCTGTTGGGTGGTGTCGAAATCCTCGCTGGCCACGATGGTCAGGCCGTAGTTGGCCGCCTGCGCCTCCAGTATGGCCTTCCCGCCCTTGCCAAATCCGCCGGTATCGGTGATTATGGCGATCTTAGTGAAGCCCGCTACTTCGTCGATGTACTTGAACAACTCTTGCACAGCCAGCAGATCACTCTGAGGGGTCTTGAAGACCCACTCCCGCTGCTCCACCGGCGTTACTATGGTGACGCCGGCGGCGCATGAGACTAGCGGTATCTCAGCCCCGGTTACGATATCGATCAGCGCCATGCTCTCTCCGGTGGAGCTTGGTCCGATGATAGCCAGAACCCCTGCTTCAATCAGTTCGTTGACCCGCGCAACGCACTTGGTGGTGTCGCTCTCAGTGTCATAGACGATCACGTCGAGCGGGTGACCATCTATCCCGCCCTTGGCATTGATCTGTTCAACCATCATCTCTACCGTCTGCTTCTCAGGAGTCCCCAGCGGGGCATTGAATCCGCTCACCGCGAAGACCGCCCCCACCTTGTAGGCTTCCTTCTCCACCTCCTCCTCGGCACAGCCCACCAGAGGAATCGCTGTGCCCAGCAGCAACATGACCAGCAGCAAACCAATCCACTTCTTCATACCAGGAACCCCCTTTCCTACCCTCTAGATTTGGCTGGCATTATATCAGGCAGATCGGGGGACGTGCAAATGCCGGTCAACCGACTGCGTCAGCCTGCCCGGCTACTCATCACTCAGGGCCTGGAAGAAGATGTTGGGCACGCTGGGCATCTGGGAGTTGACCCACTTCTGCAGGCAGCCGAAGGAGCAGAAGTCGTAGTGCTCAACGGCGTGCACGCCCTGCCATTGGGAGACGGCCAGCCAGCCAAGCAGCGCACTGCAGCGGGCGTCCTTGGGTGGCGGCTCCTTGTCGCAGCAATCCGTGTACTCCGCCTTCTTCAGGCAGTTGTAGCAGATGGCGAAGTTCTTCTTGGACATAACCACCTCCACCTCACGCTATGTCCTTCCCTGCCAGACGTGCGCTAGGCCAGCATCGACAGCCTGATGCCGATGGGGCAGTGATCGGAGCCAGTCACCTCGGGCATGATGAAGGCGCTCGACACCGAGGGCAGCAGGTTCTCTGTCACGAAGAAGTAGTCGATCCTCCAGCCCACATTCCTTTCTCTGGCCCTCGACTTCAGGTCCCACCAAGTGTACTGCCCCGGCTCCTTGCTGAACTGGCGGAACGTGTCCACGTATCCGTGGGACACGAAGGTGTCCATCCACGCCCTTTCCATGGGCAGGAACCCGGAGACCTTCTCGTTCTCCTTTGGGCGGGCCAGGTCTATCTCCTTGTGGGCCGTATTGAAGTCGCCGCAGATGATCACCTTCTTGCCTTCCGCTCTCAGGGGTTCCACGGACTGAAGAAAGGCCTCGTAGAAGTCCATCTTGTATTGCAGGCGCTGCCCATCCTTCTTGCCGTTGGGGAAGTATATGTTCATCAAGGTGAACCCCGGGAACTCTGTGACGATCGTCCGCCCCTCGGAATCGAACTGGGGCATGCCGAAGCCGGTCTGTACCCGCAGGGGCTTCTCTCTGGCCAGCGTGGCTACTCCGCTGTAGCCCTTCTGGTTCGGGTAGTTCCAGTACGCGTGATAACTCTCCGGGTCCCGGATGGCTTCATTGAGCTGATCTGGCTGTGCCTTGGTCTCCTGAAGGCAGAGGATATCGGGGCTCTCCCTATTCAGCCATTCCAGGAAGCCCTTCCCGGCGACTGCCCTTACCCCGTTGACGTTCCAGCACAGTATCTTCATCTCCCGTATGCTGGTCCTCCGGGCGTTCCCAATCCCCAGTATAGGCTTGAACCGGTGAGGTTACAACTGGTATCTTGGTCTGTCATTTCCGTTCAGGTGGTTGAGAAGAGGAACTTGTACGATACAATTGTAGTCGGCGCAGGCCCGGCTGGGAGTCACGTGGCTGGTCGCTTGGCCCTCCTTGGCCACAGCGTGGTCGTCCTGGAGCAGCATGATAGGGTGGGGAAGCTGGCCTGCTGCACCGGTATCGTGGGACGGGAGTGCTTGGAGACCTTCCCCGTCGCCACGGAATCCGTGCTCAGGGGGTCCAGATCGGCCCGGTTCTTCCCTCCTTCGTCGAGGCCCTTCTCCCTCGAGAAGGAGACCGTTCAGGCCTACGTCCTGGATCGGCCGGCCTTCGATGCGGCCATGGCTAGAAGGTCCGCGGACAGCGGGGCAGAGTACCTTCTCGGGTGCAAGGTCACGGATGTCGTTGCCGCAGAGGACCGTGTTCGGGTGGCATTCCAGACGGGAGGACACGCCGATGAGCTCCAAGGCAGGGCAGCGGTCATCACCTCCGGGTTCGGCTCAAAGCTGCCCCGCAGGCTGGGGTTTGGCCGGACTGCTGACTTCGTCATGGGTGCCCAGGCGGAGGTATCTGCCCCGGGACTGGACCAGGTTGAAGTTCACTTTGGCAGTCATGTTGCCCCGGGATTCTTCGCCTGGCTTGTGCCCACCGCCCCGGGGAAGGCCCTGGCGGGCCTCCTCTCCCGCAGCCACACCGGCCGTCGCCTGAGAGCCTTCCTCGACAGCCTGGCCGGTCAGGGCAGGATAGCCTCCGCGGAGGTGAACGTCGTCTATGGCGGTATTCCACTCAGACCCCTGCCCCATACCTCAGCCGCCCGAATCGTTGTGGTTGGAGATGCAGCCGGACAGGTCAAGCCCACCACCGGCGGGGGCATATACTACGGACTACTCTGTGCCGAGATCGCCGCAGACGTCCTGCACCGGGCCATCTGTAGCAACGACCTCTCCTCCCAGACCTTGCGCGAGTATGACCGGAGATGGCACGGATTGCTCTCCCGGGAGCTGCAGATCGGCCGGTGGTCCCGCTGGCTCTTCGAGCGGCTGAACGATAGACAGATCGACCGCCTCTTCCAGATGGTCCAGGAGCCGGGCTTCAGGGAGGCGCTGCTGACTTCGGCTGACTTCTCCTTCGACTGGCACAGCAGATTGGTAGTCAGGGGTTTGAGGCGGTTTGGCCTCAGGTCGGTGTTCTCCATGGCGTGGCTATCTGCCTTCCGGCGGGACAGGGCTCGTTGATCGCCGCCGGTGCATCTGGGGTACAATTGAAGCAGGGAATCAGCTCAGGAGGATACAGCGGTGGATGACTACGAGAAGCTGCGGCAGATACTGGACAAACACCTTGCCGGTGCCCCACCTTCCCCGCGGCTGGACCAGATCCTGAGGATCCTGTTCACCACGGAGGAAGTCAGGGTGGCGCTGGGAATGATCTTCGCTCCCGCGTCCGTTGCAGAGATCGCTGCCAGGAGCGGCGTTCCCGCAGAGGAGGCCGCAGCCCTGTGCGAGTCAATGGCCGGCAAGGGCATCGTCTACAGCCGGGAGAAGGGCGGAGTCATGGGCTACTCCCTCCTTCCTACCATCCCCGGCCTATTCGAGTTCCCCTTCATGAAGGGGGGTGGGGAGCCCATGCACCAGGCATTGGCCAGGCTCTGGGAGGAATATCACCGCGAAGCGTTGGGGAATTCGTTTGCCAGCAGTCCGACTCCTATCACCAGAGTGGTACCCGTGGAAAGGGCCATAGACACCCGGGTGGAGGTCCTTCCCTTCGAAGTCATCTCCAAAATGCTCGAACGGAACGACACCTTTGCACTGACTTCTTGCGCCTGCCGCGTGAGCGTCGCGGCCTGTGACAAGCCCAGGGACGTGTGCCTCATCTTCGATGCCACCGGCCGCTTCCTTATCGAAAGAGGGTTTGCCAGGGAGATCTCCAAGGAAGAAGCGCTCGGCGTTCTGCGGCGCGCAGATGAAGCCGGCCTGGTTCATACCACCAACAACAGCCAGGATCGCTTGGTCCTAGTCTGCAGTTGTTGCCCGTGCTGTTGCACCATTCTGCGCGGACTGACACAGCTCAACAACCCCAACGCCTTTGCCGTCAGCAGGTGGCAGGCCCGGGTTGAGCCTGACCGCTGCAACGCGTGTGGCGTATGTGAGGACGAGCGGTGTCCGGTATCCGCCATCAAGATAGTGGATTCGGTGGCAGCGGTTGACCCTGAGCGCTGTATTGGCTGTGGCCTTTGTGTCACTGGGTGTGATGTCGAAGCCGTCCGCCTGGTTCCCCGCCGGGATCCCCCGGATCCTCCCCGGACGATCGTCGACATGGGTCTGCAGATCTCCTCGGAGAAGGGCAAGGCGGAGGACTTCATCAATCTCATGAGGCGTTGATCTGGGAGCCCTCCCGCAATTCGTGTGATCAGGCCTCACTTGGAGGACCGCTTCAGGTATGCTTGATGGTCACCCGGATGGCCTCGCGTTTGGGGTGCTGCCGCGTCAGGAGTTGCAGGGCCTCGTCAAACTGATCTAGCGGCAGTACCTCACCCAGCAGCGCTTCCGTGGGGACCTGCCCTTCATTCAGCATCTTCACAGCGGTTTGCATGGATTGTTCCGTAGAACCGGCACCGCCGCGGACGGTGAGCGCGTTCAGGACGATCCTGTCGGTGATGATCTCCACCGGGGCCGTGTTCTTCAGCCCGGCGAGGAGGACCGTGCCGCCGAAGATGACCGAATCGATGGCCTGCTGAACGGCGACCTTGGACAGGGAGGTGACGTCCATGACCACGTTGGCTCCCCAGCCCGCGGTGACCTCTTTCACCCGCTGCACCACATCCTCTTTGTCCACGTTGATGGTGTGGTCTGCCCCTGCCACCCGCGCGGCCTCGAGGCGAAGGCGGTCGCTGGATGTCCCGGTAGCTATGACGCATGAGGCTCCGGCCATCTTGGCGGCCGCAATGCACATCAAACCCACGTGACCGGGACCCTGCACCACCACCGAGTCCCCCTCTTTCACCCCGGCCACGCCGACCCAGTTCACCGCGTTGGCCAGGGGCTCGAATATGGTCAGGTGCTCTGCCGGCAGGGATTCGGTCAGCTTCATCATGTTGGTACCCGGGGCGATGCACATGTATTCGCCGTAGCCGCCCCACAGCCCACCCTCAACATCCAGGCCCATTGTGTATCCGTAGAGTAGCAGCTTCCCATGGTACAGGCCGCTCCTGAGGATCAGATCGACAGCCACCCGATCGCCTACGGCCACCGGGAATCTGGCGTCATCGGCCAGGGCCACTACCCGGCCCACCATCTCATGTCCGGCCACGACGGGGGCGACTTCTCCCGGCACGTGTTTGTGGCCCTTGATCTGTTCGATGTCGCTGCTACACATGCCCACCGCTTCCACCCTGACCACCGCCCCCCCGGCAGGGGGCCTTGGCCTGTCGAACATGCGCATCTCATAGGTCCCGTCACCGTTGAACACCATGGCTCTACATTTCGTGGTCATTGGCTCCCTCCGCTGTCTCTCTGCTCTGGCATGGCTCTCTGATTCGTCCGGGGATGCCTTCAGGCCTGTTCTGCCTTGTACACCCGGCAGAGCAGGCCCCTGAAGTAGCTGTCTCCCATGTGGTCACTGACCTCGGGGTCATCCGGCAGGATCGAATCGATGTTTGACTCCCACACCCCGAACAAGCTCGGCTCCGCCTCCGGGTTCTCCGGGTACCACCAGTAGCCGTCCGCGTGCACTACGGAGGGGGCCATTCCCTCCAGCAGCTGTGCCTTCTGCGTGATCTTCCCCAGGGGCGTCTCGATGCAGACCCTGTCGCCATCGGCGATGCCCAACTGGGCGGCGGTCTGCGGGTTCATCTGCAGAAGCGGCTCAGGGTACCTCTTTCTCAGGTTGGCTATCTGCCGGTGAGAGGAATGATGATAGGCCCGGACCCTGGAGCCGCTGATGAGGATCAGGGGGTAGTCTTTGGCCAGCACGGGAGTGGAGACCGGACTCCATGGTGGCTCCTTGTATCCTGCCAGGGGATCGTAGCCCAGCCTGGTCAGTATCGAAGGCACCAGTTCCACCTTGCCGGAGAAGGTGCCGAATCCTTTCTCCTCGTACTTCCGATATCTCTTCTCTTGGGCGTATCCTGTTCCAGCGGCGAAATCATGGAAGCTTATCCCGGTGGGCGCCATCAGCTTGTCCATCCAGCCTTGAAGGGTAGCCGGCCAGCTTCCCGCCTGGCCAAGACGCCGGCCCAGATCACACCAGAGCTGATAGTCATCCCTTCGCTCTGCCTCAGGTGATACAGCCGCCTCACGCGCATACCACTGATTGCCCAGAACACCCCACATGTGGTTCATGTGGGGCCTCTCCAGGGCGTCCGTTGCCGGCAGGACATAGTCCGCCAACGCTCCTGTGGGCGTGAGGAAGTGGTCCATGGAGACGTGCAGCTCGAGGTCTTCGCTCTTGAAGGCCCGATACGCGTGTTTGCTGTTGCCGATGGAGCACAGGGTATTGGTTCCCTGGACAAACACGGCCTTTATCGGATAGGGCTTCCCCTTGAGGATGGCTTCCCAGACCGCGTAGGGAGCCGGATAGATGAAGTACTGCTGGGCCCCCCATCCCTTGGGGTAGACCTTCTGCATGGCTTCCTTGAATAGCGCCAGGCTCTTGACGGAACACAGCGGCCAGCGATCGGCGCTGACATTGTCCCGCTTTCTCAGCGGGTGCTTGATCTGGCGGTCCCAGTTGATCTCATCGAGGAGAGGGAGGTAGCTGGGCCAGTCGCTGAGCACGCAGCCGCCCTCCCTGTCGATGTTTCCGGTTATGGCCCGCAGCCAGCACTTGCCCAGCACCGAGCTGAGTCCAGCCCCGTTGCCGAGGTGGCAGTTGGCCACGCCGAAAGTGATCACCGCTGCCGGTGCTTTGGCGAAGGCCCTCGCCGCGGCGGCGATGTCCTGGGCCGGAACGGAAGTGATTTGGGATGCCTTCTCTGGCGGGTATTCTCGGGCCAGGGCGCTCACTTCCTCGAAGCCCAGGCACCACTTGGCCACGAATTCCTTGTCGTAGATCCCCTCATTGATGATCACATTCAGCATGCCCAGTGCCAGGGCGCCGTCGGTCCCTGGCCGGAGCTGCAGCCAGATGTCTGCCTCCTTGGCGCATTCCGTCGGTCTGGGGTCGACCACTATCACCTTCATGCCCTGGCTCTTGGCATACTGGTAGCCGGCCCAGATCCTGGGCTCTGACTGGGACATGTTGGCCCCCCAGACAATGACCGCGCCGGTCTTCTGTGGATCCAGGAATGTGGCCCAGGCGCCGGTGGTGTCATGACCATACATGGCGCATTCGATGGGATACTCGGCCTCCCCGCAGTTCTTGCCCAGGTGGAAGAAATTGGGTGTACCCCACAGGTTGCACCACTTCCAGGCGGCGGGGTCGCCCGGACCGTGAGGAGAGCCTCCCAGGACCAGCACCGCTTCTGGACCGTAGCGGGCACGGATAGCCTCCAGCTTGCTGGCCATCTCGTCCATGGCCTGGTCCCAGTCGATCCTCTGCCATTTGGCCTCACCTCTGGCGCCCTTCCTCTTCAGGGGATAGTTCAGGCGTTTCGGGTGATAGTGGTAGTCGATGGCGTTGGCGCCGCGCTCACACAGGTTGCCGAACAGGGACTCCTGGTCAGGTTCGACCTTGGTGATCTTGACCCCGGTGAGATGCGCCTTGATGAAACACGCTGATCCGCAGACCGGACAGGTTCCCTTCCTCACGGTTGTGCTGCTGGCTTCGGTTGTCATGGCTCCCCCTCCTTCAGAATCCCAGCGCGACCTGGACGCGAACGTCGTGACACATGAATGTTGAGCTTGCCCAGGATGATACAGGATGGGCACGGGAGGCTGTCAAACGCACCTTGAACAAGTAGCGGGGAGCCCGATTGTGGGGACGGGGGAAGGCCCTACTGGGGATGCCCCGGCCTGTTGCCCGGCCGGAGAAGCTCCTCGATCCGCCGGACCATGCCCTCCAGGGGCAGGAGTTCGCTCTGTTCGCTGTCGCGCCACTTCAGTTCGGCGCTCTTCGACTTCAGAGTGCGTGGGCTGATCACCAGTCGCAGGGGTATGCCCAGGAGGTCGACGTCGTTGAACTTCACCCCGGGCGATTCCTGGCGATCGTCAAGAAGTACCTCAATGCCCTTCGACCCCAGTTCGGCGTAGATCTCTTCCGCCGCTGTGGCTACATCAGCCTTGTCCGCCCCCAGCGGGCAGAGGTATACGTGATAGGGGGACAGCGGCACTGGCCAGACGATGCCCTTGTCGTCGTGATTCTGCTCGATGGCCGCGGCCATCAGGCGGCCCACCCCGATGCCGTAGCAGCCCATGATGATCGGCCTGGTCTCCCCCTTCTGGTCCAGGAAGGAAGCCCCCAGCCCTTCGCTGAACACCGTTCCCAGCTTGAAGATGTGTCCCGCCTCGATACCCCTGGTGGAGACAAGCGGGCTTCCGCACCTGGGGCATCCCTGCCCCGGCTGAGCCACGGCGATGTCCAGCATCGTGTCAACCTGGAAGTCCCGAGGATAGTTGACGTTGCTCAGATGGTAGTCTGGCCTGTTGGCCCCGGCTACGAAGTTCGATCCCATCTTGATGGAGTCGTCGGCCACCGTCCTCACTCCTGACAGGCCTATGGGAGAGGCCCATCCGGCCACCAGCCCCGCCTGGCGCACCCTTTCCTCTCCAGCCAGTTGCAGATCGGCGCACTTCAGGGCGTTCTTCAGCTTCGTTTCGTTGACTTCGAGGTCGCCCCTGATGAGCACGAAGATCAGGCTGCCGTCGGCGGCGTAGAACACCGCCTTGAGCGTCTGCATCTTGGCAATGCCCAGGTATCCCGCCACTTCCTCGATGGACTTCATCCCCGGCGTGGCGATCTCCTCCTTCTCTTTGAGCGGCCCGTGCTCGCCTTCCGCCTTGGCGCTCTGCGCCTTCTCCATGTTGGCCGCGTACTTGCACTGCCGGCAGCGGATGATCACATCCTCGCCGCTCTCTGCGACCACCATGAATTCGTGTGAGTCCTTGCCTCCGATGGCCCCGCTGTCGGCCTCAACCTCCATGGTGGGCAGGCCGCAGCGCTCGAAGATGTTGAGGTATGCCCGCCTCATCTTCTGGTAGCTGGCATCCAGTCCCTCCTCGTCCGTGTCGAAGCTGTACAGATCCATCATGGGGAACTCCCTCACCCGGAGCAGACCGCCACGGGGCCGCGGCTCATCGCGGAACTTCGTCTGGATCTGATATAGGAGGAGAGGCAGATCACGGTAGCTCCTCACCTGGTGGCGGACCAACTCGGTGATGATCTCCTCATGGGTTGGGCCCAGACACAGCCGGCGTTCCCGCCGGTCAGTGAGGGTGAACAGACTCTGCCCGAAGGCCTGATCCCGGCCCGTCCTTTGCCAGAGTTCGTGGGGCTGGAGGACCGGCATGGACACCTCCTGCCCGCCCGCTCCGTCCAGTTCCTCGCGGATGATCTGCTCCAGGTTGCGCAGCACCCGCCACCCCAGTGGCAGGTACGCATAAATGCCCGAGGCCACCTGGTGGATCATCCCTGCTCTGACCAGCAACTGGTGGCTCACCGTGTCCGCCTCGGCCGGAGCCTGCCGCAGTGTCTTGGTCATCAGTTGAGACATCCGCATCACTGAGTCCTCGCCATCTTCAGACTAGATTCGGGCCACCTCGTCCATCAGGCTCTCCAGGAAGTCCTTCTCTTCCACGGTGCGGACCACCTCGCCCTTCCGGAAGATGGCCCCCCGGCCCTTTCCGCAGGCGATGCCGACATCGGCACTCCTGGCCTCCCCCGGGCCGTTGACTACGCAGCCCATCACAGCCACCTTGATCGATCGGTCAACAGTGGAGAGCCGGCCCTCCACGCTTTCGGCCAGGCTGACCAGGTCCACTTCGCATCTGCCGCAGGTGGGACAGCTCACCAGGGTGGGGCCCCGCTCCCGTAGATTGAGGCTCTTCAGGATCTCGTAGGCCGCCATCACTTCATCTTCCGGTTCACCGGTAAGCGATACCCGGATGGTGTCCCCAAGCCCGTGGTAGAGCAGCACCCCGATCCCCACCGCGCTGCGAACGACCCCGGTCCTGGGCAGACCCGCCTCGGTGATGCCCAGGTGCAGGGGATAGGGGGCCTTCTTGGCCATGAGCTGATACGCCGCGATGGTGTCCGGAACGTCGAAGGCCTTGAGCGATATCTTGATCAGGTCGAAGTCCAGGCTTTCCAGAAGGCGTATCTGGCCCAGGGCAGCCTCCACCATCTGCTCCGGGAGGGAAGCCCTGATCTTGGCCGACTTGGGCAGGCTGCCGGCGTTCACTCCTATACGGATGGGCACGCCCCTCGGTTTCGCCTCCTGGACCACGGCCGCGACGTGTGATCTCCTGCTGATGTTCCCCGGGTTCAGCCTCAGGCCGTCAACCCCGGCCTTGAGGGCCGCCAGGGCCAGCAGGTGGTCGAAGTGGATGTCGGCGATGACGGGGATGCTCACCCGGCGCTTGATTGCAGCCAGGGCTTCGGCGGCCTGGTCGTCAGGCACGGCCACTCTAACCATTTCGCAGCCCGTGTCCTCCAGTGAGTGGATCTGCCTGACGGTGGCGGCCACATCTCGGGTGTCTGTCTTGGTCATTGATTGGACCACCACTGGGGCGCCTCCGCCCACTGTCACGCCGCCGATCACTAGGGGCCGGCTCATCCTGCGTCTCTTCACGGTCACAGGAAGTCCTCCCCCTGGATCAGCCGGGCGATGTCCAGATAGAAGATCACCACGAATAGAGTGATCATCAGCGCCGTCCCCACGGCGTAGACGAAGTGGGTTGTCCGTTCCGAGATGCGTTTCCCCCGGCGCAGCCCCTCTATCAGGGCTATGGACATGCCGCCTCCGTCCAGGGGCGGGATGGGCAGGAAGTTGAACAGGGCCAGCCCCATGCTGATTAGGCCGCCCATGAACAGGACGTTGGCGTAGCCGCCTGAGCTGACCGTCTCGACGGTCAGTTGTCCGGCACCGATCGGCCCCACCACCGCCAGGTCAGGGTTATCCCTGATCATGGGGATGGACTCCTTGATCAGGCTGGGAATGTGTACCATGAAGTCGCCTCCGCGGTAGAAGGCCTCCCACACCGGCAATCGCTCCGATACCAGGGCCGCGCCGTCCACCCAGCGGTTGCTGATGCCCAAAGGAGCCCTGGCCTCCACGGTCAACTCTATGATGTCCTCGGAGCCGATCTCCCGATCATCGACCCGCAGTAGCACCATGTCCAGTTCACCGCTGTCGCCGGCGGAGTCGATGGCGGCGGTCATGCTTTCTTCATCGTAGACCGACCTGTGATTGATGCCTAGGATGGTGTCTCCGGGCCTGATGCCCGCCCGCTCCGCCGGTGAGCCCTCTTCGATGCCAGCCACTACCCCCCAGCAGAGGATAACCCCGATAAGGTAGCGGTCGCTGTCCGGGTCGATCTCAGGCTTCAGACTGACCTCCAGTTCTTCACCATCCCTGTCGATGATCAGGGTCTTCTCTGATCCGCCGTCTCGGTTTACTGCGTCCTGCAGGTCCTCCCATTTGTGTATCTCGCGGTCGCCGACCCGGAGGATGATGTCGCCCGACCCAAGGCTTGCCCGGGACGCAGGCGAATCATCGGATACGTAGTGTATCATGGCCCCGTTGCCGTGCAGCACCTTCATCGGCACCATGAAGAAGGCGCTCAGGAAGAGGAAGGCCAGGAAGGCGTTGACCAGAGGGCCAGCGAAGTAGACTCCCATCCTGGTCCACGGACCTCTGCCGGCCAGACCGCCCGGCACGGCGGGGTCATTCTCTCCCAGAGGCCTGACGAAGGCCCCCACCGGCAAGAGGTTGATCGAGTACTCGGTCTCTCCCCGTTTCAAAGCGAACAGCCGGGGAGGAAAGCCGATGCCGAACTCCTCGACCTTGATCCCTGCTCTTCTGCAGGCCAGGAAGTGGCCCAGTTCGTGGCAGGTGATCAGGAAGAAGAGAACGCCCACGAAGACCAGGATGATGAAGGCGATGCCCATGGGCTATCGAGGTCTCCATTTCGCGGCCTGCTCCCTGGCCCAGGCATCGGCGGCCAGTATCTGTTCCAGGGTGGGCTGTGCCACGGCCCGGTGCCGGTCGAGGGTGTCTTCGACCAGCCTGGCGATATCCAGGAAGCCGATCTTGTGAGCCAGGAAGAGATCCACTGCCACCTCGTCCGCGGCGCAGAGCACAGCCGGATAGGTGCCGCCTTGCTCTGCCGCTTCTCTGGCCATTCTGAGACAGGGGAACTTCCCCGTGTCGGGCGGCTCGAAATTGAGGGACCTTGGTCGGCCGAAATCCATTCGAGGCAGATCAGGATTGGCCAACCTCTGTGAGTGGGCCACTGCGTACTGTATGGGCAGGCGCATGTCCGGTTCGCTGAGCTGGGCCTTGACGGAGCCGTCGACGAACTCCACCATGGAGTGGACGATGCTCTCGGGATGGATCACCACGTCGATCCGGTGCAGGGGCAGGCCGAAGAGCCAGCGGGCCTCGATGATCTCCATGCCCTTGTTCATCAGATTGGCCGAGTCGATGGTCACCTTGGGTCCCATCTTCCAGGTGGGGTGTCTTAGGGCTTGCTCCGGTGTTATCCCTGCCATCTCCTTCTCCTTGCAGCGCAGAAAGGGCCCGCCCGAGGCGGTGAGGATCAATCGGGCCACCTCATCGCGGCTCTCGCCCCGCAGGCACTGCCAGATGGCGCTGTGCTCGCTGTCCACCGGGGTGATCTCCACCCCTTGTCGCTCCGCTTCGGCCATGACCATGGCCCCCGCCATGACCAGGACCTCCTTGTTGGCCAAGGCTACGTGCTTCCCGGCCCGGATGGCTGCCAGTGTCGGCACCAACCCCGCCTTGCCCGAGGTGGCCACTACCACCACGTCGACATCGGGGCATGAGGCCATCTCCTCTGCCGTCACCGGCTGCGCGGATGGGGCATCGGATGGCCAGGCCGGACTTTGCGTCTCGTGGGTTGCGGATTCAAGGGAGACGAATCGCGGCTGGAATTCCGTGACCTGTTCCGCCAGGAGGGTGGCATTCTTCCCGGCTCCCAGGCCCACTATGCGGTATCTGTCACTGAAGGTGCGGCCTATCTCGAGTGTCTGCTGCCCTATGGAACCTGTGGAGCCGAGGATGGCTATCCGCTTCAGTCCACCGCCCATATGACGTAATAGTATGCGATTGCCCCCGTGAACACAAGGCTGTCTATTCGGTCCAGGATCCCCCCGTGGCCGGGCATCAGCCGGCCGGAGTCCTTGGCTCCCGCCCGGCGCTTGATGAGGGATTCCAGGAGATCGCCGAGTTGGGCGAGGACGCCCACTAGGCAGCCGACGACTGTGGTCTGGATGTAGTCTAGCGGCAGTTCCCAGCCCCCCAGGTTGAGCAGGCTTCGCAGTGCCAGGGCGGCCGCCACTGAGGCCGCGAAGCCTGCGGCCGCCCCCTCCCAGGTCTTCTTGGGACTGATCACCGGCGCCATGCGATGCCTGCCCCAGGTGCGGCCGATGAAGTAGGCTGCTGTGTCGCAGGCGAAGGTGGAGAACAGGACCAGAAGGACCAGTTCCCTGCCGTGGTCGAGTTCCCTCAACATCACGTAGTGACCGAGCAGCCAGCCCATGTAGAGGATGCCGGCCACCGTCCACCCCCAGTTGACCACCAGCCTGTCTCTTCCGGACGCTGACAGCGGGCTTGTGGACGGTGGGGCATGCTGTTCTTCAGCGGGGTCTTGGGGTGACCCCCGACGGACCCAGCCCAGCCAGATCAGTGGCAGGACCGCCGCTGAGGCAAGCAGTGCCGAGTTGACATAAAGCCTGTCAAAATGCGCGGCGACCACGAAGGCCGGGGCCCATATCACTCCGAACAGGGTCAGTGGCCGGCCCCCGGCTCCCGCCGCGAGCCGATAGAACTCAAGCGCTCCGAGAATCGCTATGAGGCTGATCAGGAAGATGAGGAGCGGGACACCGAGACCGGGTACGTCAAACCACACGCAAGCCAGCAGGAGGGGGATGGCCCATAGCGCGGTGGTGACCCTCTGTCTCATCCCAGCTCGGTGAAGCCCTCCGGTGAGCGGCACTAGACTCCGAAGTTCCGCTTCCGCTCACTGTAGGCGACCAGCGCTTTGCGGACCTCTTCTTCGTCGAAGTCCGGCCAGTAGACCGGGGTGAAGTAGAACTCGCTGTAGGCAGACTGCCACAGAAGGAAGTTGCTCAGCCTCACTTCCCCCGCAGTCCGGACAATGAGGTCGGGATCCGGCAAACCGGCGCTGTAGAGGTATCTGCTGAACAGGTCTTCATCGATCATCTCCGGGGCGATGCCGCTCTTCGCTACCTGCTGTGCAGCGTTGACGATCTCCGCCCTGCCGCCGTAGTCGAAGGCCACGCTGAGGGTCATGACAGGGTTGTCCTTGGTGAGGTCGACGGCATAGCGAACCTGCTTCTGAACCCGCTCGGAAAGCCTGTCCATTCTGCCCAGATGGCGGAGTCGGATGCCCTTCTCGTGCAGGGCTTTGGTCTCGCGCTTGATTACCCGGCCCAGGATATGGAGTAGCTCCCTCACCTCCGCCTCGGGGCGGCTCCAGTTCTCCGTTGAGAAGGCATAGAGTGTCAGGTATCTCACCTGGTACTTCACGAAGGCCTCGACCACCCGGCGGATGTTCTCCGTGCCGGCACGGTGGCCCTCCATTCTGGATTTGCCGCGCCCCTCGGCCCACCTGACGTTCCCGTCCATGATGATGGCCACATGGACAGGCAGAGGCGTGATTGCTGCGTCGTTGGCCTGGGCTTGTCTCATTCTAGAAGGGAGGCAGGGTCTTCCGGGGTCAGGTAGCTGATTCCGGTGTTCAGGTCACGCCGATGTGGCAATGGTCTCTCGTGACCAGAATCCAGCTAGATCTCCATGATCTCGGTTTCCTTGTCTTGGCCGATCTGGGCTATCTCGGCGATGAACCGGTCGGTCAGCTTCTGCAGTCTGTCTGAGGCCCGGACGCTCTCATCGTGCGAAGCTCCCTTGTTCTTCTCCAACTTCCTCAGTTCCTCCATCGCATCCCGTCTGAGATTGCGGATGGCCACCTTGGATTCCTCCACTCTCTTCCGCACCACCTTGACCAGCTCCTTCCTGCGCTCCTCAGTGGGGGGTGGGATGACCAGCCGGACGACATCCCCGTCGTTGATGGGGTTCAAGCCCAGGTCGGACTTCAACAGGGCTTTGTGGATGTTGGTCATGATGGTCCTGTCCCACGGCTGAACAAGGATGAGCCGGGCCTCCGGTGTGGAGATGGTGGCCAACTGGTTCAGAGGTGTCGGTGTATCGTAGGCTTCGACCTTGATGTGCTCCACCAGGGCTGGCGTTGCCCTGCCGGAGCGTATGGTCTCCATCTCTCTCTTCAGCACCTGGGTGGTCTTGTGCATCTTGGCGTCGGCTTCCTGGAATATTTGGTCGATCATGGTTCTACCCCCGTGAAGACCAGAGTACCGATAGCTTCCCTTGCCACGGCCCGCCGTATGCTGTTGGGTGCGTTGAGGTCGAAGACAACGATGGGCAGGTTGTTCTCCATGCACAGAGAAAACGCAGTCGCATCCATGACCTGAAGGCCCAGGTTCAATGCCTGCCGGTGGTCTATGCGGTCGAACTTCCTTGCAGTGGGGTCTCTTTGAGGATCTGCGGTGTAGACGCCGTCAACCTTGTTCTTGGCCATGAGCAGCACCTCTGCCCTGATCTCAATCGCCCGCAGGGCTGCCGCGGTGTCCGTGGTCATGTAGGGATTCCCGGTGCCGGCAGCGAAGATGACCACCCGGCCCTTCTCCAGGTGTCGGATAGCCCTGAGTCGGATGTAGGGTTCGGCCACCGATTGGATAGGTATGGCTGACTGCGTCCGGGAGACGAGCCCTTTCTTCTCCAGGGCATCCTGAAGAGCCAGGGCGTTTATGACCGTTGCCAGCATTCCGGCATAGTCCGCAGCTGCCCTGTCCATTCCGGTTGTCGCCGCGTCGGATCCACGCCAGATATTGCCGCCGCCCACGACGATGGCCACCTCGACCCCGGATTCCTCCTTCACTGCCCAGATCTGGTCGGCGACCATTCTCAGGGTGTCTCCATCGATGCCGAAGTGGCCTTTGCCCATCAGGGCCTCGCCGCTCAGCTTCAGGAGTATCCGTCGGTACCTGGCGTCAGACATGCTCGCTCCGAGATCCGCACAAGCGAGGGTCATCCGGCGACGCTTGTGTCGGTGAGTGCCCTCGTCTACTTGGAGATCTGGAATCTGGCGAATCGGCCGACGACCACCTTCTCGCCGACCTTGGCCGATACCTCGGCCATGATGTCCGATATCTTCCTGCCTGCGTCCTTGATGAAGGGCTGAGCCAGGAGGCACGCTTCCTCAGGGCTGACCTTCGTTCCCTGGGGGATGTCTTCAGGGGAGATATACTGTGGATTGGTGGCCGCTACTTGGAGTGCCAGATCGTGGGCCAGGGCCTTGAACTCATCGGTACGGGCCACAAAGTCACTCTCGCAGTTGAGCTCAATCATGGCTCCGATGCGGCCCCCGGCATGCACATAGGCCTCCACCAACCCCTGTGAGGCGATGCGGTCCATCTTCTTCTCGGCCTTGGCCAGGCCGCGTTCCTTCAGGATGTCGCTGGCTTTGTCCAGGTCTCCCCCGGCATCGAGGAGAGCCTGCTTGCACTCCATAACGCCGGCACTAGTCTTCTCCCGCAAATCTCTTATCAAAGTCACTGAAATCTCCACTGCGCTCTTCCTCCTCAGGACCAAAGGTCAGCGAGGCAAGCGACTCAATAGCCTCTTCGCCTGCCTTCTCTGCGCTTTCCTGCTCTGCCTTCTCTATGATCCTCCTGCCTTCCAGCACGGCATCGGCTATTCTGCTGCACATCAGCTTCACCGCCCGCACAGCGTCGTCGTTGGCGGGGATGGGATAGTCGACCTCGTCCGGGTTGCAGTTGGTGTCTACAATGGCCACGATGGGGACCTTCAGGGTCCGTGCCTCAGCTATGGCGATCCTCTCCTTGGAGGGGTCAACGATGAACAGGGCACTGGGGAACTTGGTCATCTCCTTGAAGCTGCCCATCTGCTGATTCAGTCTTTGAATGGTTCTCTCCATCTTCAGGGCTTCCTTCTTTGGCAGGCGGTGGAAGAACCCCCTGACCTTCTGGTCCTCCAGGTGGACGAGGTAGTCGACCCGCGATTGGATGACATTGAAGTTGGTCAGCATTCCGCCGATCCAGCGCTGGTTGACGTACGGCATGCCGCACTTCTTCGCCTCTTGCTCAACGGCCTCCTGGGCCTGCTTCTTCGTTCCCACGAAGACGATATCGCCTCCATTGGCCACTACTTCAGTGACGAATCTGCATGCCTTCTCCAGCAGGGCCATGGTCTGCTCGAGGTTGATTATGTGGATGCCATTCCTCTCGATGAAGATGTACCTCTTCATCTTCGGATTCCATCGACCGACCTGGTGCCCGAAGTGTGCGCCAGCCTCCAGAAGCAGCTTGACCGAAGTAGTGCCTACCGTTGCCTGTTGCGTCATTTCACCTCACAAGATGTAGCGGCCGAGGTTCTCATCCTTGACCATGTCCCCGACTTGCTCGATAACGTACGGCGCGTCTATTTCGACGCGTTGCCCTTTCCTCTCCGGGGCGGTGAAACTGAGATCTTCCACCAACTTCTCGACTATGGTGAACAGCCTTCTGGCCCCCGTGTTCTCCGTTCGCTCGTTCATCAGGGTTGCCAGCCGGGCGATTTCCTGGACCCCGTCTTCGGTGAAGACCACACTGAGGCCTTCGGTTGCTAGGAGCGCCTCATACTGCTTGACCAAGGAGTTCCGCGGTTCAACGAGGATTGTCTCCAGATCCTGCTGGCTGAGCGGATTGAGCTCCACGCGCAGGGGGAAACGTCCCTGGAGTTCCGGTATGAGGTCAGTCGGCTTGCTCTTGGAGAAGGTGCCCGCGGCCACGAAGAGTATGTGGTCGGTCTTCACAGGGCCGTATCGCGTTGCCACCGTGGTGCCTTCCAGCAGCGGCAGCAGATCGCGCTGGACCCCCTCGCCGGATATGTCTCTTCCCAGATCCAGCTTCGGGCCGCAGATCTTGTCCAGTTCATCGATGAACACGACCCCATCGTCCTCCACCCTTCTCATGGCCTCATCCACCACCTGGTCGTAGTCGAGCAGCTTGTTGGCCTCCTCGCGGGTCAGGATACGCCTTGCCTCCTTGACGCGGACCTTCCTCTTGCGCTCCCCGGAAGGCTCTCTCTGGTTCCGGCAGTCACCGAAGACACCGTCGTTGACCATGTCCATCTCGAGCCGTGGGTCGAATCCTGCCCCGGCTGGCTCTGGGTCACTGACTTCGATCTCAACCAACTGGTCCTCCAGCTTCCGGCTGGCCAGAAGCTTGGCCAGCTTGGCACGGGTCAGCGTGACCGTCTCCCTGCCCTTCCAGGACGGGTGGGGCCCTTGCATCTTGGGGATGCTGCCCGAGACCCGCCGGCCCTCATGCTTCACCTGTTTGTCGGTTGTGGCCATCTGCTGGTAGAGGTAGGTGGCAATCCGCTCGGTGGCCAGCTTCTCGGCGTTGCTCTCGATCTGCTTCACTTCTTCGCGGTATACCTTTGCGGCACTCACCTCAACAAGGTCGTGGATGATCGATTCCACATCGCGGCCCACGTAGCCCACCTCGGTGAACTTGGTGGCCTCGACCTTGGTGAAGGGGGCATCCAGAATCCCTGCCACACGGCGCGCCAACTCCGTCTTGCCGACCCCTGTCGGGCCCATCATCAGGATGTTCTTCGGCATCACGTCAGCGCGGATATCCGGCGGCAACTTCCTGCGCCGCTCACGGTTGCTCAGGGCAACGGCCAGGGCCCGCTTCGCCTCTTGCTGGCCGATGACATACCTATCTAGATCCTCAACAATACTCCTGGGTGTCGGAACGGTCATCCTGGTCTCCCGAGGGGAGGTCTGTACTGTCGGCGTACAGTTTAGCATAGAGGTTCGAGCAAGGCAAGGCGATGTACTCGTTCACAGAAGCGTGGCCCCGGGGTTCTCTGGCGCTCGCAGAAACTGCTCCATAACTGATTGACGCGGCTTCGTGGCTGTGCTAGTATCGCAGCGAGCGTGAAGCTGGGATGTCTGCGCTGACTGACCTCTGCAATGAAATCGCTGGTTGCCGTCAGTGCGACCTGGCCAAACAACGCAACAGGGTAGTCCCGGGGGAAGGTGCTGAGGACGCCACCATAGCCTTCATTGGCGAGGCCCCCGGGTGGCACGAGGACCAGCAGGGACGACCGTTTGTAGGTCCTGCGGGACAGTTCCTTGACGAACTGCTGGCCTCCATCGGAATGAAGAGGCAGCAGGTGTATATCTGCAATGTCCTCAAGTGCCGGCCGCCCGGCAACCGCGATCCCCTGCCGATGGAGGTGAAGACCTGCCAGCAATGGCTGGATCGGCAACTGGCGCTGATTCGGCCCCGGATGATTGTCACCCTGGGGAGATACTCCATGGCGAGGTTCTTCCCCGGGGAAACCATCAGCAAGATACATGGCAAAGCCCGCAGAGAAGGCGGCATCATTCACTATGCGATGTACCACCCTGCGGCGGCGCTCCATCAGCAGGCACTTCGGGATACCATCAAGGCCGACATGCGTAGGATTCCTGCGCTGCTGGCTGAGACCCAGCCGCAGCCCGACGCCAAGGTGGCTCCGAAGCCCCGGCAGTTGAGCTTCCTCTAGAGGCTGGCGGACTCATGGGGCAGGGCTGGGTCAACCGGAGGAGTGGCGGGGGTCTCCCCCAGGTCCTGGAGGCGGACAAGGCTTATGGGTAAGGGCAGATCCGGCGGCAGCGAAGGGCTCTCTCCCTCCTGGTCCACTGTGACCCTGCGGCTTCTGTGGCTCGTCTTTGTGGGAGTCCTCCTGTTTGTGTTTTGGCCGAGACTCCTGGACACGCTGGGGCTTGGGACTTTCCTGGCCGTGCTGGCAGTGGTCGGCCTGACGGTGGTGTTCTGGCAGAGGAGACTAGTCATACTCTGGGAGAGGTGGAATCTCTGGCTTGGGGTTCTGGCGTTCATCGTTGCCTTGCTCGGCACACTGGCCTTCTTCAAACCCGGGGATTGGCCCAATTCGCTGGGGGGCGCCTGGGGATTGGCCATAATCGGCAATCCCCAGAGGGACTGGCAGACCGCTCTGGGTGTCCTGCGCGTTGTAGGTGTATTGATTCTCGGGGTGGCTCTCTTCGCCCCCGACTTCGCTCGGCGCGAGGCAGGGAGTTGGACCGAGAGGGCCTTGCCGGTATTGAGGCAAGGCCTTCAACGAGTCGGGCAATCGGCGTCGCGGGTGCTCAAACAGCGCTCTGAGCATTCATTCCCCAGACGCATTCTATCCTGGTTCGGGGAGCGTCGCTCCGCGTTGGTCTCGAAGGCGAGGCGCAGCAAGCAGGTGAAGGAGGAGCCCAAGCAGAAGCAGAAGCCCGCGCCTTCACCGAGGGCGCCGGCCAAGGCAGTCAAGGTTGTGCCCGCAGACCACCCTCCCGCCGCGCAGGAGGAGTGGCAACTGCCCAGCATCGACCTGCTTGAAGAGACCGCCAAGGCGGAGTTGAGCAGAGCCGACGCGGAGAGAAGGGCGAGGGCCATTGAAGAGGCGCTGGCTAGCTACGGCGTTGAGGCAAGGGTGGTCCAGATAAACCAGGGGCCTGCCGTCACTCAGTTTGGGGTGGAGCCCGGCTGGGACAAGAAGTACAAAGAGGTCAAGGAGAAGGACCGTTACGGCAACACCAAGGTACGCACCGAAGAGGTGTCCAGGACCAGGGTCAAGGTGGAGCGCATCACATCCCTGGCCAATGATCTGGCCCTGGCCCTGGCGGCCCCCAGCATCAGGATTGAGGCACCTGTCCCCGGCAAGGCCCTGGTGGGCATTGAAGTTCCCAATGTTGCTGCGGGGCTGGTCGCCGTGCGTGAGGTGTTAGAGAGCGCTGCCTTCAGGAAGCTCAGCGGCCGCTCGAAGATGGCCCTGGCCCTGGGAAAGGGCACCTCTGGTGAGGCGTCGGTAGGTGATCTGGCCAAGATGCCCCACCTGCTGGTGGCCGGTGCCACCGGAAGCGGCAAGACAGTCTGTCTGGACGCCATCATCATTTCCATTCTCATGAACGACACGCCCGATGAGGTCAGGTTCATCATGATCGACCCCAAAAGGGTCGAGCTGATCGCCTTCGATGGCATTCCCCATCTGATGAATCCGGTCATTACCGAGAGCGAGAAGGCTGTGGATGTGCTCAAGTGGCTGGCTCATGAGATGGACAACCGCTACCGGAGATTGGCTGAGGTGCGGGCTCACAATATCGAGGCGTACAACCGGAGCCCCAAGGTGACCAAGGCGATGCCCTGCATCGTCCTCATCGTTGATGAACTGGCTGATCTAATGATGCTGCAATCGGACGAAGTCGAACCGGTCCTCTGCCGTCTGGCGCAGATGGGCCGGGCGGTGGGGATCCATTGCGTGGTAGCCACCCAGCGGCCTTCCGTTGATGTGATCACCGGGCTGATCAAGGCCAATTTCCCGACTCGGATCAGTTTCGCTGTGGCATCTCAGGTGGATTCACGGACCATTCTGGATACCATCGGTGCCGAGAAGCTGCTGGGCCGGGGCGACATGCTCTACCTGACTCCCGAACTGGCCAAACCGAGGCGGCTGCAGGGGTGCTTTGTCTCACCGCAGGAACTCGAGAGAGTGACTGCCTTCTGGGGCAAACAGGCGCGAGCTCAACCGGTCGAAGTCCTGACCTTCTCAGGGGAGCCGGACTCCGGCGATCCCCTGCTGAACCAGGCGAGGAAGTTGGCCAAGGAGGGCAAACCGATCTCGGTGTCCTACCTGCAGCGGCAGCTCCGCATAGGTTCTGCTCGGGCTGAGGAACTGGTGAAGATGCTTCAGCAGGAGGGGGGCGGCGACGGCACAGGGCCGGGAAAGCCCGATCAGCCGGTGGCGCATCCATGACCGAAACGGGGCGGATACATGGTTCAGTTTGACAATAATGGCGCCAGTCTGTTATGGTTGAAGTTGCCATCGACCGCAGGGCGGTGAGCAGCACGATATCGTAGGGCTTAACAACTAGATCGCTTGGATCGGCAACGACCGAGACGGTTGAAGAGCGGGGATTGTCTGGGGCCTTCTTGGCGTTGCCAAGAAGGCCTTTTTTCTGGGCCGGTGTCATATTCACAATGCAGAGAATCGGATTCATAGGGGCGGGAACGGTGGGAACAGCCCTGGCCGCAAGGCTGAATGAGAAGGGCTATGTGGTCACAGCTGTTTCCAGCCGCACAAACACTTCGGCTGAGAGGCTGGCTGCTGTGGTCGGCAAGTGCCAGATCCACGACAGTGGCCAGGGCGTGGCAGATGCAGCGGAGGTGGTCTTCATCACTACGCCTGACGCTGTTATCCCTCAGATTGCAGCGCAGGTCAAGTGGCATCCAGGGCAAAGCGTGGTGCATTGTAGTGGAGCAGACTCTCTGGACGTCCTCACACCAGCCACGCGGAGCGGAGCCTTGACAGGAGGCTTCCATCCATTGCAGACCTTCGCCAGCATCACCCATGCCATTGAGAACATCCCTGGTTCCACCTTTGCCCTGGAAGCGGAAGAGCCACTGTTGAGCACCCTGAGGGAGATGGCGGTCGCCTTGGATGGGCGATGGATCGCCCTGAGGCCCGGCGATAAGGTTCTCTACCATGCTGCGGCGGTGTTTGCCTGCAACTATCTGGTGACTCTGGTGAAGATGGCAACTGACCTCTGGCAGGCCTTCGGTGCCTCCGCTCCGCAGGCGGTGGAAGCCTTGCTGCCCCTGCTGCGAGGCACGACCAACAACCTGGAGAATGTGGGCTTGCCCAACTGCCTCACGGGGCCGATAGCCAGGGGTGACTCGGGAACAATAGAGAAACACATCGCGGCGCTGAAGGCCAGGGCGCCGCAGCTGCTGCCGGCCTATCGGGAACTGGGGCAGCAGACCATACCTATCGCTCTGGCCAAGGGGAGAATCGACCAGGCGCAGGCCGGGCATCTGGCGGCGATACTGGACCGTACCGATTGATGAGTAGTCTGCAGCCGACTTGCTAGGAGGTTTCGTTGATGCGCACCATGTTGCGGAGCAAAATCCACAGGGCCAGAGTCACGGGAGGGAATGTTGACTATGAGGGTTCGATCACCATCGACAAGCTGCTGATGGATGCAGCCGACGTCCTCCCCTATGAACTGGTTCATGTGCTCAATGTCCACAACGGTGCCCGGTTCCAGACCTACGCCATTGAGGGCAAGCCGGGCAGCGGGGAGATCGTCCTGAATGGGGCAGCGGCGCGACTGGCCGCCAAGGGCGATGTCGTCATCATCCTCACCTATTCCGCACTGGGTGATGATGAGGCGCGTCATGTTGAACCCAGGGTAGTCTATGTGGATGCCAGCAACGCCATCCGCAGCCAAAGACAGGGCCATCAATGGGTGGATGACCTGGCGGAGTCCTTGAAGACCCTCTAGCCAGGCCACAGCTTCCAACTGCCACACCGGAGAACCTCCGGGAGATCAAGGAGGGGAGATGCGGGTCACCATTGGCCAGATCCGGGAGATGAAGGAGAAGGGCAAGATCATCCCCATGCTCACTGCGTATGACTACGCAACGGCGAAGATGATCGACGAAGCCGGCGTGCCCCTCATTCTGGTGGGTGACAGCCTGGGCATGGTCGTGCTGGGCTACGAATCGACCATTCCGGTGACCATCGAGGAGATGCTGCATCACACCAAGGCGGTGGTCAGGGGTACAAGACGGGCTCTGGTCGTCGGAGACATGCCCTTCATGACGTACCATACCAGCATCGGCGAGGCTCTTCGCAATGCTGGTCGCTTCATTCAGGAGGCGGGGGCTCAGGCAGTGAAGCTTGAGGGTGGTGAGGCCATGGCTGAGGTGGTTCATCGGGTTGTGCAGTGTGGCATACCCGTCATGGGGCATATCGGACTCACCCCGCAGTCCGTTCATCAACTCAGTGGCTTCAGGGTCCAGGGCAAGACCCCCGAAGCGGCCGTGCGCCTGGTGAACGATGCCCGCGCCCTGGCCGACGCCGGAGTCTTCTCCATAGTGCTGGAAGCCATACCTACCGAACTGGCCAGGCTGATCACCCGGAAGGTGAATGTCCCCACGATCGGCATTGGCGCCGGCCCGTACTGCGACGGACAGGTTCAAGTGATCAGCGATATCCTGGGGCTGTTCACCGATTTCGTGCCCAAGCATGCCAAGCAGTATGCCAGGTTGGCTGACCTGATCAGGAAGGCCGTGGCCGAGTACGTCGGTGAGGTTGAAGGTGGCAGCTTCCCCACGGAGAAACAGAGCCACTCCATAGACGAAGGCATTCTGGCAGGCCTTGAACAGGAGTAGGGTTGGCGGGACTCCCTGGACCAAAGAAGCGCGGGACTCTCTCCCTGGAGGAGACCCTGGCCAGGAGGAGGTCCGTACGGAGTTTCGCTCGCAGAGCGCTTGACCGTGAGCAGATCGCGCAGCTTCTGTGGGCAGCGCAGGGAGTGACGGAGGGCAGACTCCGTACCGCTCCATCGGCCGGGGCACTGTATCCCCTAGAGGTCTATCTGGTGACCAGCGATGGCATCTACCACTACCGCCCCCTGTCACACGAATTGGAGCGCCTTGCCGAGGGTGACTTCCTTCCCCAACTGTCAAGGGCAGCCCTGGGGCAGGAGTGCGTGCGGGAAGCGCCAGTCAGCGTTGTCATCGCCGCCGTTCATCAGCGGGTGGAGAGACGCTACGGAGAGCGGGCCGCCCTCTACATCTGGATCGAGGCCGGCCACGTGGCTCAGAACATCCACCTTCAGGCGGTGGCCATGGGCCTCGGTTCCGTGCCCGTCGGGGCCTTTGATGACCGGCAGGTGCACAGGGTGCTGTCACTGCCCGAAGACCAGATGCCCCTCTATGTCATCCCGGTGGGGTACACTGCAGAATGAAAGTCTTCTCCAGCACCGCCGCCTTCAGAGAAGCTCGGCACGGGATGGCCTGTACGCTCGGCTTTGTGCCCACCATGGGCTATCTGCATGAAGGGCATTTGGTTCTGGTCCGGCGGGCTAAGGCGGAGAACGGTGCAGTGGCGGTGAGCATCTTCGTCAACCCGGCGCAGTTTGGGCCGAAGGAGGATTTCGCCCGATATCCCAGGGATCCGGAGCGGGATCTCGCTCTCCTGGAGAAAGAGAAGACCGATCTGGTTTTCATGCCTGATGCGGGGGAGATGTATCCTCATGGGTTCGTCACCTGGGTTGATGTGGCCAAGGTGACCGAGAGGCTGGAGGGCTCTACCCGGCCGGGGCACTTCAGGGGCGTGGCCACGGTGGTGGCCAAGCTCTTCAACATCGTCGAGCCGAATAGGGCCTATTTCGGAGAGAAGGATGCTCAGCAGGTGGTGGTCATCAAGCGGATGGTTGCCGATCTGAACATGAGTCTGGAGGTGGTCGTCGTGCCCACCCACCGTGAGCCAGATGGACTCGCCATGAGCAGTCGCAACGTCTATCTGAACATTGAGGAGCGGCAGGCCGCCCTTGTCCTGTGGAAGTCGCTCGGCCTGGCCCGGCAGCTTTGGTCAGGGCGGGAACGAAGCGCCGAGATTCTGAAGCAGCAGATGGCGGCTCTGATTCGGAAGGAACCGCTGGCCAGGATCGACTATATCAGCGTCGCTGATCCGGAGACCCTGGAGGAACTGTCGGAGGCCAGGCACGGTGCCCTGGTCTCCCTAGCCGTCTACGTGGGCAAGACCAGGCTGATAGACAACATCACCCTCCTCCCCTAGGATTTTCCCCGCTGCGTCAATCCCGCTATAATACATCTCGCCGAAGTGTCCATTCTCGCGGTCACCACACTACAAGTACACGTGTTGGAGGTTACATGCCCCAATTCGACCTAGGACAGTTTGCGGAGATGGCCCAGCGAATCAGAAGGAAGGCCGCCGAGGAAGGCCGGCTGATGGCCAATCCTTCTGATCAAGAGTTGAGGCCGATAGTAGAGAGGGAACGAGGGGTCAAGGAGACCAGGTATGGCAGCCTCATAGCCGAAAGCGAGCCGACGTCGAGGTCGGAGGCATTCACCAAGAACAGCGTGGACCATCCCTTCGGCGAAGTTGAGCGGAGGTTGCTGGCCCAGTGCGAGGAGACCCTGAACTGCAGGAAGCTGATCTCCATCGACAGGATAGTGGGCAACGAACACAGCGATACGGTGGTCAGAGTGACCGTACCGGAGGAGTTCGCTCACGTCGCCTACGGAGGCCAGAATCTCTTCATCCCGGTGAAGCGGGCGGTGGCGCAGCCGGACTACGAGATCATCTTCTTCGGGGATGAGGCCTTCGAGCCGAACAAGGCCAGGCTCCTGCCGGAGAAGGACATCACCATACGGCTGGCTATGGTGGGCGATGGAAGGATAGTCAAGGTAGTCCGGAACTCGAACTACATTGGGGAGTACAAGAAGGGTGTCTTCGCCTCGGAGGACTGGGCAGCCAAGACGAAGAAGGGCGGGCTCTTCCTGCATGCCGGCTGCCGGGAAGACTGCCTCCAGACGGAGAATAGGGACTACCGGACCATCCGGACCCTGCTCATAGCCCTGAGTGCCAATGGCAAGACCACCACCACCTGCAAGACTCTAGCCCGGAAGGGGAACGAGAGGTCCTGGCTGGTCCAGGATGACGGCGGAACCTTGATGCCTGACGGGTCCTTCCATGGCTTCGAGCAGGGCGGCGTGTTCGTCAAGACCGAGGCTGTCAATCCCGGTGAACAGGTCGAGGTCTACTACGGGCTGCTCAAGCCGGGGACTGTCGGCGAGAACATCCATGTAACGGAAGATGGCGATTTCGACTTCTACAACTACTCCCGGACCTCCAACGGCCGCGCTGTCATTCACAGACGGGACATTATGCATGCCAGCAGTCACATCGACGTGGAGCGGGTGGACAACCTCATACTGCTGACCAGGGGGCCCTTGATTCCGGCAATATGCCAGCTGAGCATGGAGCAGGCAGTGGCGCTCATGATTATGGGTCAGGCCATGGAGTCGTCGGCCGGTGACCCCACCAAGGCAGGCAGGATCAGGAGTGAGTTCTTCTACGATCCGTTTATGGCTGGCAACAAGGCAGAACACGCCAATATCCTCTACGAGATGGCCAGGGGCATGCCACACATGCAGTACTACCTGGTGAATACCGGCTGGATAGGCGAGGGTGAGCGGTACAACAAGATCAGGCTGGAACACACCCTGACCGTACTAGAGCGTCTCCTGAGAGGAGAGCTGGTGAACTGGGTGGACTCTCCCTCCGGGTTCAAGGTCCCTGCGGCGGTGCGAGAGGTGGACGATCTCTATCTACACCCGGAGCGTCTGTACTCAGGGGCTGACTTTGAAGCGAAGCAGAGAGAGCTCAACCGGTGGAGACACGAGGCCATTGAGAAGGTGGGGAGTGGCCTGCACTCAAACATAAGAAGAATATTCTAGCCCCGTCCCCAGCCATCTTGTCCCGGCGGGACCGCGCGGAACCCCCCGGAGGCGATCACTTGCACGTCCCCATTTGCACCCTGCTGAGACCATTCTGTGATACCTGCGGTCTTCCTTGAGACGGGGATGTGATCTGTGCGGGCAGTGCTCGGCGATCCAGCCGCGACTAACTCCATAGACAGCCCGAAGAACGACAACTGGGCTTCATACTGCGAATGAGAAAGGGACGACGTTGAACCGCCGCCCGTAGGTGGTCACTTGGGCGACGGGGAGTCAATAGTGAAACCGGCCCCTTCGGGGTCGGTTTGTGTTTGGAGAAGGCCGACACCGTGTCCGGGCATTGAATCTGTCAGTCAGACGGCAGGGCAGCTATGAATGCCGTGGAGATGTATGAATGACAAGGACTGGAAGAGACTCGACCGCTAGTGACACCCTCAGCTTGGCAACCTCTGCGGGCCATTCCGAGCCTGGGGTGGCCGGGAAACCGGAACTGGTGGACCAATTGAAGGCGTTGCTCGGCGGCACCACGGAGGGACTGGTCCTCGTCGATTCCCGGGGAGAGGTGGTCAGGGCCAACAGGGCATTCCATGATATCAGTGGATACCCCCAGCAGGAAACCGCCGGGAAGCGTTTGGAGGATCTGGAGGTGTTTGACCAGACCACTGCCACCGAGATGGCTCGGCGCTTCTCCGCTGTGCTCTGCGGGCAGCAGCCGGGCCCCCTTGAGACGCCAGCTACAGGCAAGACCGGTCAGCCGCTGAATCTCCAGCTTCTCTTCTCGGCCTGGAGAAGGGCCGGGAGGATAGCCGGGGTTGTCGTCAGCGTGAAGGAGGTCTCCAGCATCAAGAAGATGAAGTCGCTCCAGCGTGACGAGGAGCGCTTTCGGAATCTGGTCGAGACCACCAGTGACTGGGTCTGGGAGACGGACGGGAAAGGCGTGTACACCTACGTCAGTCCGAGAGTGGCCGATGTACTGGGTTACCAGCCCCACGAGGTAGTCGGCAAGAGCCATCTGGACTTCATGCCGCTGGAAGACGCCCGCCAGTCCAATGGGAAGGTGACCGCCATCATGGCTTCAGGGGAGCCCTTCCGGTTCATACTCATGAAGAAGTTGCACAAGAACGGCCATCCGGTGTTCCTGGAGACAAGTGGCACGCCCTTCTTTGGTGATGATGGGGACATCCGCGGGTATCGTGGCATCCACAGAGATGTCACTGAGCGCAGGAAGGCGATGGATGAAGTCCAGAGAACGTATCACAAGCTGGAATCGACCGTGGAGAGCGTCATCCAGGCCATGGCGTTGACAGTGGAGAAGAGGGATCACTACACGGCCGGTCATCAGCAGAGGGTCAAACAGCTGGGCTGTGCCATTGCCAAGGAGATGCAACTGTCGGACGAACGCGTCCAAGTCGTCCGTGTAGCCGGGTTGCTGCACGATCTGGGGAAGATATTCGTGCCGGTCGAGATACTCACCAAGCCCGGCCACCTCAGCGAAACCGAATTCGCCATCATCAGGACCCACCCACAGTCGGCCTATGACGTGCTGGGCGGCATAGAGTTCCCCTGGCCCATCGCCCAGGTTGTCTTCCAGCATCACGAGAGAATGAACGGGTCCGGGTACCCCGAAGGACTGCAAGGTGCTGAGATCACTTCCGAGGCGCGAATCCTGGCCGTGGCCGACGCCGTTGAAGCCATGACCTTTCACCGGGCCTACTGCCCTGCCCTTGGCCTGGACGCAGCGTTGAAGGAGATCGTCCGACAGAAGGAAGCGCTGTATGACGCGAAGGTTGTGGAAGCCTGTCTCAACGTCTTCCTTGATCGCGGCTTCGCCTGGGCCTGACCCCGTCACCTCCCCTCACCGCCTATCGCATGGCGGAGAAGCTGTTCCTGTACGGAACATGGGCTCCGCGTTCCGCCTTTGAAAGAACATTGTGACGACACGGCTCGCCTCTGAGACGTGGGGGCAACGCCTCTGCCCTATACTCCTTCCTCAGTGCCAGCCGCAGCACGGTTGGGGTATTCAGCAGGGAAGAGAGCCATGGGTATCAGCAGTACCACCATTCGCCGCTCTGGCCTGCCCTTCACTCAAGGGAGTGCCGGCCAGCCGAATGCGCCCACCATGGCAAAACCAGGAACCGAGCCTGTCGAGCGCCAGTCCCAGGCGGGCCTGAAGCCGCTGATCCTCATCGTCGACGACGACGCAGCCATGGTCAAGCTGGTGGCTCACAACCTCGATGCCGCGGGCTATCGCGTGCTGATGGCCAGGGACGGCGAGCAGGCGATACGCATGATCCGGCAGGACAAACCCCATCTGGTCCTCCTTGATGTCTTGCTGCCCGGAATGGATGGCTTCCAGGTTTGCCAGAGTATCCGCGAGTTCTCAGACATACCGGTGATGATGATCACTGCCAAGGGAGAGACCCAGAACGTGGTTCGTGGACTTGACATGGGAGCGGACGACTACATGTCCAAGCCCTTTGATATCGATGTGCTCATTGCCCGGGTGAGGGCAGTACTGTCCCGGACGCGATTCAGTGAGAAGCCCGAGCGCCCGCCGATGATGTTGGGAGAACTGCGCATAGACCTCTCCAATCGTGCGGTTGCCATGGCTGGCCGCGACATCGCGCTGACCCACACGGAGTACAGGGTCCTGTGCCTTCTGGCCCGCAATGCTGGACGGATGATCACCAAGGATTACATCCTGACTGAGGTGTGGGGACCGGAGTACCGCGGAGATGACCATGTTCTCCAGGTGACCGTGGCCCGGCTGAGAAGGAAGATAGGCGACTACCAGCGCAACCCCAGATACATTGTGACCAAGATGGGAGTCGGCTATATGTTCCGGAAGCTGGAGGACCAGGCGGGCATCGCCGCCGCGATCAGCCCCGGCGGGACGACCCGCGAGAGCCCGGCGCAGCCGTGCGCCGGGCGGGAGAGACTACTCCAGTCTGTCACTCCGTGAACGACCCGCGGGTCCTGGCTCTTTGAATCATCCAGAGGAGAACTAGGTGACGACGAGGAAGATCCAGTCCGGTGGGGTGGAGGGGGCGGAGGTGGTAGATAAACTTCGCCACGCTGATCCTGCGGCGGTGGAGTATCTCTATGACACCTACTTCGACAGGATATTTGCTCTTGTTTTCCGGCTGGTGGACAGGGATCAAAAGGCGGCAGAGGACGTGGTCCAGGAGACGTTCCTTGCTGCGCTACGCTCCCAGAAGAGCTACCGCGGGGAGAGCAGTCCGTACACCTGGCTGTGCAGCATAGCCTACCACAAGGCGGCCGACTACCAGCGCCGCGGTATCCGGGAGCACCGGAAGTGGCAGCAGCCTCTGGACATGGACGGGTGCGATCCGGATTGGCCGGGACGGGCGGGTCCGTCGGTGGCGGACATGACCGAGTCCGTGGAGAACCGCGAGTTGATCCGGGCGGCGATGGCGGAGTTGCCCGAAGACTACCGGCGTGTCCTGATCCTGAAGTACGTGGAGGATCTGCCGGTGGCCGACATCTGCCGTATCATGAGACGATCGCCGAAGTCCGTGGAGGGCCTGCTCACCAGGGCACGCAGGGCATTGCGCAGCCGGGCAGGCAGCGAAGCCCTGAGCCACTGAAGTCCCTGAGGACACCTTCTTCCCTCCTCAATACCCACCCGAACACTCTCGTGCTACTGCCACGTATGTAGTGGTTGCATCATCCCTCCGTGCCGTCAGATCATCGGGCAACCTGACCCATTGACAATGTTGGCGTGTGATAATAGTCTGTTGCCTGTATAGGGCGGGGAACCCCTGATCTCGGAGTGACTCCCTGCGGACCGTTCCGTCCGCTGGACCGGCTTGAAGGAGGCGTCCATGGGGATAGAGACCGGATACTACCAGAAGCCCTGGCTGAAGCAATACCCCGCCGGCGTCCCTGAATCCTTTGAGGTCGTGGACAAGTCACTGCCCCAGGTCTTCGACGAAGTGGCCGGCAGGTACCCGGGCAAGAACGCCGTGGTCTTCTACGGCAGTGAGACCACCTACGGCAAGGTGAAGGAGGACGTGGACCGGTTCTCCGCCGCCCTGCAGGGACTGGGGATCGGCAAAGGGGACAGGGTGGCGGTCTATCTCCTGAACAGTCCGCAGTTCATCATCGCCTACTTCGGGGCCCTCAAGGCCGGGGCGGCGATCACCCCGATCAGCCCGGTCTACACCAGCATCGAGGTGAAACATCAGCTTGAGGACAGCGAAGCCCAGTCAATCATCTGTCAGGATTTCCTCTATGAAAACGTGGAGCAGTCGGGGGTGAGACTGAAGAACGTGATCATCACCGGCATTGAGGAGTACCTGCCCATGTCGAAGAAGATCATGGGCAAGGGCATCTCGGGGCGGTTCGGCAAAGGGGAAGCCATTTCGCCCAAGGCGGCGGAGGAACGGGGCCTGCACCTGTTCCAGAAGCTGATCAAGAAGTACCCAGCCAGTCCGCCGTCGGTGCCCATCGATGCCGGCAAGGACATCGCGGTGCTGCCCTACACCGGCGGGACCACGGGGCTGCCCAAGGGAGCTGTGCTGACCCACCGCAACCTGGTGGCCTCCCAAATGCAGTGCCGGGCCTTCCTGCCGGCGCTGGAAGAGGGCAGGGAAGTGGTCCCGGCGCTGCTGCCCTTCTACCACATCTACGGTCAGGTGGTGGTCATGCTGAACAGCCTGACCATGGGGGCGACGCTGCTGCTGTTCACCACGCCCGACCTCGAAGAGATCCTGGATGCCATGACCAAGTACAAGGCGACCACCTTCTTCAGCGTGCCCACGGCGTACCAGTTCCTGAAGGACTATGACAAGACGGGTAAGGTCAACTGGAAGGGTCTCAAGGTGATCGTCAGCGGGGCAGACACCCTGCATGAATCGACCATCAAGGACTGGGAGAGGCGGACGGGGTCCAGGATCCAGGAGGGCTACGGGCTGACGGAGTGCAGCGCGGTGTCCCACCTCAACCCCCTGGGCAGACCGAAGGTGGGGTCGTTCGGCGTGCCCCTGCCCAACATGATGGCGGCGGTGGTGAATCATGAGACCAACGAGTTCCTGCCGCCGGGCGAGATCGGCGAGATGATCCTGAACGGTCCGAACGTCATGAAGGGCTACTGGAACAGACCGAAGGACACCCGGGAAAGCCTGGTGGAGATCGACGGCAGGGTGTGGCTCAAGACCGGGGACCTGGTCAGGATGGATGACGAGGGCTACTTCTTCTTCTATGACCGGAAGAAGGACATGATCAAGTACAAGGGCTACTCGGTGTTCGCCCGTGAGATAGAGGAGGTGCTGCACCAGCATCCCCAGGTCAAGGCGGCCGGCGTCCTCGGGGTGCCCGATGCGGTGGTGGGCCAACTGATCAAGGCCATCGTGGTCCTCCAGCCGGAAGCCAGGGGGAAGCTGTCCGAGGAGGAGCTAGTGAAATACTGCGCCGAGAGGCTGGCGCACTACAAGGTCCCCAAGATCGTGGAGTTCCGGGGCGAGCTGCCCAAGACCGACGTGGGGAAGGTGTCACACCGGGAGCTGCGGGAGGAGCTGGAGGAGGAATGACCCTGAGTCCACCCTTCCTTGAGGTGGAGAAGCTGACCAAGAGCTTCGGGGGGCTGACGGCCGTGAATGACGTCAGCTTCCGCATCGCGAAAGGACAGGTGGTCGGCCTGATCGGCCCCAACGGGGCGGGGAAGACCACGCTGCTCCGCCTGATGACCGGAATCCTCCGGCCCGACTCGGGCAGGGTGCGCTTCAAGGAGAGGGACATCACCAGGGCCAAGCCCTGGGACATCGTCAATCTGGGCATCGCCGGCACCTTCCAGGTGACCCGGCCGTTCCGCCGCCTGCCCATCATCGCCAATGTCATGGTGGCCTGCCTGTCGCCCCGGGCGATGAAGAGGGGGGAGTGGGTGAAGACCGTCGAAGCCAGGGCCCTGGATGCCCTGGAGTTCGTGGGCATCTCGGACCTGGCCCGCGAGCCGGCCTCCTGTCTGGCCCACGGCGACCTGAGGCGCCTGGAGATCGCCCGGGCCATAGCCACCGACCCGGAGATGCTCCTCCTGGACGAGCCCTTCAGCGGGCTCAATCCGGCGGAGACGGGCCTGCTGGCCAAGTCGATACGCCGGCTGCACAAAGGGGGGAGATTCGGCCGGCTGCACAGCGAAGGACCGACCATGATCATCATCGAGCACAAACTGGCCGAGCTGATGAAGATAGTGGACAGGGTGATAGTGCTGGACTTCGGCCAGTTGATCGCCGACGGCACCCCGGAGGAGATCGTGAGGAACGAGAGGGTGATGGAGGCGTGCATCGGCAAGGGGGTCTGCCCCAGTGCTTCTTGAAGTATCCAACCTGAGCGTGTGCTACGGGACGGCCGTCCTCCTCAACGGGGTGAGCCTGTCCGTGGGCGAAGGCGAGTTGGTCAGCCTGGTCGGCCCCAACGGGGCCGGCAAATCAACCCTGCTCCGGGCCATCACGGGACTGGTGAAGTGGGAGCGGTCCATGATGAGGGGAACACGGGCAGGCGACATCACCCTGGAGGGCTCCGTGATCTTCAACGGGCGGCGGACCGACGCCATGAAGCCCCACGAGATCGCCAGGAGCGGCCTGGTCCACTGTCCGGAGAGGGCCCGGGTGTTCTCCGAGATGACCGTGGCCGACAACCTCAAGGCCGGGGCCTACCTGGGCAAAGACAGAGGGGAAACCGAGGAGAACCTGAAACGGGTGTACGAGCTGTTCCCCATCCTCAAGGGGCGGCTGAGCCAGATAGCGGGGACGCTGTCGGGAGGGGAGCGGCAGATGCTGGCCATCGGCCGGGCGCTGATGATGCGGCCCAGGCTGCTATGCATCGACGAGCCGTCCACCGGGCTGTCCTCCAAGCTGAAGGCGGAGCTCTTCCGGCGCATCCAGGAGATCCGCCAGACCGGGATCGCCCTGCTGCTGGTCGAGCAGGACGTCAGCTCCGCGTTTGAACTGGCCAGCCGGAACTACGTCCTGTCCCACGGAAGGGTGATCGCCGAAGGGAGCGGCGAGGAACTCCTCCGGGACGAGACCATCAGGAAGACCTACCTGGGCCTGTAGTCCGCCCTACCGGGCCAGCTCCGCGGTGCACACCCGGCACTTCTGACGCCAGGCGACATTCTGCAGCTTGCACCGGGGGCAGATCTTCTCCGTCTTGTCCCGCAGCCAGGTGATCAGTCCCCGGGGCATGAAGAGGAGGACCAGGAGCACGATGCAGGCGAAGATGAGCAGCTTCCGCTGCGCGAACTCCTCGGAGAACTCCGCCAGGTACCTGATCAGCACGTACTCGGTCAGCGGGTAGAGGATGAGGACCCCGGCCATGGGCCCGTAGATGGTGGCCATGCCCCCGAAGACGGCCCAGATGATGGCCTGGAAGGAGAGGAGAAGCTGCAGGGTTGAGGGACTGGCCGACTTGAGGAAGTGGACGTAGAGGCCCCCGGCGATGCCGGCGAACAGTCCGCTGAGGCAGAAGGCCAGCAGCTTGTAGCGGGTGGTGTTTATGCCCGACGCCCGCGCGGTGACCTCGTCCTCCCGGATGGCATGGAAGATGAGGCCGATCTTGGAGTCTGTGATCTTCCACATGATGAAGCCCAGGACCATCATGGAAGGGATGGCGATGTAGTAGGACGCCACCCTTGATCCGGCCAGGGGGTCTATGCCGTCGTTGATGCCCAGTTCCCCCTGGGTGAATCTGGGCAGGGCATAGACCACGCCGAGGAGGATCAGGGGGAAGGCCAGGGTGGCGAAGGCCAGATATGTCCCCCGCAGCCGCAGGCAGGGCAGGCCGACCAGGAGGCCGGCCAGAACCGCTGCGGCGGCGCCCAGGGGGATGGTGGCCCAGGGGGGCAGTCCCACGTTCCGGTTGAGAAGGGCCGAGGTGTAGACGGCCACCCCGAAGAACAGGGCGTGTCCGAAGTTGATCTGCCCGGTGAAGCCGGAGAGCAGGTCCCAACTGGCGGCGAAGATGGCGAAGATGGCGGCCAGGATGAGCACCCGGAGCAGGAAGGGCTCCTGGGAGATGAGGGGGAACAGCAGCAGGAAGGCGCAGACTGCGAGGAGGACGGTTCGAGCGGGGAGGACGAAGACCTCGTCCTTGAGCAGTCTCAGCCACCGGGCGGCGTAGGCCGCTGCGACGCTCATCCCCTCTCCTCCTCGAAGACCACTCCGAACAGCCCCTCGGGCTTGATGAGGATGACGATGAGCATGATGGTCAGGGCCACCGAGGTCTTGAGGAAGGCTCCGGACGGCGCCAGGAAGACCACCAGGCTCTCAGCGAAGGCGAGGACCAGGGCGCCGATGAGGCTGCCCTTGAGGCTGCCCAGTCCCCCCAGGACTACGACGGCCAGGATCATCACCAGGGGATGGGCCCACATTGCGGGGGTGAGCACGAAGAGGGGGGCCACCAGCGCCCCGGCCACGGCGGCCAGGCCAACGGAGATGGCCATGGTGAGCATCTCCATCCGGGGAACGTCGATGCCCATGAGGTTGGCCACCTCTCTGTCCTGAGCTACCGACCGGATGGCGACGCCGGTCTTGGTCCTCATGAGGAAGATCCAGGTGGCCAGGAGGAGCAGGAGGACCACACCCAGGGTGAGGAGCTGCTGGTTCAGGACGGAGACGCCGAATACCTCCGTGGCCCCGGCCACGATCCGGGGCGTCCCTGCCTCGGGCTCGCCGCCGAATCCCTTGAGGACGGCTTCCTGGATGATCACGGCCACGGCTATGGTGACGATTAGGGTGGTGGCCTCGTGCTGACGGACCCTGGCGATGAGCACCCTATAGGTGAGAATGCCGGTGATGGTCACGGCCACGATGGCAATGACGATGGAGGCGTAGAGGCTGAGGCCGGCGCTGCTCGTCAGGCCGAATATGAGATAGGCGGCCAGCATGTAGAAGGCGGTGTGGGAGAGGTTGACGATGCGGGCGACGCCGAAGATAAGGGAGAAGCCCAAGGCCAGCAGAGCGTAGACTCCGCTCAAGACCAGCCCGTGAATGATGATGTTCTCTGCCATGGGCGGTCCGGCCCGGAGGCTTCTTCGGCTAGTGCAGTGCTTCTCAGGTATCGCTATGTGGGGTGGTGCCAGGCCGGATCAGGGACCCGACACCCACCCCACGAACGATAGTCAATCTAGCGAACCGTTCACCACGCTAGGTCCAGTAGTCGATCACCCACGGCGGCAACTGATAAGGCACGATGCCTTCGTAGGTTACGCTGGGCCCGCCGACAGGCCAGGAGCCATCCGCCGGCGGCCAGACGCCCTTCAGTTCGCCGTCCTGCCACTGGACGCCGACCCCGGTGACGTAGCCCGGTCCCCAGGTCACGTCGTGCTTGGCGCTGAAGACGAAGCGGCCCCCGGTGCCGACGTAGTCCGTCTTCTCCAGCTCGGCCACGATGTCATCCTGCTCCAGGCTGTCGGCCCTCTCGATGGCCGCCTTCAGGATGTAGAGGGCATCATAGGTCCCGGCGTTGTAGGTCGGGGTCTCGCCCATCTCATCGATGAAGGCATCCATGAAGGCCGCCGTCTTCTCTGTCAGATCGACATCCCGGGCATAGACGTTGAGGGTCATCTCGTAGTTGCCGAATCCGCCGGTGTTGTCAACGAAGCTGTCAGCTTGGGCCATGACGTTGATGCCCACCGAGGCGGCCGGTATCTTCATCTCGCCCCAGGTCCGGCCGTAGGCGATGCCCACCGTCCCGGACAGGGCGGTCATAATCATGTTGGCCCCGGAGTCCTTGATGGCCGTGAGCTCCGCGGACACGTTGGTGGCCTCCGCTGACGGCTGCCAGACGCCGACCACCTGGATTCCCTTGGTGGGAAGAATAGCCTGGGCAGCGCCCACGATGGCTTCCGTCCAGGACGCCTTCTCGGCCAGCACAGCCAGCTTGGGGGCCTTCAGGAGCTGTGTCCCCACCTTCTGGGCGACCATGCCCACCAGGGTGAAGTTCATCTGGCCCAGATAGGTGTTGTTGAACGGGGTGACCCGGAACCAGTACTTGTAGCGCTCGTAGTCCTCAGCCACCTTGTCGCTCATCTTGGTTTCGCTGGAGCCGCAGACCATGAAGATGGTCTGGGAGTCCATGGCCACTTCCTGCACGGCCAGGGCGGCCTCGCTTCTGATGGTCCCCATGAGGATGTCCACCTTGTCTACGGTGATGGCCTTCTCGGCCGCGCTGGTGGCATCGGTGGGGCTCAGAAGCTCGTTGGAGTCCACCTTGACCAGCTTGATCTTGTAGGTCTCGTCGCCGACCTGGATCCCGCCGGCCTCGTTGATCTCGTCAGCGGCCAGGGTGGCCCCCATCCAGTGGTGCTTGCCCATCTGGAACTCCATGGGGCCGATGACGCCGACCTTGATCTGTTTGGCTTCCTCTCCGGCACAGCCCAGTGCCGTCAATATCAGACTGGCAACGAGCAGCAGGGTCGCTCCCCTGATCAGCCACTTCATCTCTTTTCCCCCTCTCTGGCGTTTACTCCGGGCTGCCAAGTGATTTCATCGTCGGGAACTGCCTCGCGTCAGGTCAATAGTGCTACCTCCCTTCTGCAGTAATTCCCATAGTAGTAATGTCACACAGGCTGGTCTGTGACAATATTCTGCCTAGCGGCGGCTGTTGTCAAGACCTGGCTGCGGGGCCTCCGCCCCACCACCCCGGCCCCGTGGATCCCGGGTCAAGTGCGGGATGACATGGAGAAGTGTTTGGGCTATCAAGTGCGGCATGATCCTTCCCGGAAGGGAAGGACCTGGCGGCATGCCCCGCCCCACCCCGGGATGGCGGATCGGGTTTGGGTTGCCTGACCCGGGAGGGGTTCCCCGGGGAGGACGCAGGTATATCTACCTACTCCACCAGGGCCCTGACCAAGCGGTTTCTGCTCCCACAGTGATCTGTCATTGGCGACTTTTCGGCAGGCTGCGACAGGTATGGCGGCGGAAGTCGAATGGCCCCGCCCGGTGCTACCCTTATCGTGGAAAAGAAAAAGGCCCACCGCCTGGAGAAGGAGGAACCAAAATGGAATGGGAGATGGTGGTAGCAATAGCAGTGGCAACCCCGGTAATCCTTCTGCCGGTGGCCTTCGTCTGGTACCTCAACCTGGCCGGCCTCTACGCGGCGGTCACTGAGGCCCGGAAGGCCCGCAAAGGCGCCAAAGCGACGGCATAGGCAGGATGAGTCGAGAGGCGCTCCGAGACAGAGATGATGCGAAGGAGGCAGTGAAATGGAATGGCAGTTCATCGTAGCGATGGTGGTGATAGTCCCGGTGATACTCCTGCCGGTGGCGTTCGTGTGGTACCTGAACCTGGGCGGCCTGTATGCCACGGTCCGCGAGGCCCGTGCCAAGAGGGCAGCGGAGAAGCGGCCGGCCACTGAGAAGGTCAGAGCCGGCTAGCCGGGTGACAGAGAGACAGCAGAACTCCGCAGAGTCTGGGGCTCCGTGAGGAGCCCCTTTCCATTTGTGGTCATCATGCCGGGCGTCAGCGCAAGCTGCGGTAGATCGGGACAAGAAGAAAGCCCACTCATCAGAGTGGGCTTCTTTTCTTCGTCAGAAAGGGGGGTGACCTCTCAGACGATACCTATTCTGGACCAGACAGGTCCGGTTCTCTGTAACTTATGTCACCCGTATGGGGGTGACTTGTGAAACGCGCAGGGGCTGATGTGATCCGGTTGTGAGGCCGCTGGTGTACACTGCGGCCATCATGGTGTGCCCGGCTGGACCCCGGAGAGATGAGCGCGGCTTCACCCTGGTGGAACTGCTGGTGGTGGTGGTCATACTGGGGGTGATTGCCGCCGTGGCCACGCTGGGGGTAACCCGATTCATCGGCAGCAGCAATGTCGATGCGGCCAACACCGAGATGCATCAGGCGAGGACGGCCATCGTCCTCTGCCTCTACGAAGCCGAAGCGATGGAGATCGATGCAGCGGTCCCTGCGGGTTGGGATGGCAGTGCAGGCGTGGTTGAAGCCACCGGTGCATCCGGGACGACCCACGATGCTGCCGACTATCTACACGGGGGAGCACCGTTCAAGGCCAGCTACATCCTGAACAAGGCCGGTCACATCACCGGTGTGGCCAGCGTCTCCTGGCCCAGCGTGACCTGGGCGGGCGACCACTGGGAATAGGAAACAAACAGGAAAGAGGGAAGCCCACTCGTCAGAGTGGGCTTCTTGTTTTGGTCGGAAAGGGGGGTGACCTCTCAGACGATCCCTATTCTGGACCAAACCGGTCCGTTTCTCTGTAACCTGTGTCACCCATATCGGGGTGGACCTAGGACTGACCGAAGGCCTCCTCGCCATCCATCATCCACTTGTTGCCGACCTTGTTCAGGGTCATCGTGGTGGTCTGGGTCTGACCCTGCATGGTGGCGGTCACCGTGGCGGTGGCGGTGGAGCCGTTGACGGTGACGTTCTCAACCGAGTTGATGGTGATATCGCCGGTGAAGCCGTGGGCCATGGCCAGTCCGGCCTTGATGGTCTCGCGGTTTTCAGCGGTGATGCCATTGAGGTAGCCGAGGCACCCGTCGTAGTCGGCCTCGTTGTAGGCGACGAAGATGCCGGTGATGGCGTCCTCCACGGCGGCGGCGTCCGACTGCGCCTCGGCGGCACAGCCCAGGACGACCAGGCCGAAGGTGAGCAGAAGCAGGGAGACAAGCAGCAGCCTTTTCACTATAGGACTCCTTTTCACAGGCTGCCGGCGGTTCAGCCGGCGCGATGGACAGAATAGAGGAAAGCCCCTACGGGCATGTCTCAGGGTGGGTGGGGGATGTCACAGGATTGTCTCAGTTGGGGTGGAGGGCCACTCCCCTCCCCATGGATGCCGCATCAAGCGCGGCATGACATGACACAAATTGATTTTGATGGGCGGGAAAAGCGGCGTATAATCTGATTAGCCCACTGGTTTGAAGCCGGTCTGTTTGAAGCAACCCCGGAGGCAATGTCCGCGGCGGATGTAGCGTCCGCCAGCAGAATGGAGACTGCACAGGGGGTGGGTCTTGATCCTGACACCGGGACACCGCGCGGTTCCCGGCCAACCCAGCACAATCCCAGCGACGGATGATCACGCCCCGGCCCCTGCCGCGGGCTGCCGGTGGGCGGCAGGGGGACCGGTGGGGCGGCCAATGGGGATGAGGAGCCGGAGAGGCCCTGAGACGGCAGGGCTGCGATAACTGGAGGAGAGAGATATGAAGAAGGAGCAACAGAAGATCAGGAAGGCGGCGGTGCTGGGGGCGGGAAACATGGGCAGCAAGATAGCTGCCCTTCTTGCCGGGGTGGACATCCCCACCTATCTGCTGGACATCGTGCCCAGAGAGCTGGACGAGAAGGACAAGAAGAAGGGCCTGACCAGGGAGTCGCCGGAGTTCCGGAGCAAGCTGGCCCGGCTGGGGATCGACTACACCCTGATGGCCAGTCCCCCGGCCTTCTTCACCAGCCAGGACATCAAGCTGATCAAGCCGGGGAACTTCGAGGACCACCTGGAGTGGCTGGCCGACGCGGACTGGATCATCGAGGTGGTCGCCGAGGACCTGAAGATCAAGACGGACCTGCTGGCGAAGGTGGAGGAGTACGCCAAGCCGGGGGCGATCATCACTACCAACACCTCGGGGCTGTCCGTCAACAAGATCGCTGAGAACCTGACCCGGAGGCATCAGAAAAATTTCATGGGGACGCATTTTTTTAATCCGCCAAGGCACATGAAGCTGCTGGAGATCGTCCCGGGAGCGTCGACAGACCCGGATGCAATTAGCTTTATGTCATCTTTCTGTGAGAGGCGGCTGGGAAAGAGTGTTGTTTATGCAAAGGACACCCCGAACTTCATCGCCAACAGGATCGGCTGCTACGCCCTGCTGGCGGTGATGAGGACCATGGTGGAGGATGGCTACACCGTCGAGGAGGTGGACGCCATCACCGGCCCGCCCATGGGCCGGCCGAAGTCGGCCTCCTTCCGGACGGCGGACATGGTGGGACTGGACGTCTTCGCCAAGGTGGCCCAGAACGTCAGCGACAGCCTGGATGACCCGGCGGAGAAGGAGGCCTTCGCCGTCCCGGAGTTCCTGACCAAGATGATCCAGTTGGGCCTGATGGGTGACAAGTCCCAGAAAGGGTTCTACAAGAAGGTCACCGGGCCCCAGGGCTCGCAGATCCAGGCCATGGACTACACCAGCCTGGAGTACGTGCCCTCCCGGAAGGTCAGCCTGCCCGGCCTGGAGGCGGTGAAGGGGGTGGACGACCTGGCGGAGCGGCTGCAGACCCTGGCCTACTCCGACGACAGGGCGGGGCGCCTGGCCTGGAAGGCCCTGAAGAAGATGCTCCTCTACTGCGCCAGCAAGGTGCCGGAGATTTCGGACGACATCCTGAGCATCGACCGGGCCATGAGGTGGGGCTTCAACTGGGAGATGGGCCCGTTCCAGACCTGGGACGCCATCGGGGTGCGCCGGTCCGTGGAGCGGATGGAGAAGGAGGGGGAGAAGATCCCGGCCAACGTCAAGGCCATGCTCAAGTCCGGCCAGGAGAGCTTCTACGAGAAGCGCCGGGGCCGGTGGCACTACTACGATTTCGAGAGCTCCGGCTACGTCCGGGTGGAGGAGAGTCCGGAGCTGATCATCCTGCCCTCGCCCTCGGAGCGGAAGAAGGTGGTCAAGTCCAGTCCCGGGGGCAGGCTGATCGACATGGGGGACGGGGTGGCCTGCCTGGAGTTCCGCTCCCCGAACAACGTCATCGACGGCGACGTCATCCAGATGCTCCACGACGCGGTGGCGGAGGTGGACCAGAACTTCGAGGGCATGGTCATCGGCAACCAGGGGGCCAACTTCTGTCCCGGGGCAGACGTGAAGCTGATCTACGGCCTGGCCATGCAGAAGGACTGGAAGACCCTGGAGCAGGCGGTGGACCAGCTGCAGCAGGCCACCTTGAAACTGAAGTACTCGGTCAAACCGGTGGTGGCCGCGCCCTTCCGGATGACCCTGGGCGGCGGGTGCGAGCTCTGCCTGGCCTCGAGCATGGTCAGGGCCTATGCCGAGGCCTACATGGGGCTGGTGGAGATGGGGGTGGGCATCATCCCCGCCGGGGGCGGGACCAAGGAGATGCTGCTCCGGGCCATCGAGTGGGTGCCGCCGAGCATCCCCAGCGCGGCGCCGGGCGGGGCCAAGCCGGACCTGATCCCCTTCGTGGCCCGGGTCTTTGAGACCATCGCCACGGCCAGGGTGTCCACCTCGGCCATGGACGCGCAGGGCATCGGCTTCATGAGGCCCAGCGACAGGGTGAGCATGAACCTGGACCACCTGCTCCACGACGCCAAGGAGTCGGTGCTGTCGCTGGTCAAGGAAGGCTACCGTCCGCCGCGGCCCAAGGACGACATCAGGGTGGTGGGCCGGACGGGCATGGGCATACTGGAGCTGATGGTCTTCATGCTGAAGGACGGCGGGTACATCAGCGCGGCTGACGCCCACATCGCCAGCAGGCTGGCCTATGTGCTCACCGGCGGCGACCTGGACCAGAACACCCTGGTCACCGAGCAGTACATCCTGGACCTGGAGCGGGAGGTGGTGCTGTCCCTGGCCGGCGAGGAGAAGACCCAGGCCAGGCTGAGGAGCATGGCCGAGACGGGCCGGCCCTTGAGGAACTAGAGGCGGACAGGAGAAGCAGCGATGAAGGAAGCAGTGATCGTTTCAGCAGTGAGGACCGCCCTGGGCAAATACGGGGGCACCCTGAGAAACATCAGGCCGGAGCACACGGCCACGGAGGCGGTGAAGGAGGCCATCCGGAGGGCCCCGGGGCTGAAGCCGGAGGAGATCGACGACCTGGTCATGGGCTGCGCCTTCCCCGAGGCGGAGCAGGGGATGAACGTGGCCCGGAATGTGTCCCTCAAGGCGGGGCTGTCCAGCCGAGTGCCGGGGATCACGGTGAACCGGTACTGCGCCTCGGGCCTGGAGGCCATCGCCCTGGCCTGCCAGAAGGTGATGTGCGGCTTCGGCGAGGTGATGGTGGCCGCCGGCGTGGACCACATGACCCTGATCCCCATGGGGGGTAACAAGCCCCTGCCCGACCCGGACCTGATCGAGAGCTGGCCCCAGGTTTACATAACCATGGGGCTGACGGCAGAGAACGTGGCCCAGCGCTTCAACATCAGCCGGCAGGACCAGGACGCCTTCGCCATGGAGAGCCAGCGCAAGGCGGTCAAGGCCCAGGACGCCGGGGTGTTCAAGGACCAGATCGTGCCCCTGAAGGTGGTGGACCGGGTCTTCGAGGGGGGCAAGGCCGTGCGGAAGGAGAAGACCTTCGACACCGACGAGTGCCCCCGGCGGGACACCTCGCTGGAGGCGCTGGCCAAACTGAGGGGCATCTTCCGGCCCAACGGCACGGTGACCGCGGGCAACTCCTGTCCCATGAACGACGCCGCGGCGGCGGTGGTGATCATGACCAAGGAGAAGGCGGCGGCCCTGGGCCTGAAGCCCATGGCCACCTTCCGGTCCATCGGCGTGGGCGGGGTGGACCCGGACATCATGGGCATCGGGCCGGTGGTGGCCGTGCCCAAGGCCCTGAAGTACGCCGGCCTGACCCTGGACCAGATCGACCTGATCGAGCTGAACGAGGCCTTCGCCTCGCAGTCGCTGTATATCGTCCGTACCCTGGGCATAGACATGAACAAGCTGAACGTCAACGGCGGCTCCATCGCCCTGGGCCACCCCCTGGGGTGCACCGGGGTGTATCTGACCACCAAGCTGCTCTACGAGATGCAGCAGCGGAAATCCAGGTACGGCCTGGTGACCATGTGCATCGGCGGCGGCATGGGGGCGGCGGGCATCTTCGAGAGGGAATAGAGCGGAAGGAGGAAGCCATGTCGGAGAAGAAAGCGTTCAAGAGGGGCGGCTCGTTTCTGCTGGAGGAAGTGAAGCCCGGGGATCTGTTCACCCCGGAGGACTTCCGGGAAGAGCACAAGATGATCGCGGTGACCACCGACGACTTCGTGAAGAGGGACGTGGCCCCCCACAGGGAGGCCCTGGAGCACAAGAACTTCCCCCTGATACGCAAGCTGATGCACAAGGCGGGCGAGCTGGGCCTGCTGGGGGCGGAGGTCCCCGAGGATTACGGCGGCGGTGGCCTGGACACGGTGGCCTCGCTCTTGATCGCCGAGCACATGGTGGCCGCCGGCTCCTTCAGCGTCACCCTCAACGCCCATACCGGGATCGGGACCATGCCCCTGGTCTTCTTCGGCACCGAGGCCCAGAAGAAGAAGTACCTCCCCGGCCTGTGCAGCGGCGAGACGCCCGGGTGCTACGCCCTGACCGAGCCGGGCGCGGGCACGGACGCCCTGTCCAGTCAGAGCACGGCGGTGCTCACCCCCGACGGCAAATACTACAAGCTGAACGGCACCAAGCAGTTCATCACCAACGGCGGCTTCGCCGACCTGATCACCACCTACGCCAAGGTGGACGGCCAGAAGTTCACCTCCTTCGTCCTGGAGCGGAACCTGGAAGGGGTGTCCACGGGGCCGGAGGAGAAGAAGATGGGCATCCGGGGCACCTCCACGGTGAGCATCATCCTGGAGGACGTCAAGGTCCCGGTGGAGAACGTGGTCTTCGAGATAGGCAAGGGCCACGTGGTGGCCTTCAACATCCTGGACCTGGGCCGGCTCAAGCTGGGCTCGGCCTCCGCCGGGGTGGGCAAGATGGCCATCGAGGCCTGCGTCAAGTACGGCAAGGAGAGGGTCCAGTTCGGCAAGCCCATCTGCCAGTTCGGCCTGATCAAGCAGAAGATCGCCGACATGGCCATCAGGACCTACCTGGTGGAGAGCATGGCCTACATCACCGGCGGCATGATCGACGTCATCCTGGAGACGCTGGACCACAAGGCGGCGGACTTCGGCCGGCAGAGCGGCAAGGCCATCGAGGAATACGCTATCGAGTGCTCCATCAACAAGGTCTACGGCTCGGAGATGCTGGGCCTGATCGTGGACGAAGCGGTGCAGCTCTTCGGGGGCTACGGATACGTCGAGGAGTACCCCGTGGAGCAGATGTACCGCGACTCCCGGATACTGCGCATCTTCGAGGGCACCAACGAGATCAACCGGCTGATCATCATGCAGTTCCTCACCCGGAAGGCCATGAAGAACGAGATACCCCTCCTGGAGGCCATGGGCAAGGTCAAGGCGGAGCTGCCCAGCATCAAGCCCCTGGTCCCGGCGGTCAACGGCCGGCCTCTGCAGTACCAGAACCAGCTGGTGGAGAGGGCCAAGAAGCTGTTCATCTTCGTCACCGAGGCGGCTGTGACCAAGTACGGTCAGGGCATCGCCGATGAGCAGGAGGTGCTGGGCCGGCTGAGCGACATCGCCATCGAGGTCTTCGCCATGGAGTGCGGCCTGGCCCGGGCCCAGAAGTGCATGGACACCCAGGGCGTGGAAGCGGCGCAGATGAAGATCAGCATGATGAAGGTCTACGTCAACGACGCCGTGGGCCGGATCAGCGAGTACGCCCGCGAGGTGCTGGTGGCCACGGCGGCCCCCGACGCGCTGCTGGGCCAGCTGGCCACGGTGAACAACCTGATGCACCAGGAGCGGGTGAACACGGTGGCCCTGCGCCGGGCCATCGCCGACAGGACCATAGCGGCGGAGAAGTACATCTGCTAGGCGGACTGTTCATCCAGGCCGGCTGAAGGGCCACTTCAGCCAAAGAGGGCGACAGGTTCCTCGGGCGTCAGCTCGAGGAACCTTGTTTTGGGGAACTCAGCGGCCAGCCACTCCCGGTAGCTGCGGATATCCACGGTGTAGGAGATGGGGGGCATGAAGTTGTCGTGGTGTATGGGGACGACCATCCCCGGCTGCAGGGCCGAGGTCACCGCGCTGGCCAGGGGTAGGACATCCCGCCTCCCGGCCAGAGGGAGAAACAGGCAGTCGCAGCCCCTGTACCGCGACAGGCCCTGAGGGCCCTCCCGGGGCAGCGTGCCCAGGAAGACCACCTGCCGGGACTGCCCGCCCGCCTCCATCTGCAGCGCCCAGGCCAGCACCCCGCGGTGGGGGAAGGCGAACTGCACCTTCGCGTAGTAGCCGATCCTCCGGATCACCCGGGGGTTGAGCAGCACCCGCAGGACGGACCAGGCATCGTACTTCACGTGGCTGGACCTTGTGGCCTCAGCCCGGATACGCACCCGGCCGTCCGCAGCGGACAGTTCGCAGCCATCCCCGCCGCCTAGGGTATGCATCCGCGACCAGTCCCCCTCCGACAGTGCGCAGGAGTAGGCCCGGAAGATCTCGCCCTGGCACAACCTGCGGCAGGTCTGCACCACCGGTGCGGGGACATAGGCATGGGCAGAGGGATGACGTTTCAACAAGTGGGGCAGATTCAGAATATGGTCGTAGTGGCCGTGGCTGACCAAGATGGCGTTCAGAGGGTGCATGTCCATCGTCCGGGCATCAGCGCTGATCCGGGGCCTAGCCTCCGGCGGCCTGTCCAGGTAGGGATCGAAGAAGACCCCCAGAGCCCCCTCCAGGGCCAGGTGCAACGCGGCGGTGCCGTAACAGGTGGCGGTGATGTTCATGGATACCTCTGATCGTGAAGAAGCATAGCACGGACTATCAGCTGTGCTCAACGAGCCGTAGCCCACGCGCTTCATCCTGCCGGCGGAGACCGGCCTGAAATGCAGCATCCGCCGAGAAAGGAACAGGTCGGCTGAATCGGACCGCATCATGGAGATGCCCAAGTGATCAATTCGGAGGCGAGGGCTGACATGCCGCCAGAGGCCTGAGGCTGACCTCTGCCCGACAATGGAACATCAACAACGCAGTCGTCCTAGACTGGACCCTTGCGACTACCTATACTATCGGTCGCAATGCCGACGTCTCGAAACGGGAGGAGCTTCATGAGTGGACAGCAGAAGTTGTACGACCCGGCCGCATACCGGCTGCACAACATCGTCGAGATGGCTCTGCAATTCTCAGCCATGCTCCGTCTTTTCGAGAAAGGCTCAAAGCTGAGCTTTCGCGAGGCTGTGATAGACCAGGTGGCAGCGATCTCCAGATTGGAGTCCGAGAGTGATTTTGCCCAACTGCATCACGCCTTCTGCAACTGGGGAGTCGACAATATACTCCTGGCGGAAAGAAATCGTAAGGGGCAGGTCACCAAACGTGGCATGAAGGCAAGCTACGGCCAGATAGCGAAGGTCCTAGATGTAGCCCTCAACGTCATGGTCAACGATTGTCATCTTCCCAACTGTGAGAAAGCACAACAGATCTCTGGATGGCTCAATGCGGCCGTTGACACCAAGATGATGGCTATGCTTAGGAAATGCTACCCCCAAGATCTGAAACCTTGGCCTAGGACTATTGAAGATGTGGATCGTGACGCATACGTGGCAATCCAAAGAACTGTTCGACGGTTCATAGAAGACAAGCACCGAGGCGCAATCACCCCAGTCCAATTTGATGACATCTACTGGTGGGTTCTGAACAAAGGGGGAGCGCTGTGAAGGGTGTTGAACCCGCCGGACGATGCACGGTATGCGCAGACCTGCGGATCAACGCAGGGCTCTACGATGGCAACATCCATCCGGGAGCAAGACCGTTCAAGGGAAAGGATCCATGGGTATTGCTGATCGGCCAAGATCCAACGGTCAGGTGGCGACAGATCGACTGTGTTCTAGACTTGGAGAACAAAGAAGGTCCTCTCTACAAGTACATCGTTGGTGAGATCTTGGAGCCTGTGGTGACCTGCCCCCGGTAGTGGTACCACCTACAGAGTTAGAGTGACGAGCATTTTGGCTTCAGGAGCTGGTGGCTTGTAGTGCAGTGAACTGTGCGGCCGGACCTGATTGTATTCCTTCCTCC
>Ga0194125_10000842_pt1 | contig 52335 bp, 35 predicted proteins | sample TA2KigC250mmetaG_FD_148626 | JGI IMG/M metagenome (GOLD analysis project Ga0194125, IMG submission 148626) | Freshwater microbial communities from Lake Tanganyika, Tanzania - TA2015034 Kigoma Deep Cast 250m | ecosystem: Environmental > Aquatic > Freshwater > Lake | place: Tanzania: Lake...
ATGAGCCAGACACGGATGGGTGGTACGGATGCCACGGATGGGCCTGACACGGATGGGTGGTACGGATGCCACGGATGGGCCGGACACGGATGCGGGTACGGATGCCACGGATGGGTGGTACGGATGCCGCGGATGAGCCAGACACGGATGGGTGGTACGGATGCCACGGATGGGGGGGAGGTCGCAGTTCACCGCGACCGGCGAGCTGGCCGGCAATCAGCCGTTGCGCTTGTTGATCCGCAGCAGGAAGGCGTCAGGTGATTCGCGTCAACAACCAATTCGATGTTGCATGGCGGTCCGGCATGACTGTGCAGGACGTGCTGGACGCGCTCAAGTTCACGTTCCGCATGATCGTCGTCAAGGTGAATGGTGTGGTCGTGCTGCGTCCAGACTATGCGACGACGCTCGTGCCGGACGGCGCCGAGATGCAGGCGCTACACCTCATCAGCGGCGGGTGACGCCAGGTACCGGCGCCTCTGAGCCGCCAGTTACTCGGCCTGAGCTCGATCTCAGACAACTTCGATCTCTGCCCACGCTACCGTTTCGTTATCGGCCCTGAACGTAAATCGCGCCGTAATGCGCTTGCCGGCCAGCAGCAGCGGCAGCCAGAAAATGCTATCGTCCCACATGGCTTCATAAGGTATCTCGGTGATCGGAAACCAGGCCGGCGCCATCTCTTCGCTTTCAAGCGGATCGCCCCGCCAACGTTCGACCAGAAAAGTGTGTACGACTTGATTCCACGCGGGCCTATGAGGGAAGGTGAAGGTCAGCTCTGCTACCTTTACCAGGTCCTGCGGCGAGACGGCCAGGCCGCACTCCTCGGCCAGCTCCCGCGCCGCGGCCGCCGCGACCGTTTCCCCGGCGTGCACTTTGCCGCCGAAACCGTCATACTTGCCCGCGCCAAAACCGCGCTTCTTGTGGCCGAGCAGTAGCTCGTCGGGCGGGCCGCGGCGCACCAGACAGAGGGTGGCAAGGGGCAGATTGGCGTTCACAGCCCCAGCAGCCTGCCGGCCCACTGCAGCACGCCCAGCAACTGGGCGGCCGAGAGCAACACCACGACGATTACGAAGCGCCGCACCCAGACCGCGCCCTTGTCCGCGGCGAAGCGGGTCGCCAGCCACGCGCCGATCATGCTGCCGACCGCCAGCAGGAGACCGATGCCCCACTCCACCTGCGCATTCACCCAGAAGATCGCCAGTGCGGCCACGGTATAGACCAGCACGATCACCAGCTTCACAGCATTGGCCCGCACAATGTCGTAACCCGCGCTCAACACCAGCCCGGCCAGCAGAAAAACGCCCACGCCGGCCTGCAAGAAGCCCCCGTAGATCCCGATCGCGAAGAAGACCAGGAACTTCACGACCGTCATCCCGCGCACCGCATCTTGGGCGTGGCCCTTGATCCACCTTTCCGGCTTGAGGAACATTAGCACCAGCATCGCGATCATCGCCACTGCCAGTACCCGTTCGAACACCGTCCGGTTGATGTCCACCGCGATCTTCGCGCCCACGATCGAGCCGAGTGTGGCAGGAATCGAAAGCCAAAGCCCCCCGCGCCAGTCCAGCTTCTTCTGCTGTTGAAAACCGGCCACCCCCACCACATTTTGCAGCAGAATGCCGATGCGGTTGGTGCCGTTCGCGACGTTGGCCGGCAGACCCGCGAAGATCAGCGCCGGTAACATGATCAACGAGCCATTGCCGGCCAGCACGTTGACGAAGCCGCCCGCAACACCGGCCAACACGACGAGAGGATAGATGTACCAGGGCATGAAAACGCCTCCAATCTCGAAGATGCCCCGCATTCTAGCACGAAGCCGGGCGGATGGTAAATTGGTGGGGGTGGTAACCTGGTGGATTGGTAGATTGGTAACCTGGTAGATTGGTAGATTGGTCGGCCGGCGACCTGCCCCAACCAACTTACCAACTACCGATTTACCGATTTACCAACTTACCAACTATAATGCCCCCCATGTCCATGCTCTCTCTCGCACCCAGGCTCCCGTTCTACTGGAGCTTCCGGCGCTTCGGGTGGCCCAAACTCTATCCCTTCTCGGTCGTCGTGAGCGTCAGCTTTCGCTGCAACTCGAAGTGTCGCACGTGCGATGTGTGGCGCAAGCCCAACGACGACATGACGGCCGCGGAATGGGATCGGGTCTTCGCCAACCTGGGGCGCACGCCGTTCTACGTCACGTTCACCGGCGGAGAACCTTTTCTGCGCCGCGACCTGGATGAGATGGTGGTCAGCGCCTACCGTCACTGCCGGCCGCCGGTGATCACGATTCCCACGAACGGCCTGTTGACCGAACGCGTCGCCGAACGCGTCGATCACATCTGCCGGGAATGCCCTGACAGCCAGATCGGCATCAACCTGAGCCTGGATGGCGTAGGCGAAGAACACGACGACATCCGCGGTGTGCCCGGCAACTGGCAGCGCAGCCTGGCGACCTGGGCGAAGCTGAAAGCGCTCCAGCCCACGCGCCCCAACCTGATGCTGACCGTTCATACGGTGATCAGTCGCTTCAACCAGGAGCGTTTTCGCGAGATCTACGACGGCTTGCAGTTCCTCCAGCCCGACTCCTACATCACCGAGGTGGCGGAGGAACGGGTGGAGCTGGACACGATCGGCTGGGGCATCACGCCTGAAGCCGATGCGTATGCGCCCATCGCCGATTTCCTCAGCCAGCAGGCGCGCGGCCGGTCGGCCAAAGGCATCGCCCGGTTCACCCAGGCGTTCCGGGCGCAATACTACCAGCTTGCCAAACGCATACTATACGAGCGAACCCAGGTGATTCCCTGCTACGCGGGGTGGGCCAGCGCGCACATCGCGCCCAACGGCGACCTCTGGAGCTGCTGCATCCGCGCGGAGCCGGTCGGCAACCTGCGGCAGACCGGCTACGACCTGGCGCCGATCTGGTTTGGCGAGCGGATGGCGACCCTGCGCAAGTCCATCTACGACAAAGAGTGCGCCTGCCCCATGGCGAATGCTTCGTATGCCAACATGCTGCTCCATCCGCCGACGGTGGCAAAGGTGGCGTGGGAAGTGGCGAAGGGATAGTCTTCGCACTCTTCCCATTCTCAACTCCGCCACGTCCTGTGGTATACTCAGGCCGCCCTTCTTGAGCGAATGCGAGGTATCCCATGCGCTTCTTCAACACCGCGGGCCCTGTCAACTGTGAGAAGCACTATTGTCTGCCGCCACTGGGCCGGTTCGATCTGGATGAGTTGTTGGCGCTCATCGGCCAGGAGAAATACTTCCTGCTCCACGCCCCCCGCCAGACCGGCAAGACTACCTGCCTGTTGGCGTTGGCGCAGTATCTCGAGCAAGCCGGCCAGTACCATGCCGTGTACGCCAATATCGAAGGCGCACAGGTGCACCGCGAGGATGTGAATCAGGGCATCACGACCGTAATCACCGATATCGCGGCCTGGGCGCATGACCTCGCGGGCGACGAAGCGGCAGTGACCCTGGCAGCGGAAATTCTCGCCGTCACAACACCGGCTTCGGCTCTGGGCGTATTTTTGTCGCGCTGGTGCCAGCAGTTGGACAAACCTCTTGTCCTCATGCTGGATGAGGTGGATGCGTTGGTAGGCGACACCCTGATCTCGTTGCTGCGCCAATTGCGCGCCGGCTATCCCAAACGCCCCCACCAGTTTCCCCACAGCTTGATCCTTTGCGGCGTGCGCGATATCCAGGATTACCGGATCTACTCGGACGCGCGGAAAACGATCATTACCGGCGGCAGCGCCTTCAACATCAAAGCAAAGTCGTTGCGCCTGGGCGATTTTAGCCAGCGCGAAGTGTATAGGCTGCTGTTGGAGCACACGATCGAGACGGGCCAGGTCTTCACGTCGGAAGCGCACAACCTGGTCTGGGACCTGACTAGCGGCCAGCCGTGGCTGGTCAACGCGCTAGCCTACAAGACCTGTTTCGAGTTGCGCTTCGGCCGCAACCGCGCTCAGCCTATCACTGCGGAGATGATCCACCAGGCCAAAGAGGAGTTGATCCTGGAGCGCGTGACACACCTGGATCAACTGACCGACAAGCTGAAGGAGCCGCGTGTCCGCCGGGTGATTGAGCCGATGCTGCGAGGTGTGGAGCTTGACCGCGCCGTAAGCGAGGATGACCTGCGTTACGTGACCGACCTGGGTCTGGTCTGCCGCACACCGGACGGCCCCCAGATCGCCAACGCGATTTACCGCGAGGTGATCCCGCGCGAGCTAACGTTCATCACGCAGATCAACTTCGAGAGCACCATCGAGCGGGCCTGGTACATCCGTCCCGATGGCCGGCTCGATTTGTCCAGGCTGCTTACCGTGTTTCAGCAGTTCTTCCGCGAAAATGCCGAAGTCTGGGTGCAGCGGTTTGACTACCTGGAGGCCGGTCCCCAATTGCTCATGCAGGCGTTCCTCCAACGCATCGTCAACGGCGGCGGTCGCGTCGAACGGGAATACGGCCTGGGCCGTAGACGCACCGATCTGCTCATCCTCTGGCCGGCAACAGAGGCGGCGAATCAGCAAATGGGCGAATCACGCAGTACGCAACACGCAGTACGCAATATCCAACGCGCGGTCATCGAACTCAAGGTGCTCCACAAGTCGCTGGCTGCCACGCTGGCCGATGGGTTGGCGCAGACGTGGGAATACGCAGACCGCTGCCATGCCGACGAAGCGCACCTGGTCATCTTCGATCGCGACCCGGACAAATCGTGGGATGCCAAGATCTTCCGCCGCGAAGAAATCTATCGCGGCTCGGTGGAGCAGCCAACGGCGTTTCCGATCACGGTCTGGGGGATGTGACGGGAAGCGTTGAGCGCGCTACGCACCACGACCACGCCAACGGAGACACACTATGCACGGCTACCTGGGCAAAATCCTGCGCGTCGATCTCACGGCCGGCCGGCTGTGGGATGAGCCGCTGAACGAAGCTTATGCGCGTCAGTTCGTCGGCGGCAGCGGGTTGGCCGCGCGCTACCTGGCCGATCTTACCACGACCGTAACCGATCCCCTTGGCCCCGACAACCCCCTCATCTTCATGACCGGCCCCTTCGTCGGGACGCCGATTCCCGCGGCCGGCCGCTACGGGGTGGTCGCGCGCTCACCGCAGACCGGCTTCACGGGCGAGGCCAACGGCGGCGGCTTTTTTGGCCCGGCGTTGCGTGCGGCCGGCTACGATGGCGTCATCATCACCGGCGCGGCCGCCGAACCGGTCTACCTCAGCCTGGTCGCTGGCCAGCCCCCGGCGCTGTACCCGGCCGGTCATTTGTGGGGCCTGGACAGCTATGCCACGCAATGCCGCCTCCGAGAAGAGATCGGCCAACCGCGGACCAGGATCGCCTGCATCGGCCCCGCGGGCGAGCGCCTGGTCAAATACGCTGCGGTGATGAACGATCACGGCCGGGCGGCCGCGCGCACCGGCATGGCCGCGGTGATGGGCAGCAAAAAGCTCAAGGCGATCGCAGCCTGTGGTGATGCGACCCCGTCCATCGCCGACGCGCGAAGCTTCAAGCAGACGCTGCGCGAGGCGCTGCGGCTCGCCGCGGAGGATGTCGCGGCCCAGATGCTGCGGTTGGGCGGCACGCTCTTCTACGCGGACGTCGGCGCCATGTACGGCGACGTCCCGGCCAGATACTACACCCAAAGCGGCCTGCCAGAGGCCGAGGAGACGATCACCGCCGGGCATATGTCCGACGCCATCCTGGATAAGGCGGTGGGCTGCTATCATTGTCCCATCGCCTGTGGCCGCCAGGTGCATCTCGATCGCTACGGTGAGCCTGCGGTGGATGGGCCCGAGTACGAGACCGCGATCGGCTTCGGCCCGTTGTTGGCTGCGCACGATCTCGAAGACGTCGCCTATGCCGGACACCTGTGCAACCTCTACGGGCTGGACGCCATCAGCGCCTCCTCGACCATCGCCTTCGCCTACTATCTGTTCGACCAGGGCATCATCTCGGAGGCTGATACGGGCGGGATGGCCTTGCGCTGGGGTGATCTGGCGACGGCCCACGCGTTGATCGGGCAGATTGCGCGCCGCGAGGGTTTCGGCGACCTCTTGGCCGAGGGTGCACTGGCCCTGGGGCGGCGCTTCGGCGCAGCAGAGCTGGCCGCCCAGGTCAAGAACCTCGAGATACCGATGCACGATCCCCGCGCGTTCGGCGCGCTGGCGATCGTCTACGCCACAGCCACGCGCGGGGCCGATCACATGGCGGGCGATGTGTATATGACCGAGCAAGGACGCCTGCTGCCCGAGTTCGGGATCGGCGAGGAGGCGCTGGGGGACCGTCAGGAAGTCTCGGCCGCAAAGGCGGCGATGGCTGTCCGCGTGATGGATTGGCGAGCGCTGACCAATAGCCTGATCCTATGCCATTTCGAGGACCCGCCGGGGCCAATCGTGCTCGATCTGCTCAACAGCGTCACCGGCTGGGGCTGGGATTGGCCCGATGTGCAACGGGCAGCCGAGCGCATCTACACGCTCAAGCGCATGCTCAATCACCGTTTTGGCGCGACCCGCGGGGATGATCGCCTGCCTGAGTTGCTTCTGCGCAGCCTGCCCGAAGGCAACACCGGCGGCTTCACGCCTGATGTGGATACACTCCTCGCGCTGACCTGCCAAGCGCGGGGGTGGGATGCGGCGACCGGGATGCCGGGGCCAGATAAGCTGGCAGAGTTGGGCCTGGAGTGGTTGGCCTGAAAATGGCCCGCTCCGTCTGCTGTGGCCGGTCTCCGACCGAGCCACCTCGTCCATGCCACAGCGGGCACGGTCAGGAGACCGGCCCGAGCAGCGAGGGGTGTTTTCACCCCACAGCGGGCACGGTCAGGAGACCGGCCCGAGCAGCGAGGGGTGTTTTCACCCCACAGCGGGCACGGTCAGGAGACCGGCCCGAGCAGCGAGGGGTGTTTGAAAATGGCCCGCTCCGTCTGCTGTGGCCGGTCTCCGACCGAGCCACCTCGTCCATGCCACAGCGGGCACGGTCAGGAGACCGGCCCGAGCAGCGAGGGGTGTTTTCACCCCACAGCGGGCACGGTCAGGAGACCGGCCCGAGCAGCGAGGGGTGTTTTCACCCCACAGCGGGCACGGTCAGGAGACCGGCCCGAGCAGCGAGGGGTGTTTTCACCCACAGCGGGCACGGTCAGGAGACCGGCCCGAGCAGCGAGGGGTGTTTTCACCTGCCGTCTCACGGGGAGGCTTCGTACCCTGGCCTGCATGGCGCAGCCAGGTCAGGCTGGCGCCGCGGCTGGCATGGGCGACTGACCCGAGAACGGCTTGTCACGCGCCAGGCGCTTCCGCATCGCCCGCCGCTTGGTGGACAGTCCTCACTGATCGCCCATCCCTCCCACATACGCCCGAAACAGCTCGCCGAGGATGGTCGGCTGCCTGGTCTTGGGATCGAACAGGTTGGGTGTGGGATAGACCGTGTCGGCGACGCTGTACCAACAGAAGGCCTGCACCAGGCGATCACCGTCGGCCGGATAGCCGATCTGCGGATCGCGCGCGTTGAGGAAATAGTCGAAGGTATCGGCCATGAACCGGCCGACCACCTCGGGCGGGAAGCCGTATTCGACCGGCATCAGGATGCCATACTCCGAGACGACCAACGGCTTGTCGCGCAGGCCCTGTTCGGCCATCCAGCGCCGGAAGTCCTCCACCTGGCCGCGGAAAATCGCCATGTCGGCGTGGTCGCCGATCTCGCGCAGTTCACCCCTGTCCGTCGCCATTCCGGGCGGAATCCCCACGCCCCACGAGGCGCGCTCCTCGCGCAGGATGAAGGTGTGTACATTCCAGACGTCCACCGGCATGTCGGTCCCGTTCTGCTCTCGATAGGCTGCCAGGATGCGCTCCAGGTATGCCATGCGCAAGCGCGTCGGCACGCTGACCCCGCCGATAGCCACCTCCGCGGACGGATCCGCCTCCTTGATGGCCCGGTAGAGGATGCCATAGCTCGCCGCGTATTGCTCTGGGGCGACGTTGTCTTGCCAGATCACATCCGGCTCGTTGCCGATCAACCAAAGCATCCCTGGCGCGGCCCGTGCAGCCGCCGCGATCACGGTCAACTCGGGCCGAAATCCGCCGGCGAAGAGACGCACCATCTGCACGAAGTGGACGTTCGCCAGCTCGATCGGCAGCGGCTCCACACGCCAGTTCAGATACCAGCCCGGCAGGCTGGCGCCCCACGCATAGTCGTCGAGTTTGCCGAGAGGCATGCCCACGCCGATGCGCGCGCGATCGGCGGCGAACCGGGGGGCTGAGGCGCGCACCAGGTGGGTTGTTGGCGGAGGCATGACAGCCGGCCGCGCGGGTGCAGGCGCGGGCCCCTCTCCGGGGTTCACGGCCGCCGGCGGCGTCCCTGTGACCACCAGCCGCGGCAGCGCGACCGTGCGCGTGGGCGGCGTCAGCGGCGGAGTCGGCACCAGCGGCTCCGGGGTCGCCAGGTCATAGGTCAAGATCGGATAGCAGGCTGATAGAATCCACACCGCAAATGCAAGCAGCGGAAGCGCGATGATTCGGTGCATTGGTTCAGTCTGGTTGGTTTTGGGCTGCGTGTCACTGCAACTGTCTGATGATCGCTACTACCTTGCCCTGGATTTCCAACTGGTCGGCCGGCACGAAGATCGGCCCGTAAGCCGGGTTGGCGGGCTGCAGACGCACCTGTGCGCCCTCGGGGTGATAGTACTTGAGCGTTGTCTCCTCACGATCCTTGATCCATGCCACGATCATCTCCTTCGGCTGGGCGGTGTTCTGATGCCGGACGATCACCCAATCGCCGTTGGAGACCAACGCATCAATCATCGAGTCGCCTTTGACTTGCAGAGCGTACAGCTCATCCGCGTTCGGCACGAGATCCTGCGTCAAAGTGAGAGTTTCGCCGGCAAAGGGGTTATCTTGCTGGCCGACCGCCGCGATGGGCTCGCCGGCCGAGATGATGCCGAGCTTGGGAATGCCGACGATCTGCGATGGCAGGCTGCCGACCGCCTGCGGGGTCAACGTGCTCTCGCGCAGACGCAAGCCGCGCGAGACATCTTCGACGCGCACGATCTTGCCTTTCTTATGCAGGCGTTCCAGGTTGTATTTCACCACCGAGGTCGAGCTGATGCCAACGGCCTTGCCGATCTCGCGGATCGTGGGGGGAAAGCTGTGCTCGTCCAGGTATTGGCCGATGAATGCCAGGATGCGTTCTTGTCGTTCAGAGAGCGCCATGTTCATCCTCCTCGAAGGTCGCAACAGTGGGTCGAAACTTTGTTCGAGGGTATTATAACCGAACATGCGTTCGTTTGTCAAGTGGATATCGCAAACTTTTCCCAAACTCGTCCTGTCTGACGACCGATTTATCCCAAACACCCTCTCCTTCGGCGCTGCACTCAGGCGCTTTGCCCGGTTTGCCGGGTTGTGTTAGAATCGGTGTGAACGCGTTTCGCGAAACCTTGAAACGGAGGCAAGCCCTGGAACCTTCAGAACTGGCGCATGTGATCATAGACAAACTGGAAGACCACCAGGCGGTGGAGATCGTGATGCTGGACCTGCGCGAGATCACGCCGCTGGCCGATTATTTCGTGATCTGCACGGCCGACTCGGACCGCCAGGCCCGGATGCTGCAGGAAACCCTGGAAGAAGAACTGAAACGAGAGCACAGCGTGCGGCCCCTTTCGACGGAGGGCGAGCCGGCGTCGGGTTGGGTGCTGTTGGATTACAATGCGGTGGTGGTCCACATCTTTTCCAGGCATGGCCGCGCCCACTACCGGTTGGAGGAGGTCTGGAAGGCCGCGCCGGTAGTACTGAAGATCCAATAGCGCGGCCTCCTGCTACGACCAGGCGTCTACTCGAAGATCCACGCATCCACGCTGCGCGGATAGCACAGTAACTCCTCGGGGCTGAACCACAGCCCGATCTCGAAAGCCGCGGTGGTTGGCCCATCGGAGCCGTGGACCAGGTTGCGTCCCATCTCCAGGCCCAGGTCCGCACGGATCGTTCCAGCTGCGGCTCTAGCCGGGTTGGTTGCGCCCATGGTGGCCCGCGCAACCTCGATCGCGTTCGTCCCCTCCAACACCAACGCCACGACCGGGCCGCTGGTGATGTACTTTATCAATCCCTCGAAAAACGATTTGCCGACGTGCACAGCGTAGTGCTGGTGAGCGAACTCGGCGGTGATGTGCACCATCTTCATCGCGACGATCTTCAGGCCGCGACGCTCGAAGCGACCGATGATCTCTCCGACCAGCCCGCGCTGTACCGCATCGGGCTTGAGCATGACGAATGTGCGTTCCACAGTGCCTCCGGGTATCAGTTCCAACCTCCAACCTTCGACTTCTAATCTCCAACCTCCAGTCCGTGCATCTGCTGAATGGCGTGCAGCGCATCGCCCAGCGGTCGTTCAGGCCAACGACACGGTCCAAGCGGATCGGGTCCGCGCTGCGCATCGCCCAGCAAGGCCCGGCAGAGGTCCGCGATGCCGTGCGTCAGGACGGTCAGGTTGTAGCCGCCCTCCAGGGTGACGACCAGCCGGCCCGCGCACAACCGATCGGCCAGGGCGACGACGGTCTGCGCCAGATGCCAGTAGCCGGCGAGCGAGAGCTGCAAGCCGGCCAGTGGATCGTTCCAGTGCGCGTCGTAGCCGGCCGAGACCAGGATCAGTTCCGGTTGGAAACGCTCGGCAAGTGGCGTCAATACCTCCGCGTAGACCTGGGCGAATCCCGCGTCCCCCACGCCGCTGGCCAGCGGCGCGTTCACGGTGTAGCCCCGTCCGGCGCCCGCGCCTATCTGCCGCCAATGGCCTGTGCCTGGGTAGTAGGGATACTGGTGAGTGGAAAAGAAAAGCGCCTGCGGCGATGCGTAGAAGATCTCCTCGGTGCCGTCGCCATGGTGCACATCCCAATCCACGATCAGCACGCGCTGGAGGCCGTACTCATCCAGCGCGGTCTGCGCGGCCACTGCCACGTTGTTGAGCAGACAGAAGCCCTTGCCGCGGCCGGCCAGCGCGTGATGCCCCGGCGGTCGCACCAGGGCGACGCCGTTGCGCGCCCGGCCGGTCAGCACTGCGCGCACCAGCTCGGCCGCGGCGCCGGCCGCCAGCCGCGCCGCGGCGAAGCTGCGTGGGCCGACGTAGGTATCTGCATCGAGCTGCCCGCCGCCGCGGTTCGCCAGCGCCTCCAGTTCCCTGACGTAGGCGGCCGTATGGACGCGCGTGAGCAGGGTCATGTCCGCAGGTTGCGCCGCGACGTGGACCAGCCGCGACAGTAGGCCCCCATCCTCCAGCGTCCGCATGATCCATTCCAGCCGCGTCCGGTTCTCTGGGTGGCCGGGCAGGTGGTGCTCCAGGAAGAGCGGGTCGTAGGTGTAGGCGGTCGTCAAATCATGGCTCCTGGCTCAAGTGCAGTACTCTACAAGGGAAGCGGCATTCTGTCAAGGATGCAAGCCCCTACGTGGCCGAGGTCGGGCAGGGCTACTTCGTGGTCAGGGCGCGGCAGAGAGATCCGAACGCCGCCTTTGCCTGGCAGTTGAGCGCGACGCGGAAGGGGTATGCGGGGGTGCGGTCGGAGGAGGCGAAGTGAGGGGAAGATATCAGAACGGAATCCAATATGAGCGGGCATGCTGGCGCGATTAGCCGTCACCAGCATGCGCTGCGAGATCTCCAGGTAACGCAGCAGTTCTGGATCTAGTGTGCCCAGGGCTGGCGCGCTCGGATCGCCCACGCGCAGCACATCTGCCGTCGGCGCCAGGCGCAGCAACGCCGTTTTCAGACGAGGTGAGAGGTGCTCGTCCAGCAAGAAGCACACCTTCATGCGGCCGACACCCGTGCCCTTGCTCGTTCAGCCTTCAGCGCCCGCAGGCGTTGCACTACCGGCGAGGGATGGGCCGCCCATTTCTGGTAGCGGTCCTCACGCCAGGCGGTCAGCCGGCCCAAATAAGCATCCATCTCGGCCCGACTGTGCAGGTAGTAAGTGATCGTCGCGTGAATCTCTTCCAGGCTCAAGGTGGGCAGATTGGCGGCGATCTCCTCCGGTGTGTAGCCTTCCAGGTAGTACTAGAGCGCGTCGTCAATGCCAATCCGATGTCCTTTCAAGCGGATATCGTCGGGGGCCAGAAAGTCAAAGTAATCCCGCAGTTGCACAGGTGTACCCTCACTCTCGATCAGCGTCATCATTCAGCTGGTGTCTTGCGACCCATTGTACCCTGCGCTTCTGGAAAGGTCAAACGGACGCTGGAGACCATCAAGGGGTAGATGCCCGCCGGAGGCTGGAACCCATCCGGCTACAAAGTGGAAGCCCTGCTGGGGGGCTGCGGACGCGCCCATCAGCCTGCTTCAGCAGGCTTGCCTCTGGTAGCCAGGGGGCTTTAGCTCCTGGCGGGCGTCCGCTGCGGCGACTCTGGACCAGGCGGCGTGATGGCATCAATGACTTGACCGACGTTCCAGCCGTCGCCTGTGCTAACAAAAAGAGCGACGCACTCCAGAAGTGCGTCGCTCTCCTCGTCTACCAGTTCTTCGCTTCCGGTCGCCTACGCCTCGATCCCGTATTCGGCCGGCCGCTTGCTGCGCGAAATCGCCCAGATCATGACCAGGATCAGAACGCCCATGCTGATCGCAATGGCCGGGGTGATCGTCTTGAACTGCACGACGATCGGGGCGATGATCAGGCTGATCAGGTTGATGACCTTGATCAGCGGGTTCAGCGCGGGGCCAGCCGTATCCTTTAGCGGGTCGCCGACCGTGTCTCCCACGATGCTCGCCTTGTGCGCATCAGAGCCTTTGCCGCCGTAGTGACCCTCTTCGACCAGCTTCTTGGCGTTGTCCCACGCGCCGCCCGCATTCGACATGAAGACGGCCAGCAGTTGGCCGGAAAGGATGACGCCCGCCAGGAAGCCGCCCAGCGCCTCAGCCTTCAGAAGGAACCCAACGACGATGGGGATCAAAACGACCAGGATGCCCACCGGCATCAGCTCGCGCTGAGCCGCCTCGGTGGAGATGCCGACCGCCGTGCGGTAGTCGGGCAGCACCTTGCCCTCGCGCACGCCGGGCCGGTCGAACTCCTTGCGCACCGCGTTCACCATGCCGTTCGCTGCGCGCGCGACCGCCTTCACCAGCAACGCGCCGAACAAGATGGGCACGCCGCCGCCGATGAGCAGGCCGATGAACACGCGCGGGTCCGCGATGTTGATCACGTCGCCGAAGTCGGGGTCAACCAACTGGATGTCGGTGATGAAGGAGCCGAAGAGCGCGACGGCCGCGATGACCGCCGAGCCGATCGCCACGCCCTTCGTGATGGCCTTGGTGGTATTGCCGACCGCGTCCAGCTTGGTCATGATTTCGCGCGCCTGCGCTGGCATAGCGGCCATTTCGCCGATGCCGTTGGCGTTATCGGAGATGGGGCCGAAGGAATCCATCGAGACCAGGTTGCCGGCGTGGGTCAGCCAGCCGATGCCGATCAGCGATACACCGTAGATGATGTACTGCACGCCCAACCCGCCGTAGACAATGACCGAAGTCAGGATGGCGGCGGCGATGGCCAGCACCGCCCACGTGCTCGACTCGTAGCCCTCTGCCAGGCCGCTCAGGATGGTGGTCGCGGGGCCGAAGCGCGTGCTCTTGGCGATCTCCTTGACCGGCGCCTTGTCCGTCGCGGTGAAGTGCGCGGTCAGACGGTTGACGATCACGTTGAAGATCACGCCTGCGGACACCATCGCAGCCGGCTGCCACCAGCTAACGTCATGGATGCGGATATAGAAGAAGGCTAGGATGAACGACAGGCTGATCGTGATGCCCGAGGAGACCTCGTAGGCGATCTCCATGGCGTGCCAGGCGTCGCCCTTGGCCACCGTGCGCTCCCAGACCGGCACGGAGAAGGTGCCGATGATCGAGGAGATGACGCCGATGGCGCGCACCAGCAGGGGGAACACGATGAAGTAGACGTTGCCCGTCAGGCGCTCGAGAGCGAGGCCCAGGATCAACGATGAGACGATCGTCACTTCGTAGGACTCGAAGATGTCGGCGGCCATGCCAGCGCAGTCGCCCACATTGTCGCCCACCTGGTCGGCGATCACGGCCGCATTGCGTGGGTCGTCTTCCTCCAGCCCTTCTTCGACCTTACCCACCAGGTCAGCGCCCACATCCGCGGCCTTGGTGTAGATGCCGCCGCCCACGCGCATGAAGAGCGCCAGCAGCGTGCCTCCGAAGCCGAAGCCCAGCAGCGCATCCGGCGCAGCCTTGCCGAAGATCATAAAGATGGTTGTGCCGCCGAGCAGGCCCAGGCCATCGGTCAACATGCCGGTGATCGTGCCGGAGCGATAGGCGATCCGCAGCGCATCGCCGAAGTCGTGCATCGAAGCGGCCGCCACGCGGATATTGCCTTGTACGGCCATGCGCATGCCCAACTGGCCGACGATCAGCGAGAAGGCCGCGCCCAGCACGAACGCTGCAGCCCGGCCGAATGCGAGCACGACTTGCGCGTTCTGGCCGAACATGGACCTGGCCTCGGGCGTCGGCACCGCGATCCAGACGCTGCCGAAGAGCACGAACACCAGGACGCCCACGAACGGCAGGATGGTGCGCAGTTGGCGACCGAGATACGCATCTGCCCCGTCCTTGATGGCGGTCCAGATGCGGACCATCTCCGAAGTACCCGTCCCTTCGGCCATCACATTGCGCCGCAGCCACCACGCATAGACCAGGCTGAGCGCGGCTATGACCAGCACACTGTAGATGGCCAGGGACTCAAACGCAGTCAAGTGAAGTGCACCCATGAGACTTCCAGACCCTCCTCGAAAAAGATTGATGGACACAAAAATGCGGCTCAGCGTTCCCCCGACGTCGTAGCCACCGGGAACACTTGAGCCACATTGCCGACAAGCTCACTTTGGCTGGCCAGATGAAAGACGGCCTGGCATCGAAAGGGTTCGGAAAGACAACGCTTGCCGCCTTTGTGCCACGCCTGTAGACCCCATAACAAGAGTTGATTCTACCCGACAGACCGCTCTTTGTCAAAAAAGGCGGCTGGCGGGGAAAGAGAAAGGGGGAGTAACCGTATTGTTCGTCTCCCCTGATCTCGTCAAGATGTGCGGACAGAGGTTGAAAGCCAGGGGGTCGTGGGTTCGAGGGGGGGATAGAGTGTGCGCCGACGTAGTTGGTCTCGGTCACCAGGCTGCCGGCCGTGATGACGCTCCGCACGCGATTCCCATCCCCGTCATACGTGTAGTTCGCGGTCAGCGTGCCGCTGACCACCTGGGTCAGCCGGTTTTCGGCGTTGTAGGTGTGGGTGTAGGTCACGCCGCTGACGGTGCGCGTGATCATGTTGCCGACCGCGTCGTAGCTGTAGCTGGCCCCGCGGTAGCCGGTGGCCGCGTGCGGATGGCTGGCGTCGCCGTAGCTGTACAGCCCGTCGTTGGCGTCCAGGGCCGCGCCCTTGCGCTTCAGGCTGCCGCCCTTGTAGTATTCGTAGCCCTCGCTGTAGTTTGAGATGGACTCCCCCGACTGACTGGTACACTCCTGCGTGCTGTCCTGCCAGGTGGTGGCCCGCGTCAACCGGTCCAGCGGGTCGTACTGGAAGCATTGTTTCTGACCGCTGTTGACCCCATCCACGATCGTTTTGACGTTGCCCACCGCGTCATACGTGTAGGTCAGGTTCTGCAGCAACGTGGTGTTGGTCAGCGGCCCTGACTGGAGGATGTGCAACCGGCCCTGGCCGTTGGCCGTCGTCCACGGATAGTAGCTGTACTGCGTCTGCCATTGCACCGCGCCGCTGCCCATGGTGCGCGAGATCACCCGCCCCGCGGCGTCGTAGAGCGTGGCCGCCACGTAGACGTTCGTCCCCACCAGGCTGGCCGCCAACCCCTGGCTGCTGTATGTCGTCGTCACCACCTCGCCGGTCGGATAGGTCAGCGTGCGCAGCCGGTCGGCCGCGTCATAGCTGGACAGGGTCGTGTAGGCCGTGGCCGCGATGGTCTGCGTCTCGCTGATGACCCGGCCGCGGCCGTCGTAGCGCCAGGCCGTGGCATAGCCGCTGCCATAGGCCAAGGCCGTGCGCCGGCCCTTGCCGTTGACCCCCTGGTCGTAGCTGTACGTCACGGCCGGCGTGCCCGCGCACGCAGCCGGCCCGCTGTAGCTCTTGCCCGTCAGCCGGTTCAGCGCATCATAGCCGAACGCGGTCGCGCAGCCCCGCGCATCGGTCTGCGTCAGCAGATTGCCCGCGGCGTCGTAGCTGTAGCTCCACGCCCCCATGTTCGGGTCGCTCATCTGCGTCTTGCGGCCCAGCAGGTCGTAGCTGAGCTGCGTCGTCAGGTTGTTGGCAGACACCCGGGCCAGCTCGTCGCGCACGGTGTAGGTGTAGAGCGCCGACGTGTAGACCTCGGCGCCCCAGTTGGGGCTGGCAAACGTACCGCTGTACTGCTTGGAGCTGATCAGCCGGCCGAAGGCGTCGTGCTCGCGGATCGTCTGATGGTTCAGCTCATCCAGCACGGCCGTCTTGAGATACAGGTAGGCCGTGCGCACCGCGCTGTTGTCGGTGTGCGTGACGACGGTCGTCCGGCCCAGCAGGTCGTACGCATAGCGCCGCGTGGGCTGGTTCCAGTCCGGCGCCTGATAGACGCCGCCGGCGGCCGCGACGACGTAGGACACGGTCTCGGTGATGACCCCGCGCGGGCCATAGCCCGCGCCGGCCACGATGATGTTGCTAATCTGCCCCGCTTCTTCCTGGCTTTGAATGGTGCGCCCCAACCCGTCGTAGAAGGCCCACGTCGCCAGGTAGCCGCTCTCCAGGTTGGGCGGCGAGGTCAGGTCGTCGCGCACTTTGTGCAGCAGCCGGCGGGGGCTGGTCGGCCCGGCGTAGTCGCTGTAGACCCACGCCTCATCGATGGCTGCGCCCAGGGGCCGGTCTACCGTCAGCGGCCGGCCGAAGGGGTCGCAGGTATAGGCGGTGGTTTGATTGTTGGCATCGGACACCTGCGCGGGCCAACCCAGGCCGCGCTGCGCCACGTCGCCGGCGGGATAGGTGGTGGTGATGACCTGGTTGAGATCATTGGTCTGGGTGATGACAAAGGAGCGAAACTCGGCATCGTAGCCATAGCTGACCCCGCGGCCCAGGCTATCCTGCGTGCGGGTCAGGTTGTGCCAGGTGGCATCGTAGCTGTTCTGGGTCTGGATGACAAACCCCGTACCACACGTGCTTTGGGCCGCCTCGCTCTTGGTCAACAGGCCCTTCTGCGGCGGAGAGAGATAGCTGGCCTGGTAGTCGTAGTAGACACGCGTGTGCGCCTGGCACGTGCTGTTTACATCCCCCTGCCAGACCTTCTCTTCGGCCAGGCGGTTGGCGATGTAACGCTGCGTGCCGTTGCAGAAGTTGCAGGGCCAATACCAGCGTTCGGTCGTGCGGAGCAGGTCGGCGTCGGTGGCGCCATATTCACGCAGATGGGTAACGTTACCCGCCTGGAGGCCGCCTTGGTGGTCGAGCGCGTACGTGTAATGCTGGCGGCGAATGCGTTGCTCGTTTTGGCCAGCGGCGTCGTACAGATAATCCGCGACGTTCTCGACCACGTGGCGCACGTTCTGATAAGGGCTGCCGCCAGGCAACGGCGGCTCGAGGAAGCTGCGCTGGGTGCGGTCAAGCAGCGTGCCACTCGCGTCTGAACGGGCGGTCTGCCACTCCAGGCCCCAGCGGCCTTTGGGGTTGTTGGGAGAGATGTAGTACCAGTGTTTGTCCAGCAAATCATCGCTGGTGGTCGCCAAATCGCCCCGGCGCGTGACGATGACAAAGTCGTAGCCGCCAGCAGACGTGTCCCACTGGTTGTACCAGAAGGCCCGTTGGATTTCAGAGCCGCTGACTTGATCCTTGAGCGCCAGCATATCCAGTTTGTGGTAAGCGGGAGGCGCACCGCCTTGGGCAGCATAGGTGAACGTTGCCAGGCCACCCTGCCCATTGTGCACCGTCTCCAACCGGCAGTTGTCTCCCGTCTGGCAGCCCGGCGCATTCCGGTAGGTGAAACTGATCGGTGGCTGCGTCAGCGCGTCCTGCTTGCCGAAGACCTGCACATTGTCCAGCAAGAGCCGCTGGTGGTTAGGATCGCCATCGGGCGCGGCGATGCTGGTGGTCAAACGGTAGCGCCGCATCACCTGACCGTCCACCTGGACGGTGATCTCTTGCAGACGTTTGGTGTAGTAGTACCAATGCTGCTTCCGGTCGTTATTCGGATCATTGCAGTCCGGCGATTGGCAGGACGCCGGCAGGTCGCTGCGGTCAGCGTAGCCGAAGTCCACGACAAGGCTATGGCCGTTGACCCCGTTGTAGGTGATTTGCGTGGGTAAAGCCTGAAAAACGTAGGAACTGTTATTGTAAGTTTGGCCGTTACAGGCGAAATTGATCTGTCGTGTATAAGCCACCCCTGAAAGCGTGTTGTAGGCGTAATTCACGCTGTAATTGTATGTCTCGTCGTCGGCCGGCGCGGTGATGCTGCTGAGCAGGAAGGTCTTGGTCCGGGTGACAGGCCCGCTGGCCTCGCAGTGCCAGAACGTTGCCACCGGTGTGAAGGTGTAGTGCGTCCCCGCGGGCGTGCGCACGTGCCAGACGGCGTCCTGGTCTGAACTGGCCCGGGTGATCTTCAACCATGGCGCTTCCAGCGCATACCAGTCGTAGCTCGCGGTTTTCGTGATGGTCAACGTGGCATCGCCCAGCGCCAGGACATAGGTGGGTTCGGCATTGACGTAGTCAATGGAGGCCAGGCCGTCCAGCCGCCAGCCAAAGCCCACCAGCGAACCGGCCGACCCGTAGTCCTGGTGAACGTCCCGCCGCCGGCTGTTGTAGTTCAGCGCCAGGCCGGGCGCAAAGCCGGCCGGCCGCATCGCCAAGGGCAGGGGGACGCGATAGCTCAGCGCGCCGCTGAACAGATCGGCATCCAACCCGTTGAACGGATCAGGCGGCGCCTGATTGAGGCCGGGCAGCAGCGCGAACTGGCTGAAGTGGCTGACCTGGGTCTCGATGATCCCGCGCTCAGGATCAGCTCGCGTAGGCAGCAACTCCCAGGCTGCCTTTTGCGCATTCCACCAGGCGAACAGCGGCGGCGCCAGGGGCGGGCTGGCGGCCAGCGCCTCGGCGTAGCGCCAACGCAGGGTGATCGGCGTCGCGAAGTCAGGGATGGCCGCGCCCGCGGCGTCTTCGGCCGTCAGCTCGAACCGCTGCAGCGCGCCGGAGGCGGACTGAACGGCTTCATACAGCCCGCGGTGGCTGAGGCGCGCAATCGCCGCGTCCCGGCCCGGGGGCAGCTCGATCTCCAGGAAGCCAGAGGGCGTGCGCCACAGGCCGGCGCCCGACCCCGGCTCCCACGTGTCGGCCACGTCCTGGCGCACCAGCGGCGCAAACAACCCCGTGGCTTCGTGGCTCAAGTTGCCGCCCGTCGCCGCCAGTTGCGTGCGCAGCCGGCCGCCCGGCTGGGCGATCACGGTTCCGGTCACTGCCACGGTGATCTGCGCGCTCGGCGCCAGCTCCGGCAACACGTACGCCGCCCGCCCTACCAGGCCCGCCGTGGCTGCATTGCGCACCTCCAGCCGCAGCCCGCGCGTCGTCTCGCCGCTGACGTTCGTCCCGGTGGCGGTCACGGTCACGGTTTCGCCCGGCGCCACTGTCGCTGGGCCGTCCACGCCCACCACGACCCATACCGGCGCCGCGGCCGGGGCGAGGTTGAGGTTAAGGTCGAGGTTGAGGTTGAGGTCAAGGTGAGGATCGGCGACAGGCAGGGCGGACGGCGCGGCCGCGGGCGGCGCGGCGGTCGGGGTCAACTCCATGTCGCTGTTAGCCAACGCAGCGGGGGGGCAACACGGCACGATATGGCAGAATCGCTTGCACGACCAGCAGCAAGGCCAACGCGAGACGAAACGGAGAACAGACACAACGGGACATCGGCGCACCTCCTTGATGACCAGATCGTCTGCCAGGGGGCATTACACATGCTACTCCCTTATACCACACCCCGCCGCGGGTTGTCAAGATGGATGAAAACGCGCTGGCGTGGGGCCTTTTTGTCCGCAGTGGCGTCGCCAAAGATTCCTGCGTTCAATGTGGACATCGCGGAGTGATACTATAGGGCAAAACCTTGACACGCTGACGGAATCGAAGCATAATACGCTGAGCGCCGCCGATATTCCGACTGTAGCCTGGCGTCGCCCGATGGAGACCTATGACTACAACTACCCATGCCGCGCCCTTGGGCGCGGCTCGCGATGCGGTGCAGAGGGACGGAAGAGCTGCACCCTCGCTCGCGATCGCTTCCGGCTCAGTCAGCGCCGCGCCTGCGGCTGCCGCGGCGGGAGAGTTGTCGTCGCCCGTTCTGGTGGATACCCCTGCCAGATTTGCGCAGATGATGGCCCAGGCAGAGAAAGAGCCGGTGCTCGCCCTGGACACCGAGTCCGATAGCCTCTATCGCTATTTCTACAAGGTCTGCCTCATCCAGCTCAGTACACTCGCGACCGACTATCTGCTCGATCCGCTCCGGCTGCCGGACATCACGGCGCTGGGCGGGCTTTTGGCCAATCCCCACATCGAAAAGGTATTCCACGCCGCAGAGAACGACATCCTGGTGTTGAAACGCGATTTCGGGTTCAGCTTCGCCAACGTGTTCGATACGATGCTGGCGGCCCGAATCCTGGGTTGGCGGCAGGTGGGCCTGGCTGCGCTGCTGGCCGAGCATTTTGGCGTGGAGTCCGACAAGCGTGTTCAGTTGACCGACTGGGGCCGCCGGCCGCTGTCAGCCATCCAGCTCAACTATGCACGAAAGGATAGCCGTTACCTGTTGCCTCTGCGCGATCTGCTCGTGCGCGAATTGCGGGCGCGGCGCCGGTGGCGAGAGGCTCAGGAGGCGTTCGCGGCCTTACCCGCAGTCGCCTATGTGGAAAAACCGTTCGACCCCGATGGCTTCTGGCGCAACAAACGCGCGCGTGAACTGAGCCTGGCCGGGTTGGCGATCTTGCGAGAGCTGTACCTCTGGCGCGATGCCCAGGCGCGCGCATTGGACCGCCCCCCTTTCAAGGTGCTCGGCGATGGGAAACTGATCGAGCTGAGCCATGGCCACTTCGACCGGGCAGCTGACTTGCCGTTGAGCGACAAGCAGGCCGGACAGTTCGGCGACGCCATCCTGGAGGCGATCGCGCGCGGCCGGAGCGCGCCGCCCCCGCGGCCGCCGCCGCGCAGTCACGCCGGTGACGGCCGGCCCGACCCGGCCGTCGCCGCGCTGTTCGATCGGCTGCGCGCCTGGCGCGCCAGGAAAGCCGCCGAGCGCGGGGTGGAAAGCGACGTGGTGCTGAACAACGAGGCGCTGATGATCATCGCCCGCGGCCAGCCGTCAACCGCGGGGGAGTTGGCCGCGCTGGGCGTGATGGGGCCGTGGAAGCTGGAAGAATACGGCGCGGAGCTGTTGCAGTTGGTGGGCAAGCGTCTCGGCTGAGGGCGAACGGATGTATAGTGACATTCGCCTGGGCGACGTGGTGCGGATGCGCAAGCTGCACCCGTGCGGCGCCGATCAGTGGATCGTCGTCCGCCTGGGGGCAGACATCGGCATCCGCTGTCTGCGGTGCAGCCGCCGCGTCCTTCTGCCGCGCAGCCAGTTCACGCGACAGGTGAAGGCGCTCATCGGTCGCGGGGAAGCGCCAGACGATGCGGTCGTTCAGGACAGCCCCGTGTAGATCTGCTCGAACGCGGCCACGTGTGCTGCGAAGCCAAACCTCTCCTCTGCCCGCCGCCGACCGGCCGCGGCCAGGCGGCCGCGCAGGTCACGATCGTTGGCCAGGCGCTCGATGGCGTCGGCCAGCGCCGCAGGATCCCGCGGCGGGACAAGCAGTCCGGTCTCGCCGTCCACGACGATCTCCAGGGGGCCGCCATGCGCGGCCGCGATCACCGGTTTTCCGGTCGCCATGGCTTGCAGCAGCACCAACCCGAACGGTTCCGGCGCCGTCGAGGGCAGCACGAAGATGTCCATCGCGGCCATCATCTGCCGCACGTCGCGCCAAAACCCGATCAATTGCACCCGGTCCCCCAGGCCGTGGGTCGCGATGGCCGCCTCGATCGCCTGCCTGGGCGCGGGTTGTCCCGGCACGATGTCGCCGGCGATGATGAAGCGGGCCTGCGGGCAACGCGACCGCAGCAGCCGCGCCGCCTCCACCAACACCTCTTGCCCCTTCCACGTGTGAATCCGGCCCGCCATTCCCACGATGAGATGCTGGGGGCCGAGACCCCACGCCTCGCGCGCGGCCGCGCCATCGTTCTGCGGGGTGAAGTGCTCCGTGTCAACCGCGTCGTGGATCACCGTCACCCTGGCCGCGGCATTCTGCGTCGCGCCGCGGGCCAGCAAATGCTCAGCCACCGGGCCTGAGATCGCGACGACTCGATCGGCCCACCCGGTCGCCAGCCGGGCCAGCAGCCAGCGCAGCCAGGCCGGCCGCTCGATGATCTCGTGGACGTGCCACACCAGAGGCCGCCGCGCCAGCCTGGCTGTCAACGCGCCGCCCACCACCGCGACGGTATTGGCGTGAACCAGCCGCACATCCTGATCGCGGATCAGGCGCGCCAGCGCCCGGCTGCCGCGATACAGACGCAGCGCGAAGCCTGGCAGACCAGTCGGACGCAAGTAGCGCCGGCGCAGCACTGCGAAATCCAACTTGTACAAGGGAATGTCCAGCTTCGCCAGTTCGTCGCTCAGTCGCGGCCGGCCGGAATCGTAGGGCAGATCGGCCGGCAGCGCCACGAGCGGGGCAAACCGGTCCCGATCCAGCCGGCGCAGCAGTTCCAGCAGCACGACATCAGAGCCATATAGCTCATCGCTGCTGTGGATGAAGAGGATGCGCGTGGCGGGGGGGGGATGGATTGCGGATTGCGGATTGCGTATTGCGTGTTGCCCGGTTTCGCTGATTTGCTGATTTGCTGATTTGCTATTTGCCATTTGCGATTTGCCGACTCGTCAGGCGCGCGCCGGTCGTCAACAGCGCGGCTTGCACCCACACTGCGGCCAGCCAGGTGCCGTCGGTGGCCTGATATGCGATCTGCAGGACGACGAAGCCGATCGTCAGGCCGGCGAGCGCGGCGTGAGCGTGGAGGCTGGTTGCGCGACGGATGCCTTTGACCGCCTGCCACAACAGCGTCGCTACGAACCCGCCATAGGCCAGCAGTCCCAGGACGCCGGTCTCCTGCAGGGTGCGCACGCTTTGGCTGGCGATCCACGCCGGCTCCCAGTTGCGAATGCCGTGGAGTTGATAGAAACTTCCCGGCCCCCAACCCAGCCAGGGCCGCTCTGCCCAATTCAAGAGCGCCAGGTCCGCATCGCCCAGGCGCTGCCGGAGGGTGGCGTCGGTGGCGAGCTGGAGAAACGTCCGCAGCCGGGCGATCAGGGGAATGTCCACGGGCAGCGCCTGGATCAGCAGAACCAGACCGCCAACGATCAGCGGCGCGGCGCAGATGAGCAGGGTCGCGCGCACGTATTGGCCGCGACTGCGCGGGCCATAGAAGATGTAGAGCAACCCCAACCCGGTCAGCAGCGCGACCCAGGCGCCCCGGCTGAGGCTCAGCGCGACGGCCGCAGTCGTGATGACCAGGCCGGCCAACAGCGGCAGCCGCCACCGCGTGCGCAACCGCGGCTGCGCCAGGAAGAGCGCCGCGCACGCGATCAGCCACGCGGCCGCGTGGCTGCCGAATAGGTTGCCCTCTTCTAACGTCCCGTGGGGCACGGGCTCGGTCAAGATCCAGGCGATCTGCACCCCCAGATTGATGCCGAACGGATAGAGCGCGCGCGCGATCAGCCCGAAGACAGCTTCCGCCAGCGCCAGACCCAGAAACCAGGCGAAGGCAGCCCACCACTGCTCTGGAGTGCGCAGCAGGTTAATGCCCACGATGTAGGCGGCGACCATTAGGGCCAGCCGGAACAGGTGGCGCAGGGAATCGCTGAGGTCCGGCGCGAAGAAGAAGGCCGCGACGACATTCAGCCCCCACCAGGCCAGGGCGAAAAGCGCCGGCGTGTCCAGCCGAAAAGGCCGGCGGTGGAAGACGATCTGCCAGGCGAGCAGCGCAGCGAGGAGCAGGACCGCCACGTGCTCGGCCCGCACCGTCACCGGCCCGATGTCAAGCTTGAAGTAGCTGAGCAGTGCGGCGAAGATCAGCATGACCATGCCGCTGGTGGGCCAATGCCGCAGGAAGAAGAAGATGAGCGCCCCCGCGACAAGCAGCGCCGCCATCGGCAGCGGCGCGAAGACCGCGCCCGCGGCCAGCGCGACGCCGGCCGCCGCGATCCAGGGGTAGTAAGGGTACAGAGTCCTGATCATGCAAGATCTTGCGACCCTGCGGGTTCCCGAAACCCGAAGGGCCTGATTCTCCTATGCCTCTTGCGTCTTCAGATCGGGCAGCCGGCTGCGGATGAAGCGGGCGGGCGCGCCGCCCACCACGTTGTAGGGCGCCACGTCATGTGTGACGACGCTGCCAGCCGCGACCACGCCCCCGCGGCCGATGGTCACGCCGTCGGTTACGATCACGCCCGCGCCCAACCAGCAGTCATCTTCCACCACGATGCCGCGGCGGATGACGCCCTGCGCACGGATCGGCGCATCCACGCGATCGAAGAGATGGTTTTCGGAGTGAAAGCTGACCCGTTGACCGATCAGCACGTTGCGGCCGATGCGCACGCCGCCGGCCGCGCCCACGTAGTTGTAGTCCCCCAGGTTGGAGTCGGCGCCGATCTCGAAGCCCTCGCCCAGGTTGCTGATCACGCCGGTGCACTCGATGATGGTGTACCTGCCGATGCTCACGTTGTCGCCGATGGCGACCCCACGGCGAGACAGCGCATCTATCGTCACGTCATCATCCAGCGTGACCCCGCGGCCCAATCGCACCCGCCGGCCGTGATGGATGCGCACCCGCCGGCCCACGAAGAGCGGCAGCCCGCGCGCCCCAAGCCGCCAGGCCCGCCACAGCCCGCGCAACAACGCCCAACCGCGTCGCCACACGATGCCCACCAGCGCCGTCCCGTCCAGGTCAGGATCGAGGCGATAGTCAGGCGCGGCCTTGATGCGTTGGATGAGAAGCTCGATGAGGCGCGTGAAGAGGCGATTCAGAGCCAAAGGGTTTGCACCTGCCGCGCCATCAGCCGCGCTTGCCCGGCGACAGCGCCGACGCCACGAGCGCAACCGGCAGCCGCAGACACCCCTGGCCGCCGCCGCCATCGCTCAGGCTCACGCCCACCGTCTCCCAACCGGTCTTGACCGCCTTCTGCTCCAGGCTGTTTGCGCCGAAGATCTCGCCGGCGATCTGGTGGGTCAGCCGGGCAGCTTCGGCGAAGTCGGAGCGGGCGCTGAGCCGGCTGCTGAGCGCGACGTACCAGATGCGGCCGGCCTTTTCCCAGGCGTTGCCGCCGATCTCGCGCGCGGTCACATAGAAGGCATGGTTGGGGATGCCGGAGTTGATGTGTACGCCGCCGTTGTCATAGTCCACGTGCTGATAATCGCGCATGTGCGCGGGCTGCGGGTCTTTCCCCAGCACCGGGTCATCATAGGCAGTGCCCGGCGCGCGCATCGAGCGAATGCCGACCCCGCGCACGCGCGGGCTGAAGAGGCCGGCGCCGATGATCCAATCGGCCTCCGCCGCGGTCTGGTTCAGGCCGCGCTGCTTGGCCAACACGCCGAACACATCCGACGCCGACTCGTTGAGCGCGCCCGATTGATCCCAGTAGTTCAGTTGCGCGGTGTATTGGGTGACGCCGTGCGTCAGTTCGTGTGCGATGATGTCTTGGGCGATGGTGAAGCGGTTGAAGAGGCGCTGATCCACCGGCAGATCTTCGTCGCCGTCGCCATAGACCATTTGCTCGCCATTCCAGAACGCGTTATCGTAGCCCTTCTGATAGTGCACCGTCGAGTCGAGACGCAGCCCGTTGCCGTCAATCGAGTTGCGACCGTACACGTCGAAGTAAAGATCATACGTCAGGCCAGAGCCGTCGTAGGCCTCATCCACGGCCGGGTCGCCGGTAGCCGGGCTGCCCTCGCCGCGCGCCAGTCGCCCCGGCAGCTCGGAGCCGAAGCCTGCGTCGAAAACGCGGCGATCCTTGCCGGCCGAAAGCGCACGCACGGCCAGCCCCGGCATCTCGGTCAGCACCGACCGCTGAGCGCGGAACCGCTCGGTGGCGACGAGCGTGCGCAGGGCGCGCTCGCGCTGTTCGGGCGTCCCCCGCTGCGCGATCTCCTTCAGGATGTGCGGCGGAAGAAAACAGTCGAGGATCTGAAGACAGGTGGTCATTGACGCGCCTCCATCGGTTGCGAGAAGTTGGCAGAACCGTTTTGCTGACAGCTTCATGTCGTCCAGCGTTGGCCAGATTATAACACGGAATGGGCGAATCGGTCCTACGAAGCCGATGCGGTTCGCACTCAATCGCCCCCGGTCACCGGCAGGAAGGCCGGCGGCGGGCCGACGTCGGTGGACAGGCGCGGGATCAGCCGATAGCCGCCGACATAGGGCCGCTGGCTGACGTATTGGCTCACAACGCCCTGGACCGCCCACATCTCACCGATCCTGACGAACGGTCGGCGCCACGGCAGATCGTCGGGGAAGTAGACCCGCGTCGGGCCGCTGCCGTCATCTATGATCCACGCGGCGCTTTCATACTTCGCCACCCGGCCGAAGACCCAAACCAGCCGGCCCTCGATCGCCTCATCCACCTGCCCGGTGGCGATGCGTTTTGGGGCCGGGGCTGCGCCTTTTCCCAGCAAGATCAATCGGCTCGGATCGTTCACGACGATCTCCAGCTCGCCGTGATAGTCATCCACCTTGCCCGTGACGTGCACCTGGTCGCCAATCATCAGCGGCGGGTAGTCGCCCCGGCGCAGGTAGACGCGCACGCCCGCGCTGTCGTCCTCCATGTAGATGCGCCGGCCGAACAGTCCCGGCGGCAACGTCACTGCGCCGCTCACCGCGACCGTGCTGCCCTCGGCCAGGCCGCGAGCCCCCGCAATGTTCCCGGCCCAGAACGCGGCGGCCGCGCCGGCCTGCGACGATCCCGGACCGGCCGGCGCGGCGGTCGGCTGAGGGGTGGGGGTGGGCAAGAGGCGGTTGGCCTGGCCGAGTGTGACGACGCAGTCGCGCGTCCAGGCGCCTGTCCCATCGCTGCTGCGACAGTAGCTGCGATCGGGCCCTGGGCTCTTGGTGTACTCGAACTGGTCAGCCACGCCGCCATCGGGCCGGATGAGCCGCACCTGGTCGCCGTCGTTGTTCAGGGCCAGCCGCGTCTGCCGGCGGAAGAAGACCAGCCAGCCTTGCGGCTCGATCAGCGCGCCGGCCGGCAGCGTGTAGCTCCTGGCGGCATCCGCCAGCGCCCAGCCAGCCAGGTGCGCGGTGTCCGCGCCGGCGTTATAGAGCTCGATCCATTCGTCCTCTTCGGTCGTCGCGGCGTCGCCGTCCCAGTCCACCGCATCGGGGTCAGGCAGCAGCTCGTTGAGGGTCACGCCAGATGGGAAGGGCGTTGGGCTGCCGGTCGGCGTGGCGGTCGGCGTGGGCGAAGGCGCGGTGTTCGGGCCGCCGGGCGACGGTGGGTAGCTGGTGGTCCAGGCGCCGTCCGCGGTCCTGCTGAAAGAGCGGTCGGCCGGCGGATTGACGTAGCTGAAGGCGTCCACGAGCGCGGCGTCGGGCCCCAACAGGCGGACGGTGTCGCTGTCGTTGTTGAACGCCACGCCTGATGTGCTGCGAAAGATGACCAGGTATCCGCCGGGCGGCAAGACCGCAGCCTGGGAGAAACCGGCCGGGGCGCCGGCCGCGGCCAGAAGGGCGGCTGCCGGAAAGACATAGGGCGCGCTGCCGCCATCCGCGATGTCGTCGAGCGCCCAGCCGGTCAGGTCTATCGGCGTCGCGCCAGGGTTGTGCAGCTCCACCCATTCGTCGTAGAGATCGGCGGTTCCATCCCCATTCCAGTCCACCGTCGCCGGCCGGGGCAGGATTTCGTTGAGGCGCACGCTGCTGCGGTCGTAGGGCGTCGGGGTCGGCGTGATGGAGGGGGCCGGCGTGACCGTGCGTGTGGGCGTGGGCGTGCGCGTCAGTCGCGTGCTGGTTGGCGTGGCGGTCAAACGGCTGGTCGCCGTCGGCGTCGGCGTCGAAGTCGCCGGTCCGGGGCGATTCGGCCCGCCGGGCGAGGGCGGATAGTCGCTCGTCCAGTCGCCGATGCCGTCCACGGTCCGGCTGTAGCTCGCGTCGGGTCGCGGGCGCACATACGCGGCGCGGTCCACCTCGACGCCATCGGGGGCCAACAGGCGCACGGCGTCGGCGTCCTGGTTCAGGGCCACGCCGGTCATCGAGCGAAAGCGCAGGAGGAAGCCGCCCGGCGCCAGCCACACGCCGGAAGGAAAGATGTAGGGCGAGCTGCCGGCGTCAGCCGTGTCATCCAACGCCCAGCCAGCCAGGTCAACGGCCTCTGGCCCCAGGTTGACGATCTCGATCCACTCATCGAACGGGCCGGCCGAGCCGTCGCCGTCCCAATCCACGGTCTGGGGATAGGGCAGGAACTCGTTCAGCCGCACGATTGGCCGCGTCGCGGGGGTCGGCGTGGGGGTCACGGTGGGGGGCTGCGCGGTGGGGGTGGGCGACCAGGCCGGACTGCCCGTGCCGGTCGGAGTGGGGGTGGGCGTGGCTGTGGCCGGAGGCGGCGTGAGGGTCACGGTGGCGGTCGGCGTGGATGCAGGCAACCAACCCGCTCCGCCCGGATTGGGCGCGGCCTGCGCGAACCAGTCAGCCGCGGTATCGGTATCCCGGTCCGCAGGCACGCGCGCCAGCGATTGCCCCGCGGGAACATCGGGGCATGGCGGGTCGAAGCCGGCCGCGTCGTCGCCATAGCTCATGGCATCCACAATCGAGCCATCAGGCGCGAGCAAGAGCACGCGGTCGCCGTTGTTGCCCAGCCCGCCGCCGATGCTGCCCTCCAGCGTCACCAGGTTGCCGCGAAAATCAGGATGGTTCGCGGCGAAGCCCGCGGCCGTCGCTGCGATCACCAGGTATTCGCCTGGCCCCAGCGTGAAGGGCGGGATCGTATCCTGGCCTGTGTTGTCACGCAGCGACCAGCCAATCAGAGTGACCGGTGCGGCGGTCGCCAGGTGGATCTCGACCCATTCGTAGTCAGCATCGGACCCGGCCTGCGGCGCATCGTAGAGCACTTCGCTCAGCAGCACGCGCGGCCAGCCCGCGGGGGTCGGCGAGGGGGTGGCGCCAGCCGTGGGGGTTGCCGTGGGCGGCAGTCGGCGCTCGCCGAAGTCGTGACCCCAACTGACCTGTGCCGGGGCCAGCGTCACGACGATCTGATCGGGCGTGGTGCTGACATAGCCGGCGGGCTGCTGTTCGGTCACGGTGAAGGTCCCGCCGGGCAGATCAATGAAGCCGTACCACCCGTCCGCATAGGTGCGTGCGGTCTGTCCGGTGTGGAGCGCCAGGACCACGTGCGGAATGCCCGGCTCTCCGCTGTCCCGCCGGCCGTTGCTGTTCAGATCCTCGAAGACATACCCTTCGATGCGGCCGCACGGCGGGATCGGATTGGCCGCGGCCGGGGAGCCGAAATCGCCTGCGCTGCCCGGCCAGACGGAGAACGCCGGCCGCCAGTTCGTCCCCAACGCGTTGTTGCGATCGGGTGTGATGAGCGCCATGGATGCGCCGTTGGGATCGGGGAAGGTCGCTCCGTTGTCATACGCGACGCGATCCACCTCCCAGCCCGCGGCGTCCAGCAAGATCACCTCGTCATCGTCGTTGCCCAGGACAAAGTTGCTGTAGACATAGGCCAACTGCACGCCGCCGTTCGCCGCCCGATCGCCGTTGCGCCCCAGCGCCAGATAGCCCCCGGCAGGCAGCCACAACGGGCCGCCGGCCTGGATGCGATGGTTGTCGCTGCCATCGTCCCGCAGGGTCCAGCCATTCAGGTCTATGGGGTGGCCTGTGGCGTTGTGAAGCTCCAGCCATTCGCCCGCCGAATCGCTGACCGCCTTGGGGTTCTGCATGATCTCGGTGATGACCACGTCGCCGGGCCGCGCCTGGCTGGGGGTGGGCGTGCCGGTCGGCGATGCAGTGGGCGGCGGCTGGCTCGGCGTGGCTGTGGGCGTGGCGGTGGACGCTGGCGTGTGAGTGAGGGTTGGCGTCGGGGTGGCTGGCAGTGTGGCCGTCGGTGTCGGGGTTGCAGTAGGGACGAACATCTCGGTCGGCGTGGCGGTGGCCGCAGCGGTGGCGCTCGCCGTCGGCGTGAGTGTTGGCTCGCCAGTGGGTGTGCCGGTTTCGGTCGGCGCAAGGGCGGGGGTCGGGGTTGGCGTCACCGTGACAGTGGGCGACGGCGTGGCGCTCGGCGTCGGCGTGGATGCGGCGCCCGCTGCGCCCGGATTCGGGCTGGCCTGCGAGACCCAGTCGGCGGCGCTGTTGGTGTCCACTCCCGCCGGCGACCGCGCCAGCGAGCTGCCCTCCGGCGCATCAAGACATGGCGGATCGAAGACCGTCGCGTCGCTGCCGTAGCTCATCGCATCCACCACTGCGCCATCGGGCGCGAGCAGCAGGACGCGGTCGCCGGTGTTGCTCAGCCCGCCGCCGATGTTGGCTTCCAGCGTGACCAGGTGGCCGGCGAAGCCAGGGTTGTTGGCTGCGAATCCGGCCGCGGTGGCTGCGATCACAAGGCACTCGCCGGGCCCGAGCGTGAAGGCCGGGATGACGTCCTCCGACGTATTGTCGCGCAGCCGCCAGCCGGCCAGACTCACGGCCGCGGCCGTCGGGTTGTGCACTTCGATCCACTCGAAGTCGCTGTCCGCGCCTGACTGCGGCGCGTCGTAGAGCACCTCGCTGAGGAGCAGCGCCGGCCACGACGCGGACGTGGCGGTTGGGGAGGCTGTCCCCGTTGGGGAGGCTGTCCCTGTCGGGGAGGCTGTCCCTGTCGGGGAGGCTGTCGCACTCGCACTCGCACTCGCACTCGGACTGGGCGTCGGCGGCTCTGTTGGCGTGGCGGTCGGCGTCGGCGTGGCCGCAGGCGGCTCGGTCGGGGTGGGGGTGACGCTCGGCGTCGGCGTGGCTGTCGGCGTCGAGGGAGGGGTAGCCGATGGCGTGGGCGTAGGAGTGGCTGCCAACGCGACGCTCCCCGGCGCGGGGACCGCCTGTGTGCGCCAGTCTCCGGCGGCGTCGGTATCCACATTGGCCGGATAGCGTTCCAGAGAGCGTCCTGCAGGTACATCGGCCGCGGGCGGCTGAAAGCCGCCATAGGTCGAGTTGCCGTAGGCTACCAGGTCAATGATCGCGTCGCTGCCGTCCAGCAGCAGCACCTCGTCGCCGTCGTTGTGCAGCGAGAGGTTGCCGCTGGCCCAGGCGGTGTACTTGAGCATGTTGGGCACCGCCGGATCGCTCTCGGAGATCTCGAAGCTGGGGTTGAAGCCGTAGAGCGCGGCGAAGGCCGTCGCCTTGTTGGCGATCACCAGCACCTGGCCGGCCCCGATCGCTGCACCCGGCGGGAAGAGGAGCATCCCTTCGCCGCCGCTGCGCGTCTCCTCGTCGCCCAGCTTGACGCTGGTCAGATCGAAGGTGGTGGCGCCGGGGTGAAAGATCTCGATCCACTCCTCATCAGGCTCGCTGCCGAGAGGATCGTAGTACACTTCGCTGATCAGGAGATGGACCGGCGATTGGGCGACGCTGACTGCGCCCAGGTAGGCGGGGAGCGCGGCGGCCAGGACGAGCAGGCAAGCCGGCAGAAGGATGCGGGAGCAACGCATAGCCCTTCCTCCTTCGGGAATGCACACGACAGGCGGATGTACAATCGAACGGGGAAGACGATCGGGGGGATTATATGCTATCGTGACGGGGTTTGTCAAACGAACGACTTCTCGCGTGGGCGGTTTCCAACCCTTGCTGCCGGGAGCGCCAGGGCAGCGTCTAAATAACCCGACATAGGGCTGCGACCTTGCGCCTGCTCGCAAGGTCGCAGCCCTGCAAAACGAGAGGATATACGCGGGGTCAGGTCGCCGATCGCAGCAGCCTGTTGAGGCCGAACCCGCGCAACAGCTCGTTGATTTCGGCCGCGCCCGAATGCGGGATTCCGGCCTCGGCCATGGCGGCCAGCGCGCCCTCGGTGAACCCGCCCGCGTTCACCAGCCACTTGACCACGCGTTCCGGCGGCAGCCGGGCCTCATCACCCACGGCGCGGCACAGGTCTGCGAACTCCTGTACGATCGCCGTATCGACCCGCCGCGTCCAGTGCTTGATCTCCACCACCCAGAGCGTCTCCTGGCCCCCGCGCCAGCAACTGGCTACCACATCGGCCTGGCGCATCCGGTCGCCGGGGCCCTTCACCACCGTGTCGTAGACCTCAGCGAACCGCGGCAGCCCGATCTCCTCCTCGACGCCGAACAGCCGGCCGGCAGCGCAGCGGCCGTCGAAACGATTCATCAGCGCAGTGATACGCGCTTCGACCCACTCGCCCACGGCATCAGCATACTTCCGTTTCCAGCGCGCCAACTGGGCCTGTAACTCGCGCAGCACTTTGGTGAACGGTTGCTTGGCCACGTCCAATTGGTACTGCACGCGAATGAACTCGCGCGGGACCGGGTCTTTGAGGTTGCGCAGCATGTAGCCGCCGGTGGTGTCTATCATGTCGGCGAAAGCCAGTTGGTGCAAGACGCGCTGAACCTCGGTGACCGGCCGTCCCACCTCGGCGGCGATCGGTTCCGGCTCGATGATCTCATCGCCGAACTGGGCGGCGTGAAAGAGCACCCGCTTGGCGATGAAGTGGGAATTGATCTGCTCGAAGTAACGCTGCAACTGGCTCGACCAGTCGCGCCAGATCGCGCCGTGTGAGATCTCGGCATGGTTCAGAATCCTGACCCTGGCTTCGTCGCTGATCGCGCCAAGTCCTTGTTCGATCGCCTGTGAAATGACGCAGTTGATGTAGAAGGGATTGCCCCCGCAGCGCACGACCAGGTGACCAGCCACCGGTTCCGTGATCGCCAGGTGATGTTTGTGGGCCAGGCGGTCCACCAATTCCAGACCGAAGATGTCTTCCAACGGTGGGAACTCGATATAGCGAAAGCGGCCGAACAGCGCGCCGGTGCCCAGCACCTCCTGGTTGATCAGCCGGATGGCCGAAGAAGATCTCTGCGCGCGATCAACGACTCTTCGCCCAACTCACGCGCCATCTGCACCAGGTCGGGCAGCGTGCCGCGGCGTTCGCGCACCATGCCATCATCTTTGCGCCGAAAGGCAATGGACTGCCGCAGAAAACTGGTGAAGTACGCCTCTGCGAACTCGGTCGAGGTGACCGGCTTCGCCTCGAAGACGAAGTAGATCGGCACGACCGCGTCTTGCTCCCAGAACAGTTGGTTGTAGACCTGCTCCAGCACGGCCGTCTTGCCCAGCCGGCGCCGGCCGACGATCGAGGTGCTGACGGTGGCATCGCGAGGGGTGAGCGCGGCCATGCGCAGCAGCCGGCCGATGATCTCATCGCGATCGGTGAACTCGTTGGCCGGCACGGTCTGGAAGATGGGGGGGTGATGGCGTTGTCCCACGACAATCTCTCCTGTGAATTGGGCCAGACGTGAACTGCTGCCGATTATGTCGTGCCTGGTCTGACCGACCAGCCCTTGCGCACAGTCGGTTGTGTCCTTCCTGTGGATAACCGGCGATTTGCTGTGGATTTCTGTGCGCAACTCTCCATGCTGCCTGGTGCGTCAGGGCTGCCGGCCGGCTGTCATGCGCTCCACTTCGGCATCCACGATGCTCTCTTCCAGCTTGCGGTAGAGGGGCGCCGGTTCGCGCAACTTCTGACCAGGAGCGAGCGCGCTGACCGCCCAGACGCCAGTCGCCCGTGTGGCATCGTAGCGCAGCGCCAGGTGCCGGCGCTCAGTCTCCCAAATCTCTTGGGTGTACTGCTGGCCGAAAAGGTCGTCGTCGTAGCCCAAATAGCTGTGCAGCCGCTGGCAGGTGAAGGGCAGGAAAGGCGCGAGCAGCGTCTTCAGCGTGTCAATCACGCGCAGGACCACGAACACGGAGGTCGCCGCGGTTGTCGGATCGGTCTTGATCTGTCGCCATGGCTCCTTGAGATTGAGATAACGATTGGCCTCGTGCGCCAGCGCCATCGCCTCGGAGAGCGCCTGTTTGAGTTTGACCGCCTCCAACAGCGCCGTGACCCGCTCGAAGGTCGGTTCGATGCGGTCCAGCAGCGCCCGGTCGGCCTCGTCGAAGACGCCGGGTTGGGGCGCCATGGCATCGAAACGCCGATAGGCGAACCCGAGCACCCGGTTGGCCAGGTTGCCCCAGGTGGCCACCAGCTCGTCGTTGTTGCGGCGTACGAAGTCCTCCCAGGTGAAGTTGGTGTCCTGACTTTCCGGGAAGTTGGCCGCGATCACATAGCGCCACGGGTCAGGATCGTATCGCTCCAGCCCATCGAGCATTTCGATCATCCACCGCCGGCTCTTGCTGAGCTTGCGGCCCTCAACGTTCAGATACTCGTTGGCCGGCACGTCATAGGGCAGATTCAGGCTCTCGTCATAACCCATTAACATGCCCGGCCAGATGAGGGCGTGAAACTCGATGTTGTCCTTGCCGATAAAGTAATAGGTGCGGGCTGCGGGATCGCGCCACCAGTTCTGCCACGCCTCGGACTGGCCGATCAGCGCCGCCCACTCTTTGCTGGCCGCCAGATAGCCGATCACCGCGTCGTACCAGACGTAGATGCGCTTATCCTCGAAGCCCGGCGCCGGGATCGTCACGCCCCAGGTGATGTCACGGGTGATCGGTCGGCCGCGCAACTCGCGGCTCTCCAGCCGCGCCCGCGTCTGGTTCATGACGTTGGGTCGCCAATGCTCCTTGCGGCCGTCGTTGATCCACGCCAGCAGCGGTTGGTTCAGCCTGCCCAGGTCCAGAAAGAAGTGCTGCGTCCTCCGCACCTCGATGTTGGCGCCGCTGCAATAGCGGCAGCGCGGTCGGATCAGCGCGATGGCGTCGTAAATGCGGCCGCAGTTGTCGCATTGGTCGCCGCGTGCGCCTTCGTAGGCGCAGAAAGGACACAGCCCCTCGACGTAGCGGTCGGCCAGCCATTTGCGGCAGTCCAGGCAATAGAGCTGCTGCATGGAATCCAGGTAGATGTACTCCTTCGCCAGGTGCGTGCGGAAGAGGTCCTGCGTGACCGCCCAGTGGTTTTCGGTATCGGTCTCGGTGAACAGATCGAAGGTGACGCCCAGCTTCAGAAACGCCTCGATCTCGCGCGGGTGGAAGCGCTCCACCACCTCGCGGGGCGAGACGCCATCCTCCTCCGCCCGCACGGTGATCGGCGTGCCGTGCGTGTCCGCGCCCGACACCATCAGCACATCGTTGCCAGCCATGCGATGGTAACGCGCGAAGATGTCGGCCGGCAGATAGGCGCCAGCGATGTGACCGATGTGCAAATCGCCGTTGCAGTAGGGCCAGGCGACTGAAACCAGGATCTTGTCGGGCATGAGGGCCTCCGAAACAGGATATGTTTCACGTGAAACAGGATGCGGGCCTGAGCATACTCACGTCGTCCGCCTCAGACAGGGATATTGTATCACAGGTGAAGAAATGCGAAAAAGGGCTGGCCGACCGGGCATTTCGCCTTCCCTTGTTGTGCGCCTTTGTCTGTGGTACAATCGGGTCGTAGTTCACACCCAGAGAAGCTTCAGGGCCGCTCTCGAGTTCCCTGAGTTCCTCCCGATCCTCCCACTTGCAGGAGGTCGTTCTTGGACGCCATTCTAGCCTTTGCCAGGCAAATCATCGCGAACGTCGAAAAGGTGATCATCGGCCGGCGCGAGGCCATCGAGCTGCTGTTGACCGCTTTGCTGTGCGAAGGGCACGTGCTGATCGAAGACGTGCCCGGCGTGGGCAAGACGATGCTGGCCCGCGCGCTGGCGGTCTCGCTAGGGGTCAATTTCCGGCGTCTGCAATGCACGCCCGACCTGCTCCCCAACGATGTGACCGGCGTATCGGTCTTCAACCAGCAGACCGGCCGGTTCGAGTTCATCCCTGGCCCGGCCTTTGCCAACGTGCTGCTGGCCGATGAGATCAACCGCGCCACCCCGCGCACCCAGTCGGCGCTGCTCGAATGCATGGGCGAGCGCCAGATCACCGTGGATGGCGTCACCCGGCCGCTGAGCCGCCCTTTCATCGTCCTGGCGACCCAAAATCCGGTCGAGTACGAAGGCACCTTTCCGCTGCCAGAGGCGCAGCTCGACCGCTTTCTCATCAAACTCAACCTGGGCTATCTGGACCCGACCGCCGAGAGCCAGATGCTGTTGAACCTGCGCCAGCAGCACCCCATCGAAACCATCGAGCCGGTGGTCGCCGGGGATGAGGCGCCGAAGCTCGCGCGGCTGACATGGGATGTCCATGTAGACGACACGGTCCGCGATTACATCGTCCGCCTGGTTAACGCGACCCGCACGCAGCCGGACCTGTTGCTGGGCGCCAGCCCGCGCGGCAGCCTGGCGCTCTATAAAACGAGCCAGGCGTGGGCCGCGCTGCACGGCCGCGATTACGTGCTGCCCGATGATGTGAAACTGCTGGCCCCGCTGACGCTGGCTCACCGCTGCCTGGTGCATCCCGAAAGCGCGCTGCGCGGACGTACGGCCGCCAGGATCATCGCCGATCTGCTCAACCAGACGCCGCTGGACATCGGCAAGGTCGGAGCTTAACCATAGGCTGCGGTCATGTCAGAGATACCGCTCCTGCTGTTGTTGTTGCTGGTCATTGCCATTTTGCTGCGCCTGGACTTCGTCTACTACCTGGTCTACGTCCTGGCCGGCAGTTACATTCTCGCGCGCTGGCGAACCGGCCGCAATCTGAACCAGTTACGCATCGTCCGGCGCTACACCGATCACATCTTCCTGGGCGAGACCGTGGGCGTGGACATCGAGATCGCGAACACCAGTTGGTGGCCGGTACCCTGGCTGCGCTGCGATGAAACGTCGCCCCACAGCCTGGCGACCGGCAGCGGCGCGATCCGCCAGGTGATCGCATTGCGGCCAAAGGAACGCACGCGGCTGCACTATGACCTGGTGGGCCGCCGCCGCGGCTGCTATGAGCTGGGGCCGGCGCTGCTCAGCACAGGCGACCTGTTCGGTTTTGCCGAAGCGCACGGCCGGATGGAGCAACGCGACTACCTGACCGTCTATCCGCGCGTCATCCCGCTGGGCCAGCTCAGGTTGACCTCGCGTTCGCCGCTTGGAACCATCAAGAGCCAACAGCACATCTTCGCAGATCCCGCGCGTATCACGGGGGTGCGCGAGTACCGCGCTGGCGACCCGCTGCGCAGCGTGGACTGGAAGAACAGCGCCCGCGTAGGCCAGTTGCAGGTCAAGAAGCACGAGCCGGCCGTCTCGTTGACCAGCTTGATCGTGCTAGAAATGAACACCGAATCTTTTGGCCGGCAGACGCGCGTGAGCGCCAGCGAATGGGGGATCGTGGTGGCGGCCTCGCTGGCCAACCACCTGGTCGGCCAGCGCCAGGCGGTGGGCCTGGCGTGCAACGGTCTGGACGCTTTGACCGGCGCCGCATGTTGGACCATCTCGCCCCGACCGGGCCGCGTCCACCTGATGCGCCTGCTCGAATGGCTGGCGCGTGTCCAAACGACCGAAACGCCGCCGCTCGCCGATTGGCTGCCCGCCGCGACGGTGGATCTGGCCTGGGGCGCGACCGTTATCATCGTCGCGCCAACGGGCGACGAGGCGATCTGTCGGGCGTCTCACCGGCTGCTGCAACGCGGCTTGAATCCCGTGTTGGTCGTCATCGAATCGTACTACCAGTTCGGCGTCGTGCGAGAACGCGCCCGTCGCCTGGGCTTCACAGCGCAGATGGTCGCGGATGAACGCGACCTGCGCCAGTGGGCCTTCGCCGCGGCCGGCGCACAGCGCCTCATCATCTGATGCTGATATGAACCCGACCCAGGCGCCGCGCCACCCCTCCTTTCAGGATTACCAGGATATATCCTGGACCAACAGCGCCTACCGATCGCTCTTGAGCGCAGTCGTGGCGACCAGCGCGATCGCCGCGCCGCTGGCTGTCATGCAGACCATCACCGCGTGGCGGCTGGGCTATCTCTTGCCGATGGCCTTCGCAGCCGCGCTCGAAGGGGTCTACAGCACCCTCCAGCTTGGCCGGCCCCGCTGGCGCGACCGCCGCGGCCTGGCGTTTCGGCTGGGTGAAATCGCGCTGTGGCTGGTGCTGGCGCGGGCGGCGGTATGGGCTTTTGCGACAGGTTGGCCCGGATTGGTCGAACTGGCGCGTTGGTTGCGCGATCCGATCCTCTTCTTCGATGGGCAGTTCGTGGTCACCGGCGTCCTGTTCCTGCTCGCGTGGGGGCTGAGCATCGGTTTGACCGGCGACTTCCTGGACCTGGCCTTGCGGCCCGATGAGGTCGCCGCGCACGACAGCCACGAGTGGGGCGACAGCCGCAGCCAACTGCGCGTCTACTACCCTGTATCGCGCGGCGCGATCGTCAACCGCCTGGCCGCGCGCTGGATTTGGGGCGGCCTGCTGGTGGTGTTCTGTGCGGCCGTCTCGCGCGTCGAGATTTCCACGAGCCCCAGGTTCACGCAGATCGGGCTGTCGCAGCTGGGCCTGCCGCGGGAAATCCTGGCCGCGCTGCTCTGCTATTTCGTGGCTGGCCTGCTGTTGATGAGCCAGGCGCGGCTGGCCGTCTTGCGCAGCCAATGGTACAACGGCGACCTCCAGGTGCCGCCGACCCTGCTGCGCCGCTGGCCCCTGAACAGTCTGCTGACGGTGCTCCTGGTCGTTGCGATCGCAGCCCTGTTGCCCATCGGCTCCACAGGTTGGCTGGCGACGGCCCTCGAGACTGTCCTTGCCTTTCTGATGCGCGTGGCTTATCTGGTGCTCACGGTCCTGACGTTTCTCTTCACGCTGCTGCTCTATCCCCTGAGTTTCCTCTTTCGCCAGCCGGGCGCGCAAGCGCCGCCCCCGCCGCCCAGGATGGAGATTCCCACGCAGCAGCAGGCGGTCAGCCGGCTGCCCGATTGGCTGGGCGGCGCTCTGTTGTGGGTAGTGCTCGTCTTGATCGGGGGCTATTTTCTGCTGAACTATCTGTCCGCACACGGCCTGCTCTCGGGTCGCTGGCGAGAGTGGCTGCAGCAGTTGCGTTTCTGGTGGCGGGCGCGCTGGGCAGGACTGAGAGCGCACGCCCACACCGCGGCTGTGACGCTGCGCAAACGACTCCAGTCGGCGCGGCTGACCAGGCTAGAGGTCTTGGGCGGACGTCACATCCGGTTGAGTGCGCTTGCGCCGGCCGAACGCATTCGCTATTTCTACTTGCGGGCCATCGGCCGTGCGGCCGACCGCGGGCTGACGCGGCCGCCCCACAAGACGCCGCTTGAGTTCATCCCCGATCTGGTCTCCGAATGGCCCGAGGCCGATGTGGATGTCAAGGCGCTCACCGATGCATTCGTGGCCGCGCGTTACGACCGGCGGCCGATCGTGGCGGACGAGGCGCGCGATGTGCAGGGCGTGTTTCGCCGCGTGATGGCCGCATTGCGCGGCAAAGCGGATTTGACGGCTGATGGGCGCAAGGCCGACCGGACCCCAAGGGTCGAAAAAGCGCTGTGATGTCCGCTTGCAGCTACACGAAAGCCGCATCATTTTGCCGTCTGTCTGTCCTGAAAACCGCCCACCACGTGGCGCCGTGGCCGACATGGGCGACTGCCCTGTGGCGGCTTGATATCTTCTCAATTTGCAGGGGCGCACCCTTGCGGTCGCCCCGGCGGGCAGGCGCAAGGCCATGCCCCTACCCCGGATTATTGAGAAGATACGCGGCTTGGATTCCTGAACAATACATGACCACGGTCATTTATTGAGGGGCGATCTCCCTGGATTTCTGACCGATTCTCGGGCGCCGGTGCGTGAGCGGGCCGAAACCTGTCAGGTTCCGGCAAGCGTCTTGCGCACGAGGCGGGTCTCTTGCAATTATGACCGCAGTCATTTTGTGGGGCGAGAGCAGCGCTTTTTTGAGGGCGGCCGAGCGCCGCGGAATCACTCGATCACTTCGTAATGTCTGTGCAACACTCGTTTTTGACATCCGTCCGGGCATACGCTATACTTAGCCTGGCCCTGAATCCGTACACGTTTGCGTGACAGGAGCGCCTATGGCAAGACGGAGAATCGCAAAGCCATGAGAAGCTATTCTGCGAAGGCAGATTGAGTCAGTCGTCTCCGCTGCGCTGGGCGAATCACGACCCCGCAACTGGTTGTCACATGGGGCCTCACCGTAAAGGTGAGGCTTTGTATTTAAGGGACGTGGCGAGATTGAGCGACGCCGGGGGAGGAGGTGAAAGCGAGATGGCTACTGTCATATTGCGGCCTGGGGAATCCCAAGAGTCGCTGCTCAAGCGCTTCCGCAAGGAGGTGATGAAGCAACGCATCTTGCCGACCGTGCGCAAGAAGCGTTGGTTCACGGCGCCGAGTGAGCTGCGTCGGCTGAAGAAGCAGAAGGCGATCCGAAAGGCGCGGCAGGCTCAGCGACGCCGCGAGGGTCGAGAGAGCGCCCGCTGATGCAGAGCGACGTGGGATTCGCGCGGCGCGCAGGCCGGCTGGCATGGCCTGGCGACCCAGGGCAGTGAGTAGGCCCTTGCTTTCGCGGTGAGTTTGTTGGTCTTCCTGGCGTGATTCAGGCGTTTGATACGCGGCGCAGAAGGTGAGGAGTAATGGCTAAGCAAGAAGAGAAGTTGACCCTGGAAGGTCGCGTTGTCGAGGCCTTGCCCAACACAACTTTCCGGGTCAAGCTAGAGAACGACTACGAGGTGCTGGCGTACCTCTCCGGCAAAATGCGCAAGTACTATATCCGTGTTCTGCTGGGCGATCGGGTGCGGGTGGAGCTGTCGCCCTACGACCTGACCCGCGGGCGGATCGTGTATCGCCACCGGAGCGCCGCCGGCCCCACGTGATTCGCGCGGCGCGCGGCGGGGGGCGCAGGATAGCCTTGTGCGTATCCCTGACCGCGCGCTTGCGTTTTGTCTGACCGGAGCGCCCAGGGGGATTGACAAAGCGTGGTATAATAAGGACGCAACAGCGCAAGCCAACACAGGCGGTGGGTTGACCACCGCCTGTTTGATTAACGTGATGTTTCACGTGAAACATGGGAGCCTATTTGGCTGAACACACCGCAGAACCGCGCCGCGCCATCTGTGACTACGAAGGAACCAGCTACCGCGCCCGCTTCTGGGAAGGTCAGGGCCGGGAATACGAAGACTTGGCCGAGCGCATCGCTCTGCGCCGGCTGTTGCCGCCTGAGGGCGATCGGCTCTTGGAGCTGGGCGCCGCGTTTGGCCGATTGGCCGACCTGTACGCCGGCTATGCCCGGGTCATCCTGTTGGATTACGCCAAATCGGGCCTGCAGGAAGCACAGGCCCGGCTGGGACGTTCGGAGCGCTTCCTCTACATCGTTGCCGACCTCTATCGTTTGCCGTTTGCCCCGTACACATGCGATACCGTCGTGACAGTGCGCGTGTTGCATCACCTTGTGGATGCGCCGGCGGCCTTCTTTCAGGTAGCGAGCGTGCTCCGACCGGGTGGCGCCTATGTGCTCGAATACGCCAACAAACGCCATCTGAAGGCAATCGTCCGCTATCTCCTCCGAAAGCAGACGTGGTCGCCGTTTGAGCCTGAGCCCTACGAATTCGCCGCCTTGAACTTCGACTTCCACCCAACCTGGATGGCGCACGAGTTGGCGCGCGCGGGTTTCCGCATTGATGCGGAGCTGGCTGTCTCCCACTTTCGCCATCCGCAGCTCAAGCAGCGGATCGCTCCCCAGCGGCTGGCCGCGCTGGATGGGCTGCTGCAGAAGGTCGGTGCAGTCTGCAAGCTTGCGCCTAGCATCTTTTTGCGCGGGCGCACCTCGGGGCATGGCGCAGCCGCGGCCGGGCAGCTCTTTCGCTGTCCAGTGTGTCTGGGCCAGGACCTCGAGCACGCGGTCGGGGGATTGCTCTGCCGGACCTGCGAGGTCGTGTGGGAAGTGAGCGATGGCATCTACGACTTCAAGACGCCGCGCCGGTTGTAGGCCCGAAAGTGGTAACTTAGACCACGTTTCGCGGTACTGGAAGTTGCTATAATCACAACACCGCTAGCGATCTCGCCAGATCGAGCCGTTGTTCCCCGCTCAGGCCGCTTGGGGAACTCTGCTCTTGCGAGAGCGCCCTTGACTTGAGCATCCCTCGAAGGGAATGGCGAACAGTTGAGGTAAAGGAGCATGTGCCCATGAGCGCACGGGCCGATGAACAAGTAATGTTGACAGAGGTCGCCGAGATCGAGCCGACAGAAGAGAACGCTGCCCGCTCCTCGGTCGAGGCCGCCGAACAACTAATCAGCCTGGGTCGCGACCAGGGTTTTATCACGTACGATGATGTCCTGCTGGTCTTCCCAGAGGCTGAAACCAATCTTGAGCAACTCGATGACCTCTTCGCGAACCTGTTCGAGCAAGGCATCGAGGTTAGCGCGTTTCGGGGAGAGGAAGAACGTGAAGAGCTGGTCGAAGAAGAGACTGCCGAGGTCGAGCAATTTGATTTGGACCTGAATTTGATTGACATTGACGACTCGATCAGCTTGTATCTGAAAGAGATTGGTCGGGTGCCGCTCCTCACTGCCGAGGAAGAGGTGTCGCTGGCCAAGCGCATGGAACGCGGCAAAGAAGCGCGCCAGCGGCTTACCCAGGGTGTTGATGACCCGACCGATCGCGAGCGGTTGCTGGCAGCCGTCAAAGATGGCCAGGCCGCGCAGGAACATCTGATCAAGGCCAACTCGCGACTGGTCGTCAGCGTCGCCAAGAAGTATGTGGGCCGCGGTGTGCCGTTTCTTGATCTCATCCAAGAGGGCAACATCGGACTGATCCGCGCCGTCAAGAAGTTCGACTACCGCCGCGGCTACAAGTTCAGCACCTACGCCACCTGGTGGATTCGCCAGGCAGTCACACGCGCCATTGCCGACCAGGGACGCACCATTCGCGTGCCGGTGCATATGTACGAGCAGATCAACCGGCTGACTCGCACGAGCCGCCAGTTGGTGCAAGAGCTCGGCCGTGACCCGACCACCGAGGAGATCGCCGATCGGTTGGGCGTGCCCCCGCGCAAGGTCGAGCAGATTATCCGCGTCTCCCAACGGCCGCTCTCGCTGGAGATGCCGGTGGGCGAGGAGGAAGACAGCTACCTGGGCGACTTCATCCCAGACGAGGACGCCGAAAGTCCCAATGATTCCGCCTCTCAAACGATGCTGCGCCAGGTCATTGACGAAATCTTCGAGTCGTTGACCCCGCGCGAGGTGCGCATTCTGCAGTTGCGCTTCGGATTGGTGGACGGCTATTCCTACACGCTGGAAGAGGTCGGCAAGAAGTTCGGTGTCACGCGTGAACGCATCCGGCAGATCGAGGCGCAGGCGCTTGGCCGTCTGCGCCATCCGAGCCGGAGCCGGAAGCTGCGCGACTATTTGGCGTGAGGGCAGGGAGTTGCTCCGCACAAAAGGGGGGTGATCCAGGGTATTATCTTCCTCTGATGTATCTGGTAGGCCTGAGCATCTATTTCCATATGAGCAAAAAAGGAGGAGCCGAAATGTTGCACAACCGTGCATGGGGCGTCATCGCCCTGCTGATTGCTTGCTCGTTAGTCGTTGGCGCATGTGCGCCGGCGCCAGCTCCACAGCCAGCCGCCAAGTCAGAACCGACCAAAGCGCCGGCAAAGGCCGCGCTGCAGATTCCCGATGTCGTCCAGGGCAAATTCAACGTCGCCATGGTGTTGATCGGCCCCCACGACGACGGCGGCTGGAGCCAGGCGCACTACGAGGGCCTGGTTTACGTCTCTAAGAATGTGCCGAATGTCAATGTGGCGTACGTCGAAAACGTGCCCGAAGGCGCCGATTCAGAGCAGGTATTCCGCAGCCTGTCTCGCAAGGGCTTCAAGTTGATCTTCGGTACCTCGTTCGGCTTTATGGATCCGATGGAAACCGTAGCCGGCGAGTTCGCCGACGTGATGTACATTCACATCAGCGGCTTCAAGTCGAACACGAAAAACTTCGGCAACCTGTTCGGCGCCATGGAGAACATGAAATACCTGGCCGGGATGCTGGGCGGGGCGCGCGCCAAGAAGGACGGCAACCCCAAGCTGGGCTACATGGCCACCTTCCCCATCCCAGAAGAGCTGCGTCTCGGCAATGCCATCGCCCTGGGCATGAAGAAAACCTGCCCTGAGTGCACCATGGATGTGCGCTGGATCAACACCTGGCACGACCCGGTGATCGAAAAGGAGTCGGCCGCCTCGCTCTTCGATGCCGGCGCGCAGGTCGTCTACACCGGCGCTGACACCCCGGCCGTGGCCGATGTGGCGCAGGCCAAAGGCAAATGGGGCGTCACCTATGACTGGGTCGGCTCCTGCAAAGTCGAGCGGTGCCTCACGGCGCCCTATTGGAACTGGGGCCCGGTGTATGCCGACATCACCAAGAAGGTCATCGCCGGAACCTACAAGCCGGGCTGGGACTATTTCGATGCGGACTCTGGCGCTTTGGGCTTGTTCGGCTTCATGGAAGGCCAACAACTGACCAAGGGGCTGCAGGACCTGCCGCCAGAGGTGATCAAAGAGGTCAAAGACATCCTGGACAAGATGCAGAAGGGCCAGTTCACCCGCTTCGATCTCTTCGCGGGGCCAGTCAAGGACAACAAGGGCAAGGTCGTAGTCCCGGCCGGCGAGAAGATGCAGCAAGCTGATCTCGACCAGTTCCCCCCTGGCGCTGAAGGCCTGAAGTGTAAGTACTGCATGTACTGGTGGGCTGACGGCATCGTGGCGGAGTTGCCGAAACAGTGATCGAGTAGACAGGGAGGGAGTAGACAAGTAGACAAGGCGACCTCCTGGTGTATCCTTGTCTACTTGTTTCCTTGTCTACCCGTTTCCTTGCTTCCTTACTTGAGGTCGCCATGCCCGAAACATCCAGCGCAGTCTCAATGCACGGGATCGTCAAGCGCTTTCCGGGCGTGCTGGCCAATGATCACGTGGATTTCGACTTGCGCCGGGGCGAGGTGCACGCGCTGCTGGGCGAGAACGGCGCCGGCAAGAGCACCTTGATGAACATCCTGGCTGGCCTCTATAAGCCGGATGCGGGCACGATCCATGTGGAGGGCAGGCGCGTCAGCTTCAACTCCCCGCGCGACGCCATCGCGGCCGGCCTGGGCATGGTTCACCAGCACTTCATGTTGGTCCCCTCCCAAACGGTAACAGAAAACATCATCCTTGGCCTGGAAGAACCGCGCTTTTTCCTCAACCTGACTCAGCTCGATAGGCGCGTGCAGGCCCTCCAGGAACAATACGGCCTCAGAGTAGACCCAACAGCCAAGATCTGGCAGCTCTCGGTCGGCGAACAGCAGCGCGTGGAAATCCTCAAGATGCTCTACCGCGGGGCGTGCGTACTGATCATGGATGAGCCGACCGCAGTGCTCACCCCGCAGGAGGTAGATGAGCTCTTTGTCACCCTGCGGGGCATGGTCGCATCTGGCCATTCGATTGTCTTCATCAGCCATAAATTGGACGAGGTGCTCGCCATCGCCAACCGCATCACCGTGCTGCGCGGGGGGCGAGTGACCGCGGCGGGTTTGGAGGCTGCTGCGGTCGGCAAACCTGCCCTGGCGCAACTGATGGTCGGCCGCGAGGTGGTGTTTACGCTCCAGAAGCCGGCCGCTCAGCTCGGCCCGGTGGTGTTAGAATTGCAGGACATTTGCGCCGGAAGTGATCGCGGCTTGCCGGCGCTGAAAGGGCTGTCGCTGCAGGTCCACGCCGGCGAAATCGTCGGCGTGGCGGGGGTAGCAGGCAACGGGCAAAGCGAGTTGGCCCAGGTGATCACCGGCCTGCGCAAGTGCACGTGCGGACGGGTGTTGATCCACGGCGAGGACATCGTCAACCAGCCGCCGCGCGCGGCCATCGCTCGCCAGGTCGCGCACGTCCCTGAGGATCGCACCGGCGTAGGCAGTGCGCCCGGCCTCAGCGTCGCCGACAACCTGATCATGAAGAAGTATCGCAACGCGCCCGTGGCGACCGGTTGGGTGCTCAATCAACCGGTCATCCGCCAACAGGCCCAACAGTTGAGAGAGGAGTACGACATCGCCGCGCCGTCAGTAGAGGTGCAGGCGCGGCTCCTTTCCGGCGGCAATCTGCAAAAGGCGATCCTGGCGCGCGAGATGTCAGCTCAGCCGAAGATCATCGTGGCCATGCAGCCCACCCGCGGCCTGGACGTGGGCGCCATCGAGGCGGTTCAGCGCATGCTGCTGCAAGAACGCAGCCACGGCACAGCCATTCTGCTCATCTCCGAGGAGCTCGAAGAGGTGCTGTCTCTCTCCGACCGAATCGTCGTGATCTATGAGGGGGAGATCATGGGCGAGGTCAGGCCAGAGGAGACGACCCTGGAGCAACTTGGACTGATGATGGCCGGGACCAAGCGGGACGCAGCGGCGATCGGGTGACCGGCTGAAAGAGTAGCGACAACTGGCCGGCGAGATGCGGACGAGGCGAGGAGGGGGAGGAAGCGCATGGCTGTGAGCGATGGCGTTGCGAAAGGCCCGCATTTTCCATACACCGTTCGTGTCGAGCCGCGCCTCGAGACGTCGCGTTGGCTCGCGCCCCTCACGTCGGTCGGCGCGCTGATCGTGGCGCTTTTCATCGGCGGCATCGTTATCCAACTGGGCGGCGGGCATCCGTTGAAGTCCTATCAGCACATCCTGAAGGCGGCCTTTGGCAGCGTGGGAGTGTTCAATGACACGCTGGTCAAGGCGACCCCCTTGCTGCTGGTCGGGCTGGCGTGCGCGCTGGCCTTTCGGATGCGTCTGTGGAACATCGGTGCAGAGGGGCAATTCTTCATGGGGGCGTGGGGCGCCAGCGCGGTCGTGTTGATGCCGCTGCTCTCGAAGGAGACGCCCCAGCCGATCATGCTGGCCGGGATGCTGCTGGCCGGATTCGCCTGCGGCGCCCTTTGGGGTCTCGCGCCCGGCTATCTGAAAGCCAGGTTCAACGTCAACGAGATCGTCACGACCCTGATGATGAACTACATCGCGACCTCGTGGACCCTCTATTGGGTCTTCGGCGCGTGGAGCGAAGGGGGCTTCCAGATGTCGCGCATGTTCCCCAAGAACGCCTGGCTGCCGCGCCTGCTCGATTACGCTCGCGATGTTCCCGCCTTTCGCGGCCTGACGCTGCACCTGGGCATCCTCATTGGTCTGCTGGCCGCTCTGGCGGTGTGGTTCATCGTCTATCGCAGCAAGTGGGGCTACGAAATCCGGCTGATCGGCGACAACCCACGCGCGGCGAACTACGCTGGCATCAACATCGTGCGCAACACGATGTTGGTGATGATGCTTTCGGGCGGATTGGCGGGGCTGGCAGGCATGTCGGAAATCTCGGGCGTGGTACACCGGCTCCAAGGCGCTATTTCCCCCGGCTATGGCTTTTCAGGCATCATCGTGGCCTGGCTTGCGAAGCTGAACCCGCTCGCCGTGATCCTGGTCTCGATCCTCTTCGGCGGCCTGATCCTGGCCGGCCGCGAGATCCAGCCCTCTGGCGTGCCGCGCATGTTACAGGGCATCATTCTCTTTTGTGTCATCGCGAGCGACGTGCTGCTCAGATACCGGGTGCGGGTGGTACGACGAGGGGAGTAGGAGGGCCGGTGATAGACTGGATCGTCATCTTGCAGGCCGGCGTGGCGACCGGCACAGTGCTGTTGTTTGCGACGATCGGTGAGATCCTGGCGGAGCGGTCAGGGGTGCTCAACCTGGGCATCGAGGGCATGATGCTCATCGGCGCAATGACCGCCTATAAGACGGCCGTGCTGCTCGGCCAACCGTGGCTGGGGGTGGCGCTTGGCATGAGCGCTGCAGGCGCGCTTAGCCTGCTGCATGCGCTCGTCGCCATCAACCTTCAGGCCGACCAAGTGGTCAGCGGCCTGGCCACCAACTTCGTCGGCATCGGCCTCAGCCTGGTGCTGGGCGAAGGTCTGAGCAAGGCCGGCGCGATCTCGCTGCTGCCATCCTGGACCGTGCCAGGCCTCTCGGCGATTCCCATCCTCGGCCCGATTCTCTTCACCAACCATAACGTCCTGGTCTACGTCGGCTACGCGTTGACGCCCGCGGTCTGGTTCTACATCAATCGGACGCGGCCCGGTCTGCACCTGCGCGCGGTGGGCGAGTACCCCGCGGCGGCCGATGCGCTGGGCATCAATGTCTATCGCTTGCGCTATGCCTATGTCTTTGCGGGCGGAACCCTGGCAGGTCTGGCCGGCGCGACGATCAGCCTGGCTGTGGCGCCCGGCTGGTTCAGCGAACTGACCACTGCCGGTCAGGGCTGGATTGCGATTGGGTTGGTGATCTTCGCCCAGTGGGACCCGTGGCGGGCGATGGCCGGCTCCTACATGTTCGGCGCGCTGCGGCGTCTGATCCTCGATCTGCAAGGCCCCCAGATTCTGCTGGGTCTAAGCAACCCATTCTACTTCATGCCGAAGCTGGGCTTCTTCTTGCAGATGCTGCCCTATGCCTTGACCATCGTCATACTGGTCATCGGCTCACGTGAGGCCTTGAAGAAACGCCTGGGCGCACCTGCGGCATTGGGCACGCCCTATGTGCGAGGGGAACGGGGCAAGTAACTGCGGCTCTTAGAAGAAACCCACCAGACGCCAGGCGCTTCCGAAGCGCCGGCGCCTGATGGGCCATTTCAGGCCAGCCACCGTCGGAACACGGCCGCGTCTTGCAGGAATGCCTCGGCCGCGTCATCACGGACGAATTCCAGGAGAGCGTAGTGGTCGCGGTCGATGTCGGCAATGCGTCGTAGATACTGTCGCCAGGCCGTCTCGCCCTCCGCCAGGGGCAAGCGCACGACGCGCGGCGGATCGCCTTCCTCCCGTCGCCAGTGAAAAACGTGGATGTTCAGCAGCCACGGCGCTACGGCGTCCACTCCGGCCAGGTTGTACTGGACGGTCGAACCCTGCGGCGGCTGCCAGTAGGTCTTGATATTCGGGTGTGCGGCCGCCTGGAGCAACGCGCGGGCTGCCTCGTTGGTGTCGGTCAGCGTGCGGCTGTGGAACTCGTACGCCACGTTGACGCCCGCGTCCGCAGCCAGGTCCGCAATGCGCCGCGAGTCCTCTACCACGCGGCCCCAATAGGCTGCATCTGCCTCGTGCGACCACAACTTGCCCGCCCACACCCGAATGGCCGGCGCGCCCAGCGCCATGGCAGTCTCCAGCGCCGTCTGAAAAGGCCCCGGTTCCTCGTGCCCCACGCGATAGTACGAGCCATAGGTAGCCACGCGCAAGCCTGCGTCTTCGGTCGCACGCCGGACTTCCCGCGCCCGTGCAATGTCGCCGTAGGGCACGTGAATGTCGCCGCCCCACTCGATGGCCTTGAGCCGGCGCGTTGCACCAGGCCGATGATGACCGCTGGCGATAACTGGCGAAACGCATCTTCTCAATTTGTAGGGGCGATCCCTCGCGGTCGCCCATGTGGGCAGGCGCAAGGCCGTGCCCCTACCCCGGATTATTGAGAAGATACGGCGAAACGTTACCGACACCAGACCGGGGCAGATCATGATCGCTTGTCCTCTCACGTCGCAGACGCGGCGCTCTGCTCAACGGGCGCCCAGCCCAGGCGTTGGCGTCTCGCTTCGGCCGCCAGCTCGCGCTGCTCGACCAACGAACGGGCGGAGTTCACGATGAGATTAGCGCCCTCGCGGTGGGCGATCTTCACAAAGACACTCACGACCTGGGGATCGAACTGTGTTCCTGCTGCGCTCTCCAGCTCACGCACAATAGCATTCACCGACATGGCCCGATGATAAGGCCGATCCGATGCCATCGCTTCTACGGCGTCGCAGACGCTCAAGATGCGCGCTTCCAACGGAATCTGCTCGCCCCGCAACCCATCGGGATAACCGCGGCCATCCCAGTATTCGTGATGGTGTCTCACAAACGGCGCCAATTCCCGCAGCCCGTGGCTTGACTCTAGAAAATCGTCGCCCAATGCCGCATGAGCCTTGACGACATCATACTCGTCCGACGATAACTCGCTGGATTTGTGCAGGATCTGCTCGGTGATGCCGATCTTGCCGATGTCGTGCAAATAGGCGGCCTGACGGAGGCCCTCCAGTCGTCTGGTAGGCAGGCCCATCTGCATGCCGATGGCGGTTGCATACTCGGCCACCTTGGCCGCGTGGTTGTGGACAAAGGGATCACGCGCATCAATGATCCTGGAGAGCGTAACAAAAAGATCGTCGTTGAGTTGCCTAATGGAACGACTGGCGCCGACCACTTCACTGTTCGCGCGGGCCAGCTCGGCATTCATGCGACGCAGCTCCTCGACCCCTTCTTCAGTGCGTTCGACATATTGTTGTTGAGCAAAACGCATCATGAGAACTGGCAACGCGAAGACCAGGACGCCCCAGGCCCCAATCGCAGTATAGGCGATGGTCAGGAACCAGCCCATGATGCACAGCGCCATGTAGTGTACCAGAAGCCAGCCAAACTGCTCGCGCCAGAGGCGCCCAAAGGAGTCGCCGGCTTGCACACTGATTGCTGTGGCGATCAGGCCAGTGTCCAGCGCGTAGTAGGCTAGCGCGGTCACGAGCATCGGCGCGGCGAGCATTGGGATTGCAGCCACCTGAAACAGATCGGGGAAGAGCCCACGAACCAGCAGAGGCGCCAGACCCGCCAGCACGTGAGTGGCCCAGTTGTAGCCCGTTCGATAAAGCAGTGGTTTCATGCGTAAATAGTGCACCAGGACGATCGCTGCGCTGGTACACGCCACGCCAGGGATGCCTGTCAGGAGCGCGGCTGCGAAATTGACAGTCACCGATACCGACACGGTGCTATAGCGGTACACGTTGACGGGATAGAGCTCGGCGAAAACAGCCGCCAACACCAGCACGCCTATCGTGAGCATATCCGGCCGGGGCGCGATGATGAACCCCCCCACGGTTGACGCCAGCCCGGCCAGGATCACGCCGCCGACCAACACACCCAGCTTGATGTCACGGCTTGGCGCCGTCGGCGGCTTAACAGCAGGCGGCGGTTCTGCACTGGCGGCGGCCGATGCCGTCGCGGAGGAGGCTGCAGATGCGGCGACCGGCGCCTCAGTCGCGGGCGGCGACAGGGCCACGGCATAGGTCGTTGTCGTCGCGTCACCGGCTGGAACCTGTCCCAGCTTCACAAAGTGGGGCACGTCGGCCGCCGAGGTGACGCGATTGCGCCCGCGCAGCTTGGCTTGATAGAGCGCCACGTCAGCCTGGTGCACCAGCTCGTCGGGCGCCTCGCCCGATTCTGGAAAGCAGGCGACCCCCAGGCTCAAGGTGGCGTGGATGGGCGATGGGCTGGTCGTGACGGTGAATTCTGCCGCTTCCACCGCTTGACGCAGCCGTTCCGCAACCGCCACAGCGTCCACGGCCTGGGTCTCGGGCAGGAGCATGGCGAACTCCTCGCCGCCGAAACGCGCCGCGGTGTCGTACTCGCGCACGGTCTGACGAATGATCTGGCCGATGCCGGCCAACACCGTGTCGCCAGCCAGGTGTCCGTAGGTGTTGTTGATGTTGCGCAGCAGATCCAGATCGGCCATGATCAGCGCCAGCGGCCGGCCAAAGCGCCGGGCGCGATCCATCTCGGCGGCGAGAATGCCTCCAAAGTAACGCGCATTCCATAGACCGGTTTTCTCGTCAGTCTGCGCTTCTTTCCTGAGTTGGGGGACCTTGAGCGCCTGGTAGATCAGCACCAGCGGCGTCAGGGCTGGGATGATCAGCAGGGGGTTCAACTGCCACAGCACGGCTGCCGCGTATCCCAGGTACAGTTGCACCAGGTCGTTGAGCAGATTGCCGATTTCGAAGACGCCCGATGCGCGAAGCGAGATCCTTCGCGCCATCAGCAGCACCAGACCAACGATCGCGTGATTGAGCACGCCGTAGGCCACGGCTGCGACCAATCCTGCCGACATCGCCTGGATGGCGACCAACGACGGCGAGCCGCCCACTAGCCCCACGAAAACCGCGCGCGCCGTCACTCCTGCGATGATGTGCATCGAAATGTTGAACGGCTGGATGTACCAATCGCGCAACAACGGGCTGCCAGACAATCGCTTCTGCGCCCATTCGATCAAGTGCGGGATGGTTACCTGGAGGATAAAGAGAAACGGGTGCAACAGCAACACGCCCGCAAACAGGAAGACGAAATGCGGGTAATAGGATTGCCGGCCTGGCGCCTCGGCCTCGAAATACTGGGCGGCCGTGGTCAGAGCGACCAGCGCGGCGAGGGTGAGCCATTGACTAACCGACGGCAATGGTCCGCTCAACAGCGCCAGCACGCTCAGCGCCGCTCCAGTCAGGAGGATGCTCACGATGTAAGCCCA
>Ga0194125_10000844_pt1 | contig 52261 bp, 39 predicted proteins | sample TA2KigC250mmetaG_FD_148626 | JGI IMG/M metagenome (GOLD analysis project Ga0194125, IMG submission 148626) | Freshwater microbial communities from Lake Tanganyika, Tanzania - TA2015034 Kigoma Deep Cast 250m | ecosystem: Environmental > Aquatic > Freshwater > Lake | place: Tanzania: Lake...
TATAAGAATATTTTCGGAACACCTTTTACTGCAGTTAATTCTTTTCTTCCGGCGAAAAAAGACAGCAGAAACAAAACCGGGATACCGGCATACCTGTCTATTTTTCTGAAGATAGATTTCCGTGTTGTCAATTTGTTGAATAATTAAATATTTGAAAATATACATATAAATTTATATATTATCAATTATATGATTTTGACCTTGAAGAATATAAAAAAACTTATTAAAGCATCCTTCGAGTCGCAGGAATATGCATATTCACCTTACTCCGGATTCAAAGTAGGCGCTGCCATACTGACAAGAAGCGGAAAAATATTTAAGGGAGCGAACATTGAATGTGCTTCATTTTCACTTACGCTATGTGCCGAACGAACAGTCACGGGAAAAGCTGTATCCGAAGGGTATAATGATATTGCTGCAATAGCAATTTCAACAAATAAAAACTATTATGCATTTCCATGCGGTGCCTGCAGGCAGTTTTTATCCGAATTCAATCCGGAACTGAAAATTATATTAGCAAAATCGCTTACGGACTATAAAATTTTTAATTTAAAAGAATTATTACCGAACAATTTTACATTAAAGCCATGAGCATGAACGAAAGTTTGCAGATTAGAACATTCAAAAAAGTAGGGCACATAGAAGTAATTTGCGGAAGTATGTTTTCGGGAAAAACAGAAGAATTAATACGCAGAATCCGCAGGGCAGAGATAGCAAAGCAGAGGGTAAAGGTATTCAAGCCTAAAATCGATAACCGTTACAGTGAATTTTCGATTGTATCGCACAATGAACAATCTTACCCTTCCGAAGTAGTAGAAAAAGCGGAAGACATTCTCGAAAAAAGTTTTGATGCCGAAGTAATCGGTATAGACGAGGCACAGTTTTTCGATAATGAACTTGTGGAAGTATGTCAGACTTTAGCGGATACGGGTAAAAGGGTGATAGTTGCAGGTTTAGATCAGGATTACAAAGCCAAGCCGTTCGAGCCGATGCCGCAGCTGCTTGCAGTTGCGGAATACATAACAAAGACACTTGCCGTATGCGTAGTCTGCGGAGCACCTGCAAACCGTACACACAGAGTAACGGAAGACACTGACAGAGTAGTGGTCGGAGGAGAAAACATTTACGAAGCGAGATGCCGTCTTCATCACATCGTAAAAGAATAATTTTTAAAAAAATGAAATATATTTCATTATTAATATTATTATTACTTCTATCATTCACATTGACTTCCTGTTGTAAATTCTCCAATTTCTTACCGAAAAAAACACCAGTTGAGAGCGATAAATCCGATTACATCGGAAAATGGAAGTCGGAAGACAACGATTACATCGTAATCCAGAAAGACGGGACGGGCGGATTCAAATCCGGGAATAAAGAAATTGACGGAGGGTCGGTAAAAATAACCGAGAAACATATTACGATTTCCCTATTCGGATTCGAAAAGAAATTCAAAATCACCAGTCCTCCCGAATTTAAAAACGGAAAATGGTTTTAGACGACACAGAGTTTTTCAAAGTACCGGACAGCGAAAACGGTATTGAAATTTAACAATTGATTATGACCGGAAAAACAATTTTTATAAAGAGACTGTCAACAGCACTTAAATTATTATTAATACTGCAGGTATTTTTTTTACTTTCATGTAAAAAGGAAGCGGCAGACGAAACAGACACGGAAAAAGGCAAAATCAAAGTAGGTCTTGTTTTTGATGTAGGCGGACGCGGTGATAAATCGTTCAACGATGCGGCTTACAAGGGGCTCGAAAATGCAAAAAAGACGCTCGGCATCGATTTTGAAGTAATCGACCCGGGTGACGGTGCAGACAGAGAATCAGCATTAAGACTGCTTGCGAGTAAACCGGATATTAATTTAGTATTCGGAATCGGGTTTATTTTTTCCGAAGATATCACAAGGGTGGCAAAAGATTTTCCTCAGAAAAAATTTGCATGTGTAGATTACACTGTAACATCCCCTGAGAACATTCCCGCAAATTTAACCGCACTTGTTTTTAAGGAAGAAGAAGGTTCATTTCTTGTCGGTTGCATAGCGGGACTTGTAACAAAGACAAACACCGTAGGATTCATCGGCGGAATGGAATCCGCATTAATTAAAAAATTCGAAACAGGTTTTGAGAAGGGAGCAAAATACGTTAATCCCGCAATAACCGTTTTAAAAGGATATGTCGGCGTAACCGGCGACGGATTTAAAAATCCGGGCAAAGCACAGGAAATCGCTTTAAGTCAGTATTCTATGAAAGCCGACATAATATATCATGCATCCGGGCTTTCCGGACTCGGATTATTCGAAGCAGCAAGAGACAAAAAGAAACTCGCAATCGGAGTTGATTTAGACCAGTACTATGAAGCACCGGGATTTATCCTGACAAGTATGGTAAAGAAAGTAGATGAGGTAGTTCTTGAAACCATCAAGGATTTAGCAGAAAATCAATTTAAAGGCGGAGTGAAATCTTTGGGACTTAAAGACAACGGAGTGGATTATGTATACGATGACAACAACAAAAATCTAATTGATTCCGGCATACACAGGAGAGTCGAAGAAATAAAGGGTAAAATTATCAGCGGAGAAATTGTAATAAGCAATTTGTGAAATTTCTCAGGAACTTTATCTTACAATAAAATAGATTATCAGCGCAAGAAAATATAAGGTGGAAATACTACTTACTCCGAGTAATATAACAGATTTATTTCCTGCAGATTCCGATTTTCTTATTTTCACAAGCGAATAGAATAAGAGGACAATCATAATGATGTGATATACTACTATAATTATCATTACGATAAGGATCATAAGATACTGAGCGCCGACGTACTGATTGACATTTTTATTTGCGAAATAGATAAAGTACGAAAGCAGAATCAGCAGTATTTCCAGCACGATTCCTCCGAGAACCGAGAGAAGAAAAAATCCTTTTTTTGCTTTGACTGCTTGAAATATCTTCATTTAATTAATGCCATTTTACGTGTTTCGGAATGCACGACAGTTGAAGAGTTCGGGTCAGTTACAATAAACCTGTAGAAATAGATTCCCGACGGAAAATTATTTCCGTTCCATTCGGCATAATAGACACCGGGTTGTAACACTTCGTTTATCAGAGAGCCGACTTCCTGTCCCAAAGTATTATAAATTATGAGCCGAATAAATCCTCCTCTCAAATCGCTTTTTCCATATCCCGGTAACGCAGGATTTTCGAATTTGAATTTTGTAGTGCTGTTAAAAGGATTAGGATAATTCTGATGAAAAACATATTTAGAAGGAATTTCATTCGAGATTTTTGTAACGGCGTTTAAAATAAAAAACAACTGCGAAATTCCCCCGTTATCCCTTACTGCAAATGCAATGCACATATACGGATAAAAAATCCTGCCTTTTGCGATATGAGTATAGTAACCCGAAGGCGCTGTATATTGAATCATCCAATTATTACCATCATACGAATAATAAATATTATTATCGTTAGACCTTATGCACCAGTATTGTTCGCCCAAAAATCCTAATCCTAAATAACCAGACATAAGTCCTGTTCCTGGCAAATTAACAAGACTCCAGTTTAAACCTCCGTTATAAGTCCGAAACAAATTCACACCTCCCGAGTAACCGGTATTTGTTGAATCAGGTTTAAAATAAACGACGGAAGTAGATGGTGATGAGATAGTAATAGAGTCCCAGTTAATTCCCAAATTATTCGAATAATAAATCCTGTTATTATTCGTCCCGAACCAAATTTTATTTCCTGTTCCGTAAACGGAATTATTAAAACCGTATTCGTTTCCCGCCTGAAGAAGCAAGACACCCGAAGAATCCCAGTTTATTCCCCCGTTTGCAGTTCTCCACACAGACCATCTTCCGTCAACCGGATTTCCAATCATACAACCCTGCATAGAGTCATTAATATAAATGCCGTTAATAAAACCGTTCGGTTGGCTGAAAACCGTAATCCAGTTCAGACCGCTGTTTGAAGTCCTGTACACATAAGCAACGGAATCCAATACACCTGTAACAAGCACCTTATGAGTATCTATGGCGGCAATATGATTCAGCGGGATACTGTCCGGAACACCGTTACCGCCTGCAAGAAACCATGAATAACCGAGTTCAGTACTTCTTAAAATTTTTCCGCTGTCACCGCAAATCCAGATATTCTGATGGTAGTAATAAGAAACCGAATTCAATCTTGCATTAGTGAGGTTTTGCATTTGATCAATCCAAAAATATTGTGCATACAATGAATTTGCACAAAACAAGAAAACTAAAATTAAAATTTTGGTTTTCATTTTATTTCTTAATTAAGATTGAAAAAATAATTACTTAATTAATCTTCGTCATACCGACACATACGCGACCTTATAAAAACATACAAATTCATATAACCACTCATAAAATATGATTTAATATAACTGTATTAATTTGAAAAATCAATTATTAACAGTTGATATTATTTTTTAGAGATTTTTTGAAAAAGGCAGGGGTGATTCAGAGTTTTTATAATCGATTTTGAATTATAATTTATTGTATTTTCAGTTGATTGATTTTATTTAATCTTTAAAATTAATCATTTGAATATTCATTGATATTTTTTCCCTGTAAAGATAAATCACATTCACAACAAATATAATCGCCTATATAAAAAGGTTTTCCCATTGCTTTTCTTTCTTCTAAATCGTTAAAATCAACTATCCTGTTGACAAACAACCCGGAACCTAAAGCTACACTTTTCCCACACTCATTACATACTTCAATCATTGTTTCAGTATTTTCTTTATTCATTTGAGTTTTATTTATTTACTTTAAAAATATTAATTTTTTTTTAATAAAACACTTCATAATTCCTGTTACAATTATACGATGGTTAATATAGTATAGATAATAGAATCATACCTATTAAATTAGGTATTTCAGCATTTTCAAATCATCCCCGTCCCGATGAAATAATAAGCACCTTAAAATAAAATTTATTTTCTATATTGTTCTGCTTTTAGAAGTGAATCTACGGTAATAAGACTTATATCCAATTCTCCTGCTTTCCAGAGGCGTTTTACTTCTGTCTCACTTCATTTAAGAAATTTAATAACAAAATAATAAATCATTAAAAAATGATAGATCCCAAACGAAACTTATTAATAAAAAAATAATACCTGATACTTCTTATGAAATTCTCAAAAAGTACTTCAGGAAAGAGAATTATATTCATTTATATTATAATTCTAAATCATTAATTTTATTGCATTATCATATTATAATTTTATGGAAAAATCATTAATTGAGTTATTTGAAAATGAAAAAATTGTAAACAAAATAAAAAAACGTTTACCTTATTTATTTCAAATTGCAGAATTAGAAAGTTCAAGAGATGGTAAAATCGGGATGGAGGTCGGTTCATTAAGAGAGAAGGTAATTATTGCTTTATTGATTTATAAATTCGGTGAAAAAAATATCAGTACCAACATTCCAATTACAAAAGCAGAAATAGACGTCATTGTTTTTAACAATCCAATTTCTATTAAAACCATCACAGGAAAAAATCCGAGTGGAATTAAATTAATCTGGACAGTTGATGCAAATTCAGCAAGGGAATTTATGAACAATTATATCCCGAGTTGCGATATGATATTAATTAATATTATCTGGAATGATAAGGGTTCGTTTTATTATATTCCATTAGAAGTGCAAAAGGAAATTTTCAAAAAATTAGGTAAAGAAAAATATATAAAACTACCTAAGCCCGGTACAAATCCGAGAGGTGTTGAGATGTCTAAAGATGCTATAATTGCATTAACAAACCATAAATTAACTAAACGTATTCCAATCGATTGGGTAAAATCGGAAATAAAATATCACCCTTATGAAAGATGGGTAGATTTATGGAGTAAAGAATAATGAGCTATAAAAGAAAAAGTGGAACTTCGACAAGTTCTTTTGGAACAAGCGGAAGAATAAATCATGATTCAACGAAATTTTATAATTCAAGATTATATTCATCAGTAAATCTTAAATTATTAGAAGATACAAAGGAAAATGAGTTCCCCAAAAAATATGAAAATAAGATTATTTGCAGTTCATCTGAAAACATGAAAGAGATTCCTGACAAATCTGTTCATTTGATGATAACATCACCTCCTTATAATGTTACAAAAGAATATGACCAAGATTTAACTTTGGAAGAATATTTAGTACTGTTGAAAAATGTATTTACGGAAACATACAGAGTACTAGTTAATGGCGGTCGTGCTTGTATTAATTTAGCAAATTTAGGAAGAAAACCGTACATTCCGTTATCCGATTACATTTCTCTATTAATGATTGATATTGGATTTAATATGAGAGGTGAAATATTATGGAACAAAGCAGCAAGTGCAAGTCCATCGACTGCCTGGGGAAGCTGGTTATCTGCTGCTAATCCTATTTTAAGAGATATTCATGAATACATATTAATATTTTCAAAAGGAGAAATGAACAGAAACGCTAAGGGAAAAGAAAATACTATTACAAAAGAACAATTTATGTTATGGACAAAGTCAGTCTGGACAATGAATGCAGAATCAGCACGAAAAATCGGACATCCGGCACCATTTCCGGAAGAATTACCTTTGAGATTAATACATTTATATTCTTTCAAAAACGATATTATACTTGACCCATTCATAGGCAGCGGAACAACGGCAGTTGCAGCCATCAAAGCAAATAGAAAATTTATCGGATATGATATTAGTAAAGAATACGTAATGCTTGCAAATAAAAGGTTAAGTAAATATCTTGAACAATATAAAATTTCTTTTGAAAATGTAAATAAAGAAAATACTATTTATACAAAACCGGCAAAAGAAAAATTTAAAGTTGCAGACAAAAAGAAAAAGAAAAAGAAAACAAAAAAATAATATATTTACATTTTCGAACTGGGATTAAGGAATGAGAGGTAAAATCGGGGACATCCTTGAGCATTTTCAAATTATCCCTGTCATGATTAAATTATTGGAAATTTCAATTATCGTTTATTTATCGTATTATTTTGCATTATGGAGGGAATCTTTCCTCTGTCATTTCTACTTATGTTTCATTCCCGACCCGACGCCGAGTACTCGAGGGGGTAAGCTCCAGCGTTAATTTTTCCTCTGTAATTCTAGCGAAGATTGTAAATAATAAATTAGGAAGTAATTAATAAGCAGTACATAAATCGAAAAGATTAAAATTATTCTTTCTTTAATCGTTCAATTTCATTTTTAATGTCTTCTATAACATCTTTATTATATATTTCCTTCTTATCTTTATTTTTTACAGAGTAAATATAAAATACCTTTCCGCAAAATCCTTCCGAAAATTTTTTGTGAGTATCTTCCTGTATCATTTTCTCTTTAAATATTTCCGGCAGTTGGATTTCTCCTTTTGATGATATCGGTTTTATTTGCAAACCAATATATTTTTTATTTATTTCAATAAAAAAATCAACATTATATAATCTATCCCATTCATCAGGAGCAGGTTTAATTTCTTCGTTTAATTCTTTTTGTAATTGTCCATATATGGTTTGAATCTCCGTCATATAACCATCATAAGTTCTATCTATTACAAGATGAATCATCATATCGATACAATCTTGTTCTGTAATTTGTGCTACTTCTGCCTGAATTACTTCGGTTATTTTAATGTACAATTTTTTGCCAAGTGAAATAATATGTTCCTTTGACTTTACATTTTTAAAATAATATTCTCTCCATTCCTCTAAGGTTTTTGGTGCACATTTGCGAATAGATTCGGATGTCGGTCCAACATTCCTTTTAAAATTCAATTGAAAACGATTTAAAGCACTATTTAATATCCATTCTTTAGCCACTACTTTTTATGTTAAAATTTAAAAATTTTTTTTTATACTTATAGTCAATATCAATATCTACATTAACCAATCCACTTTTTATCAAATGAGCATTAATAAAAGTTTTATTATCGAGATAAAGATAACAGAGGAGATTATTATTAACGTCATATTTTTGATTATCATATTTCACAAAAACTTTTTTACCCTTGAGTTTTGTTTGAAGGAATTTTACCGCATTATCTTTACTTTGTTCATTACTTTTTATACCTATTAATCTTACGATAAGATTATTATCGAGTTTTAAAAGTTCAGGAGAGATTATTTCTTTTACTGTATAAAAATCTTCTCGTTTTTGGCTTCCGCTTTTATCAATTGTAGAGCCAAATTGTAATTTTTTGGGGTCAACTTTTATATCGAGTTTATGGGGGTCTTTAAAAATATAAGGAAGTTTTTGAATCTCATCTTCAAATTTCTTAAAAGTATTGTCCGAAATAAATTCATACTCTGTATTGTTAAAATCAACCTGATTAATATTTAATTTATTTTTAATAATGGGAATATATTCTTTATTTATTTCAAAGCCAATGGAATTTCGATTTAGATTTTTTGCCGCAAGATTCGTAGTTCCGCTACCTGTAAATGGGTCAAGAATAGTATCGCCAATAAATGAAAACATTTTAATCAAACGTCCTGGTAATTCTTCCGGGAACATTGCGATATGATTATCCTGCTTTACTCCGTTTAAATACCAATGACCTACAAAAAAAGTATTCCATTCTTCAGGTGATATTTTAGAAAGTTCTTTTTGCTCTTTAGTAGGTTTTGGTGCTTCACCAAGTTTTTTAAAAATTAAAATAAATTCATAATCGATTTTCAGGATACCATTTCGGGGATAAGGATAAGAACCCATTTGAAGTCCACCACCGGTAGTATTAGATGTAGTAACTTTTTGCCAGATAATTGCCCCCATATAATCGAATCCGATAATCTCACAAAATTTTATAATCTCTTCCCGAATTGGAATTACTTTATACCTTCCGTAATATACCGCTCTTGCAAACTGGTCACCAATATTTACACAAAGCCGGCATCCTTTATGTAATATACGATAACATTCTTTCCATACAAGATTTAAATTATTGATATAATTTTCATAACTATCATTAAAGCCGATTTGATTTTCTGAACCATAGTCTTTTAACTGCCAGTAAGGTGGGGATGTTATTATAAGATGTACAGATTCATCAGGGATTATCCTCATTTTTCTGCTATCACCGTTAATTATTTTATGTTTTGTATTCAATTTTGAAAATATATAGTAAAGTTAGTTATTTTAAAAGAAATAATTAATTCAGTAATAGTTTCTCAATTTTCAGATTTTTGGAAAATTTTTGAATGTAGCAAATGTTAATACTCTCATCGTCCCGATGAATCGGGAAATTTGTTTTTAATTGATAAGAGGTTATTTTAATCATAATTGTCGTTTAATAGGTCTTTATATTTTTCCTTACATTTATTAATAATATCATCAATCTTATCAAAATTTGCTCTTTCGTTTAGTTTAATTTGATTTAATATTTCTTCTTTAATAATTTCATGACGTGCTTCTAATTCTTTTAACTTCAGTTCAAAATTTTCTTCTAAAGTATATATTTTAAAGTCTTCTTCAAGCTTTTTGTAAATTTTAAGTGATAAAATAATTATTTCATTAATAGTCAGTAAAACTTTCTTGATGTAATCATCATAATAACTATCAAAAATTAAAACTTTTACTTTATCATCTATAATAGTACTATTATACTGTGAAGAAAAAATATTTGGATGTGAATAATAATAATTTATCATATTTTTATATATTTCTAAATCACGAGAAAATATTGGATATTTAGTTTTGATAAAATCATAAGATTTTCGCAAAATTTTTATATCATAATCGATAATTTGTTCATTTTCCATAATAATATTATAATCATTAATTTTTTGAAAACTCATTGAATAAACAAATAAGGAAATACTTTCAATTACTTGTCGTAAAGAAAAAAATGTATGATTTGTATGCCTTCTTATTGCACATAATACAGCTAAATAAAAATTTTTTAAAATCTGAGCACCAAAATAGCGAGATACTTCATTATCTCTAGAAATGCTTTTAATACATTGAATATGCATTAATAAATCTTTACATAAAGCATAAACATTTCCAAAGTTTGAATCAGCTTTATCAGTTAAATTATTTTCACTTGAGATAATCCATTCTAAATCTATTTTTTCCATAATTTATTATAGTTATATTTTGTTCTTTTTATTAATTAATTTATTTAATGCTGATTTTGCTTCCGCATTTCCGAACCTGTCTTCGAATGCCCGCTTCTCAGCGACGTCTCCCCAGAAGACCTCATAATTCCGATTTGAATTAAACGGCGAGTCAATGTTGCACAAATCTTGCTCTTATCGGGAATATCATTCAGCATTTTCATATTATCCCCGCAATAAATCGTCTTTGTTTTTAACTAATATGATGTCATAATAATTTAATTATAAATATATTATTTTAATAAGACTATATCATATCTGTTGTTTGGATACGGAAAATCTACCAAGCTCGGTTCAAAATAAAATATTATTAATTTCCTTAATAGATACATCATTTTATTATATTCATGTAATAATATTTTAATATCATATTTCTCGAAATTAAAATGAGTAAGTTCATGTCTGTATTCTGTTATTAGCCATTCACATTTGCTATTATTCTTTTTCAGACGTTTAGGAGAAATTTCAAAATTAATTCTTTTAATATCAATATTAACTTTTTCAGAAGCAAGTTTTATGCACTCTTCATCTTTGGAATAATTTTTAGGTTGCATAATAATTTTTGAAATAGCAGCTAGTAAAAAATATGTACTTGAAAATTTTGGTCCAAATATTTTCTGCTCTGATATAGAAATAAATGAATACAAAATCCTTTCTAATTTTTCAAGTTTTGAATTATCTAAATGCAAATATGAATTCAATAATTTTGAGATATTTTCACTTGTAAAATACTTTTCAAATTTATATCCAATATTTGAAGTATAATCTTCACTACTTTTCTGAGCTGCATTTCGATATTTTAATTGAGATATTAATTTATTTCTTCCAAATACTTTTACTTTATATCCAAATGTATTAATCCTATTAAACAATAAAAATGAAATTATAAGCATAAGTTTTTGTATAAGAGCAAAATTATTATCTATTATTTTATTTATATCCTCGTCTTTATTAATTTTTAACAACAATTTTGGATACATTAATCTATTAAAAATATAATCAGGTTCATCATATTTCACTAAATTCACTACTTCATTAAAAATAATCTCTTTGCAATCTGTTACAATAGTAAATTCATCTTTTTTAAATGAAAACAAAACTTTCTTTGTATTATCTGTATTTCTGGATATTTCTCTACTTAATGGAGTAATATATGGGACATAATAAGATATTTCAATTTCATCAGGTTCTTCATTGCTATAAGAATAATACTCTTTTATAATTTCAATTTGAAACTTTATTTTCCCATGCCCAAGAGGTAATGAGAATATTGAGCCCTCGATATAAACTCCGTCATTACCTATAAATTTGCAAGGGTTAATATCTTTCATAAAATCATCATAGATATCTTTACTTAAACCATCAAATTCTATTATGCCGTTCATATTGTGATTAGAATATAAATCATATTCGTAATCACAGTATACATCATCCAATGTATATTTATCCCAAAATATGAATTTTCCTTTTGTTCTTCTATTTATAATATGTTTTCGCAATTAAATCAAAATATCATCTTAATATTTAAAAATTTTTTTTCATTATAATAATTATTTTAATACATTTCTAATTTCATCTATAATTTCATTCCTTATTTTATAAGTTATGCTAATTAGTTTTGAAGCATTATCACTTAATTCAACTGCTTTTGCCCAATGTTTATAGTCATTATTTTTATCAAAACTTGAATAATGTATTTGCGAATAACTTGATTGTTTTATTGCTTCTTTTAAATTATTAAATAAAATTTTCATTTTATCATCTAATCTTAAATTAGAAAATATTCTATATTTTTCATATAAGGTTTCAAAATCATATAATATTTTATTACCTTCATTCCAGTATTTTTCTTTTTCTGTTTTATTACAATATGGAATAGCAGCTTCGATAAAATATTCTAATTTAGATATCATATCTTTTAATTCACAAGAAAATAAAATATAAAAATCTAATTTGTTGTTTATTTCCTTTTTCATACCCTTTTTTTTCTTTTTAAATATTATTGGGTTGTCCTTACAATATTTTTCCCAATCCTCTTTGTATTTCACAATTTCATCTTTTTTGAAAATTTTTCCTAATCCACCACTTTTCATTACGCTACTATGACAATTAATGCATAATACCGCTAAATTAGAATAATCATTATTCGAAGGATCTTTGTCAATGTGATGTACCTGAGCATCATTCCTATTATTTCTACAAATACAACAGGTATGCCTGTTCTTGTATAATAATTCAGATTGGATTGTTTGTGGAATTTGTATTCTTTTTTTTGTCATTTATAATTTGAATATTATTTTTTAAAAATATTTTTTTAAATAAATACATATCTCAATATTATAATAACATAAAGTTAACTTCTGGCATTATGTCTTATTCAATATCTATTTTTACTGACAAATACAAATTAATGATTTTAATTTTAATATTCAAACGTTTTTTAGAATTTTTCTGCTTGCATTTTTGAAAAGCGATGAATAAATATAAATCACAAACGGGAGGAGGGCTCCCGTTTGTGTGTGTTGATTGTGATGTGTGCAATAGCTCAGGGGACACTTATGATTACGCTGATTATCTTGCACCTGGGAATAACCACTGGTGATAAACATTATCTGACAGTTCTCAGAGGACGCTGATAGTTACGCTGATTGTCTCGCTCCGGGGTCCTGGTTCTCCGCGTGTGTTTACTTTGCGAAGCCAGCAGTGTGCGGTTTTTCCTGCGTCGCTTCCGCTGAATCACTCTACGTACGGCATCCTGGTATCGCTCCGTTCCTTTTACCGATTGTTTTATTTCGCTTTCAAAAAAATTTGTTCCGTTAACAAAATAAATTGTTCCGCTTCCATTAAAGTAATTTATTCTTTTTACAGATTTCAGCTTTATACAATTATTTTTTTGTATGGGAAGATTCGACTGTTTTATTGCTTTTACTTGCGGGAATGACAGAACGGAATTGTTTATTAACTTTCTTTACAACACCGAATTAATTTGAAATTGCTATAACAATGTGCAGTTCCTAAATTAATTTTTAATTAATTCAGAGCCCGGATTTTTCCTGCACGTTTGGGGGCAAAGAGAAATTTTCCCTGAGGAATAAGTACAGGCGGCGGCAACGTGCCCCACATATCCGCAGAATTATATTCCCACCTATTAATACCATCAGCCGAAATCGAACCCGCACGAATGGGAAAACAATCACCTAAATAATATACATTATCGAAATCATCGAGCATAATTCCTTCAGCTGCATACGACGTATTGAATGCTTGTGTTTTCCATAATTCTGTTCCGGCTGTATCGAATGCTGTAATATATTTACTTTGTGACAGCAAGATTTTATTATCGCTTGTTATTACCGGTGTGCTGAATCCATTCGCATTAGACTTTGTCCATTTCAGATTTCCATCGGAATTCAAACAAAACATTGTATTTTTATTCCAGCCGTTGAAATAAATATTTCCATAACCGTCTATTACAATTCCTGCCGACCTATCATTTATGTTATAGCTCCAGATTATTGTACCATATTTATCTAATTTCACGATATTATGGTAATACGAAATAGTATAAATATTATCTTCTTTATCGAGAGCTAATGGGCTTACACCGTAGAGAATTAAAATCGAAGGATTTTGCCAGAGAATATTTCCATCCGGTGAAACAGCCGATAATATGGAGTTATGATATAAATATAAAGTACCGTTTTTACCAATCGCTGGTTTACACGGTGTACCATTTGGAAGCGACCAGATTTCATTGCCGGCTGAATCGATGCAATAAAGCTTATCTCCGGATTGTCCCTTAAACGCTACTACATATATCCTCGATTCATCAGAATTAAGACTTATTCCGCAATAGTTCCATTGAATTAAACTATCTTTTTTCCAGACGACCTCACCCTTCGCAGAAAATTTATATAATGCAGGAGAATCATAATCCTGATGTAAATAATAAATAAATCCTCTGGAATCTACACAAAATTGACTTCCATCGCTGAAGTTTGTTCCCTGAAAAGTAAAAGTCCATTCTTCAACACCGTTAAGGACGGGATTCATTATTGTTTTTGTTGCATACGGATTGGAAGTATTCCTTGCATTATATCCCGGCTGCGACCATATAGGCTGGTAAGTATAGACAGGTGCAACGGGATTATCACCTTTACATCCTGCAAGAAGCAGAATGAACAACAGAATATAAGATAACTTTTCCAAAATATTATTTTAGGAGAATCATTTTTTTTGTCTCTATGAAATCAGCGGTTTTCAGACGGTAGAAATACATACCTGATGAAATTCGGCTTCCGTCGAATTTAACTTCATACATCCCGGGTGCAAGAGGCTCGTTCACAAGCACAGCAATTTCTCTACCGAGAATGTCATAGACCTTCAACGATACTTCTTTGAATTCAGAACATTGAAATCCGATTGTTGTAAGCGGATTAAATGGATTAGGGTAGTTTTGAAATAATTTGTAATCATCGGGAATCTTTGCAGAAATCTTATTAACGGGAAGCACATAACTTCCCCAGACTTTATATATTGCTTCTTCGGTAACTACCCAAACAGTATCTCCCGAGTTTTTGTCTTTGCAAATATGTATTACTCTTCTGCTGGGTGAAAATGTATTGTTATATACGTTTATATTATAGCCTCCGTCAATCGAACGATTCAATCCGTTAACACTTCCGATATAAACATCTAAATGGTTATCAGGATTAATTTCAAGAGAAGAAACACCAAAAAGACTATTTATAAATGTCCAATTCAAACCAAAGTTCGTTGATTTATAAATGTCGTAATTATTAAATGCCCATATAGAGCTATCCGTAGGCGAGAATGCTATATCACTTATATTGTTAAGATTTAAGTTAATAAAAGATGCACCATTATTTGTACTCATATATAAACTTGAACCAAAGATAAAAAATGAACCATCCCTATACTTATTATATTTAAGACTTCCGTTCGATAATGAAGGAATTACATTAATCAAGTCCCAGTTAATTCCCCTATCGGTAGATTTATACAGGGTTTTATTTGCATCTACTGCAAAAAGAACCGAATCCGAAAAATTACTTATCAAAAAACTTGTAATACTAATTCCGTTGGGAACAACAATCACCTGTACACTGGAATCACCACCGTTATAAGTAATTTTAGTAGTGTAAAATACTTGATAATTTGCAGCCTCATTTTTGCAACGTATAACAAAATTCGAATCAAAAGGTGAAATCTGATAAGCAGAAACATCCTTATAAGATTGTCCCGAATTTCCTCCAACTACCCAATATACCCAATGTCCGTTAATAAAACTATTAAATGGAATAAAAACCGAAAGTGCATTTTTTTCCAAAGCATAATAATTACTCCCAACCGAATTGTAGTAACCGGGATTTAACCTGAAAATTATTTTCTTATTGTTTACAAACTTATATTCAATACTTGATGCAGTTTCTATACCGAACAACTGGTTTGAAAATATTCTATACCAATTAAATTGAGCAGCAGCGTTATTGAATAATAAAAACAGAAATATATATGATATAATAATTTTCACTTAATATAAATTAAATGTTTAGAACAGCAGAAATCCGCCGCATTGATTTTATAAATATAGACACCGCTTGACAGATTCAAATCCGAAAATGAACATTGTAAAATATAATTACCTTTGTTATAATACTGATTAGTAATCGTTTTAATCAATCTTCCAGTTATATCGAATAATTCTATTTTCACTGTTCCGGATTTTGAAATCGAAAACGGTATATTAGTTACCGGATTAAAAGGATTTGGATAATTCTGTCCAAGAAAATTCATATTAAAGGATGGATTTTCAGTTAACATACCGCCATAAGTATCATACTTTAAAGTAATAATTTTATGAACTCCTTCACCGAGATAAGCATTTCCTGTAACATAAAGGTATCTGTCATTCTTAATAATTAAGTCATTAAACCAATCATCACTTGCTTCCAAGAATGAAAATCTGTAATTCCATAATAAATTACCATCCGATGAATATTTCAAAATCAATGACTTTTTATAACCACCCGGAACGGAAGAATATCCTGCGATGTAAATGTTATTAGTCGAATCAATGAATAATTTATTACCAGCATCGTTGTCATTACTGGAACCATTGTAAATTCTGTTAAAAATCAAATTTCCCGAAGGGTCATATTTTAATAAAACAACATCTTCTTTAGATGCTGATGAATTACTTCCCGTAACCAATACATTATGAAATTTATCTAAGATAATATCACTCGGGTTACCGTTTGAATTACCGTAGCCTAAATAATTCCTTATCCATGATAAACATCCACCAACAATTTTTGCAATGTATATTTTTCCTCCGTAATTTGTAACATCATCAGAATATAACAAATATACATTAAAGCCTGTCGAATCCACAACAAATTTACTATAAACTGAATTTTTATCGGTTAAATCAATTAAATCAGTGTACAAAGGATTCCGAAAATCGGTAGTAGTATCAAATGTCGCGACAGTAAATTTATGATAATCAAAATAAACTGAATAACCACCGTAATATCTGTACTTAGCAACACAGTAAATAAATCCATTATTTGCCGCAATTACATCCAATGCAGAATATCTTAAATTATAATAAGAAGTTGAGTAACCATATAAACACTTAGTCCATAACGTATCATGATTAGGCGAGAACGAGTTAAATTTAGTCAAAACAAAATTATAAGATGATGTGAATACACCATATAAATGTCCCGCTTTATCTATTGTAATCGAATAGGGAGATTGCGACCATATTACCTGCATATTTCCTGAAGTATCTATTCTTGTTATTCCGTTGTAGTCGCCTACATATATTTTCTTTGTAATTGAATTGTAAACAATCGATTTACGAAATCCTTGATTATCAGAACATATCATTTTTTCAAATATTTTTACTCCGTTTGGATTATATTTATAGAGATAAGTTCTGTTACTTGATAAAGAAGCATTGGCTAGAACATAAATATTATCATCTTCACCAGTGATAATAATTTTACCTTCTTCGATATATCCGGATTTTTCAGAATATGTATATTTGTTTACAACATTTCCATTCTCAATATTAAAAATCAAGATACTTGCATCGTATTTTGTTAGTAAATCATTTTTACTAACAATTAAAGATGCATTATTGTATTCATCTATAATTAGATTTCCGCATTTAACATTATTTGCTGAATATTCGTCATACCTTTTTTCCCAAAGAAAATCACCGGCTTGATTAAATTTAATTGTGACGGGAGTTTCTGTCCCTGAAATTTTAATTTTACTATAAATTAACAAATTCGATAGTGTGTCCAATGCAAAATCCGAAAAAATAAGAATAGAATTCTGTTCGGAAGTGTAAATGATAGTATCCAACGCGTAACCTGCAGTATCATATTTATAAACATAATTACCTGTATTAGATGAATCTATTAGAGCATTCCCAGAAATAAGAATATTTCCGTTGTACACTAAAGATATTTTAGATGGGATTAGTTTTTTACCGTTTAAGAGATTAGCTGAATAATCCCATAGGAGGGTGCCATCCTGAGAATACTTGAGATTTGAAATAGAATATTGTGAATTTTCCAAATTGTATCCTGATACATAAATATTATTTGCTGAATCTGCTGTCAATACTGCAGGAGTACTAATTGCAGAAGCAGAAGCCTGATAAGTTTTAGTCCATAAATTATTTCCATATATGTCGTATTTATTAATGTTAAACATATTATTTGCTGAAAAAAGAACATAAGTATTATTATTGTAGTCTTGATTAATCGATATAATAGTGGCCGAAGAAGCAATACCAACCACTTTTGAAAACGAGAGACCAATTCCGTTTATAATTTTAAAAATTCTATGATTTTCTCCTTGTCGATAAACTCCTGACAAATTGCAATAATTGTCTACATAGTATTTCACTAAATAAGAAGTAGAATGAACATATTTAAATAACAATTCACCATAACAAGAAAATGTGGCAAAAAGAATACCAGAATAAGTACCTCCGTTATAACAATCTGCAACTACAACAATGTTTCCGAGTTTATCAATTTTAATAAACTTTCCTTCAGTATTATTTGTAAAATTATATTTCTTCAACCATATTAATACACCTTTTTCGGAACATTTAGCTATGAATAAATTTCTCCTGCCATCAGCTGTAGTTGTATGTCCTGTGAAATAATAGTTCCCGTAATTATCATTACAAGAATGATTCGATATTTGGTCGCATTCCATACTGCTCGAATGACTTTCAGTTACAGTCCATACATTGTTAATCTGAGAAATGGAAAGTGAGGATATGAAAAATGTTAATACAAATGTATAAGATACAATATTAATAATAATTTTTTTCACAAAAAAAGTTAATATATATTAATTTAATAAAACAATGCATAAATTCAGTACCATTTATGTTTTTATAAAATCATTTTTTTCATATTATTGAAAACAATTTTTTAAATAGTTTCACTTTATCAGAATTATTCTTTTTTGTCCCTATGAATTCCTACCGATGTATCGGGTTCAGGATAAGCAGGGATTTCCGCTTCACTGCAAACTAAAGTCATGTTTCTCATTTCAGTAATGACATTTTCTTAGTTTCAGTATAGTTATTTGTATGCAGACGGTAGAAATACATACCTGATGAAATTCGGCTTCCGTCGAATTTAACTTCATACGTCCCGGGTGCAAGCGGCTCGTTCACAAGCACAGCAATTTCTCTACCGAGAATGTCATAGACCTTCAACGATACTTCTTTGAATTCCGAACATTGAAATCCGATTGTTGTTAGCGGATTAAATGGATTAGGGTAGTTTTGGAATAATAAATATTTCTGAGGGATGGTTGTATTGACAATTGAAGGAATAAACGTCATTCCCCCGTTAGTTGTTTTGAAAATTGTTCCTGTACTTCCGCAAACCCAACCTGTTAAAGCATTGATAAAATAAAAAGCATTGTGGACTGTCGAATTTCCTGTTGATTGGTCAGTCCAATTTTCCCCTCCGTTCGTCGTGCAGACTATTTTATTATTTCCTGTTGCCCAGCCTGTTTCCGCCGCAGGAAATGAAACATCCTGAAAATTCATCGTTCCGAGATTAGGTATATTACCGGATAAGTTTATCCAGTTTGCTCCGCCGTTCGTTGTTTTTAAAACCGTTCTGTACCACCCGCCGATGTAACCCGTATACTGACTGCAAAATGAAAGCGACGTAAGATAAACATTATTAGTTACTTTTGTCTGAAGGATTCAGTTCTGTCCGCCGTTTGTCGTTTTCAAAATTCTGTCCCACCATCCTACGCTCCAACCTGTTGTGTTCGAGACAAAAAAGATGTCTTCCAGCGAAGCAGTATCCGATATGACATTATACTGTATAACCCAGTTATTACCGCCGTTCGTTGTGTTTAAAATAATTCCGGTTCTCGGCGGTATGCTTTTGTATCCCGCTACCCAACCTGTGTCGTTCGATATAAAAAAAACCGATTTCAGATTGTAATTATAAATCCTGTATTTGCTTTCCCACAAATTTCCTCCATCGGTCGTTTTAATAATGTAACCCGTATCACCTGAAATTGTTTTACCCGTTACCCAGCCGGTATGCTGTGAAACAAAAAATACATTATCGAAATTTGGATTGAAGGGAACCGGTTGCTGAAACCAGACATCCCCTCCGTTTGTAGTTTTCAAAACAGTCAAAACATTCCCTACTGCCCACCCGATATCGGGAGATACAAATCCAATCGAGTACAAAGTATATGTCAATCCCGAAGATTGCTGAATGAAACTATTACCTCCGTCGGTTGTCTTAAAAATTTTTCCTTCGTATCCTGTAATCCAGCCGGTAAGTGAATTCACAAACGATATACTTCGGAGGTTTGTACAATAAGGAATATTCTGAGTAATATGAAACCAGTTATTTCCGCTGTTTGTAGTTTTTAAAACATTACATCCTTCGTTTCCGCCGCAGACATATCCGGTTTCGTTCGTCGGAAAATGGACTGAAATAAAATCTGCTATTGTCTGACTCGGCAAGTTAAACCAGTTAATTCCGCCGTTTGTAGTTTTTATTATATTTCCTCCGCCGCCGGCTGCCCATCCCGTATCGAAAGAAATAAAATAAATACAATTTAAAGGCATCGAAACACCGCAGGGATAAGGAATCCAGTTGTTACCGCCGTCAGTTGTTTTCAGAATATTTCCCGACAGCAGTGTCCCGCATATCCATCCGTTAATTGCATCCGTAAAATACAATGACAGAAGCGACGCTGTTCCTCCGCCGGTTTGAGTTATCCAGTTAATTCCGCCGTTGGTCGTTTTAATTATTATTCCGCTCATTCCCGAAGCATAGCCGGTAAATTGATTAACGAAAAAAACAGAATACAAATCCGTAGTCAATCCCGTTTCCAGCATAATCCAATTGTAACCCCCGTTTTCTGTTTTTAAGATTTTTCCTTTACTTCCGCAAACAAAACCGGTATCCGTATCTATAAAACTTAACGAATTTACATTGCTTGTTAAGGGATAATTCCAATCGGGAATAAACTGCGACAGTACAATCCAGTTGCTTCCGCTGTTAGTCGATTTTATCAGTGTCTTTCCTCCCCCGCACGCATATACAATTTCCTGAGTAACCGTCTGAACTTTCAGGAGCGGGTTTGGCTGAGGATAAGGATTCTGCAAAAACCACTGGCTGTAACAATTAAAAATTAAAAATGAACCTGAAGGCAAGAAATTAAAAATAAATACAAATGAGAAAAAGATTATCTTTCTCATAATATTTTTAATTTATTTAATTAATAACATTGATTTTACATCTTTAAAATCTGAAGTATTCAACTGATAAAAATAAACACCGCTGGATAATCCGCTTCCGTCGAATTTAACTTCATATGTTCCGGGTGTAAGTGATTCGTTCACAAGTGTTGTTACTTCTTTCCCGAGGATGTCATACACTTTTAATATGACATTATAATTCCCGAGAAAGCGGGAATCTATAGGAATGCTGAATCTGATATTTGTCGTTGGATTAAACGGATTCGGATAGTTTTGGAATAATTCAAATTTATAGGGAATCTCAGTATTAATTATATTAATACCGACTGTAAAAAAATCACTGATTCCAAATCCGCTGTGCCGGACACCTGCAATGTTTATAACCGAAGCAACGGTTGCCTTTACCACATTTGTCATAAACCGGATGTTCAGAGTTCCTACTGTATCACCAGGAGTATGATAATTATAATTTCTGTATTCTGCTCCGTCGGTAAGCATTAATGCTTTGTATCCGGCATCCCAGAACGGGGCATGATCGCTTCTTCTTAAAAACGGGGTTGTTTGTCCGTTACCCGGTGTTGAAAGCGACAGCACACGTAGTTGAGGTACATATAATCTGGCACAGCTGTCAAAATGATATCTTAAAGAATTGGAATACACATTTGCGGTATTGAGTATGAAATTTCCTTTATTTTGCTGTGCATTGGCACTATCGCAAAGGTCAGGAAATAATGTACAGAATCCAGTCGGCATTGACTGACAATTGGGAGTATCGCAATAATATCCTATCATTTCAAAATTATATACACCTGCAATTTTTTCGTAGAAAGGAATTCCTTCGGCAACATATTTTTGACTGCCGACTAATCCCGATTCTTCAAGGTCAAATCCGATAAATTTAATTGTGTTTCTGAAATTGTAATTCGAAAGAATTCTTGCAATTTCAAGAAACGCCGCTACAGCAGTTCCGTTATCATCGGCACCGGGACTAATGCTTACTGTTTCAAAATGACCGTCAATAATATATGTTGTATCTTCATAAATTGTTCCGGGTAATCTGCCGATAAAATTCTGTGCATTATAACCCGAGTAATTAAAATTCTGAATAGATGTTTGAAGGTTGTATCTTAAAAATCTTGCGTAAATAGAGTCTTTTACTCTCTGAAGCTGCTGCACTCCTGCAGTCCTGTGTCTGATTCCTTCTATAAACAGAAGATTTTCTTTTAGTTTATTACTGTCAATCTGATTCACAATACCAGAAATATCCATCGGCTGCATATCGTCGGCAATTATTTTTGCCTTTAGCATCACAGGAGTAGTTGTAAAGTACCAGTAAATCTGTTTTTGATACCCCGAATAAACAGGATAACCGACATCACCCGTGACAGAATCGCAAAGATATAGAAAAGTCTTTCCGCTGTCATTAGAAATCCTCAACGTTACTCTCATCGGGTCTGAATCGGCATCGTATAAATCGTAGGTTATCTTTACGGCATTTATTAAAGGCATTAAGGTTGTTTGTATGTTGCTGACGACTGGTATCGAGTTTTGAAAATTCTGTTCGTTTTCCTTACCTGATTCTTTTAGTATGTTAACATTAGGTAGTAAAGAACTTTGCCGTATTTCGAGTTGCATCGTAAAAAATAAAGAACACAAAATAAAAATCGGAATTGCGAACAATAAAATTTTCTTTTTCATATTTTTTTAATTTATTAATTTAGAATCGAAAGAATATTTTGCCAAAGGAATTACTTTATTTGAGTAAAATCATACGCTTTGTTTCATTAAAGGTGCCGGCAACTAATTTATAGAAATACATTCCGCTGGATAATCCGCTTCCGTCGAATTTGACTTCATATTTTCCGGGTGTAAGTGGTTCGTCCACAAGTATTGTTACTTCTTTCCCGAGAATGTCGAATATTTTTAAAGTTACGTATTCATTTTTTGGAATATCAAAGTTAATCCTTGTTACCGGATTAAAGGGATTAGGATAGTTTTGGTATAATTCAAAATGAGATACCTGACTGCCGACTTTTTTTATCCCGTAGATAAATTCATAAGCAATCGAAGCATTAAAAATCTCATTAACAAATTGCGGAGCCACAAGTTGTGTTGCGGCAGCATTGGGATGACTGTCATCCGAACTTGTTGCATACATCAAGAGCAACATATAATCAGCACCAACGAGTTTATGGAAAAAGTCAAAGACATAAACGTTTGGTGGAAAAGGACCAAATACCGGGTCAAGTCCGTTAGCCAGAGTATCTTTCGCCCACTTACAGAAATAGTGAGAATACAAAGCTTCCTGCGTTGTTGTTTGATTCGGAACAAGAGGTGCATTCGTCCAGATTACAAAGAAATTTTGCGGATGAGTTTTCATTACGTTTATTATATGTCTCCAGTGCCATTTGTAGTTAAAGATAGTTTTGTAATCCGGATACAGAGTATCGGACGGTTCACCGATTGCTTCAATGTTGGAAGAAGGAAAGCAAGATTTTATGACCATGATTCTATTCCCTGCATAATAAGGTTGAATATTAGCTGCTGTATCCTGATTTTCAAATATCCTGTGCCATCTGCACCATTCATTATCGTCTTCGGCGGGAAACCAAATTTCATTCATTGTAACTGCATTAGTCCCTGTATAACCATGACTATTATTATAGATAGTCATTTGCTGAGGTACACTTGTGGTACTTCCGTTAGGTCCCCAGATACATAATCCCGTAGAATGATGAAAGAACATCCCGCTTCTGAATAAAAGCTGAGAATAAACATTTACGCTTATAATAAAGATAAAAAATAAAAGAATGTTTAGAGTTTTCATATGAATACCTCCCATATTACTTAAAGAAATAATTTAAAAATATTTTTTTAAATATTTAGATTATTTAACAAAATTATTAAATCTATTACTGTACTTCTAATAATTTATTTTACCAATGTCATTCGCTTAGTCTCAATATAATCTTTTGTCTGCAGACGATAAAAATAAACGCCGCTTGTCAGGTTGCATCCGTCAAAATTAACTTCATAAGTGCCGGGCTGAAGACTTTCATTTACGAGAGTTGCAACTTCTTTTCCGAGAATGTCGAAAATTTTTAGTGAAACGTTACCTGATACAGGACACTGGAAACAGATAGTTGTAACCGGATTAAACGGGTTGGGATAATTCTGGAAAAGTTGATATTTTACAGGCAGTTCCGATGATGTTTTATTTACAAACATGATATTACCTGTTGGATTATTTTTAAAATATACTTCCCAGTTACCGTCACGATTATCAGTCCAGACAACATACAGTGCTGTCCCGAACAAAGCTATTGAAGAATACCAGGAATAACTTGAGTTATCTGTTAACCTTGTATCCGTATTCCAATTTACTCCTGCATTAGTAGAATTCTTATAATAAATTTCATAATTTCCATCACGACCGTCATACCACACAATATGTATATTCGGTCCCGATTGAATAATTGAAGGCATATAAGATTCGGCACTATTAACAGTCAATCTTGTCTCAGTCCACCAGTTTATCCCGTCATTAGTCGAGCGAATAAAATAAATTTCTCTATTCCCGTCTCTGAAATCCTGCCATGTTATGCAGATATTTGCTCCAAGTGCAGATATACAGGGATACATAGAAAAAGATGAATTATTTGTTAATCTTGTATCATTTCCCCAGCTTATTCCCCCATTTGTGGAGCGTTTATAATAGATTTCATCATTTCCGTCACGGTTATCGTACCATGTCAAGTGAATTGTCGAACCTGCTACTGATATTGATGGATTATAAGAAGATGCAGAATCATTAGTAAGACGTAACTCGGGATCCCAATTAAATCCTCCGTCTGTAGAGCGTTTGAAATAAATCTCCGGATTTCCATCACTAAAGTCATGCCATACAACGTAAATATTAGATTCAAATACCTCGACTGCAGCACTCGTTGAATGCAGCGGATTATTTGTTAATCTTGTTTCGGTAAACCAAGATAAACCAGCATCCGAAGAATGTATATAATATATTTCCCTGTATCCATGCCTGTCATCTTCCCATACTATATGAACATTTGACCCGAAGGCTGCAATAGAAGGATACCAAGATACAGCCGGATTATTCGTTAAACGGGTATCTATTCCCCAAGTCAAACCTCCGTCAGACGAACGTTTATAGAAAATTTCATCATTGCCTTCTCTCTGGTCAAACCATACAATATGTACAATATCTACGACTGCAGCAACACAGAATTGATTATTATAAAACGTAAAAGATTGTGCAGAATTATTAGTCAGGCGAACATCCGTTCCCCACTGGCTAAAACAATTCAGCACCAGAAATAAAAAATTAAGAATAAAAACAATTGCGAGATTTATAATTTTTGTTTTCATATATTTGAAATTGAATTTATTCAAAAAAATGATTTATCTTGCTGAATTCTTATTTGATTAAAATCATTCTATTTGTTTCTTTATAACTGCCTGCTGCAAGTTGATATAAGTATACACCGCTTGTCAGGTCGCTTCCGTCGAAAGTTATTTCATAAGTACCGGAAGACAGTTTTTCATTAAGCAAAACAGCAATTTCTTTACCGAGAAGGTCGAAAATCTTAAGTGTAACCAAGACGTTTTCCGGAATAGAAAATTTTATATTAGTAAAGGGATTAAACGGATTGGGGTAATTTTGCTCGAGTTTATATCCATCAGGCATTATCGATGAAACACTCTTAACAGCAACCGGTCCGCCTCCGTTTACCGTATGTAATACTCTTCCTGTTTCACTAACAGTCCATCCTGTATCAATTCCGAAAAAATGAACCGACCACAGTCCGCCATTTCCAAGATACGGATTTTGCTGAGCTCCCCAATTTTCACCTGCATTTGTTGTTTTTATAATAATTCCTGCATCACCGACCATCCGGCCCGTATTTTCATTTGCAAAATACATATTATACAGAATTACAGTTGTCATAGAATGATTGTGGAATTGTTCGAACCATTCAAATCCGCCGTTAGTTGTTTTAAGTATTAAACTTCTCCAGGGATTATGATTATGTCCTGCAATCCAACCGGTATTAGAGTTGACAAAACAGATAGAAAAGAATTCCCCGTACTGAGTAAACGTATTATTGATATTCCAGTTTTCTCCACCGTCCGTAGTTTTTAAGACATACAGCATCGGAGGTGTCAATCCCCAACCTACAGCCCATCCGATATTTTCATCGACAAAACAAAAATTATCTATTCCGTAGATATTATTTATTGTAACGGGAGTCCAATTTTCGCCTGCATTAGTAGTTTTATAAACAGGAACAGTATTGTTACTCCATCCGGCAGCAAATCCAGTATTCGGATTGATAAAATGCAATCCCTGCCGAAAAGCAGTGCCATTTGCCGAATGTTTAGCAATCCAGTTCAGACCGCCGTTAGTTGTTTTTATTATAATTCCGGGGTATCCTGCTTGTTGAATATTCCCCCCGATTAAATAACCTGTATTAAGATTTATAAATCCGACACCCATCAGAGGCAATGATGTATTCGAAACCTGACTTTCCCAGTTTTCTCCCGCATTTGTCGATTTTAAAATTGTTCCGTTGCTTCCGGCTATGTAAGCAGTGCTGTGATTAACAAAATGTATGGTGTAAAGTTCTTCAGCAGTCGGATTTGACTGCTGAGACCACTGCGAATACACACAAGTGTTAATCACAAATGCAAGCATCAGAAAAAATATTTTTCTCAAATTTTTTGATTTTAGTTTACTAAACACTGTATATTTTTATTTCTAAAAAATTCTTATTTAACCAACGTCATTCTTTTAGTCTCAATATAATTATCCGTTATTAATCTGTAATAATATATTCCGCTTGAAAGATAATTTCCATTGAATGTCACTTCGTAGGTACCCGGTTGTAATGTCTGATTAATAATAGTTTCGACTTCCCGCCCGAGAATATCGAAAACCTTTAAAGTTATCAATTTTGTTTCTGGAACAGAAAATTTAATTATTGTTTCAGGATTAAACGGGTTGGGATAATTCTGCGAAAGACAATAATCATTAGGGATTCCTGAAGATATTTTATTGACACCGATTACATTTCCACCTCTTATGGCTTTAAGTATTTTCCCGTTATAACCGCAAATATACGCAGTATCAAAATTTACTGGAAATACACTCTTCATAAGAAAAGACGGAGACTGATATGTTTGAGTAAACCAGTTATTACCTCCATTAGTTGTCTTATAAATATCCTGTCCAACGCAATAACCGGTATTAGCATTAATAAATTTTATTGAATTTAATTGAGAAGTCACTGTTTGCTGTAAAGTCCAGTTGACACCGTAACTTGTTGTTTTCCATATCGCTTCTCCTGCAATATATCCGGTCGAGTCATTAACAAAACACACAGACATAAGCGGTCCTGTAGTAGTAATATAATTCTGGTTCCATGAGTTACCCCCATTTGTTGTTCGAAGCACTAAACCTCCGGTTCCAACGGCAAATCCTATGTTGCTATTCGAAAAACAGATTGAATACAAACATGCTGACCCTGTTATAGAAGGTGAAATGTCTGTCCAGTTATCGCCCCCATCACTTGTTTTAAAAATTTTCGCAGTTCCTGAAAAATCTCCAACTACATATCCAGTCGTATTATTTATAAAGTACTGTCCATAGAATGTTGCGATACCAACAAAGTTAATCATCCAGTTCATTCCTCCGTCTGTAGTTTTAATAACGTGCGAAACGAAGTCCGCCACATAACCTGTCTGTGCACTCGTAAACTGAATGCTTTTTAAGCTACTTACAGAATAAGATTGTCTTAAATACCAGTTGACACCTCCGTTATAAGTCATTAAAATTTTCCCGCTGTCACCCACAACAAATCCGGTCATCGAATTTAAAAAATAAACACTGTTAAGCGGCTGCGTGGTTCCCGAAGAGAGATGATACCATCCCGTTTGTGAATAAGAATGAAAAGAAAAAGTTACCACGATAATCAAAATCAGAAATATCTTTGTTTTCATTTTCTTTTATTTAAAGTTTATAAAAAAAAGTTGTTTAAATTATAATTATTTAAAAAGGTTTTTAATATTAAATACCCAATATAAATTTTTAATCACTGGTTTTTTTATATAATATTCTAACGAATGGCCACCTTTGTCCAGAATAGTTTCGACCGATATAAGTAAGTGAATCATATTCACTATTTATTAAAAAGTAATGATAACGAATTTAAAAAACAATAGTATTTTTCAGTTTTTTACAAAAAAATATCTGATATAACTGAATTTAATAAGGTTTATTTTCGAAGGAATAAACTTATCGGGGATGTATTAAAACATTGAATAAAAAAGAAATGAAGTTATATTATTGAATCAAAATCCTGAAATTCAATCCACCTTCTTTTGAAGTTCGGGGAACTGTCGTGACGGTACCGAGTGTAGGTTCGGTTCTCATATATTTGTAAAAAATCTGCATTTGTACTCTTGAACTGATTGAATACTGTATGGAAGGATTAATGGTAAGGACCGATGAGCCGTTACCCGGAAGTTTTTCCGGCTGGGTGCTTCCCGCAATAAACCTGTAATCGACCGGATTTGTTACGTTTTTGGATATTGTAAACGTAAATGCTATATCATTTTTTAAGGATATTCCAAAAAACGGAACTTCGAAGCCGGCTTTAGCATAATTCAGATTTGCCGACCAGTCGTAAACATCCGATGTCTGAATCAAGTTACTTGTCGGTCTTAATTCGTTTGTTTTTGATTTATTATATCTGATAGACCCCGTCAGACTTCCTCCAAATAATTCTTTGAATGTGATATTAATTCCGATTAACGGATTAAACGATTGCGTCATAGTTTGTCCGGAAGGAATTTCAATATTATTTGTCGAAAGCGAAAATGATTCTTTAAATTCCGAAGTAAAATTATTTTCGAGAGTTATTGATGTAGCAAACTCTTCAAACAAGGGAAACCTTTCGAGTCCGGAGATTGTAATATTCCAGTTAGGGAACGGGATAGATACTATGCTTTTCTTAAATGCAGCCGAAATATTATTAATATTTTCATTCGGGTCGGTTGAAGATTCATACCTGAATTTTTCAATATCACCCATAAGAAAAGTCGTATACCCTTTTGTTCGGTTGCTGGTTCTGTTTGTAGGGCTGCCAAGATCTCCGGCCGGAGAAGTGAGATAAGACGATGTATTATTCAATCCCCACAGTTCTTTGAAAGTAAGAGTTACCCTGATTGCAGAAGGAAGAATAGGATTAATACTTGCTGAAAGAGAAAGATTATTATTTTGATTGTTTATATCTGTAAGGACAAGGTTTGGAGCTCTTTTACCCGGATAATTACTCAAGCCCATCTGATATAATCTTGATGGTCCGTATTTTTCCTGTGTTGACGGTAATATCCAGAAATTAACAAATCCCGGTTTGCCTTCCACACCCGGATTTCCGAGAGTATTTGATTGGGTAAAAGACAGATTAATATTATCGGGAATCAGCGTTCTGAATATTTTAAGTATATCCTGCAGGGAATTACCGTCATCAATTTCAGATTTCTGTTGTGCCTGAGAAAATCCCGTATTTTTTCTTTCGTAACCTCCACTGTATCTGTTTTGTGTGCTTTCAAACAAATTAAAAATTTCCTTGATTTTAAAATTACCTCCTGCAGTAATCGAATTGGAATAACCAACGTTGTAACCTATATTTGCAGTAGTATTAGGATTCTGCCAGCCGTAAGTAACCGTATAATTCAGATTAACATCAAAGAATTTATTTAACACAGGAAAATTAAATCTCGGGTTTATGGTGTTTGTCTGAACATAATCCAGGTCGTTACCGAAATTAATTATCGCATTATTGAAAAATATCTGCTTTAACACTTCGCTTTCAGGCCTTTGTGTTCTCGATGAGTCGTTATAAGTCTCGAAAGGAGTCAAATCCGATGCAATTCTCAAGTTATAGGAGCCGACAACATCAATAATCCAATTTTCTATAAATTTCCAATTAAAACTGAATCCCCTGTTAGCCCTGAATAATCTACCGGTCGGGTCACTAAAATTCAATAATCTCTGGGAAGATTCATTTCTTGTCCTGTTAAAATCTGCAGTAACATTGAAATTATCGGAAAATAGAGGCACGAGAGGTATTACCGGCAGAAAAAGATAAATCTTCGCGTTATTATATTCATCGCCGAGATTGACAATTTTATTCAGTTCAAGATTAAATTTATCCATCAACTCGAAGTCCGTATCAAAATTAAATGAACCGGTATATGCCTGATCCTTTTTAGTTCTGTATGTAACATCCCTGAACTGGTCAATCGAAGCAGAAAACGAAACACTGAATCTGTTCAATATATTTTCGAAGACGTAATTTCTCCATGGAAACCTGAATGATAGACCCGAAAGCGAAAATTCGTCTCTTACTCCAAGTGTCTGTGCATCGGCTTTAAAATCATTTGCTACTTTTCTTGCATATTCCTCGTCCCCGGTTTTTGCAAGGATCTGGCTGTATCTTTGTTCTGCTGCTTTATCCAGTTCGATATCTGTACCGGGATAATATTGAGGTTTTATCAGATTTTCGCTATGTCTATAGGAAACCGGCAAATTGATAAAATCTTTCCAGTCCTCATCGAATAATGACACAAGTGAATTATTTATAATTTTATGAATATTGAATGTGCCGCTGAGCTCCCAGTTTTGTCCCGTATTTCTGGTGCCCTGTCTTGTATCCACGCTGTGAAAATTTGGGTCAATTTTAGAGAAGTTTACATTTATATTTCCAAAATCCGCAATTCTCAAGCCTGCATTTACGTTAAATGCATAACCGTTGTTGTCATTTACTTTCAACACTCTGATTTCGTTAAACCAGACACTTCCGGTAGCAGTAGGATTAACGGAGTTTTGATTTTTTTCAACGCCGAGATAAAACTGTCTTAAAGAACTTAATGTAGGATTACCTTTTACCCTGTAATAAGAACCGGGCGGACCGTTTGGCACGGGAACATTAACAAACTGATTAACTGAATCTCTCGCAATTTTAATACTCGTCAAATCACCGAAATTAATAGTCACTTCATTAAGATTATTCCACGGCTGACCCGGTCTCACATCGGGGTGAACCGGTGCACGATATTCATAGTAATTGTTAGTGTCCGAACCGAAGCGGATAATCATAGTTACGTCATAAACGGATTCACTTGTATAGTTAAAAGAAGGATCTCCGTTCACAAACATTTTCATAGACTTATAATTGAAGACATCGAGAGTCTGACTCAATAAATCTTTAACCGCAAACTTCATTTGCCCGCCCGACAAACTGTTGACTTCCAATGATAATGACTGCTCATTTGATTTTGTATTAACACCGGTGATATTTCTTACCGTTTGTCTTAATATATCTCCGGGAACCGGACTTTCATATATTTGTGGATTTTCTTCGATACTTACGGTTGTAATATTATATGTCGTATCCACTTTATCCGGCTTGAACCATTGATTACCGACAAGATTAAAATCTACCATTCCGAGTCTTACTGCTTGCGTAACACCTTTCAAATAAACTCTTATATACTGAATATTAGTCAGCGACGGATTATTAATAGTTCTTGTAAACTGAGACAAAGGAACAGCGTACTGATACCATCCCGAGCCGACCTCCCCGCGACCCGTTATATAGATATTATTAGTTGTATCAAGCTTAACTTCGTATTCGAAATATTCATTATAAGTTTCGAGAGCGTTATTCCTGTTCAAATCTTCCGTATCAGGCCTGTTGCCTCCCTCAAAGAATCTGTTTCCCTGAGTTCCGTTTATTAAATCATAGCTTATTACAGACGGATTCCGCCAATTATTGTCATCTCCCGCCGGGTCTAATGGATTCGGAGGATCTGTTCCGTTGTTTAATGAACGATACAAATCAAGTTCCTGTTGATTTGTTAAAGTATCCAGACCCAAATCCTCAATCTCTTCGAGTATCCCGTTTCTGTTTTTATCTTCGGTATCCATAGTTCCGTTTGGAATAGCGTCTTCCGATATTGTGCCTAAATCAATAATCATTTTTGCATTAGACAAATCTATACTATTCGGATTTTCTACTTTCATATTGAACATAATATAAGTAATATTTTCGTTAAGTAAGTCATTGGAAGTCGTATTCAGGTATTTCATAATTCCGTTCCAGTTTGTAGAAAGACCTGATTGAAGCGTATCGAATCTACCGTTATAGTTATACACACCTCTAACCGTCGGGTCAAAATACACATAAAACGGAGTCAGCCGGTCCTGACCGGGTTGAACATCCCGTAAAGGATAAACAGTTTTCACGGCTACGTCATTGAAAATATTATACCATTTCATCATTCCTCTTTTTGCCTGTTTCTGATTTCTGTCAATTCCAATAGTACTATCAACAGGATGTGAACTGATAGTCCAGCTGGCAAAATTTGTGCCCAAAGAAATTATCTTTTTTGCTCCCTCCATATCGTCAATGTAAGCTATTGCTTCGTTATTATCCTGCGGGATTCTGCTTTTTTTTGTATTCGGGTCAGGGACAATGTAAGCAAACTCAGTTTTGAAATTAAAAACAGATTCCTCTTTCGTATTATAACCCGGTAATTTATTCAGTAATTTAGTTAAAAAATTCGGTTTTGCTTCGGTAGTAAAATCCAGTCCGAATATGGAATTGTTAGTCGGCTCTTCGCCTATTCTGACTTTATCGTTTAAAGTTTCCTGTTTTAAATTGACAAACGTAAATCCCAGATTGGATTTTTCACCTAATTTGTAGTCTGCTCTTGCACCTATATAAGTTTTTGAAGCAAGCTGGAACAAATCATTTGTTTCGTATGTAATTTTCAAATCTTTTGACATTAACGCTGCCTGATTTCTTATGACTATAATACCCGTAGAGTAATCCACAGTATAATCTATATTATTTTCAAGCACCTGTCCGCCGTATCTTATTTGTACACTTCCCTGCACAACATTAAAACCTATATTAATCGTATTACTGATACCCGCTTCACCTCTTGCAGTTCCTTTTATAATATATCTTGTAGCCAGAGTTGAATTCTGTGCATCAGCTTTTCTGTTCGTATATAATGTTTTGAATATAAGTGAAGTATCCGCACCGGCATCCTGAATGTTATCATAAAAAGGTCTTAATGTCGGAAATATTATATCTCCTGTTTCCAGATTGATTGTAGCACCGGGAATGAAATCGAATATGCCGTCCGGAGGAGGTCTTTTTTCTTTTCCGGTATATTTATCCAATCCCAATACCTGAAGCAAGTTTTTATCTGTCCCTCCGGCAGGAATACTGGGACTGGGGATATTATCTTCTTTTATATAATTTACGTCTATCTTAAATCCATCTTCAACAATTTTAGAAACAGGAAGCCGGTATATATTTTTCATTTTTAATTCCCATGCCAAAGGAGTCTCAGGACTTTGATTTTCACATTTAATCATTTTCAGAATCAGCGTATCGGTAAAATTCGCTTCGGAACTACTTATACCATACCTTGTAAGAGGTGCGCCTGGTGTAGGCTGAGTAGAATAAGTCACTCCTATTGTATAATTAGGCGATACATTTACTTTCAGACTTATAAAACCGGCATAGGGGTCAATAAAATAATCGGTCGGTTTTAATTTTCTCATCGAACCGAAAAATCTGACTCCCGGAACAATATCTGTCTTCTTTAACGTATCAGGATATCCTCCAACAGGTTTTTCCCCAAGCTGAGTCCAGCATACGGCAGCCCTTTTATCTACGTCCGTATATTCTGCCTGAATCCAGACTTCGAATGTTGTATAATCGTCGGATAATACTCTGTTGGCATAAGTGGTCGGCGAATATTGATTCGAAGTGGAATTATATACATCCAAAAATGAGCTTTTATACATTGTATCCAAGAAATAATGATTCTCGGAATAATCGTATACGTTTATTTGAAATGCCTGTTCGGAAGACCCACCCGTATATTCTTTTGTTTCCTGTTTACTTTTCTTTTGTGAAATTACCGTCGACAGATATAAAGGACCCAATTTGAATTCACCTTTTACTCCGAATAATGCCTGAGTTGATTGTATTAAACTTGACCTTGTATCAAGTGATACATTACCGGCTTCGATTTTTTGGATTACCTCGTCAGGATATCCGGTGTATTTTATTTTTAATTGATTTTCAAAATCGAAAGTCCTTTGTGTGTTCCAGTCAGCATCGATAGTTAGTTTATCCCCTACCGTTCCTTTTGCAGTAACCTGTACCTCCTGCTTGAAATTTATATTATTCTGGTCACTGGAAAAATATGAAACAGTTGACTGGTCGCTTTTTACGTTCTGATAAGATGCGGTTATATCTATCGTACCATTTATTCTCAGATTAAATGTATTAGGACCGAATATTGTTTCACTGACAAACGGAAGAGGTATAGTTATGTCCGTAAATTTTTGAAATATTTTTGCCAAATCATCAACCTGTTCACCCTTGAATTTTTCAGATATTATACTCATTGTTAGATTTTTCTCACCTTTTTCCTGAAGATGTATAAGATATTCATCAAGTGGAACAACAAGAGGAGTCTTGATATCTTCCTGCAAAAATTGCTTTCTTATAATTATATTATTCAGCGAATCGAATTTAAAAGATGACTGAACAAGATTTGCATCCTCAAGTAAAAAAGGATGTTTTTTTTCATAGATTCTCATTCCGTAAGAAAATTCCGGTGAATAAACAAAATATTTGATACGGGCAGTAGAATCCACCGGTTGCAGCAATGTAGTATCTCTTCCGGTTATTAATGTATCTGTTGTCTTAACACCTAATGTATCACGCTTATAAATTTGTGATGTTTTATCGATGTCTCTTCTACCCTGAGATAAAGAAACATTATAAAACGTAAAGAGAATTGTGATTATTGCAAATATGAATATAAATCTAATTCTCAAAATATAATTCAGTCATTTTTTTTACAAATCGTATCTTTTTTTACCTATAATTTTAATTTTAATTTATAAAAATTGTAAGTTCTGAATTAATTATTTAAAATTTTTGTTCAAAAACAATAAATTTATATGACAATTATAATTATTTACAAATTTATTTTCAATTTAATAAATCATATAAATTAATATAACACTTTAAATGACCGAAACAAAAAAACTGATAAAAACTCTCATTTTTTCGCTTATTTTATTATTTTCCTTCTCAACAACAGTTTTCTCACAGTTTGAATCTTATCCCGAGTTAGATTGGTTTACATTCGAAACAAAGCATTTTCACTTTGTTTACCACGAGAGTGCAAAAAGGACAGCCAACACCGTTGCAAAGATAGCAGAAGAAATTTATGCACCAATTACATCATTATATCAATATGAACCCGGTGATAAAGTTACATTTGTCATCAGCGATATTTCGGATATAGCAAACGGTGCAACCGATTATTTCGGAAACAGAATTGAAATTTTCGCTTCCGGAATGGACTTTGAATTGAGAGGAACACATAATTGGTTAAGAAATGTAGTTACGCATGAATTTACGCACATGATACAACTTCAGGCAGCATTAAAATTCACGAAAAACATGCCGGCAATATATTTACAGTGGCTGAATTATGAAAAGGAAAGAAGACCTGACATTTTATACGGATATCCCAACGTAATAGTATCTCTTCCGATATCAGGAACCGGTGTACCTGCATGGTTCGCGGAGGGTACGGCACAATACCAGAGACAGGCACTCGGTTACGATTACTGGGATGCACAGAGAGACATGATTTTAAGAATGTACGTTCTTGACGATAAAATGCTGACATGGGGAGAGATGGGACAGTTTTCTTCATACACGAGTTTAAAAGCAGAATCTATTTATAATTCGGGTTTTGCTTTGGTTCGCTACATTTCCGAAAAATACGGTGAAGATAAATTAAAAGACATTTCCTACAAGCTTGGAAATTTAACTAATTTCAGCATAGACCAGGCAATTTCGGATGTACTCAACATTGACGGAAAAACATTATACAGTAATTGGAAAGATTATTTAAAAAAAGATTATAATGAACGTATTAAAGATGTAAGAAACAACAAAATTGAAGGGAATATAATAGAAAAAAAAGGATTTGCAAACTATTTTCCGAAATTTTCACCGGACGGGAAAAGTATATCTTACCTCTCGAATCAGGAATATGATTATGGAAGGACATCGCTTTATATATATGACATAAAATCCAAAACCAAGAAATTCATTGCCGGTCCGGTTTCAACAAGTTACAGCTGGTCACCGGACAGCAAGAAAATAATTTATTCAAAAAGAAATTCACCTCCGACACTGGACGGTATTGTACTGTTCGATATATACATATACGATACGGAGAGCAGCACCGAAACAAGGTTAACAAGAGATTTACGTGCATATTCTCCCGCATTTTCAAACGACGGGAAAAAGATTTGTTATTTAATAAACAGAGACGGGACTCTCAATCTTCACATAAAAGATATGAATACGGGTAATTTTTCCCCGCTTACCACATTCAAAAACGGAGAACAAATTTATAATCCTTCGTTTTCACCAAACGACAGTATGATTATCGCAGAATTTTCTTATCACGATTCGAGGGAAATATTCTTAATAAATACACAAACCGGAGAGATGGAATTTATTATAAATCAAAAAAACGTTGACAACCGTAACCCGCAATTTTCTAAAGACGGCAAAACCGTATATTATTCATCGAACAGAACTGGTATTTTCAATATCTATTCATACAATCTCGAGACCAAGCAAAGCAATCAGATTACGAATGTATTAGGAGGTGCTTTTATGCCATCAATTGATTCGAGCAATTTAGTTTATTCGACTTATACTTCTGATGGATTCAAAATCGCACTTCTTGAAAACTTTACCGAAATTGGTCCTGATAATTTAATAAGCTATAAAAAACCGGATGTACTCGTAAAAAAATATGAAAATCCTTCGGACAGTAAACAATCCAAAGATAATTTCGATTGGCAAAGATTAAGAAATTTCGATGACTTTAACGTAAAAATCAACGACTCAAAATCTTACAAATCTCTGTTCACACAACTTTCCATATTTCCGGTATTAAGGTTTGATAACTATACAAAAGACAATAATTTTTTAGATGCGATTAAACCGGGTATTTATTTTTATTCAGACGAAGTAATGACGAGGTTTTCAATCTTCGGCGGTGCATTTATTAACAGAAAAGGAGAAAGAGACCTGTTCCTTGAATTCAATTATAATAACGGAGTTCCTTTTGCAAGCGAATTTTTTGCAAGGAAATTAGGTTTTAAGCCGGACTTTACTTTCAGCGGTATTAATGTAACAAGGAAAGCGGATGCTCAGTTAATAGCCGGTCTCGATACACTCACAGTCGGTGTGAATTACAATTTATTTTCATTCGATGCAATTATGGGATTCGGCATAATAAACTTAAACCATAATATGAAAATCGGTTATACTCTTTCAAATTATAATTCGGCAATCGACGGTTTTGTTCTGCCTCAAAGCGGCATATTCATAAGAGGTTCCGAGGAATCATATTTCAAATCACACGATATATTCGCAGAATACAATTACGAATCTTATGAATTCAACAGAAATACCGATATAAATCCGACGGGAAGAAAGGTTAATATAAGATACGACTTTGAAATGAGCAAGATTGACCCGGAATATGTTTATGACCAGAATTCCGGTACTTATTTGACAGTTTATCAAAAAAACAATTTGCATAAATTAGACGTCAACTGGTTCGAAAGTTTCGGATTATTCAATAAAAAACACACTTTATCATTTAAGTTGAGAGCCGCGACAATTTTCGGTCCGCAGGTTGATAATTTCTATGATTTATATGCTTCGGGATTACCCGGAATGAAAGGTTATCCTTTTTATTCGATGGGCGGAAACAGAGTTGCTACAATTAATATGACATACAGACTGCCCTTATTCACCAATATAGACACGAGAATACCTCCGTTTTATCTGGATAAGCTGTATTTTTCCGTTTACGGAGATTTCGGGAATGCCTGGTACGAAAAGAATACTAATCTCAAAGACTTCAAAAAAGATGTCGGGATAGAATTAAGGCTCCAGGCATTTAATTCATATACATTCCCGACGAGTGTTTTCATCAATGCATCATACGGTTTTGATAAATTTACAAAAAATTTCAGAGGACAAAACGTAACATACGGACAAGAACTGAGATTATATTTCGGTATATTATTTGGATTTGATTTATTCTGAAATATATGAAAAATAACAAAATACGCTGTTCCTGGTCCGTCAATGACAGACTAATGACAGAATACCACGATAAAGAATGGGGTGTACCGCTTCATGACGACCATAAACTTTTCGAATACATTATACTGGATGCTTTTCAAGCGGGTTTAAGCTGGAGAACCATACTTTACAAAAGAGATAATTTCCGCAAGGCTTTCGACAATTTTCAGCCGGAAAAAATTGCCGTATATACGGAAAAAAAAACTGAAAGATTATTAAACAATGAAAAGATAATCAGGAACAGATTAAAAATCAAAGCTGCGATAACAAACGCTAAAGCATTTCTTAAAATTAAAGAAGAATTCGGCAGTTTTAACAAATATATATGGCAATTTACAGGATATAAAACAATTCATAACAAATGGCATGAAATAAAGCAGCTTCCCTCAAAAAGCAATGAATCCGATTTAATGAGTATTGATTTAAAAAAGAGAGGATTCAAATTTGCAGGTTCTACAATCTGTTATGCTTTTATGCAGGCTTCAGGAATGATTAATGACCACCTGATCAGTTGTTACAGATACAAAGAGATTAAGAAACTTTAAGTTTTTTTCCGATATCTTATCGTAGCTAGGAAGAGCATAACAATCGCATATAAGCCAATCAGCATCAAACTTTCGCCGATATCCCGTAATCCCGAGCCCTTCAGCATAATCATTCTTATCATTTTACTGAAATGAGCAATCGGATTGAATATATCTATAGTCTGAGCCCAGTCCGGCATATTTTCAACAGGAGTAAAGATACCTCCAAGCAACAAGAATATTATCATAATGAACCATGCAATGAACATTGCCTGCTGTTGTGTCTCGGTAATTGTCGAAATAAATAATCCTATTCCTAAAATCAACAATAAGTATACTGAGGCTACAAGAAAAATTAATAACGGATTCCCTATTAACGGTACATTGAATATAATTATTCCAAGTATTATTCCGAAAGCAAGTTCAATCAGTGCAATTATCCAGAAAGGCAGCAGTTTACCGATAATAAACTGATATTTTTTGATTGGTGAAACATTAATCTGTTCTATTGTACCCGTTTCTTTTTCTTTCACAATATTCATACCGGATAAAAAAAGTCCGATAAGAGTTACAAGAGCAACGAGTATACCGGGTACCATATAGGTTTTATAATTTAACAGATTATTAAACCAGTTTGAATACGTTATATATATTCCTGATTGCAGATTCGAAGTGTTGTAATTTACTGTCTCAGTAATTATCTGTTTGTTAAATGCCTGAACGATACTCATCGAATAATTCATTATCAAACCGGCAGCGTTTGCATTCTCCGCATTTATCAGAAACTGGACTTTTGTATTTTTATTAAGCAGCAAATCTTTTTCGAAATCTTTGGGAATATGTATAATCAATCTTGATTTATTTGTTTTTAATTCTTCTTCCGCTTCCTTTACGGACGTATAATAACCGCTCAATAAAAAGTAATTAGTTGCATAAAATTTAGAAACAAATTCACGTGAATTATTACTATAGTCATAATCAACCACACAAAAACTGATATTTTTAATTTCATAAGTTGCCGCATTTGCAAGTATAAGCAACTGAAAAAGAGGCATTAAAAATATTATGGGAATCATTGCTTTACTTCTGAAAATCTGAAGAAACTCTTTTTGCAATATATATTTTATTGTCATCATTATTCCAGTCTTATTTTAAACCTCGCAATACTAATCACAAATAAAACAATATTTGTAATTACAAGTACAGCAGTTTCAAACCAGATATAAGAAAATCCAAGCCCTTTCAACATAATAGCTTTTACAATTATAACAAACCATTTTGCAGGAATCAGATTACTCAGCAATTGCAGTACATAGGGCATATTTTCTATCGGGAAAATATATCCCGATAAAAGAATGGTCGGCAGCATTAATCCTCCCAATGCTGACATCATAGCAATTTGCTGGCTTGAACTTATTGTAGATATCAAAATTCCGAGTGTCAGAGCGGTTGTTATGAATAAAACGCTCTCCAGAATCAATAAAATAATACTCCCCTCAATCGGCATAGCAAAAACGTATTTCGCCATAAATATTATAATAAGCGCATCTATAAATGCTATAAAAACATAAGGAATAACTTTTCCGGAAATAATTTGTAAAGGTTTTAAAGGTGACACCAAAAGAACCTCCATTGTTCCGAATTCCTTTTCTCTTGTTATAGATATCGAGGTCATCAGTGACGACACCAGCAGAAGAATAACAGCCATTAATCCGGGTATAAACATATATACACTTTTAATTTCGGGATTGTAAATCATTTTCACTTCCGGGTTTATCAATATTTGTATATTATGTCCGGTGTGTAAAGTATTCAGATAATCGTTGATTATAGATGAAGTATAATTTATCAACATATTAGCATAATTCGGGTCTGATGCATCTGCAATGATTTGAATGCCCGATTTACCTTCTCCGAAGAGATTTTTTGCAAAGTCTTCTTCGAAAACTATGACTTCCTTTACTATACCTTTCCGAAATTCGGATTCAATATAGTCTTCCGATTTCAGATTTTCATAGAGTAAAAAATAACCCGAAGACAGTAATTTATTCGTTATTTCTTCAGTAATATAATCTTTACTCCTGTCGAGTATTGCTATTTTCGAATCTTTAATTTCGTTTTTTATCGCAAATCCGAACAACAAGATTTGTACAACCGGCATTCCGAATAATATTAAAAGAGTACGGTAATCCCTGAGAATATGTTTAAATTCCTTCTTGACAAATCCAATAAATCTTTTCATACATTCTAATTTAATATAACTCTCTGGCTTGCAATTTTTATAAATACCTGCTGCATTGTATCCGCTTTAATTTTTTCTTTTAAATTCATAGGTGAATCAAGTGCTGCAATACGTCCGTCGACCATCATAGATATCCTGTTACAATATTCTGCTTCATCCATATAATGTGTAGTTACAAATAATGTAATACCGTTTTCCGATGCCGATTGAATCATTTTCCAGAACTGTCTTCTTGTTAAGGGATCAACACCACCCGTAGGTTCGTCAAGAAAAACAATTTTCGGATTATGTATCGAAGCTATACTGAACGCAAGTTTTTGTTTCCATCCCAGCGGAAGTGATTTTATCAATCTGTTTCCCGCTTCAGTTATCCGCAAAGAATCCAATATAAATTCAGTTTTTTCTTTTATTACACCGGATTTAAGTCCATATATTCCCGCATAAAATTTAATATTTTCCCTTACGGTTAAATCTTCATACAATGAAAATTTCTGGCTCATATATCCAATATTCTTCTTTATTTTTTCCGATTGTTTATAAACATCAAAACCGCTTACTACCGCATCACCCGAAGTCGGAATAAGTATCCCGCAAAGCATTTTGATTGCTGTTGTTTTTCCTGCTCCGTTAGCACCGATAAATCCGAATATTTCTCCCTTTTTCACCTTAAATGATATGCTATCGACAGCAGTGAAGGCACCGAATTTTTTTGTCAGTTTATTTACATCTATTACAAATACATCTTCCATTTGTTATTTTTCCCTCATCAATGTTAAGAAACAATCTTCTACAGACGGTTCAATTTCTTTAATAGTGATATTTTTCAATTCATTGGTTCTTAAATATTGTGTCAGTATATCGACTTTTATTTCCTTCCTGATATCAATGTAATGAATTACATCTCCATAGAGAAAAACATTTTCCGTATATTTGTATTCATTAAGAAATTTCAATGTATCAGTCAGTGCATCCGTTCTGATGGAAAATATTTTTTTTCCGAATCCTTCGATAATTTCTGCAGGCGTTTGAACGGATAATATGCATCCGTTTTGCATTAAGGTTACCCTGTCACATAATTTTGCTTCGTCCATATAAGGTGTTGAAACGATTACAGTCATACCTATAGATTTTAAATTTCTCAATATCTCCCAGAATTCATTCCTGGATACAGGGTCAACGCCTGTAGTCGGTTCATCGAGAATTAAAAATTTCGGTTTATGCACGAGAGCACAGCATAAAGCGAGCTTCTGCTTCATTCCTCCCGATAATTTACCTGCTCTTCTTTTTTTAAAAGGTTCTAAATGTAAATATACGTCTTTGATAATATCGTAATTTTCCTTTACCGTAGTACCGAACACAGTGGCATAAAATTTCAAATTCTCTTCAACGGTTAAATCCGGATACAACGAAAACCTGCCCGGCATATATCCGATTATTTCTCTTATTTTTTTGTAATCTTTAATATTATCCAGTCCGGATAACTTTACTTTTCCGGTATCCTGAACAAGCAGTGTTGCTGCTATCCTGAATAAAGTCGTTTTACCCGACCCGTCCGGACCTATTACTCCGAATAGTTCGTTTTCTTCAACATCGAGATTTATATCTCTTAATGCATTTACATCGCCGAATTTTTTTGAAACATCTGATATTTTTAAGTCATACATATTTAAAATATAATTTCACCGGGCATCCCGATTTTTAAGCTGCCGTCATTTTTAACCCTGACTTTGACAGCATACACCATATTCACCCGTTCATCTTTTGTTTGAATTATTTTCGGTGTGAATTCCGATTTTGAGGATATCCAGCTGATAGTACCTTCCAATGTTTTATTTTCAGTTTTAGTCGAATCTATTAATACCTTTACCGTTTGACCGATTTTAATATTACCAAGCTGTTCCCCGCTAACATAAACTCTTAATGTCATTTCACTCAAGTCCGCAATTTTATAAAGCGGTCTGCCGTAATTTACAATTTCTTTCTCTTCAGCAAGTTTCAGAATTACAGTTCCCTTTACGGGGTTTTTAATTATACTTTTTTCTATCTGGTTGCGGATTTGCAATATCTGAACATCAATCGATTCCGATTCTTTAAAGACTGTGCTGTTTTGTGTTATTACAGAGTTAATCTGTTTATCCAAGACATTAATATTCCCGTTTACATCATCGAGCTGTTTCTGTGTTGCAGCATTATCTTTTAACAAATTTTCAATTCTCTTTTTTTCAATTAAAGCCACTTCTTTCTGTTCTCTTAATACTTCCGCCTGCGAAAATATATTTTTGTATTTTGTTCTAATCGTATTTCGCTGGGCTTCTAAATGCATTATTTTTAAATGCAACTGGATAGTATCTATACAACCTGTAATCTCATCCGCATTTATCGTCTTTCCTTCTTCGACATTAAATTCCGTAAGTTTTCCATTTGCTTCAGCAGATACGATTATTTCCGTAGCTTCAAAATTTCCATAGGCATCCGATTTTTTGTCGTTATTCGAACAGGACACGGAAATAACCGATAATATTAAAAATAATAAATAGATATTTTTCATTTTATTTAATCCCTTTTGCTGTTATATAATTTATTTTTGCCTGATTTAATAATATTTGATGTGTATTTAACATTAATAATGAATTGTTATATGAATTCAATTCCGTAACATAATTTGTAGATGTAACCACACCATTTTCAAGCTGTGAAGCAGTTATATCCACTACTTTCTTTCTTAGTTCCGTGATTTCTTTATCTTTTTGAATTAATTCTTCATATTTTGATATTTCCGATTTAAATTTTTCCAGTGTGATTTCAAGATTTTTTTCAAAAGTTTCTTTTTGCGTATCAATGATTTTCTGCGATAAAGTCAATATTTGAATCTCATAATTATTAGAATTCCAGTTTACCGGATTCCAGATTAAATTAACTCCAAACAGATAAAACTCTTTGAATGAATTATCCAAAAAATTTAAACCGGGTTTACCTACACCGAGCTGACCGAATAAATTTAACTTTGGTATACTGCGTGTGGGTACGACCTCTTTCAGTGCATTGACCCTGTTTTTTTCAAGTTCATAATATCTTAATTCGGGACGATTTATCACTATATCCGTGAAATTAAGCATCGGTGTCTCCGGCATTATAAAATAAGCGGAAGAATCGATTTTCTGTTCTATCAACTTTCCAAGCATTTCGATTGCCGCCATTCTGTCGGATTCAACCGATTCGAGGTCAGATGCAACTTTTAAAAGCTCAGCTTCAAGAATATATTTATTACTGGGCAAAACAACACCATTTATTATTTTTGATTCTATCTCCGATAATCTCGTTTCAATATCGTCATATAATATTTGTGTTACCTTCTTTTTTTCCTGCAATAACAGAACGGAAAAATACAAATCATTGACTCTTTGTCTCAACTGATAAAGATCAACTTCGACTTTCTGCAGGTTAGCATATAATTCACTTTTTTCAGCATCTTTCATAGTCGATGTACTCCCGCCGTCAAATATATTTTGTTTTAACTCAAGATACAACTGATATCTGTCTTTATTCAATTTGGGAAATGAAAAAAATGGTGAAGTCGATGTCATCTCAGGAACTGCCGATTGATAAGAAGCCTGCCCTATAATTGAAAACTGAGGCAAATAATTCACATTAAGATTTTTTATTCTCAAGTCCGATATGTTACTGTAGTATGTTTTCTGATTTCTGTTCGGATAAGTTTCATAAGCATACTTGTAACAATCATCAATACTTATTGTGTCTGCCTTAGCTCCCGCAATTAAAAACATTAATATTATTATTACTTTCATTTTAAGTCAATTTAATTGAGTTAATAATAAATTCCGGAATCGATTTTTTCCTGTTCTTTAAAAATTCAATAAATTTTTCATCGTCCATATTAAATAATTCTTTTACTATCGGTTTTGCTATTGCAGGAAATATACATAGTGATATTATATTAATTATAAAATCTCTGGGGTCAATGGGTTTTATTTTATTTTCTGATGTTTCTTTTAATATTTTTTTTATCAGTTGTACCGGTAAACTTTCCAACAAAGGTTTGAAAAACTCCGATAATTTTTCCGGATTTTGGTTTATTTCATTTAGAATAAAAGGAGGTAAATATATATTTTCAATCATTATATCAATATAATTCTCAACAAAATTTTTTATCGATTCATCAATTGTTCCTTCAGATTCAAGAAATTTACTGACATTAATAAATATTTTCTCGACAGCATCACGGAATACGGCCTTGAACAGATTCTCTTTATTACGGAAATAATAATGAAGCATTGCCTTGTTAATTCCAGCTTCATCCGCTATCTCCTGCATTCTTGCTCCATACATACCTTTCCGGTGGAAAACGCTTTTTGCCGCCTTTAATATCCTTTCTTCGGTATTAATATCATATTTATCCATTTTTCTAACCATATAATTAAACTATTTAGATTAACTAACCATTTGGTTATTATAAAAATAACTATTTTACAATATATTGTCAAGTTATTTTTCAAAATTTGAGATAAAAAAAGTTCGGTTTATATATCCGAACTTTAATACACTTTAAATAAAAATATTCGTAATTCTTATTTAGCCAATATCATTCTCTTTACATCTGAAAAATTATTTGTAGTCATTTTGCAGAAATACGTACCGCTTACAAATCCCGATGCATCCCATTTTACATTGTAATAGCCGGCACTTAATTTTTCGTTTACAAGAATCTGCACTTCCCTGCCCAAAATGTCATAAATTTTTAAAGTCACAAATTCTTCTTTCGGAATATTAAAATTAATTGCAGTCACCGGATTAAACGGATTCGGATAATTCTGTTCGAGAGAATATTTTTCGGGTACAAGTTTACTTAAATTATTGACAGATATTATATCAGACAATTCTCTTTTCCAAACAGTAGAAGCACCGGCAGAAGTATAACATCCTGCATAAATATATCCACCTGAAATAAACAGAGACCAGACTCTAATGTTTAACAAATTTTCATTTCTTTGCATCCAGTTTTGTCCGGCATCATTTGATTTATAAACTCCATAAAAATCTGTTCCGGCAAAAACATTATTACTGTCAACAGCTAATCCCAATACTACTTTATCATTAATAAACGGACCCATCCAGTTTGTACCGTTATCAGTAGACACATGTACTCCGAATCCTGACCCTGCATAAACATAATTCCCTCTTGCTGCTACCGTATTGATATAATTATAACTTAATGAAGTTTTTGTCCAAACATTGCCATTATTGGTTGATAAATAAACACCATCGCCCCATATACCTGCATATATATTATTTCCACTTATTGCAATTGAAATTACATATTTATCATTTAAAGAAGTCTGTGTCCAGTTAGCTCCATTATTTGTAGAAATAAATACTCCTATGAATCCGACTCCTGCATATATATTATTTGCGTCTGCAGCAAGAGCACTAACCGTTTGATTGTTAAGTGAAGTTTGCGTCCAGTTCATCCCGTAATTTGTCGAATAATATACACCTGTTGTATCGGTAGCGACAAAAACATAATTTCCTTTTGCGGCAATTGAGTATACGGTTTTATAACTTATAAAAGTTTGTGTCCAGTTTGCACCGCCGTCCGAAGATACATAGATGCCATTACATTGTGTGCCTGCTAATAAATTACTCCCGCTTGATGCAAGTGTAAGCACAGTTGGATTTCCGGCAAATCCTATATTTTCCCATTGCGAAAATGTTTCACAAACAAAAGAAAATGAAATACAAACAAATAATGTTGTAATTAAAATTGTTTTCATAATTTTACTTATTTATTTTGATAAAAAATAATTGAAATTTAAAAAAAGATTGATTTTCAGAGAAGTCTGATGTAATGTGTTTTTTTTCAATCTCGATATTTATGTGTGGAAAAATTAAATATCTCTTCGTTGAAAGTTAAGCTATATTTACAGCAATAAATTTTCTTTTTTTCAAATAAAAACTGTTTTTGTAATTCTGATTTTGTTTTAGCTGGAAATAAAAGACAAGGAATAAATAATTCAATTATTAATAAATAATTCAATTATTAATAAATAATTTACTACCAAATAACTGCTCTGTTTTCAGGGATAATAAACCTGTAACTTTCAGGTGATATCCGGAATGCCTGATAAAACTCAGGGACATTATAAACGATACCGTTAACCCTTGCTTCACCCGGAGAATGCACGTCTTCTTTTAATCTTCTCATTAATTCTTTTTCTCTGATATTCTGACGCCAGACTTGTGAATATGAAAGGAAAAATCTTTGAAGCGGTGTAAATCCGTCAATAAGTTCGGTATTAATCTTTTCTCCGAGTTGATTATTTAAAGCAGTAAGTGAAATCATTACTCCGCCTAAATCGGCAATATTTTCACCTAAAGTTAGTTTTCCGTCAACATGTAATGTATCCAACATTTTGTAATTATTATACTGTTCAATGAGAACCGAAGTTTGTTTCTCGAACTTTTCTGCATCTTCTTGAGTCCACCAATCTATCATATTACCTTCTTTATCATATTTTCTTCCCTGGTCATCAAATCCGTGCGTCATTTCATGGCATATCACTACTCCTATTCCTCCGTAATTTACTGCGTCATCACCATCTGCGAAGAAAAACGGAGGCTGCAGTATTCCTGCAGGAAAAACAATTTCATTTTGTGTAGGACTGTAGTAAGCATTAACAGTCTGAGGCGACATCCCCCATTCCGTCCTGTCAACAGGTTTATATAATTTATTCAACGACCTTTTAAACCAGAAATTTGATGACCTTTTGGCGTTTTCTATATAAGAATCTGACGATATTTCCAAAGTTGAAAAATCTTTCCATTTATCGGGATAACCGATTTTCACATCTATTTTTTTTAGTTTTTCCATGGCTTCTGCTTTTGTTTCCGGACTCATCCATGATAAATTTTCTATTCTCTGTTTGAATGCTTCCCTCATGTTCGAAACCATTTCGAGCATTCTTGTTTTTGCCTTTGCAGGAAAGTATTTTTCTACATACAGTTGTCCCAATGCTTCGCCCATATTTCCGTTAATAACATCGAGAACCCTTTTCCATCTCGGTTTCATTTCTTTGACACCCGACATAACACCGCTGTAAAAATTAAAATTTTCATTCTCAAAATCCGAGCTTAAATATCTTGCATAATTTCTCAATAACTGCCATTTTAAATAATATTTCAAATCTTCAACATCCGCACTATTCATTATTACATTTAAACCCTGAAAAAATTCCGGTTGTCTGATATTAATTTCTTTTAATTCCTTAACGCCGATTTCATTAAAATACAGATCCCAATCAAAATCAGACGCCAAATTTTTAAGACCATTAATATCCATCTTGTTATAATTCTTTTCAGGATTTCTCAATTCGAGTCTTGTTCTTGAATTCGAGGCAAGATTTTTTTCAATTTCATACACAGATTCGGACATTTTCCCGGCAGTTGTTTCATTCTCTCCTATTAGAATAAACATTTTTTTCAGATGTTTTTTGTACTCTTCACGTATTAATTTTGAACGTTCATCTTCCTTGAAATAATAATCTCTATCAGTTAAACCTATGCCGCCCTGACTTAAGAGTAATATATTGAATTGACTGTTTTTCTGATCAGGTGCCACAAAAACATTAAAGAAAAGAAAGACACCTTTCGAATGATAAAAAGAAATTAATTTAATTAATCCGATTTTATCTTTTAAATTATCAATTTTTTCGAAATCTTCAAGAAGAGGTTTAATTCCTTCCTTTTCTATTTTTTCAGTATTCATACCACTGACATAGAAATCTCCTGCTTTTTGCTTATTATCTCCATGTTTTTTCCCAAAATCGGACGCAGCCGATTCGAGAATATCTTTCAACTGCACATAATTTTCTTCAGCCAAAACATCAAAAGAGCCATATCTGCTTTTATCAGGCGGAACAGGATTATTTTTAATCCACGTACCGTTCGCATAAAGATAAAAATTATCTCCCGGATTATAAGTTAAGTCAAAATTATCAGGATCTATCGGTTTAACCTGAGCATAAATGTTTACAATACAGATTAATAAAATAAGAAACGAAATTGAAACAGTTTTTAATTTCATAGCAATATTAATTTAATTATTTAAAATTTATAATTATTGTTTGTTTGAGGTCGGGATGCAAACTAAGTGCAACAGGACAATTTTGTGTTATATGTTTGATAACTTTTTTTTGTTTATCCGAATAATTATTATCGGGAAAATTCAATTTAATTATTATTTCCGAAATCCTTCTCGGATTTTCAGACATTATTTTCGTTGTTTCCCATTCCAGTCCGTCAACAGAAAAGCCGTAAGTTTCCGAAGCAATACCCAATATCGTAACCATACAACTTCCCAAAGCGGCAGAAACCAAATCGGTCGGAGAAAACGATTCACCTTTCCCTTTATTGTCAACAGGAGCATCGGTAATTATTCTTACTCCGGACTTGCAATGAACTGCTTCTGTTCTTAAATTTCCTTTGTATTCGGATTTTATTGTTATTTGCATATAATTTTTTTTTCTAAATTAAGAATATTACAAATAATATTTAATCCAAATCTACGTACTGTAAAATCTATTATATTATGAACTTTATTAGAAAATTTAAAATTTACATTATAATATTTCATTATAAACAACTATTTTTGCAATAAAATACGATTAATTTATGGATACTCTTCATATCATTATTTTTTTATTACTTGTAATCATTACTTTTCTGACTCTTTATTTTTTCTATCATTACAGAAAAATTATCAATACTTTAAAAATAAAACTTATAAAAGTTGAAAAAGAATTAGGTTATTTTAAATATGCGCTCGATAACTCAACAATAGTCGGAATAACAGATAAAGAAGGAACAATTATTTATGCAAATAAAAAATTCAGTGACATTTCCGGATACTCAATTGAAGAATTAATCGGAAAGAATCACAGAATTTTAAACTCGGGTTATCATTCCAAAGAATTCTTCAAAAATCTATGGGATACAATAAAGTCAGGAAATATATGGAATGGTGAGATAAGAAACAAAACAAAGTCAGGACAGTATTACTGGGTGGACGCAACAATAATTCCGCAACTCGACGAAAACAATAAACCATATCAATATATAGCAATCAGACACGACATTACAAAGAGAAAAGATAACGAACAAAAGGCATTAGAATACTCAAAAAATCTTGAAATAAAAAATAAAGAACTGATGATTGCGAAAGATATTTCTTTAAATTCTTTAAAACAAAAAGAAAATTTTCTGGCAAACATAAGCCACGAGATAAGAACCCCTGTTTACATTATCAATGAATTTTCCGGAATGCTTTCAGGTACAGATTTAACAGATGAACAAAAAGAATATTTAAAGGCAATTTCTCTGTCGACAGAAAACTTAAATGTTTTGATAAACGACATAATTGACATCACCAAACTCCGTTCGGGAAAATTCAATATACTTAACAAAGTCGTAAACATCCGTGAATTACTAAACAACGTCACGGAAACTCTTAAATTAAGAGCAAAAAACAAAAACCTGGAACTCAGTTTAATTTATGACGATAAAATACCCGAATATATTATTTCAGACCCAATCCGTTTAAATCAGGTTTTCAACAACCTTTTGATTAACGCAATCAAATTCACTGACAAAGGATACATAACATTTACAACCAGATTAATCGGACAATCTGAAAAAAAAGTAATAATGGAGTTTTCGGTAGAAGATACAGGTATAGGAATTCCGGAAGATAAAATAGGCGGTATATTTGATATGTTCGTTCAACTCTTCGACGATTACACACAATACAAAGGCGGAGCTGGTCTCGGATTACCCATAATAAAGAACATTATTTCCAAAATGAACGGTTCGATAGATGTTGAAAGTAAATTCGGAAAAGGAACTAAATTTACTATAATAATAGAATTCAAGATGCCGGAAAAAACACAGGAAAAACAACAACAAAAAGAAATTGACACAGGTCAACTGGTAAAAGAACTCGGGCAAATAAGAATATTAGCTGCAGAAGACAATGTTTTTATTCAAAAAATACTTGCAAATATCTTCAGAAAATATGACATAGAATATACTATAGTAAGCAACGGCAAGGAAGTAATCGATATTTTAGATAAAAAATCATTTGATTTAATAATAATGGATTTACAGATGCCTGGTATTGACGGTTATAAAGCAACGGAATCAATAAGGAAACAGAAGGATAAACCCTATTCGGAAATTCCCATTATTGCCTCGACGGCAAGAGCATTGAAGAACGAAGTAGAAAAAGCATACAAAATCGGAATGGATGATTATATAATAAAACCTTTCAGGGCATCAGAACTAATTGAAAAAATTTACAACGTAAAGAAAGGGATAAAAGAAGCAGGTTATGATAAACAAATTGGAAAAAAGGAATTTATCAATCTGGACTATTTGAAAGAACTGACAATGGATGACGAAAATTTTTACAATGAAATTATATCTGATTTTAAAATAACTGTTCCCAAGAGTTTAGAAGAATTAAAGAACCTCATATACACGGGCAAAATATCCGAGATAAAAAGTTTTGCACATAAATTAAAAAGTACTTTTTCAACGATAGAAATTGAAGATGCATCAAATATACTTGACAGGATGGAACTCGAAATAATTGACAAAGAAGATTTTATCCGCAGTTTCGATGAACTTGAACAAATTATAAAGACGGCTTTAAAAGAATTAAAATAAAAGTAACTTTTATGTAATAATTATTGTTATAGATGAATTGTACTTAAGTAAATATATTAAAATATGAAAGTTATAATAATCGAAAAAGAAGAAAAAACAATAAATTTGATAAATAATCAACTAAAAAAGGACGGCTTTACATCTATTGTTCAGAATTATTCCGATATTAAACTGGAAGAAATAATTTCGGAAAAGCCGGATTTAATTATCGCAGGTTTAACGGATGAAGAATATAATATAATAGAACTAATAAAAAAAATAAAACAATCTGAAGAGATAAAAGACGTTCCTTTGATTATTTTATCGCCTATTGAAAGGAAAGAAGAGATAATGGAAGCACTCGATTACGGAGCAACTGATTTCATAAAAAAACCAATAAATGATTTTGATTTATCCATAAGAATAAAAAAATTTTTAAAAAACAATTAAAATGAAAATCTTTATAGCAGAGGACGAAACTCTTGTTTTAAAGACAATTGAATTTCGCCTTAAAAAAGAAGG
>Ga0194125_10000845_pt1 | contig 52203 bp, 41 predicted proteins | sample TA2KigC250mmetaG_FD_148626 | JGI IMG/M metagenome (GOLD analysis project Ga0194125, IMG submission 148626) | Freshwater microbial communities from Lake Tanganyika, Tanzania - TA2015034 Kigoma Deep Cast 250m | ecosystem: Environmental > Aquatic > Freshwater > Lake | place: Tanzania: Lake...
TCGATTGATGATTGCCTTGGGATTGTCGATTGTCGATTGTCGATTGTTGATTGAAAAAACTTTCCTTCAATCGACAATCATCAATCATCAATCATCAATCCAGAGGTCAACAATCATCAATCATCAATCCGGATTGAGGTTATCTAAAAAATGAACATCACACAAGGCTTCAGTATTGGTTTGTCCGCTATTCGCAAAAACAAGTTGCGTTCATTTTTAACGATGTTAGGGATAGTCATCGGCATCGCGACAGTGATAGGAATGGTTTCAGTTGGCGATGGCGCTAAACGATTGGTGTTGGCGGAATTTCAGCGCATCGGCGCATCGAATACGATTGCTGTTTTCCGACCAGATAGAATTGAAAAAGATGGAAGGCGAGTAGAAAACACCAGCCCGGAATTCTTAGAATATGAGGACGCATTAGAAATCCTCGCTTCATGCCCGTCCGTGGATAATGTGAGCCCAGAAATTTTGGAAATCGAATTGCCGGCTTCTTATCAAAGCAATGTCAAAGACATTAAAATTTCCGCCGGCGTATCAGGATATCCGAGCGCGCACAATTGGAATGTGGAGTCGGGCAGGTTTATACAACAAACGGATGTTGACGAAGCCGCATTAGTCTGTGTTGTTGGAACGGAAATTCGCCGGGACTTATACGGCAATGCCGACCCGATTGGCCGGGAATTGATGATTCGCAACACCCGTTTTACGGTCATCGGCGTGATGGAAGAAAAAGGCGATGCCAGAATAATGGAAGGCTGGGATAATACCGCTATAATGCCTTTGACGACGATGCAGAAGCGCTTTATGGGTACTGATATCGTGTTTGTAATTTTCTCGCAGGCGAAGAGTTTTGAACTAATCGACCGCGCACTCGCAGAGATTAAATTAGTTATCATGCGCAGACACGGCGGCGCAGATGAAATTTTCCAGTTTTTTACTGCTAAAGATGCGCTGGAGGCTGTAGGACGAGTCAGTTTGATTCTGAAAGTCTTGTTGGGCGGTATTGCCAGCATTGCACTATTCGTCGGCGGTATCGGTATCATGAATATCATGCTGGTATCCGTCACCGAACGCACTAAGGAAATTGGTCTGCGCAAAGCCGTCGGCGCAAAACGAATGGACATTCTCTTCCAATTTCTTATCGAGGCAATTGTGATGAGTTTAGTAGGTGGAACGATTGGCATCATGGTCGGCGCGCTCATCGGTACTGGCGCCTCGTGGGCGATTACGGCTTTCCTAATCAAAGGCATAGATTGGCCCGCTGTCGTCTCCGTCGGCGCAGCAATTGCAGCAGTCTCCACATCCGCGTTTATCGGAATTTGTTCAGGCATATATCCCGCGTATAAAGCTGCTACGCTCATGCCGACAGAAGCGTTGAGGCATGAGTAATCTAAAAAGTGAAACGTGAAACGTGATGCATGAAACGTGAAGAGGAGTTTTGAGGAAAATATGGAAGTCGATGATGAAAAAAAGATTCCCAGTCGAACTGAAGCCTTCAGAATTGCTGAAGACTGCGTGAAGGTGCTAACAGAGCAGTTTGGGGTTAAAAAAGTTTACCTGTTTGGTTCTGTGACAGGCGTAAGCCCCTGGCATAACAGGTCTGACCTTGACATTGCAGTTGAGGGGCTTGCTCTGCAAGATTACTTTCGTGCTCTTTCGGCGCTTGATAAAATTTTGCCACCGTCCTTAGAGGTGGATTTGATTACGTTGGAAGATGCACTGCCTGAAATAGCGAAAAGGATTCGAGGAGGAACGAAAATGGCCGAAAATCCAATTGAAGCGATGAAACAACGCATTGCAGATGAATTACAATCTCTGGAACGAGTAGCAGCACAATTACAACAACTACTGGCGCAGATGCCTGAATCGCCTACTTTTGTGGAACTGAGAGCGACGGGCAGTATTTTACATGATTTTTACAGCGGTATAGAACGTATTTTTGAACGGATTGCGGTAACTTTAGACGGAGGCTTGCCCGAAGGAGAACGTTGGCATCAATTGTTGTTGCAGCAGATGGAAGAAGAAACTAAAGGGCGACCGGCTGTAATTGACAGCGAGCTTTCTACGCGTTTACTGGAGTACCTGAAGTTTCGGCATCGCTTCCGTAATATATATGGAAATGATTCCTCTTCTTTTCTTTTTGATTAAACTTTTTCTTTTCGGAAAAGAAAAAGTTTGAATGGTAATGAATTGCAATGGGATAAACTGCGTCCATTAGCAGAGAATGTCTTTAATACGCTCACACAACTCCGCAAAAGGTTGGTAGATTTTGAAGGTTATGAGGACTCCTTTACTTCGTAAAGAAGTTGAACAAAGTTGAACAAGAGGTGATTTTGGAGGAATGCTAAATGCTAAATGAAGAAAAAACGCAGATACAAATCGCTAATGACCTGAAAGCATTGGGACTGAGAGAAGGCGGGGTGTTGTTAGTCCATGCATCGTTGCGCTCGTTGGGGAAAGTTCCCGGCGGCGCTGAAACTATTGTGCGTGGACTGTTGCACGCGTTAGGGGAAAATGGGACGCTCATCATGCCCGCGTTGAGTTATGCACACGTGGACGTCAACAACCCTGTTTTCGATGTCCTAAACACCAGGTCGTGCGTTGGCGCATTACCGGAATACTTCCGCACACTACCCGGCACCATCCGAAGTGTTCACCCGACGCATTCCGTCTCCGGTGTTGGTGCAAAAGCAGAAAGTCTGCTCAAGGAACATTATTTAGACATAACTCCGTGTGGCGAACACTCGCCGTTTCGTCGCCTCCGGAAGGTCAGAGGGCAAATTTTGTTTTTGGGCTGTGGCCTGAGACCCAATACCTCAATGCACGCCGTTGAAGAACTTGTTCAGCCGCCCTATCTTCTGGGAAACCCCGTGGAATACCGCATCATCCTTGCGCCAGGCAAAGAGATTAAAATGCGGGTGAGAAGGCATAACTTCGGCATTTGGGCGCAACGTTATGATAGACTTGGGACGTTGCTTGATGAAAACGGTCTGAAAAAGGGAAAGGTTTTGGAGGCAACCGTAGATTTAATTGACTGTGAGCAAATGTGGGAACGCGCCTTGATAGCTTTGAAAAAGGAACCATTTTTCTTTGTGGAGAAGAGACATTAAAATGAGTAAATCTGAGGACTGTTTTACTTCGTAACAACCCCCTGCCCCCTTTACTAAGGGGGACACAGCAAATGAGCAAAAGAGCAAATGATTTAAGAAATCAGTCGGGGTCTTCTCGGGAATTGAGATAAAACGGAGGATTCAAATGAGAAATGATTATCGGTTGCAACTACAATCCTTCTGGAATGCACGAGTTAAGAGTGAATTAGAGCGGGAAGAGGTGAACCCAAAGAAACAGGTTCATACAGACCTATTATGGCGTGAGATTAAAAGATATATTGGAATGAAAAGTGGTCTAACGATTCTGGATGCAGGAGGAGGTTTTGGTCGATTCTCCATTCCACTCGCTGAAGCTGGTCACAAGGTAGTGCACTTCGATATCTCTCCGAATATGCTCGCCGCTGCGCGTAACAGGAGCAGGTCATCTGGAATTGCTAACATTGAGTTCGTCCATGGCAGTATAGATGACCTTTCCCAATTTGGACACAATAGTTTTGATTTAGTGTTGTGTTTAGATTCACCTTTGTCCTTCTGCTACGATAGTTACGAGACTGCTCTTAATGAACTGGTGCGAGTTACTAAATCTATGCTTGTGTTATGTGTCATGAACAAGTCACGGATTATCGCAGAGGGAGTGAACTTTGACCTCAAGTATTTCGGCCGATTGAAAACCGCACCGGAAGTTTACGATACAGGAACCTTGCTGGTCACAGAAGAGTTGAAGCAGCTACATCCAACCCTTATGCCGGGCTGGCATGCTTTTACACCAGACGAGCTCAAAGACTTGCTGGCGAGAAATGGATGTCGGGTGGAGAGGATGTCTGCTCCTGGCGCATTAGCTCAGTTTGCAGAACCCGATTTACTGAGACAACTCTTTCAAGACAAGGAGGCTTACCAAAGTTACCTTGATTTCGAAGAGCGGTACGATTCTGATAGTTATGTGTTGGGGATGGCCACGGGAGTAGCTGGAGGATTACTTGTAACAGCAACAAAGATAGTGGAACGCGGAGATGAAGCTGGCATTGAGGGACAAGAGTGGTAGAAGTCTGATGAAAAAGGTTAGGGATGAGGCTAAAGCTAACAAGAAATGCTGAAGCTGAAGCCCAGACTTTGGAAGGTTATTGCATCAAAAGGAGGCATGTTTCAGAAAATAGTCCCCCTTAGTAAATGGGGGTAGTGGGGTTGTTACATTTCGGCGGAGGGGAAAGGAAGGAAAGGAAGGAAGAATATTCCCCCCTTTCCTTCCCTTCCTTCCTTTCCGTTTTGTCAACTAATCTTCGAGAAAATTTGAAACATGCCCAGGAGGAGTTCAAATGTTCAAACTTGGTGTAATTAGTGATGAAGTATCACAGGATTTTCAACGAGTTGTCGATGTCGCGAAAGAATTTAATCTCAATTCAATCGAAATACGCTCAGTGTGGGATAAGCCACCGCAAAAACTAACGGAAGAAGACATCGACACAATGAAAAAGATTTTGGAACCAACCGGGATAAAAATCATCGGCGTCGCTTCGCCGTTTTACAAGTGCGATATTGACAATCTGGAAGAGCGAAAAGAACATCTTGGCATTTTCCGCCGATGTGTCAAATTAGCTCAAGCGTTCGATGCAAAAATTATTCGATGTTTTGCTTTCTGGAAAACCGGGCGAACAGAAGAACTCTGGGGCGAGATTCTGAAATCCTATGACGAGCCGAAGCGCATAGCCGAAGGCGAAGGCATTTTCATTGGCATGGAAAACGAAGCCTCGACCTCGCTTGCGACGGCAAAACTCACCCGTAGATTTATCGACGAAATTGCTTCTCCAAACATCCGTGCAATCTGGGACCCAGCGAATGAGGCTTATGCTGAAGGCGGAGAGAAATCCTATCCCGACGCATATAATCGTCTGAAGGATGTGATGATTCACGCTCATGCCAAAGACGCCGCGCCCAATCCACAAACCGGTGAAATGGAATCTGTACCTGTAGGAGACGGCATCATCGGATGGCAGGAACAACTTCAGGGCCTCGTGAATGATGGCTATAATGGTCATTTGTGCTTAGAGACTCACTGGCGTCCTAAAAGAGCTCTTTCTGAAGATTTGCTCAACCGCCCCGGCGGTAGCGCCTTCTCAGAAGCAGGCGAAGAGGCAAGTAGGATTTGTCTGAAAAATATATTTGAGATGATGGGGAAAGTGAAACGTAAAACGTAATGCGTAATGCGTAATACGTAATGCGTAAAAACTTTACTTTACGTTTTACGTTTTACTTATTACGTATTACATTTTGAGCACCAACAATCATAATAATTAAAGGCATATTTTGGGGGCAAAAATGGAGGTTTTCCATGATTGAACGAGAATTTATAAATCAACCTACCGAAAGATTTCCGAGTTGCCATTGTTCCACCATTGTGGAACTTCCGAGTGGAGATTTGTTGGCGGCGTGGTATGCAGGTTCAGCAGAAGCGCGGCCGGATGTCGCCGTTGTTGCTTCGCGTAAACCAAAAGGCGCGAATGCCTGGGAACCTTGCCAAATAGTCTCCGATACGCTTGGAAAGCCGGAGGGAAATTGTGTGCTCTTTGTTGCTTCGGATGAGAAATTGTGGATTTTCTTCGCTGTGATGCACGGTAAACTTGATGGCCCACCTGGGCCGGGCGTGCGCTGGCAGACGTGCGACCTTCGTTGTAAAACCAGCACAGATGAGGGGCGAACATGGTCGGAAACGCGGATGTTGCGAGAAGAACTGGGAATGGTGGCGCGTTGTAAACCGATAGTGCTGAAAAATGGCGATATCATTATGGGTTTCGAGCATAAAGACGGATATTCTTATTTTATGATTTCTGAGAATATGGGGGAAACATGGTTCTGGACAGGGCCTCTGTTAGGCGTGAAAAATCAGCATCCGACGCTTATACAACGCAACGACGGTTCTATCCTGGCGTTATTACGTCCAGGCGATGTATATCGCCGCATCGGCAAGTCCATCTCGCTTGACAACGGCAGAACCTGGTCGCCCGCGGTGAATACAGATTTTCCGAACCCTCATGCTGCGATTGATATGGTGAAACTCGCAGATGGTCGAGTAGTGCTTGCTTTCAACAACAATGAACATCAGCGCAATCCGCTGACACTTGCTTTAAGCGAAGATGAAGGCGAAACCTGGCAACATAAGCGCGATGTCGTCACAGGGGAAGGCGGATTCGACTACCCGGCGATTATCGAAGATAAGGCAGGCTTGTTGCACTTAACCTACACCCATAACCGACAGCACATTGGTCACATCATTTTGACGCCGGATTGGATTATGAAGTAACTCCCATTTATTAACCATTGATGACCCGTGGGCGAATGGCAATTGAACATTCGATGGTGTGAGAGGGAACATTGGCTCTGAATATCACGTTGAAGGAGACGACCAAAGTTGAAGGAGACAATCAGCATCGAAGGCAAACTGACGATGCTGGATAACTCAACGCCGCATCTGATGGCCTGCGTCCAGGCTATCCAAAACGGGGAAGTAGTGGCGGTGGATTTCTCCAGAACAGACCCACCTGAAAGAGGACTCTATCAACTGGTTAATCTGCAACCTGGATGGTATCAGGTGCGATGTCAGGCCCTGGGTGGATATGTTTACTATGGCGAGGGCGGTAGCACTGTTTTTGATGAATCAAAGGCAGCATTTCTACAAGTTGAACGCGGCAAAAGTCTCAAAGACATTGATTTCCGCTTTCCTCCCTTCAAGAAGGGCGTGTGGAGAAACTACACTTCTCTCGACGGCCTGGTAAATGACCTCATCACCACTATCTACCGGGATGCTGATGGGTTAATCTGGTTTGGAACCGCAGGTGGCGTCTCGCGCTATGATGGTAAGCAATTTGTCAATTTTACCGTCAGAGATGGACTGGTGAATAACTATGTCCTAACTATTCATCGGGATGCCGCTGGTGTAATGTGGTTTGGGACGACGGGCGGCGTATCTCGCTATAATGGTAAAGAATTTGTCAACTTCACCGAAAAGGATGGCTTGGCAAGAAACTATGTCTCTGCTATTGGCTCTTCTCCCACCGGTGAATTATGGTTTGGGACATGGGATGGCGGTGTTTCCCGCTATGACGGGAAGGAATTCGTCAACTTCACAGAAGAGGATGGCCTGGCATATAATACGGTCTATTCTATCCATTGTGATTCCGATGGAGTCTTATGATTTGGGACAGGGGAAGGTCTATCTCGCTATGATGGCCAACAGTTTGTCAATTTTACTATGGCTGATGGTTTGTTACGCAATGGCATCCATGATATCTATCGCAGCCAGGATGGCGCCCTATGGGTTGGATTATCAAGCGGGGTGTCGCGTTATGATGGTCAAGAATTCGTCAATTTCTCTTTCGAGGACGGTTTGAATGGTTATGTCAACGCTATCCATCAAGAACCAGATGGCGTGATGTGGTTTGGCATGCAACAGTGCGGTGTTTCCCGCTATGACGGTAAAACCTTTGTCAATTTTGTTGAAGCCGATGGCCTGGCGCGTTGGAGAGTTCTTGCCATCCAGCGAGATGCGGATGGAGCTATATAATGGCGGGCTGACGCTTTATCGCCGTAATACTAATTCTCCTGATGTTCATATTGTTTCTGTCACTACAGACCAAACCTATCGCGACCTTGACGCGATTCCAGAACTTACCGCTGGTCAGCGCGTCACCATCGAATATAACTCCGTTGACTTCAAAACCATCCCAACAAAACGGCAGTATCGGTGTCGTATCAAGGAGATAGATAACGACTGGCGCAAACCCACGAAAGCTGATTCTTTTGACTACACTTTCGAGGAAGCAGGGAATTATACCTTTGAAGTGCAGGCCATTGACCGTGACCTCAATTACTCACAACCCGCTCGTTTGACATTGCAGGTGAGACCACAGCCATATCTTCAGGAACTACGGCGGACACGGCAAGAACTGGAAACTGCTTATTTAGACCTCAGAACGAAAAATGTTGAACTTCAAGTCGCCAAAGAAGCCGCCGAAGCCGCCAATCAAGCCAAAAGTATTTTCCTCGCCAACATGAGCCACGAAATTCGTACCCCGTTGAACGCTATTCTGGGATACACTCAGATTTTGCAACGGAAAAAGACTTTACTGACGGATGTTAGAAGCGCATTAGAAACTATTGAGGATAGTGGGCGTCAGCTTTTGGCATTGATTAATGACATCCTGGACATCTCGAGGATAGAAGCCGGGCGGGTGGAATTGCAAGCAACGGACTTTAATTTCACCGCCTTAGTTGATGGTCTGGCAAATATGTTCCAGTTACGCTGTCAGCAGAAAGGACTTGATTGGCACGTCGAGTGGCAACTCCAGAGCGAAGAGACGGAGAAAGCGGAAGGAGATACCTCCCTTCCATCCTTTCTTCCTTTCCCTCCTTTCCAAGTTTTGGTTCATGGAGATGAAGGCAAACTGCGTCAGGTGCTGATTAATTTGCTTTCCAACGCGGTCAAATTTACCGAAACAGGTGAAGTCATCTTACGCATCACACATCATACCAACGGGCAAGAAGGCAAAATGGCAAGTACATCCCGACTTCGCCGGAACTATTCTCAAAATCGGAGAGGGCAAGCTGGCAAAGATGACGTTTCGCGTCTCACCTTTGAAGTCATCGACACCGGGATAGGAATTCCCATTGAAGATCAAAAGATTATCTTTTCAACCTTTGCCCAAGGTAAAGACGGCGTGGAAAAAGGCGGAACGGGCCTGGGGTTGGCGATAGCCAAAAGGCTCGTTGAGGTGATGGGCGGTGAATTAGTGGTGGAGTCGCCTATCCTTAACCCCCAATTTAGGCAGGAAATAAAGGCAGGGAAAGGTTCATGCTTTTTCTTCACCGTGCCGCTTGAAGTTTTAACCGCAGAAACAGTATCGCGTGTGAGCCACGATGTTTCTCAACCAATCCCGACTCGTTTAGCGAACGGTTATCAGGTTTCCGCACTGGTAGCTGATGATAAAAAAGAGAACCGGGAGGTGTTATCTAAAATGCTTGAAGCTATTGGCGTTTCGGTGATAACAGCCGAAAATGGTCAACAGGCAGTAGAAGCAGTCAGCGCTAACCAACCGGATATTGTCTTCATGGACATCTGGATGCCTGTTATGGATGGAATTCAAGCCCTCAAGGCGATCCTTTTAGAATGCGGCGAAGCGCGTCCGAAACTTGTAGCCGTTTCCGCTTCCGTCTTACCCAACGAACGGCAAATATATTTCGATGCCGGTTTCGATGATTTCATCCCCAAGCCGATTGACGCCAAACGGGTTTACGAATGCCTGGCAAAGTTTTTGCATGTTAAGTATGAATACGAGGACGAGGTGAAGTCGATAGACCGTTCACAAATCGTTCTCCCTGAAGAACTTCTTTTACATCTGAGACAAGCAGCAGAATTTGGCCGGGTGACGGAACTGGAAGAGGCTCTTGAACAGGTGCGTCAGAAAGGTGAGGAAGGGCGTCTGTTAGCAGAGCAAATTCTTACCTTGTCTCGGAACTTTGACATGGCAGGAATCCTTGAAATCTTAGCATCTATTCCCAGCGCTAAATAGCGTGATTTTGGTCGTGCATTGTAAAATATGTTTTGACCATGCCGTAACACGATCTGTTAGATCGTGTCGCAAACTAACCATAACAACCCCCCTACCCCCCTTTTTTAAGGGGGATGAAGGCGTTGGTGAGCGAAGCGAACAGTTTGCGTTACAAAGTCAAAATAGGAATTACGATGCAAACGAGGGATATCGAACATGAGTAAAGATATGAGGCCAAATATACTGATTGTCGATGACGTACCTAACAATCTCAAAATATTGCGCGATACCTTGGAACCTGAAGGGTATAGAATCCTTGGCGCTGCTAATGGAGAGGATGCTTTGAAGATAGCCGCCGGCGCTTTGCCCAATATCATCCTGTTGGATATCGTAATGCCTGGAATAGATGGTTATGAGGTGTGCCGTCGCTTAAAGCAAAACCGAGCAACACAGCACATTCCCGTTATTTTCGTCACGGTCAAAGATGAAAGCAAAAGCCTGGTAGAAGGTTTTCGTGTTGGCGGCGTGGATTATATCACCAAGCCTTTCGAAAAAGAAGAACTGCTCGTGCGCGTCGGAACCCATTTAAACATCAGCCGCTTGACGCAAGAACTGAGGCAGAAAAACAGCGAATTACAAGCCGAGATAGCCAGACGCGAACAGGCGGAGAAATCAAAGCAGCAGGAGGAAGAAGCGCGCAAGCAGGCTGAAGAGGCGCTGCAAAAAGCGGATGAACAACTGTCCCTAATTTCCCAGCAGGAAATTTCTCGCTGGGGAATTGCCGGCTTTGTCGGTAAAAGCAAAACCATCGGCGACATCCTGGCTGAAGTTAGGCAACTTCAGAGCGTCAGCCGGACAAGCGTTTTAATCATCGGCGAAAGTGGAACAGGTAAGGAACTAATTGCCCGCGCCATCCATTTCGGGGGTGATAGAGTCAAAGCCCCATGCACATCAAGTTAAGCATCCTCCCCTTTCCCCTCCCTTGATGGGAGGGGCAAGGGGAGGGTGAGGGGTGGGGTGCCCTTTATTCACCTCTTAATCACCCCCACCTAGCCTCCCCCGTCAAGGGGGAGGAACAACATCATATCTACGTGATTGCCCTTAACTTGATGCGCATGGGGGTGATAGAGTCAAAGGCCCTTTTATCGTTGTCAACTGCTCCGCCATTCCCGGTGATTTAGCCGAATCTAACTTCTTCGGGCATGTTCGCGGCGCTTTTACCGGCGCTAATACCAGCCGCAAAGGTTACTTTGAGCTTGCCGATGGTGGAACGCTCTTTCTGGACGAAATTGGTGATATGCCGCTTGAATTACAGCCCAAGCTCTTGCGTGTTATCGAAGATGGCTGTGTCGTGCCTGTCGGTGGCGCGAGCGAAACGCATGTCGATGTCAGAATCATAGCCGCAACTAATCAGGACCTGGCAAAAAAGATTTCCGCCGGCACTTTTCGGGAAGACCTCTATTTTCGGTTAGAGGGGTTCACAGTGAAAATCCCGCCGCTGCGGGAGCGACCGGAAGATATCCCTTTGTTAGCAGAACACTTTCTTTCTATGTTCGCAAAAGAAATGGGCATCCAAAAGCCAGCTTTATCTGAAGAAGCCGAAAAGAAGTTAGCAGCCTATCATTTCCCCGGCAACGTCCGAGAACTAAAAAACGTCATCGAACGCGCCCTGCTGTTAAGCGGTGGTGCCATCATTAAGCCTATCCATCTACGCTTTATTGACTTAAATGATTTCCCCATCCATACAGTAACTCTTTCCCAAAGCGATGAATGCCCGAAAGAACTCCAACAAATCAAAGAACTGATGATTCAACGGGCTAAAAAGCCAGACGTAGAAGAAGCGCCAAATGGTCAAACTGTCCGGTCTCCTATAACCGATGAAGAAAAGATCTTGGCGTATGTGCGAGAACACGGCAGCATTAGCAATCCCGAGTGCTGTGCTCTCCTCTCGGTGGATTACAACCGCGCTTCCTATTTGCTGAAAAAAATGCACCGCTATGGTTTGCTTGTCCGTCAAGGTGAAAATCGCTGGTCCCGCTACCAACTGCCCGAAGATTTATCTAAGCGTAATCTAAGCACTCTCTAAGCACGCTTAGAGAGTGCTTAGAGATGGTGTTGAGTAAAATTGAATCCGTCAAACCTTAATTTCTTTTCCTGTTATTCCTTTACACTTTCCTCTCTTTTATTTACCCATCTGCCCGTAGTGCATCATTACTGTACTTTGGACTTCTAAATAAGCCTTTTCTAAATCCCCCTCAATCCCCCTATCCATCCCTGCCCCTCCAAGGAGGGGACGAAAGGGGGAAGTAGATTCCTCCCTTGGATCAAAGGAATTCCCCCTTTTCTAAAGGGGGGCAGGGGGGATTTTTTATGGGGAATTTCGCCGAAAATTTCATCGGTTTCCGCTTCCGTTACTCATCACTCAACCAGCCATTAGTATCTGCTCTGCAAATTTATGTTGCGCGTCAGTGGCATGAAATTTGCTAAATATATTTCTGAGCGAAACCGAGGGGATGAACAGCGTCCTCAATCTTGAGAGCAGATTCCGGTGTACGATGTTCATTCTATGGACGTTTCAGATTTATCGAAACGAAACTTTATAAACTGTGTTGGTATAAAAACGAAAGGGGAAGATATGAAAAGCGTAATGGTCGTTTTGATGGTTACTATATTGGCAACATCATCATGGGCAGGAAAAATCGTATACGACTTCGAGAACGAAGGCCAATTTGCGGACTGGCGGGCTTTCCCACCCAGATTCGGAGAGAACTATGAAGATCAGTGGTTTGTAGAAAACGGGGAGCTAGTGGCGATCGGCAGAGAGCGCTGTGGCTGGTCTAAAACATACAGGGTCGGCGATGATACATGGAAGGACTATGTATTCGAATTCCAGTTCAGAATCAAGCAGACCTTTATGCCTCCTGATCCCTGTGGTGCTCAGTCGGGTACAGCCGTCGTAGCGGGTGCTTTTGTGCATCTCCCACCTGGCGAAACTAATCCAGGAGCACCCTGGTGTATCTGGTTTGGGCCTCATAATCAGACTCGGACGGGTGGTACCTGGATGTTAATCTATGGAGTTGGTGGCGACTATAAAGGTCCTTTTCCTATGGATCCACCGGTTGAGGAGCATATATGGTATACAGGTCGAATTGAGGGTAAGGACGCTCACTATAGGATGTTCCTTGATGGCAAACTCATTGTTGAGTTGGATGCAGGACTACCAGAAGACAATTATGGCGGCATATACCTCGCGATGAGGAACGGTGAAGTTCACTTTGATAACGTCGTCGTCGAAGGGGACGGTATTCCCAACACGAGTGTGACAGCGGTTTCACACAACTCCAGGCTTGCCACTATGTGGGGAAACATAAAGAGCAGTCGATGAATTAAAACGAATTACGAATTACGAGTTACGAATTACGAATTAATTGGAAGAGCTTGTTCCGAGAATCGGAAGGATTTGAACCCCCACCAATTTTAGAATTACGAATTTACGAATTACGAATTAGTCGCATTCATCCCCTTCTGATTCTCCATTTCATTCCGAATCAGAAGGGGACTTCTGCGACAAGAAGTGAAATAAGTGATGCCCCCTTCGTAGTAGCGACTTCAGTCGCTTGGGTGGTTGCCGGAACAACGACTGAAGTCGTTACTACAACTACTCAAAACGAATTTCACAGTCCAGTAGATTCAACCGTTAGATTCACATTTCACGCAGGTATATACGAAAATCGTCTCCCATTTCCGTTTTGAACGATGCGTCTGAACACGTTCTTTGAATAGATTTACAATTTGAAAACCCGCCTTCTGGATAATATCCTCCAATTTCTCAATAGCTTTTGACCCGGAGTTATCAGAATACCCCAAAAGGATGTATCCCACATCTTTCAGATACTTTCCCGCCTGGGCGAAAAATCTGCGGACAGTGTTTTGATGTTGGTCGTGTATAGCCGTCTCTGCTCTGTTCCTCGCCGGCGCTACAACCCACGGCGCGTTAAAAATAATCACATCGAAACAGCGGCCAAGAATTGGCTCGAAGAGGTCGCCGCCTTTGGTAACCTCAATCACATTGGCCGGAATCCTCTTCAATTGAATGAATTTCTGGATGTTAATCTTCGTCGTCGCGAGTGCTTCTGGCAAGTGGTCTGTAGCAACAATATTAATGTTACGACCTTCAAACACCTGCGCTACAAGCAACGAAAGACATCCAGAACCACAACCCATATCCAGCACATCTATGATTGATGATTGATGATTGTTGATTGTTGATTGTTGATTATCTGCCTTTTCAATCGACAATCGACAATCAGCAATCGACAATCCCTTCAGTCCCGCAAAAAATAGAGCAATTGTTTCCGGCGAATTTGGGGGGAAAACATTCCTCGATGCTACGACATCTTCACCGAGCAATGAAACAACATACGAATTACTCAAAGATGCTTGAATCTCCTGGACTACCGAGACTGGCACTAAAAACGGGCAACCCTCATTCACTCCCACAGTATCTCCGACAAGATTAAGCAAATATGGAATTTCAAACGGCGGCTCAACATCAAGACAACCTGATTCATCAGCAACAACCATCAATCTCAACATTCCTGACAAAGATCTCTTTTCTCGCTGCCGCCTCATTTGTTTTCCACTCTTTCTTCCCCATTCCGCCTGGCGTTGCCTGCCTGCCGCGCTTTGCTTGGCGCAGGCAGGCATAACAAGTTCTGCCTTCTTTCTCTCGACGTAATCGCTTAACTCCAGCATCTTATCCCATGCCCCTGATAATACCGCAATACCGCCTCGCCGAATATATTCAAAGATGCGGTTGAAGTGATTCAACTCTCCTTTCGCAAAAACTTTCATTGAAGAATCTTTAACGATATCTGAAAATTCTGTGGGAATGTATATATCACCAATTTCTCTTATTCAATAAAATGGTTTCATTTCCATCTCCTTCCAAAAAGAAAAGAAAGATTTGCCCAAAAAGAAAAGAAAAGTATATTTCTTTCTTTTTCTATGATAGCGGATTTCGAGTAATTATGCAAGATTTTTATTTTCTTGACACTCAATTCAAATTTTTATACAATGATTAAAAATGATGGAGGAGATGAATAATGAGTAACGCACATACCGGAAAAATTTTACCAGTAAAGTTTGGAGGCAAACCATGAAACATAGCATAAATATACCTTATGGAGATAGTGAAAAGCGTTTGGAGGTTGATGACAAGAACCTGTTATTTTCAGTTGAGCCGCCTATTCCGCCTCGACCTTCTCTGAGAGAGGAGCAAGATGAGGTACGTCGTGCCATCTCAAATCCTATTGGCACTCCAAACCTTGACACATTAATCCAACCGCAACACAAGGTTGCAATTTTAGTGGACGATTTCACCCGTCCAACTCCAGCATACAAAGTTATGCTAGTAGTGCTTGAGACGCTGGCAAAGGTAGGCGTCGCTGATGATAATGTCAACATCATAATTGCCAGAGGAACACACCGCAGACTTTCGCGCGCCGATATGGAACAAAAAGTTGGAAAAGAAGTTGTAGAGCGTTTCGAAGTGAAAAACCACGAAAACGATAGAAATTTAGTATCAATGGGGAAATCGAAGATGGGAACGCCGGTGTGGATTAATCAAACTGTGGTGGAGGCGGATATCCGCATCGCAATCGGTAGTGTTTGCGCTCATCCTGTCGCCGGATACGGCGGCGGCGCGAAGATAATCGTGCCAGGGGTTGCCGGTGTCGAAACTATCCATGTAAATCACTCCCGGTGCGACCATCCAAATGTGACAATTGGCGTTACGGATGGCAACCCAGTTAGGGAAGATATGAACGATATCGCCCAGATAGCAAAACTGGACTTCATCATAAACACTATTCTGAACCCGCAGAAGGAGATTATTCGAGTAGTCGCAGGAGATGTTATAATGGCGCATAAGGAAGGTGTGAAATTCTACAGCGAGATATACGGCACCAAAGCAGATGAACCAGCCGATATTGTAGTCATAGGCGCCAGTCCACGTGACGCCACCTTTGGCCATGCGACTTTTGCTCTATACGCCGGGGTGTCGATGGCGAAAGCAGGCGGCACACTCATATTGGTCGCGCCTTGCACGGAAGGCCCAGGCAGCAAAGCCGGCAGAGAAAGTTTTCGTGAGTTAGCGACGATGGCTCCCGATGAATTGATGACGCTGATACGGAAGGGCGAAGTTTCAGCTTCCGGCGGCGCTTTTGACTACTGTTATTCTAAGGCGATGAATAGAAACCGGGTCGTCTTAGTATCCGATAACTATTCAGCATCAGAAGCGCGAGATTTGGGCGTCGGATATGCAAATTCTGTTCAAGAGGCTGTAGACAATGCTCTGGCAGATGTCGGCACGGACGCAAGGGTTGGCGTACTGCCAGTCGGTGGTTTGACAGTGCCATTTGGATTGTCGATTGTCGATTGTTGATTGTTGATTGAGAGTGTGTTTTTCAGTCAACAATCAACAATCATCAAGCCTTTGATTATGAGCATCAACGGTGTGGTGGCTGGCGTGATGCGTGATAAATCACAATTTACGTTTCACGTATCACGTTTCACGCATCACGCAATACAAAATTACAAACCGAAAACGATATAGGAGGTACTATGAAAACTGAAGAATTTAAGAACCCTGGCAAAGAATATCGCCCATCGCCTTTTTGGTCGTGGAACGACGCCTTGGACCCAGAAGAACTCCGCTGGCAGGTGCGCCAGATGGCAGAACAAGGCTTTGGCGGATATTTTATGCACTCGCGCGTAGGATTAGCTACGCCGTATTTGTCGAAGGAATGGATGGAATGTATTCGCGCTTGTTTAGAGGAAGGTCGGCAAGTGGACACGGAATCGTGGTTGTACGATGAAGACAAGTGGCCCAGCGGTTTTGCGGGCGGTATTGTCCCTGCGAAGGGCGACGAATACAAAGCGCGCGCATTGATAGCCGAGAAGGTAGAATCGCCAGATGAGACTGCGCTACGATGTTTTGCGCTCAAAATGTCCGAATCAGGAACACTTTTGAGTTTTCGTCGGGTTGATGCTTCGAGTAAAATAGCCGAAGGCGAAAGTGAGGACTGGTTTAGCGTAAACCACGTTTATGCTTTCCGAGTTCGCATACAGCCGCCGAGCAACTGGTTCAATGGTGAGAGCTATACAGATTTGCTCAATCCGATGGTAACGGAAGAATTTCTAAAAGTCACCCACGATGCTTATGCCGAAGAATTTTTTATAGATTTCGGCGAATTTATGCCTGGTGTGTTCACCGATGAACCGCAGTATTATCTCGGCGGACAAGTGCCCTGGACAGACGCTATGCCCGAATATTTCAAGCGACTCAACGGTTATGACCTTTTGGAGAATTTGCCGTTGGTGTATTTTGAAGGCAAAGGCTCTAAAAAAGTTCGCTACGATTTCTGGCGGACAGTTACTCAGCGATTTGTCGAGGCATTTAGCAAACCGTTTGGCGAACGTTGTGAGAAATTGAATCTGATGATGACCGGCCACTACATGGCTGAAGATAGCCTGGTCTATCAAATTCATTTCATCGGCGCTGCGATGCCGCATTACGAATTTATGCAATGTCCGGGCATCGACCATCTCGGACGCAATATTGATAATCCGCTGACTTTGAAACAGTGTTCCAGCGTTGCGCATCAATTCGGCAGACCGCGCATCTTGTGCGAAATCTTTGGCGTCAGCGGACATAGCATGACGTTTGAAGACCAGAAGTGGATTGCAGATTTTCACTTTGTGCTTGGCATCACATTCCTGTGCCAGCATCTCACGCTTTACACGATGAAGGGCGAGCAGAAACGCGACTATCCGCCGACGATTAGCTATCATCAACCGTATTGGCAACATTACAAGTTGGCAAATGATTATTTCTCCCGTGCTGGCTATCTGTGTTCTCAGGGACAATTTTACGCTGACATCTTGTTCCTGCATCCGATGGGCAGCGCATGGGCGACTTATGAGCCGTTAGACCGGAGAAACGAGCGCGCTCAATCATACAACCGCGCCTTTACGACATTGTTAGATGATTTGCTGGCTATCCACCGCGACTTCGACCTCGGCGATGAGATGATTTTGAAACGTTCTTGTGCGGTAGAGGGCAATACACTTTGTGTAGCGAAGGAAGGTCGATATCGCCTCGTCGTCGTGCCGCCATCTTTGACGTGGAATCGGAATACCTTCAACCTGCTCAAAGCATTCCTGGATTCTGCTTGCCCCGTCGTATTTGTCGGCGAAACTCCAACGTTCATCGACGGTGAACCTGCTGAATCCGAATGGAAAGAACTGCTTCAAGAAAAATTTGCGACGACGGTAGCAGCGGATAGAAAAGCCATAGAGCAGACGCTGGATAAGCTAATTCCCCGCGATGTGAGCATCACCGATGCCGACGGAAATGAGATTGGCGATATCTATGTGCATCATCGTATTGATGGCAAAAATCATCTTTATTTCCTTTCAAGTAAAAGCCGGACGGAAACCTACAAAGCATGCGTTTCGCTTGGAGTTACAGGCAAGGTGACGGAATGGCATTTAGATAGCGGTGAGATTACGGATGTGCCTGCAAAGGTTGAATGTGGTCGCGCCATTGTCGAACTCGTATTTCCACCCGTTGGCAGTCATGCTCTTGTCATCAATACGGCCGAAACTGGAACATCTGTTGTCTCACGTGAAGAACCAAAAGTGAGGACTCCTTTACGAAGCGTAAAGAAGCAGAAGACGATAGCACTTAATGGCCCCTGGAGGTTCGAGCGGCTACATCCAAATTCGCTAACGTTGGATACCTGTCAATATGCTATTGGCAATGGCGATTGGAGCGAGAAAACGCCAATATGGAAAGCTCGTCGAGCAGCATGGAATGCGGCGGGTTTGGAAGCCTACGCGGGCATTCAACCCTGGGTGCTCGACCAAAAAGGCATCAAACCCACGACGGAATTGAAACTGCGCCTGAAAACAACGTTTGAATCGGAAGTCGAACTCGAAAACTTATGCCTGGTGTTGGAATCTGCGTCGGACTATACGCTTTCTGTCAACGGCCAGGCTGTTTCCACGGAAACCGATGAATGGCACTGGGATAAGCAATTCAGCAAGATTGACATCTCTAAACAGGTGAAAAAAGGCGAGAACCTGATTGAACTGGAATGTCAATACGGCATGGGCGTGCAAGTAGAGGATATGTACCTGATAGGCGACTTCGGCGTGCGCAAAGTCGCCGGCGACAGATATATCCTTACTGACGAACCCGAACAGTTGACAAACGGAAATTGGGGCGAACAGGGTTATCCGTTCTATGCGGGAAACATCCTCTATCGCGGAAAATTGAAATGCGAAGCCAAAGACGGACAACAGGTTCTTCTTTGTCTAAAAAATCCGAAGGGATGCTTATTCCGAATATCCGTCAACGATTCAGAACCGATTCCGCTCTGGTATCAACCCTGGCAAGTGGACATCACCGACTTAGTGAAAAACGGTGAAAACTCAGTCAGTATTGAAGTCATCAGCACCTTGCGCAATACCTTTGGTCCACTCCATCATAAATTAGGCGACGCGCTTCCATGGGTCGGACCTGGACAATTTGTCGATGAAGCCAACTGGGTTGATGATTATCAATTAGTGCCGTATGGGTTGATGGACGGGGTTGAGGTTGTGGTTTGTGAGTAGTTTTCAATATCTGTATTAAGCAGAAACATGTTGCAGTAAAACCTCCGACGATTGGAGCATTGGAGCGCTGGAGCACTGGAGCATTGGAGCAATGCCCCAGTGCTCCAATGCCCCAGTGCCCCAAGGCCCCATTACCCCAAGGGAACTGCAACATCTTGTTGCCTAATACAGTAGTTTTCAATATCGTTGAATCTTTTGGATATTTTGAGAAATGGAAGGAAGGGATGGAAAGGAAGGAATAGAATTCGGAATGTGGAATGTGGAATTAAGGAAGCGTTTGTAATTCTGAAATCCGATCTTTTCGACAGTTCTTTCTATCCTTTTGCGCAAAAATTTTAAAGGGTGAATAATATGAATAAAAGGTTTGTCAGAGAAATGGTAAATGGCGAGCCTTATGAATACTATCCATTGGGCGAGTATATTGTTGCAGCGTCTGATGTTTGCGGAGGGCGACCGACATTCAAATACACACGAATTGAAGTGGCAGGACTCCTGGACCGATTGTCGGCTGGCGAAACAATGGAACATCTCGTTTGGGGATATCAGGGACGGGTGCCGCGAGAAGCAATTGAGGAAGCTTTGATGTTAGCTGCTCAAGCCCTGGAGAATCAAGCAAAGACAATTAGGAGTGAACACAATGAAAATAACCGATAACACAGGGCTGCGCGCTGGCGCGGCTATGGTGGATATTACGCCCGATATGGGCATTCAACTCGCCGGTGATATCGGGAGGTACCGGCCAACCGAGGAAATCCGCGAGAAATTGTACGCGCGTACTGTGGTGTTGGAGTCGGGTGGAACGAAGGTTTGTTTGCTGTCCCTTGACCTTTGTGCTGCGACCAATTACTGGTCAGATGAAATCCGCCGCCGGGCGTCGGAACGCTTCGGATTCAAGCCCGAAGCTATCATGTTTCATGTCATCCAGAACCACGCCTCCCCAAGTCTTGGACATTTATTAGTGAGCGACGAATGCACGCTCATACCGCCGGAGTTTCCCTGGCTTCGCGGCGGCGATGCCCGATACAACGAACCGACCGTCGAAAGAACTCTCAATGCCATCGACCAGGCTATCCAGGCGCTTCAGCCTGTGACGATTCATGTCGGCCGGGGCGTTGATGGACGAGTTGCCTTCAACCGCCGCTTTGTCATGCGCGATGGTTCCGTTAGAACACACCCGGGACGCTGTAATCCTGATGTCCTGCATGTAGAAGGCCCGGCCGACCCTGAAGTGGGTGTGATGACGTTTACCGGCGCAGGTGGAGCAAACGTCGCGATGCTTTTGTACCACACGTGCCACCCATGCCATGGCTATCCGCATCGATATGTTATCGGCGATTGGCCGGGTATATGGGCGGAGATGATGCGGCCGTATAGTGGGGAGGCGTGCGTGCCCTTTGTCGTGAACGGTTGCTGTGGCAATATCCATCATAACAACCATCTCGACCCGCACTACGAGAATGACCATCATCGTATGGCACGGATGCTATCAGAAACGGCAAGCGGTGTCCTGGAAAGAATGGAGACGCAGAAATCTTCAACGCTTGCCGTTGAACGAACAGTGGTACGGCTCCCCTTGCGGATTCTCGCGCCTGACATGATTGATGCTGCGCGCAGGCTCTTTGATGAACATCCAGAACCGAAGTGGCTTGATACGGCGAAAACACGTGTGGACTGGGATTGGATGTACGCTGTCGCCACGTTAGACCTGAAGGAAGCTTATGATAGAGACCCATATTGCGATTACGAAATCCAAGCTTTCCGAATTGGCGACGCGGCATTGGTCACGCTTATGGGCGAGCCTTTCGTGGAAGCGCAACTCAAGATTAAACTCGAATCCCCCGCCACGTATACGTTCGTGGCTCATTTCTGCAATGGCTATGTCGGATACATCCCTACGTTCGATGCTTTTAGCCGCGGTGGGTATGAAACACGCACTGCCAACTGGTCAAAATTGCAACCCGAGGCGTTGGAGACAATTGTCGGAGCGGCGCTTGAACTCCTGAAAAAGCTTTTTTGAAACAATGGGCCGAACTATTACTATTACACTACGATTTGTCATTCTGAGCGAAGCAAGTTTCAAATTTGCGCCCAAATTAGTCCCCTCCCCTCCTTTGGAGGGGCAAGCGTGGGTAGAGGGGTAGGGGTGGGTACAAAGTGATGAGTAATAAGTGCTGAGTGATTTTTTACTTATCACTTATTACTCATCACTCATCAGCCCGAAATGTACAATCCCCTACTCCCGTTTCGATTGAAGATTGATTATTGAAGATTGAAGATTGTAAGAAGAATTCTTAATCTTCAATCTTCATTCTTCAAGGGGGACTATTTTCTGAAACATGCCGAATTTCTGAGTTTTCTGTTGACAAAGGCATATTATTTTGATAAACTTGTTAAATACAATTCTTGATAGGAGAAAGTTAAACAAAACTACGCAAGTCATGAAATAGAGAATAAATACACGAGGAGGGAACAACAATGAGTAACAAGATGAACCGTCGGGAGTTCATGACGGTCTCAGCGGCAGCCGTAGCGACGGGCGTTGTCGCTGGGACACTTTGGGGCGAAGAACCCACCACCTTACCCCTCCCAGGAGGGGAAAAGACAAAACCTAAAATGCCCCAGCGCTTGTTAGGGCGCACCGAGGTAAAGGTGGGCCTTTTGGGGTTAGGTGGCGTCGGCTTCTTAACTGACTGGGAGGATGAAAATCAGATTGCCTCTCTAATCACCGAAACAATAGACGCCGGAGTGAATTACTTTGATACCGCGCACTCATACGGAGAAAACGGCAAAAGTGAACGGTCATTAGGGTTAGTTATGGGCACACCGCGCCGCAAGGAGGTTTTCTTAGCGACCAAGACAGCCAACCGCACTTATGACGGGGCGCTTGCAGAGGTAGAAGAAAGTCTGAAACGGCTACGCACCGACTATTTAGACCTGATTCAGGTGCATGGTTTCGGTACCAACGAGCAAGATGATGTGGCTGCTATCGGGAAAAATGACGGCGTTTTGCCGGCGCTTCAGAAACTGCGCGGCGAGAAAGTGGTGCGCTTCATCGGCATCACGGGGCACCCAAATAGCCCAAAACTCAAAGAAGCGATTGTCACTTATGATTTTGATACGCTGCTTTGCTTTGTCAACCCGAAAGCTGAGTGCCGTTGGGTGGAAGCTGAGTTGCTGCCGATAGCGCAGCAAAAGCAGATGGGCGTCATTGCCATGAAAACCTTTGGCGGCGGCAAGCCGGCGGCGCTAATTGGCGAAGCAGAAGGCAAAGCGTCAGCGCCACTGCTGCTGCGCTATGCGTTCAGCCAGCCGATTGCAGTGGCAGTTCCAGCGATGGCAAACAAAGAGGAATTTCAGCAGAACCTTCTGGTGGCGCAGTCTTTCAAGCCCATATCGGACGAAGAACGTCAGGCCTTGATTACACGCATGAATCCGCCGGCGAAAGAATCGGAGTGAACGAATTGTCTTACATCTTTTTGTTTTTTTGCACGTCGATTAGCAAAAAAACAAGACATCAAAAGTAATGTCATCACTTCAGGAAAGTTATTAAAAGGTGGTATTTATGATAAAATTGAAGGTTTCAACCTGGTTTTTACTCGCGTGTACACTCAATTTCCTGGTAATTGGGTGCATTAGGGGAATGCCACAGGCGGAACAGCCTCAAGCAGTATCCCCCGAGGAGAAAGCGCGAGAAGAAGCAAGCAAAATCGCACGTCTCACTATTGGGACGCCGAAAACAACTTACAAATTGGGCGAGGCCATTCCGCTTGAATTAAAGCTAAATGTCGGGAAGTTTGACCTTTTAGTTCCCCAAGATTCTGTGGAAGCTGAAAAGATGATTTCTCATCTTGTGGTAGAATCGGCAGAAGGTATAAAAATTGAGTGCCGAAAAACCATCCCACCGTCTAAACCTAAAGAGTTAAAAAAGGAGGGTAAATCGGTTCAAGGGCAGCCGGGCATTGAATTGAAAGCGGATACAGCGATATCCGTTTCCATCGAAAATCTGCTGGAATATTATCCGCTGACACAAGCCGGCGTATACACCGCACAACTCAACATTGTCTTACCGGTTTACAAAGAAACTGTCGTGCAGAAACCTGACAATATTCTGGAGTTGGAAGCGGAAATAAACGCGTTTCAAAGTGATTCTCGTCTTTCTGCCGATAAGAAACAACAAGCAATTGTAGCCTTGCGCGAAGAGATAAGTATGTTGGAGGAACAGGGCAGTCGTCCGCAGATGTTTGTGATTCTGGATTCTTTAAGAGGCAATGCTGAACTCCAATCAAACGTGATTAAATTTACTATTCAGTAAAGCGTAGGGAGAAAGGGGCTACGGAATTGGGAATTCGGAATTATTGTCGATTGTCGATTGTTGATTGATGATTGTCGATTGAATGATTGTTCAATCAACAATCAACAATCATCCATCATCAATCCTAAAATTCCGAAATCCGAATTCTTCTTGCTATTATGAGCCACCATGATGTAGTTTTATTTTTTCTTCAGATTTCTTCGATGCTTGCCGTTGCACTGATTTTTGGGCAGGTGATGCGTAGGTTACATCTGCCAATTGTGTTAGGTGAACTTATCGGAGGCATTTTGTTAGGACCGACTGTTTTGGGCGCTCTTGCTCCCAACCTGTATGCGTGGCTGTTTCCAACTTCAGGTACAACTTCGTTGGGCCGAGATGCAGTTATCAAACTTGGAATGCTGTTTTTTCTATTTGTCGCCGGGTTGGAAGTGGATTTGGCGCATCTACAGCGGCGAGGACTGAGTATAGCCTGTACAAGTATCGCAGGGATTTTAGTACCTTTCGGACTCGGATTAGGATTAGTTTTGTTACTGCCCGACCCGTGGGGACCTCAAGCGACAAGCAACGTCTTCATGTTTGCGTTGTTCATCGGAACAGCTTTGTCCATTTCTGCTCTTCCTGTTATTGCCAGGATTCTTATAGACCTTGACCTGATAAAAAGGGAACTGGGCATGGTGGTGATGGCTGCGGCCACGATTGATGACTTAATCGGGTGGTTGTTATTTGCGGTGATTCTGAGCAACTTCGCGCCGAGCGGCCTACCTGTCAGAAGCCTGGGGGTTACCCTTAGCCTGGTGTTGGGGTTATTTGCCTTGATTCTGAGTGTCGGGCGTTGGGTAGGTCAACGCACTCTGTGTTGGTTGCAGTCTCGTCTGAGCCAGCCCAGCGGTTTCATCGGGGTGACCGCTGTATTAGTGCTGGTTGTCGCTGCTACCACTGAGGTAATAGGTCTCCATGCTATTTGGGGAGCATTCCTCGTCGGCGTTGCTCTGGCAGAAAACTCCGAAAAACGAAATCAAGCCCATGAAATGATATACCAATTCGCTATCAGTTTTTTTGCGCCCATTTATTTTGTTTCCATTGGGCTCCAAGCAAACTTTGCCGCAAACTTTCATCTACTACTTGTGTTATTAATCCTGCTTGTGGCTTGTGTGGGCAAAATCGGTGGCGTCACTTTCGGGGCATGGATGGGTAAGATGTCTCCAAGAGATGCGTTGGCAATCGGATTTGGGATGAACGCCCGTGGGGCGATGGGAATGGTCCTGGCATCAATGGCGCTTGAATATAAACTGATTGACCAACGTGTCTTTGTCGCCTTAATCGTCATGGCGCTGGTTACATCGCTACTTAGTGGCCCAATTATGCAGCGACTGCTGATGATAAAACCATTAGATGAAGGCAAATCGCGAGAAGGAGCCAATGGTAGCTAATTAGGTAAGTAATTCTTTTTCGTCCAATGAAAGGGCAAGAGCGTTGCAAATTTTTGTGCTATCACTAAATGGGTGAGAACATTCATCCGCTTGCGTGTTGCGTATTGCGTAGTGCGTGGTGCGAAAAAATTACTGCTTCGTTTGCTTCGTCGTTCCTCCTCGCAACTGATTGCTTCGTGCCTCGCAACGAAACACGTAACACGCATCACGCATCACGTTTCACGTTTCAGGCGAAAATCCAGTTACTATGCAGATTCTCAAATATTCAGTGATAGTACATCTACACCATAATTACTCCTGCTTTCATCACCAGTTTAGGTTTTCTAAGCACAGACAGCGATTCCAGCGGATTGCCGCAAACGCCGACAATATCAGCTTCCATGCCCACTTCGATAGCGCCGATTTTATCTTGCATTTGCAATACTTCCGCATTGCCGTAGGTTGCGAGTTTGAGTACGTCAAAGTTTGAAAAGCCATATTCTGTGAAAATTTCCATTTCTGTGACAATATCGTTGTGAAACACCAATGGCACGCCTGAGTCGCTGCCGATGCCGAGTTTCAAACTCTCCCTGTGGCAAAATTTTGCGAAGTTTTCTCGGTGTATTGGCTTTACCCTACTGGCTTTTTCTACGGCGTATTCTGGCATTAATTCCGTCGCGCGCGGGTCAGTGAGGCGTTCGCCAGGTGTCAGCGTTGGCACCCAATACGTTCCTCTCTCAATCATCAGTTTGATGATTTCCTCAGTCATATAAATGCCATGTTCGACCGTGTCAATGCCTGCAAGCACAGCGTTCTTGATGCCTTCAGCGCCTTGAGCGTGACTGGCGGTCAATTTTCGAGAACGTTTGGCTTCATCGGCGGCGGTTTTGACCTCTTCAAACGTGTAAAGCGCAAGCCCCGGCTCAACGCCTTCGGTCATCACACCACCGGTGGACATCACCTTGACAACATCCGCCCCAGCCTTGATTTGTTCGCGGACAGCTTTCATAATTTCGACTTCTCCATCCGCTTCCCGACCAAGGAAATATCCATGCCCACCTGTTTTCGTAATGACTTTGCCGCTAAGCAACATTCTGGGGCCAGGCACTATCCCGCGTTTTACCCCTTCGCGATATGCAAAATCCAGGTGGTCTCTGCAACCGAGTTCCCTGATAGTGGTTATCCCACCTTCTAAAGTCAACCTTCCATTTTTCACGATTTTTAAGAGCGTCATCTCTGTCGATTCTTCCAACGCTTCCTCGAACGGTACTTCAGCGTCCAAACTCAAATGCGCGTGAAGATTTATCAAACCAGGCAACGCTGTCATCCCTTCACCTTCGATTGTCTGTACTTCTTCACCCGCAGGCAATACGGGTTTGCTTGATATTTCCGCAATTTTTCCGTCTCTTACCAAAATGGATAGATTCTCTTCAATTTTATTATCTTTGCCATTAAATATATTGACATCTTTGAGTAAAATAGTTTTCATAATTTTCCTCTCTCTATTCTCCGTTGCTCCCTCCAAACTGAACTGAATTTTTTCTTGACTTTACCCGACTTGTCATGTTATAATTAATAATCAGTAGTATTGTTTTTATTTTACCAAATTTAGAAACAACTTTCAACTGAATTATGTTGGATATTTTTCCGTATAATCACTGAATCCCAATATTATATAATTTGTCCGCATAATAACAAGTTAGGTGTCAGATTGAAGAAAGGAGAATAGTATGGCCAAGAAGAAGGTATTCGTGAGTTTCGACTTCGATAACGATAAGACTTTGAAGGACTTCATTATCGGCCAAGCGAAACTTGATGACTCACCGTTCGAGGTGACCGACTTCTCGCTGAAGGAGGCCGCTCCGGAGAAGCAGTGGTTGGACAAAGCTCGGACTGCAATCGCAAGGTCGGAGGTTTTTATCGTTATGTTGGGACCAAAGACTAAGAACGCCTCCGGTGTTCTAAAAGAGGTCAAACTCGCGAACGAACAAAAAAAGATAAAGTTTCAGATCATCGGTTATAAGGATGGTTCAGAGGAGTGGGCCGTTCCTAACGCAGGGCGCGTCTACCGATGGAACTGGGAGAACCTCAAAAAACTATTGTCGTAATCAGGAGTGGTAGAACTGACGATGTTGCTACTGGTGCATCGTCGCTGCCCTCCAAAAAGGAGTGTTTTGTATGATAGGAATATCAAAGGAGCAGTTCATTCGTGAATATAGCAGAAAGGTGATGGATGGGAGCGCGGCTCTGTTTGTTGGTGCGGGCTTGTCTCGACCCGCAGGTTATGTGGACTGGAAAGAACTACTTCGAGAAATTGCTGATGACCTTGGCCTGATAGTGGATCGTGAATGTGACCTTATTGCCATAGCTCAGTATCATTGTAATCAACGCCGGTCCCGTTCAAAACTGAACGAGAAGATTATTGAGGAGTTTACGAAGGACTCAAGACCCACAGATAACCATCCACTCATCGCACAACTACCAATCCACACGGTCTGGACGACTAACTACGACACGCTTATTGAGGAAGCGTTCAGAGCTCAGCATAAACGCGTGGATGTGAAAATATCACCGGAGAACGTTGCACAGTCGCGACCGGGTATCGACGTTACCATATTCAAGATGCATGGCGACGTTTCTCAACCACATCAAGCTGTCCTTACTAAAGATGACTACGAAACTTACCATCTTAGGCGAGAGTTGTTCACAATTCGTTTGAAGGGCGACCTCGTCTCCCTCACATTCTTGTTCCTCGGTTTCAGTTTCACAGACCCCAACATTGACTACATCTTGAGTCGCATCAAGAATTTGCTAGGGCAAAGCACACCCACGCATTACTGCATTCTCAAACAACCACAACCACCAAGGGATACATCACCTCAAGCTCAAGCTGACTACGAATACGAGCTTCGTAAACTGGCCCTGCGAGTTGATGACCTAAAGCGTTTTGGGATTCAGACTGTTCTTATCAACAGTTACGACGAGATTACTAATCTCCTCCGAGAACTGAATCGCAGAGCGTTCTTCAACAACATCTTTGTTTCAGGAAGTGCCGTTCGAGGGACATTGGACTTTGATATAGAGCGGCTTCTCAACTTTGCACGCAAACTGGGCCAAGAGATTATAAGACGAGGCTACAATGTGGTATCGGGCTATGGTGTAGGGGTTGGAGCTGAGTTACTAGTGGGAGCATTGGAGGGCGCCTACTTGTCTCCATCTAGTATGCGGGAACGTCTGATCTTACGGCCTTTTCCGCGCGCAATCGATGAGGATAGAAAACAACAGGTGTACCGTGATTGGCGAAAGTCCATGGTCTCCTTGGCGGGATTCAGCATTTTTCTCGCAGGAAACAAAGTCGCGCCAGGCAATAAGGCTGAAGTGATACTCGGCCTGGGTGTAATGGAGGAGTTTGAAGTTAGCACAACTCCGCCCATCCACAGTTACCCGATTCCGGTCGGCGCAACCGGATTCGTGGCGAAGCAAATCTGGGAGCAGGTCCGCGCTGACTTCAACAGGTTCTTTGGGCCAATTGATGTAGCCTGTGAGATGGATGTGCTCGGTGATGCAGGGCGGACAGATGAAGAGTTAATGGAAGCAATATTCACTATCATCGAAAAGATCCGTTCGGGACAACCCAAATAAAGCGTTTTTACATGTATTGGACATCTAACGACCGCTTGCAGTCGACGCGGTACCCGTGCGGCTGAAGCGTGTCGTTAGATCGAAGTGGCGAGATTACCTCGACCTAACAAGCACTATATTTTATTGTAAGCTCAACTTGAAAGAGTAAGAACCAGAACTAACGTCAAATGTCACATAGTCATTGTTCTCGCTGCCATCGGTTATTCCCATGATGCCACCAACGGATGAATTATCTCTCCGATGTTCCACTTGTCGCCGATATTGGCATTGAGTTTCTCCTCACTTTTAGAAACCAGGATTTGATAAGCGGATTGCATCTGCCCCCGCTGGCTCGATTTAAGAACCCAGCTAAATCTTGGTTGGGCTACATCAATACCCATCAATGTGTGGCTGCTGAAATTGACCGCACAACATATCATATCCCAACGCAGATTATCAGTCAACCCTCCAAATGAAATTCGTCTGCTTTACGACGTTTCTACATTGCTTCACTTCCCAAACTGACTTTTTTCTTGATTTGGCCCGCCTTTCATATTATTATAATCATAGGAAAGGTAAATAGTTTTAGAAAGAAGTCCTGGAACAGATAAAATCGCGTTGTCTTGTTCTTTATTTTACCGAATTTAGAGACAAACTTCAACGGAATTATTTGGAAATTTTTCCGTTATACTCCAAAATACAAGGGAGATTTTGAATGAAAATAACCGATATAAGCACACATCCATTGGGCAATTATGTGTTGGTGGAGGTATTCACTGATGAGGGAGTTATAGGTATAGGCGCTGTCGATTCTCATTATCCGATGGTTAAATCTGTCATCGACCCTGCTGGGGAACATGGTCTTCTGGCAAAACTTCTGATTGGGGAAGACCCACGAGAAGTTGAGCGACTTTGGGCGAAGATGGAACAAAGTACCTTCTGGTATGGACGTGGAGGCGGAATAACCCATGCTATGAGCGGAATAGATATCGCGCTTTGGGATATTTTGGGCAAGTCCACCGGGTTGCCGGTGGCGGCGCTTTTAGGAGGATGTCGTCGCCGACTTGTCAAACCTTATGCCAGTATCACGGCCAATAATATTGATGCGCTTCAGAAAAAGGTACAGCGTGCAATAGAGTTGGGCTTCAAAGCCATCAAAATAGGTTGGGGCGCCCTCGGAGTAGACTTTGAGCAAACAATAAAATGGGTAAAAACCGCCAGAGAGATTGCTGGGCCCGATGTCGATATAATGGTAGATTTTGGATGTAGCGGTTCAGGGAGAGCAATAAGCGTGTCTGCTGCCAGAAAGGTTATCAGAGCTATTGCAGAATATCAACTCTCATGGATTGAAGAACCTCTTACTCCCGATGATATAAACGGTTTCGCGGAGTTACGACAATCCGTTGATGTGCCGATATCGGGTGGTGAAGTTTTTGTCAACCTTAGGGATTTCAAATTACTTTTTGAGAAACGTGCGGTGGACATCGTTCAGCCAGATGTCTGCAAAGCGGGCGGATTGACAGAATTGAAACGCATTGCTTTCTTCGCCAATTTAGAAAATATTTTCTGTGTGCCACACTCCTGGAGCACTGCCATCTGCATTGCTGCAAGCATTCACCTTGTAGCATCCATTCCGAATGGAAAATATGTGGAGTTTCAGATAGAAAATCCATTAAATACAGATTTGTTAGTGGAGCCTTTTGAAATTAAGGATGGATATATTGAAGCGCCGACTAAGCCTGGATTGGGGATAGAACTGTCGGCTTGAGAGTTTTCGGAAAACCGGAAGCATGTTTCAATTTCTCTCAAAAATTAGTTGACAAAGTGGTAAATTGGCAAGACGGCAAGACGGCAAGAGGGCAATTGGATTGTTGATTGTCGATTGTCGATTGAGGAATATTTTTTCAATCATCAATCATCAATCAACAATCATCAATCTCCCTTGCTGTTTAGCCGTTTTGCCCTCTGGCCTAATTACCATCCGCCCTGTCTGCCTTCGGTACAGGCCGGCGAACTGTAAACTATTTTCTGAAACATGCTTTATTTTGCCATAGGGAATTTTCTGTGACAAAGAAATGATTCGGAGGTGTACTAATGGAGCTTACACTCAATGATGGCTTGGCTTTCGATGCTGCCAAGCTATTGTCATTCAAATATGAACCGAAAGCCCTTGGCGTCGGTGAGCCTTGCGAACATGGTAAGCCATCGGCTACTGAAGCTGTCATTCGTGTGCATGAGGCGAAAGTAGCTGATGTTTCGGGCAGCGTTTATGTATATGCCAGTTTTTTAATGGGGGCGACCAATCCCCTGGCGCATGTAAATGGACAGCCGCAGGGTTGGCAGTGCATTACCTTGGGACAAGAAGCGGATGATAAGTTTACTCCTGCGGTACGCTTTGGAATTCGCGACGCTGGGCGCGCCTCGGAAGGTCAATCGCCTCTGGCGCCGTGGCTTTTCGACGGACCGTTGGACTATTATGGGACGCATGCACGCCCCTTCACGCCTTACGATTTCAAACTCAAACTGGATCTAAACCAGAATCAAATGACGGCGTGGGTTAGCGGACGGGGCGATGATGATTGGTTCATGTTAGTTGAGGACGTGCCGCTCATGAACGCTGTCGCAGCTATCAACGCGGTCCGCGTCGAACAGTACCCTGGAGCGGAAGGTGTTCACGACGTAGTCATCCAGCCAGAGCAATGGCCGGATGGAGAAGTCATCCGAGCACACCCGTTGGCGAAAAAGAATCGAGTTGTCCCCCTTTCCCAACCTTCCCCTCCGTATACGGGGGGGTTAGGGGGGGGCCAGAGGGTTGTTCACGGGTGCAATGGGTTTAAGTTTCAGGCGATGCGCTCTGTCTGGCGCAAGCCAAATCGGCACGTTACAGTTGCCCGAAGGCCACCTATTTGGATGGGGTTCCCTGATGTGACGCAAACAGGTCCCAACACGCTGGTCTGCACCCACAATGACGGCAGAGCTCACGGTGGAGGCGGGGGCATGTTTGTCCGTCACTGCAACGATTTGGGGAAAACGTGGAGTGAACCCATGAGGGTACATCCATCCGGGATTAACTGCCCACGGCTCCAAAAACTCAGAGATGGAACACTTTTGCTTTTAGGTGACATACATGGCGGGGGCGTGGTTTTTTATGACAGCTCAGACAACGGTAAGACCTGGGTGAACCAGCGGTTTCTTTATGGCGAACAAGTCGGTGGAAACCCCGCGGTTGTCCCCAGCCGGGTAACCGAACTAGCTGATGGTTCGTGGTTATTGTCTGGTTCGTGGTATCCTGGTGGGAAGGCCTGGGTGGGAACGGAAGGAGAAAAATTGGAATTTTTTCGCTCAACCGACCGCGGTATGACGTGGGAGTTTCTCTCATATCTTCAGCCTTATCCGCCTCACAGCTTGAGCGAAGCGAGCATTTTAATTTTGTCAGACGGAAGGCTTTTGTTATATGCCCGCGAAGCCCGCGTCAATGGTTGTCCGGGTATCAAAGCATATTCAAATGACAACGGCAAGACCTGGGAAGTGCAGGAACTTCCTTTTGGGATTCACGGCAGAACCTGCGCCGGATTTCTCAAAGATGGTCGCGTGATGCTCACCTTTCGTTCCGGCATTGGACGGCAGGCGCTTTGGGCTTGGGTGGGTGCCCCCGAAGAAAAAACCACCTTCCGCCCCGCCGGCGTCCATTTTAACGACAAACATAGTGTTGGTCTCAAAGACGGCGCGTTGCACATCGACAGCGACGGAGTTCGTGGACAATTCACGCAATACTTCCTCCGCCCGGCGGATAGCCCAAACAGCGCGATTGACGTTACGGTTGAGGTCAAAGTGGTGGAAAACAACGGAAATGCCGCGACGCTTTCCATCCCTTTCACGGGCAAATTGCGGTTCTTCCCGGACCGAGTGGAGATAGCGCATGACGCTTCATTGAGCGTCAAAGTGACTTCTGGAAAGTTTCACACCTACCGCATCATAAGCAAGGACGGAAAAATGACTCTCTACCTGGATGGCAGTCTGGCGCTGGAAACATACAAAGTGGATAGGCGCACCCGTCGTGCTGCCTGGACGCCGGCAGAGATTAGCATGTACGCCTTTGCCTTCGGCAACGAACGCGATGCCGCCTGGGAGAACCATGATGGTATGGAAGTCGCGCCAGACGTGTGGGACGCGAACATCACCCCAAAGGTCACCGGTTATAGTATCTGGCGGCGCGTTGAAGCGACGGTAGATGACCCTCAATCTGGCAAACACACCATTTCGTGGTCTGCCCAGCGCGATGGTTTCCCCGACCAGTACCAGTTGGACAACATCATTGAGGTGGAAGCAAGCGTGGCGGGGCATGACCAGGGATATTCGGGTTGGGTGGAATTGACGGACGGTAGAATACTGGTGCTTGCCTACACCGACGACACTGCTCCTCCGTGCCCTCCCAGTGGCGGCGGTAGAATGGGAGTTGCCTGGATTCGCGGGACATATCTACAACCATCAGACCTGCCTCCCCTTTCATCCCCCCGTATACGAGGGGAAGGAGGGGGGCAGGGGGGTTGTTACTTCGTAAACCGCTCATTGCGAGGAACGAAGTGACGAAGCAATCTCAAAACATATTTCACAGTATATTAATGTTACGAAGGTGAAATGTTGGCCCACACCGAGCTAAAGATAACTTCTAAAGACCCGGTGTTGGTTTGGGTGAGTTATCGCCTTTCGGAGAAAGGAAACCAGATCCTTCTGTTCCTTCGCAGGCTCAGGACTCAGGATGACTTTAGTCTTTGTCTTTAGACCGGTGTTCCTTCCAACCCTATACGGAAATAAAAAACGAACCACTAGCCTCCCCATGGTTACTCCGTATGAACGCATCATTGTTCGCAAGGCTTTTTTTAATCAAACTTTTTTACTAAAAAGTTCGCCTTGGAGAAAAGAGAGAATGATGAGCTATGCGGGTATTTCAGCAAGGGAGGGTAATCTTGAATGTTGAATCCAGGTGATATTTTACAAGGCAAATACCGTATTATCAAAGCGTTCGGCGGTGGTGGGATGGGGCGCGTGTATCAAGCCGAGCATACTATGCTTAAAACCACCGTCGCCATCAAGGAATTGATAGACCAATTTTCCACCCCGCAGGAGCGGCAAGCAGGCATCGACCTATTTCTCAAAGAAGCGCAACGGTTGGCTGTTTTAGGTCATCCGATGGTGGTGAAGGTGTTCGATTTCTTCATCGAGGGTAACAATTACTACCTGGTAATGGAGTATGTAGACGGTCAAACCTTGGAATCTATTTTGAATATCTCTTCAGGCGGTTTGCCAGAAGCGCAGATAGTTGATTGGGCAATCAAAATCTGCAATGTGCTTGAGTATCTCCATACACAAAACCCACCCGTCATCTTTCGAGACCTAAAGCCTGGGAATATTATGCTCACGCAGACGGGACGGTTGAAACTGATTGATTTTGGTATTGCGCGTGAGTTCAAAGCCAGCGCGACCAAAGATACTACTTTACTCGGCTCTCCGGGCTATGCGCCTCCTGAGCAATATGGCAAAGGACAAACCGATGCCCGAAGCGATATTTATTCCCTTGGTGCTATGCTCCATCAGTTACTCACCAAGCGAGACCCTGCTGATAGCCCTTTTATGTTCCCGCCTTTACGTTCGCTCAATTCTGCCGTCAGTGGGAATATGGAAAGCATTGTGGCAAAATGCTTGCAAATTGACAAAGCTCAAAGGTATCAAACTATCGCTGAAGTTCGCGATGCTTTGCGCTTATGCCGGTTCTGTTCTAATTGTAATCGCTTAAACATAATTCCAAAAGAACAAGTTTCTAAATGGAATTTCTGTATTTATTGTGGCCATAAGCTTTGAAATAGAGTAGTTGTAAGTTTCTTAAAGCCTCTATTTTCTCTTTTAGATTTTTGAAACCGTTAGGCAATCGAACAAAACTTGTAGTGAGCGAAGCAAATACAAAGGTTTCCACAAGTTGAAAGTCTTTTCTAAGTACATAACTCAAATATAGGTGATAATCTATGCGATGTTTTCATTTGTGGTGTTGGACAAATAATCCTAAAGATGCAGTGTACTGTTTTCATTGTGGAAGAAATATAGCTCAGAGTCGTAGACTTATAACAAGCATAATTGTTGTAATAATTGTAATGCTAATGGCTGTGATAATCTATAGCAGACGAATAAGTCCAAGCAAAGATAATCCGCCTGAAATCTCAAAGGTCAGCGTTGCCAGCGATGATACCGTTGTTGCCAATAATGAAATTGACGAAACTGAAACTACTATTGTCACTTTCTATGCCAGCGACCCAGATGGCGCCCCCGTAACGCCCAGCGCTACCTGGTTGAACACAGGCAAGTCGGTAACTGTCACACATATTACAGATAATAAAGGTAACGTAATAGCAACGGTTAAGTGGCTAACGGGCTTTGGAGATGCCGGCGCTTATAAGTTGCAACTGAAAGCAATGTCTACTGGCGCAAGCGGAATCGAATTATCTGATACAGAAATCATTGATTTTACGGTCAACAAATTCAACCGATTGCCAAAGGTCAGCAATGTTGCAATTTCCCCCAATACTCCCAAAGATGCTGATAACTTAACTGTTAACTATACTTTTTCCGATGAAAATAAAGATGGTGAAAATGGTACAAAAATACAATGGTATAAGAATGGTGCTGAACAAACCGGCCTTCGCAACTCTCACACTGTGTCATCAAGATTAACCACTCCCGGTGAAAAATGGACAGTTATGGTAAATCCGAGTGACAATGGTGGTAAGACGTTCGGTTATAAAGAAGGGTCAGAACCTTCAGCTACGGTAACAATCATATATACGACTCCAGATCGCAATAAACCTAAACCTCCTGTCTCACCATTAGACACGAGGGACATCAAACCTACTATCGAAAAACCTACTGTTACTACAGCACAACCTACTATCGAATACGGAAATGTAGTAATTACTTCTCAGCCTATTGGCGCAGAAGTCTATATTGATGGTAAATATAAAGGACGTAGCGCTTGCACAATTAAACTTCCTGTGGGCGCTCATGCCATCTCTTTAAAAATGTCTGGTTACCTGCCATGGGATGCGGCAGTATATGTTTCATCTGATAAAACAGTAAAGGTAACACCAGAGTTGTTTAAAGAACCTTAGTTGGAAAAAACTTTTATAGGTGGCATAAAATGCAAAAGCTAATTTACAGAAATGATTACTTAAAAATTATCCTTATAATCTGTTTTATTATTACTATGTCTCTACCTGTGTGGGCGAAACTGGAAAAGGGCGCGAGTGCTCCTGATTTCAAGTATACTGATTCTGCGGGTAAACAAAAGTGGCTGTCAGAAGTTAAAGGTAAGAAAATAGTTCTGCTTTACTTCTGGCGTAACGACCTACCACCGGGCGAATCTCGGAAATCAAATGAAGATGGAGCAAACTATGCACAGTCAATTTATCAATCGATTAATAAGCAGTATAGTTACTCGTATAGTTCAGATGTTTTATTATTAAAAAAGATTCTTATCTCTGAGCCACCAGCTAAGCAATATGATGTCGAAGGAGATGTTACTCCTGTATGGTATTTGATTGACGATGAAAGCAAAATTTCCTTTGCGTGTGCTGGCAATCCTGCTGGTAAAGCAACGCCACAAATTTTAGTTGATAAAATCGTCTCTTTAATGAAAGATTTTTTAGCTAAACTTACTGTTTTTCTCGAGCCTCCTGACGCGGATGTTTTTCTTGATGAGTTCCCCATAGATTTACAGGGCAAAAATCCGTCAACCATAGAAAATATAAAACCGGGAACTTATACCCTAAAAATCGTCAAAGCCGGATATCAAACAAGGCAGGAGATAATTAGTTTAAGTAGAGGAGACGTTAAGACGATTCGAGTGAATTTGATAAAAAATGGAATATTAGACGTCAAGGTGAAACCAGATGATTCTGTAGTTTATCTGAATGGAAAAAGAGAAGGTACCACTCCACTCTTGCGAGAATTAACGCCAGGTAGATACAAGTTGCAAATCTCAAATGATGATGGATATTACGATTGGACAGGCGAGAGAATTATTGATAGCGAACAATCTACAGTATTAGATTTCCAGATGGATAAACATGCCGTATTAGAAGTTAATTCAACTCCACCTTATGCTGAAGTGCTTATTGATGATAAGTCGATGGGAATTACTCCAGTGAACAAAAAAGGGTTGCCTTTGGGAGAACATAATGTCAAAGTACAGAAGGTCAATCATCACGTTTATACAAAGCAGGTAACTCTCAAGCCTGGAATAAAAACTTCCGTAGTCGCCAGGTTGGAACCAATGCTTGGGACACTGGACATTACTTCGACACCGCCGGGCGCTAAAATTCACCTGGACAACGAACCCCTTGAACAGGTAACTCCTACACAACTGGAAATGTTTCCGGGAAAATACACCCTGGCGCTTCGGATTCCCGATTATGAACCTTACACAACCCAGGTTCAAGTCACCGATAAAAAAATGACAACGGTGAAAGCTGTATTGCTATACATCACCAGCTTGAAAGTTATCTCTGACCCGCCCGGAGCGCAAGTGCGTCTAAGCAATTTTGATTCCTATACAACTCCCGCTCTCATTAAACCATTGCCGCCGGGTAACTATGAACTAACTGTCCGACTCAAAGGACACCGCACCGTCCATCGTAAAATTGAAATAACACCACACAAAAATAACGAATTGAAAATTTCCCTGCTCCCCAAACGTCGTAAGGAAATATTACTACGTTCATTATTGCTACCGGGCTTGGGGCAATACTATGGCGAACACTATAAAACTGCTACGCTCTTTTTTCTAACGCAACTTGGCGCAACAGTCGGATTCGCCATCACACAAACTCAGTACATGAAGGCAGTTGACCGATACGACAAAGCTGTCGCAGCCTATCAAACAGCGCTAACTTTGGATGAAATTCAACAAACGCGGCAAGCGATGTTAAACGAATACAATCCGATGAACAGTAAATGCGCTCAACGGCAGCTCGCCCTATCTGCTATGATTGGCTTGTGGGGATTGAACCTCGCTCACGCATATTTCACTACCCCAAATAAAACCATTCTGCCAATGCAGACGACAACTAATGACTTTCAATTCATCGTCTATGCTGCTCCCAATGAAAGCCGCATTGGTATATGTTATCGTTTTTAACTTGACTTTGGTAGATTTCCCCGTAGCATAAAATTCTATCGTAGCCGAATCCCGAATGTAGCCGAATTCGCCAGAATTCGGGATTCGGCATTCGGGATTCGGCTACATTCGGGGAGCCCGAAGTCTTGGCGACTTCGGCTACCAACTTAGAAAGTTGGGCCACTGTATCTCATTTTAATTTACCAAAACATTATTGTGGAATTTCAAAGTAAAGAGGAGCGCATTATGCGAAGATTTTTTCATGCTGTGATATTAGCAATCTTATTCTGCCTTTTTACCTGCGGCGAAGAACAGGATGAACCACAACTCACTAATCCATTTGACCCAGAGAATCCAGAAACGCAAGGTGACCCATTTCATTTATCCGTCAAGTTAAAAGAACGCAAAAGCGTACTCACCTGGAAAGAACCTTTGGGTTGTGAATTTGACAATTACATCATTTATCGCCGTGTCGGGAATGATACAGAAGTCAAAATTGCCACTGTTCCGCGAGGAACTACTCGCTATACAGATACAACGATTGTGGCAGGACACCAATACACTTATCGCATCAACGTCGCACGTAGCACAAAGCAAAGCCCGCTTTCCCGTATTACGGATAAAAGTAGTGTCTATCTCAATGTCCTGCCGACAGTAACTATCAATCCGCTTGAGATTGATGGAAATGATGTCACCATTTCTTGGTCAGCAACAGATGATGACGGCGAAGTGGTAGGTTACTCGTATCGCTTCAATAACGGCGACTGGAGTCAATACCTGGCCGATACGAAACACACTTTCAAAGATTTGAAAGCTGGCAAGCATACGGTAGAAGTGAAAGCGAAAGATAACGCTCAAGATGAAGGACCAATTACTCAGCGTGTATTCACATTGACTATCGACTTTGCCGTTCAGCTTACCATCGTTTGGTATGTTTCGACAACCGGGGATGATACAACATTTAAAACGATACAAAAGGGCATTGATGCTGCTTCGGATGGAGACATAGTGCTGGTTGCTGATGGGACGTATACAGGGGATGGTAATAAGAACTTAGATTTTAAGGGAAAAGCTATTACTGTGAAATCAGAAAATGGTGCGGAGAATTGTATCATTGACTGTGAGAATGATGGTAGAGGATTCTATTTCCACAATGACGAGAATGAAGCATCAGTGTTGGATGGGTTCACAATAAGGAATGGGCGTACAAGAGGTCCCGACGACTCTGGCGGTGGTGGAATTCTGTGTGAATATTCTTCCCCTAATATACAAAATAACATTATTGAGGGGAATAAGGTTAGCTACGCGGGGGGTGGTGGAATTCGTTGCTACTTTTCTTCTGCTATTATAACGAACAATATTATCAGTGGAAATTTATCTGATGGAATCGGCGGTGGAATTGAATGCCACTATTCTTCTCTAACTATCACAAACAATATCATTAAACGGAATTCGGCTTGGTCGAGTGGTGGTGGGATTGAATGCTACTCGTCTTCCCCCATCATTACAAACAATACCATTGAGGGGAATTCGGCTGGCTCAGACGGTGGAGGGATTTATTGTACGGCTTCCTCTTCCATCACGATAATAAACACTATCCTTTGGAATAACAATCCAGAAGAAATTTATCGTCATCATGGTTCTATCACCGTCACTTACTCCAACATTCAAGGCGGCTGGCCAGGCGAAGGTAATATTAACGCTGACCCGCTATTTGTTGACCCGGCGAAAGGCGATTACCATCTTCAGCCGGGAAGTCCATGTGTGGATAGCGCTACTGGAAAGGAAGCACCAACCACAGATATAGATGGACATCCCAGACTGTTAGGCAGTGGATATGATATGGGAGCTTATGAACGATAATGATATGCTTGATAGATTTGCCAATCATTTTACCATATCCCTGATACTTGTCAAGATTTTTTGGCATCAATAGTAAAGGAAAAGAAAAGGGCAGGTTACAAAAAGTGACTTGCCATATTTTTTTATTGAAAAGCAGAATATAGCATGTTAAACTAATTACAATAATGTAATTATTTGGAGGCAGAACATGTATTTTAATACTAAAACCGTTTCCCGAATCATCGGGGTAACGGCAAGACAATTAGGATACTGGGATAAAACCGGACTGGTGAAACCTTCCATCGCTCAAGCAGAAGGGTACGGCACGCGGCGGCTGTATTCCTTCTTGGACATTATTCAAATTAGAACCGCTAAGGCACTCAGGGACCAGGGAATGAGTTTACAGAAGATACGGAAGTGTGTCGCGTTTCTCAGAAAACATTCGCCTGAAATAGAACATCCATTATCAGAATTGAAACTGCTTACTGATGGGCAGACCATCTTCGTATTAACTGCTAATAAGGATGTTATTTGGGATACGCTAAACTCTGGGCAGCTCGTCATGAGTTTGGCAATTGGACTGTTGGTCAACAATATCAAAGCACAGATTGTGCAAATGACGCAACGCGAAGTTTCAACTGTCATTGTCGGTGATTTTGAATATCAGGTTGTCATCGAAGCCGACCCACAGGCTGGTGGGTATATAGTAGAATGTCCAGCGATTAAGGGATGTGTCTCACAAGGGGAAACAAAAAAGGAAGCCCTTGAGATGATTAAAGATGCCATTGCCGCATGCTTGGAAGTATTAGAAGAAAGGAAAGCGTATGCCGAAGTTGCCTAGAGATATGAAAAGAGCGAAAGTTATTTCCGCTTTCAAGCGTGATGGGTGGTATGTTCGACCAACCAAAAAGGGAAAAGAACACACTATCTTAGTCAAAGATGATGTGGATGCTATTTTGTCTATTCCACGTCAGCGTACAATCAAACATGGAACGCTTGACAAATTGATTGAACTTGCAGGCTTAACAGTAGATGAATTTTTAGAGTTGTCTAAATGATGAGCATAGCGCACTCAGGGTACAGGTACCGAATTGGCACATTTTCTCCGCGGGGATGTGCTCATCTTTATGACCGATGGCATCATTGAGGCGCAAAATAGCCAAAATCAGCTTTATTCAGATTCAGGAAGGTTAGAAGAAACCATTAAAAAATTCAGTTTGGATTTATCATCCGAAGCGATGGTTGATGCTATTATAAATGATGCAATATACTTTGGCGGACGGTTATTTTATGTCGCACGATGAAATCCGCGCCCAGGGCTGGGATGAATCCTGCGCCAAACGCAAGATGACGCCGGGACAGATTCTTGCTGACAACGTCAAACGTTGCACTGAGATAATTCGCCAATCCGACCCAGGCAAGCCTGTTTATGTCTGGTCCGATATGTTTGACCCACATCATAACGCGGCAAAAACAGGTGGATACTATTTGGTCAAGGGAGATGGTCCCTGGTATGGTTCATGGGAGGGATTGGACAAGGACGTAACAGTAATCAACTGGAATGGGCGCGAAAATCAGCGGCTTGAGTCCATGAAACACTTTGCCAGTAGAGGACACAAACAAATTTTAGCCGGGTATTACGACGCCGACCCCAGAAAAATCTCCGCTTGGCTGCGCGACGCGGCGAAGGTCGAAGGCGTCATCGGGGTCATGTATACCACCTGGCAAAGCAACTACAACGACCTGGAAAGATTCGCTGAAGAGGTGAGGAAGTATAGTGGTCAAAAACCGTAACCAAACTTTTCCGTTAAGAAAGAAAAGTTTGATCAAAAGAAATAAGAGGAAAAAAGTAACAGATATTGATTAAACTCGGATTGATAACTTAAGTACCTAATTAGATTTTTCAACTTTTCACCACAAAGCATTTTTAACGCAAACAACCCCCCTGCCCCCCTTTGGAAGGGGGATTGCAAAGGCGCTAAGACGCAAAGAAAAATCCTTAGCGACTTTGCGTCCCCTCCTTGGAGGGGCAGGGGTGGGTGCGTCTTTGCGTTAAAAAAGATGAGGAGATTAAAATGACCAAGACTGACCAAAAAGAACGCGATGTCGTGCGCGAGTTAGCACAACGTGTAGCAGAGTTGGCGCATAGCGATGAGAATGCACGACGTCAGAAATTGTGGTGTGATGTGAACAGCCTTCGTAAACCTGAACGGCCGCCCTTAATCTGCAATCTCGGTTCGGGCGCCTGGGCGGAATCGCTTCCCCGTGAAGCGGTCACTTGTAAAGACCCCTATCTGGCCGACCTCGAATATCGCTTTCGCCAGCTTCTTTACAAGTGGGAGCTGGGTGACGACACGGTTGTTGAACCCTTCATGGCGGTGTCGGCCGTCATGCGACTGGAAGGCCAATATTTCTGGGGTCTGCCTGTGAAGCATGTGTCGGTGAACTACTCTGACGTGTCGCTCACCGCCTGGCGTTACGACCCACCAATCAAGGAGGAAGCCGACATTGAACGCATCTTGCCGCCACAATACAGTTACGACGATGCCGCCACACAGCAGAACCTCAACCGCATGCATGACCTGCTCGGCGACATTCTGCCCGTAAAACAAACCTGCGCTCTGCCCGGCCCAGGCGCATGGCTGCATGGGTGGGCAACTGAGTTACGCGGCGTCCAGCAGTTGCTACTGGACCTTATGGATAGACCCGCATGGGTGCACCGCCTCATGCGCACGCTGATGGAAGGTTTTCTCGGCGTGATGAATCAGTTTGAGAAGATGGGTATGCTCACTCTCAACAACACTGGCACGATGGCCTGCGATGACCTGCCGCAGCGTGACTTTGATGGCAAGCACGTGCGCCTGCGTGACCTCTGGGGCCGGGGCGAGAGTCAGGAATTTCATGGCGTATCGCCCGCTCAACACGAGGAATTTTTGTTGCGCTACCAAAAGCCCATTCTGGAGCGGTTTGGCATCACCTATTATGGATGCTGCGAAGACCTCACTAATAAGATTCCGCTTATCCTCTCGATTCCCAATCTGCGTAAGTTTGTATGTTCGGCGTGGACGGACCTCGGCAAACTCGCCGAGGAAGTAGGCGACCGGTATGTCATTGAGTGGCGGCAGAAGGCGACAGACGTGGTTTACGCGCCCGATCTGGCAGATGTGCGCGAGCATCTCGAACGCGGCCTGCGCCTGGCTCGCGGGTGCCGCATCCAGATAGTGCTTCAGGAACTCGAAACGACGAACCGCAACCCTCGCCGCCTGGCCGACTGGGCGTCGTTGGCAAAGGAGGTGGGTGCGAAGGTCGTTTTCCTTTGATAATCGACTGTCATAAAACGTAACCAAACTTTTCTTTAAGAAAGAAAAGTTTAATCAAAAGAAATAAGAGGAAGAAGTAAAACTTAATGCGTAATTTGCCAATGTCCAGTTAAACTAAAAACGATATAACTTTACGTATTACGTTTTACGCATTACGTATTCTAAGTGAAAAAGTCGTAAAATTAGAAAGGAATAATCTATGTTTGACAAATCAAAAAGTATAAACCAGAAAAGCCACGCTATGGCGGAGACCAAGGGCAAGGGAACAAACTGGCCTTTCCGAGGCTTCTGTTTAGGTGTCCCAAAACAGAAGGACATCGACGTATTCAAACAACTCATTACGGAAGTATTGCCATCCTATCAATGCAATACGCTGGTTCTGCTTACTCGATATCGGTATCAGTTCAAAAGCCATCCGCAAGTGAGCGATGCCGAACCGCTGACAGAAGCGCAAGCGGCTGATATAGCCACCTTATGCAGACAGAATAATATTCGCATCATTCCTAAGATGAACCTGCTTGGTCATCAATCAGAGAAAGAGAGAGGTACAGAATTGGGTTTGCTGCGGGCATATCCCGAATTCGACGAGACGCCTGACCTGCCGACGGTTCGCTACTGCCGAAGTCTATGTCCGCGACATCCTCAGGTCAAAGACATAGTATTTGATATAGCAGATGAGTTAATTGATGCATTTCAGGCTGATGCGATACACGTTGGGTTGGATGAAGTGTTTGAAATCGGAACGTGTCCGCGGTGCAAAGGAACTCCTAACGCCGAATTGTTTGCCGAATGGGTCAACGTGTTACATAGCCATTTCGTGGATAAGAAGGTAGAAATCTTAATGTGGGGTGACAGATTGTTAGACAGTGATAGCACCGGTTATGGCGGGTGGGAAGCCTCTGCCAATAATACCTGGGATATGATAGACAGCATACCGAAAGATATCATCATCTGCGATTGGCATTATGGCGAACGCGACAACTATCCGTCCATTCCCTTTTTTACCACTAAGGGATTTCGATTAACTGTCTGTCCGTGGAAAGAACTGAAAGCTACAGAAGCATTTATTAGATATGCCTCGAACAATAGAACAGAGAAACTTCTGGGGGTGTTGCAAACCAGTTGGTGTGATTCCGGTATGGTAGCCCGTTATTTGTGCAATGCAGATACTACGATTGAGGGTACTCCGAAACTTGTCGGCGACTCTTTTAAACGAGCAATGACTTTTTAATTTGACTTTGTTATATTAGAATTGGAATGCCGTTGTAGCCTACACTTTCTAAGTTGGCTCTTTCACCAGGAAACCAAGATAGAATCTTAGGCTCATTATCTTCTTGGACTAGTACAAGGCACACGAAAATAGAAAAAAGAGCATGACATCTGGCAAATCCGATATATTGATACCGGACTACTTCAAAGCCCAAATACGGCGTTGTTTCGGAACTAAAGGTGCCAACTGGCTCTCACAACTCGATGAGCTATTGAATAGATGTCTCATCAAATGGAATTTAGCCAATTGTCACCTCGCGACCAACCTGTCTGTGAATTTAGTGTGTTTCGCAGATTCGCCTGATTATGGTAGTGTGGTCTTAAAAATTGGCGTGCCACATCCTGAGTTATACACCGAAATGACCGCTCTCTCACTCTATAATGGTGGAAATATTTGTCTCTGCTATGATTCGGATATCGACCTTGGCGCGATGCTTCTCGAGCGTGTCATTCCCGGACATAATCTAACTGTACTGCAACATGAACAGGAGAGTATCAAGATAGCTGCAGATGTCATTTCTACATTGCCTATACCAGTAAATGATGACAATATCCTTCCGAGTTTTTCCGATTGGCTCGAGAAGGCTTTTTCCAGAGTAAGGAAAGAGAATAAAGTAGGAAGAGAGTGGCTTTTTTTTGTCGACCAGGCAGAACGTTTGTTTCAAGAAATAGATGCTTTGGAGCGTCAAAAAGTGCTCTTACATGGTGACCTGCACCATGAAAACATCCTCTATGATAAAAACGGTCAGTGGAAAGCAATCGACCCAAAAGGCGTCATCGGTATTCCGTGTATGGAAGCAGCAAGGTTTATTCAGAATCAACTTGAAAAAGTTAATCTTAAAGACAAATCGTCTTGCCTTGAAGAAATGGTAACTGTTTTTGGAACAGCATTTGACAGACCGAAAAGAACAATTGCACTCTGCGCCTTTATTGATTGCGTGCTTAGTCGATGTTGGACATTCGAGGAGTACCTCGAACCAGAGGAATTATCAGAAGCCAGGACAGAAGCTATAAATAGCAGTGAATTTTACTTTATTCCTTAGTGTTTCTTTTGATTAAACTTTTCTTTTTAAAAGAAAAGTTTGGTTACCTAAACTTCATCAAAAACATATAGTAACTACGGAAATACTCCAGAAAACCGGAAAAAAACTACTCCAAAATTTGGAGGTACAAATATGACTTTCTGTTTTTTAAGCGGACTTTCGCCATTGATATCTGCCTTTGTTACTACTGGCGACTGGCCGATGTGGCGGCACGATGCTCATTTGACGGCATATCAACCGCTGTCTGGGGCGATGAAAACATCTCCTGAAGTGCTGGCGCGATATTTCCTGGGAGCAGGGACAGGAGCAGTTACTCCCGCGGATTTGTCTGGCACTGGAACGGCGCAGGAGTTTCTGATTGTGGCGCGTGCCAGACTGTTTGCCTACGATGCGCAGGGACAGAAACTCTGGGAATGCAATCCCTCCATCCCCCCTGGATTGTTGATTGTCGATTGTCGATTGTCGATTGAAAACTTATACAATCAACAATCATCAATCATCAATCATCAATCCAGGTATTGGTTGCAACAAGTCGCTTATGTGGCTGACCTTGATGGAGATGGGCGCAATGAGGTAGTTGCACTGGCGGGGCATCTCGGCGGCACGCGGTGGGCATTCCTGATTCTTGATGGACAGACAGGACATCTTCGCGCATCGTTCGCTTTCAACCAGGGGCAATTCGGCTATTCTCAATTCTGCGGTGCGTTTGTGTCTGGAAAACCGGGACAACAGATACTTCTTGTCACCTCTGGCAAACAAGCCCCCCCTCAGTTCCCCCCGTCAACGGGGGGAGGCAAAGGCGGCTGGGAAACGCATGGACATATCATGCTTTTGCAGTTCGATGGCGAGACGATTTCTCCGCTTTGGGACTTCGAGCCTACAGAATACGCAATCGAGTATCCTGCGACTTTAATCGGTGACTTGATGGGTAGAGGTCGATTGCATGCCGTTGTTGATAGTTGGTGTCATGTCTGGAACGTGGATTTAAGCACGGGGGAATTGGTCTCGCATACCACCTGGAACCCGGAGGGCGCGAATCAACGTCACTACGGCTGGAACCAGTTGGTGGACGTTTTTGGCGATGGGCGACTTGACTTTGTGAACGTGTCGCTCACCAAGCATGTCGATGTGCTGTGTTGTGACGAGAACGGTAAACTGTCATTGGCGTGGACGAACGGCTGGCCAGACCCAGTTACGACTGAAGCGCGTTCGTTAGTGTGTCCTGTAGACCCAATTGCGGATGTGGACGGCGACGGACGTAAAGAATTGGTCGTAGGAGTATTTGATGGGCTTGTGGATAATCGCTGGCATTTGTATGCCTACGATGGAGCAACCGGAGAGCTCAAAGCCGAGGCGCTCGACCTCGTTCCGTTGGCGTCCGTATCTCTACGGGATTCTGGCGGCGATATAATGTTTTGCGCCCGTAGCACAACGAATGTCCGCGAACCTGGCGAGGGTTACGAAGTCTGGCATATTCGCGCCGGGCAGTGGGAACAGCTTTGGGTTTCGACAGACGCGCCATTTTTGCTGACGGCAGTTCCCTCCGAGGAGCGTCTCGCTGTCGGGTTTAACGGTTTGAACGTGCGTCGCGCGGTTACAGCAGATGTGGACGGCGATGGGCGGATGGAGTTTTTCACCCAACAGCAGGGCATTGTGCAAGCGTGGGGGCTTGATGACGCGGGTAAAATCGTCAAAAAGCCCGGACAACCCCCTGCTGCGGCTCCAGGTCCCCAATTACCGCCCTTGCCACAGTTGCAAGGGCGAATGGCTACCTATCTGCTGGCCGCGGATGTGAGAAGAAGTGGACGCAATCACTTGCTGCTCTACGACAACACCAACGTCACCGCGTTGATATTGGAAGGAGATAGTCCCGTTGCACGGGATGAAGGGCTCAACTTGCGTCGCGGTTTCATTTTTCAATCCCTGGAATTGCCCATTGTCTGCCAACTTTTGGGCGATGAACGTCAGTTTATTCTGGTCGCCGGGCGCGAATCAGACCAAAACCTGTTTATCGAAGCCCGCCAGCTTCAACCTGATGCGACAGATTCGTCATCCATACTCTGGCATTTCACTCTGAAAGACAGCCAGGGTTGCGGTCAGTACCTGCAAGCCATCTATTTCATTGTAGGACATTTCACTGGCGGACCGCACTTCGACGTTTTCACCTACAGCACCAAGCCCGGCGCACGCGCCTACGTACTCGACGGCCGAACAGGACAGCCTCTGTGGGAGCGGCAGGAAATTCCAGGCATCGAACGGCACTTCCAGGCGATGGGCGGAAGAACAGCTGTATGGGACTATGATAACGACGGCGAGGATGACCTACTCTTCTGCTGTCCCGACTACTACTGCGTGGCAGATGGCAAGACGGGTGAACTACACGTCGGCCCTGTCTTTCTTCCCGACATAACAGGACGCTGGGCGGCTTACTCATCACCCACTGTATTGACGCAGGAAGGACAACCGCCTATCATTTATCTTGGCGGGGCTTACGAATCGCGCACCAGCATACAACCGGATGGCAAGAAGGGGCTTTGGAGCGAATTTCTGTCCACTGACCAGTGGAGATTTGCAGCAAGCAGCTATCACCACTTCAGCGAAGGGCTACTACCTCCCTGTGGGGAGCGTGGCTGGCGAGTCGTAATGGCGCAGGTAGATGGGAAACTCATCTGTTTCGATGCAACAACGGGACAACACACCTGGGAAATCTCGCTTACCACCGCACCCAGCGCAATTGTTACAGGAGATGTGGATGGGGACGGCCGCGACGAATTCTTGTTCGGCGGACAAGACGGAAACCTGTATGTCTATCGTGATGTCGGCGACCATCCAGAGGAAGTTTGGCGCAAAGGCTTCGATGGGCCGGTCGGAACACCTCTGCTTGCGGATATAAACGGCGATGGCAGAAGCGAGATTATTGTCAGCATCGGCGATGGAAACGTAGTAGTTTTGGGATAATCGAGGGGAAAATAGGTACTTATTCCTCTTATTTCTTTTGATTAAACTTTTCTTTCTTAAAGAAAAGTTTGGTTACCTTTCTCTTGATTTTCCTCGGTAATTTCTGGCAAAGTTGGGAGGTCATGAATATGGAAGCAATAAAACATAAAATAGCTCCTGCTCACGATGGCATCAGAAAATTGAAGGAAACGGTGGGTAATAACAATCGTCGTGCAAAAGGCATTCAAGCGATTACATGGCTTGTTGAAGAATTAGATAAGTTGAAAGACACGGAATTTGCCGTTCAATGCGGGATTGTATACGGCGCCTTCGCGCGCGGTTCAAAAATGTATCAGCAGATGGACTTTTTGCTTATTTTAGAGGAGAATACCGACGAAGAACTCGCTATGAATTTCTTTATTGATAATATTATCAGCAAAATCTATATGGAAGTCAAAATTCTCCCGTATCTTGACATAATCAATCCCAAAACCTTGAGACTCTCATTGGACCATCCTACTCCGTTAATTCAACGTATTCAGGCGGAAGGAATTGTTTTTTACGGGGTTAATGTGTTGAAGCAGGAGGCTGAGAATGTATAGAATTTTAATTCAACCATATAAACAAACAGCGCTGCGGCACCTTGATATGGCTGATACTCTTTTAAGCACAAAGTTTCACGATGGTGCCGCGTTCCACGTTTATCATGCTTATGAGTCGATTATTTGCGCGGCATTGTTAAAACAGCAACCATACAATATGCCGCCGCTTGCCCATCCGACAAAACTAAACAGATTTCTACACGTTTTTGCAAAAGATATTATTCTTACTCTGGAATCTGCTAAACTATCACCTTATTTGTTGAACATGCGCAATAGGGTATTGTATCCGGAATTACGCCGTTCCACAGTGATTGTGCCTTCCGCGGCGATATCCTACCAACAAGTGCAAAATTATCTTAGTAGAGTGAAGCAATTTGTGAATTTAGTAACTACCAAGTTAGGAATATGAAAAAGAGGAGGATTAGATGACGCACTCAACCCCTTTCGACGTGCCAACCGGCCAGCGTCAATTATTCCTTGACGATGTCGGTGTCGCACATATTGAAAACCTAAGCCGGACGATGCACCAGCCAGTGAAGAAGGGCGCGGTGATACGCCCCGACTACCATCTCGGTATTTCCAGCCATCAGGTGCGCACCGCGCCGGTCTGGGACCCGGACGAACAGGTGTTCAAGCTTCTGGTTCACGGCAAACCAGACGACATGCCCATAGCCGCTTCCAGTTATTTCGAGAGTAAAGACGGACTGCACTGGACTAAGCCTTTTTTAGGTCAGGTGGAACATCGCGGTTCGCGGGATAACAACTATGTGCACGTGGACACGGGCAAGTATCAATTAGCGCCCTACATGCTGGTGCGCGACCCCAATGACCCCGACCCGTCCCGGCGGTACAAAGGGGCGACGCATTTTCACCGTCAAATAAACGGTCAGAAAATCGAACCCGCTGTTTGCTTCTTTGTCTCCCCGGACGGGCGAAACTGGAAAATGCTCGACGGCCCGAGTGTCCGAAGTTCCGACGAGCATAATTTGAGCTTCGACCCTATCGAAAAATTGTTCATCTTGACTGTGAAATTGGGAGGCACACGCCCCGGACGGGCGGTTTCGCTCTCAACCAGCCGGGACTTTGAACACTGGACGGAGCCTGAGTTGATATTCGAGGCAGATGGCTTAGACCAGGAACTCGGCCGCGAGGATATTGCGGCTCGTCTGGCAGACCCTCGGCTGCGGCAACCATTTCATAATGACCCGGCAGTATACAAGGTGGACGTTTATAACATGGGCGTGTTCCGCTACGAGGGATACTATATCGGAATGCCCGCCATGTATCACGCAACGGGCCCTGTTCCAAACTATCCAAACACTGATGGTTTTCATCTGATTCAACTGACCAGCAGCCGCGATTTGAAAACCTGGCAGCGCCTGGGCGACCGCAAAGCGTTTATTGGTTCGTCACCGATGGATAGTGGCGCATACGACCTGACCCAGATAATTGGGCCATCCAATGCGGTGATGCGTGGAGATGAGTTGTGGTTCTACTATACCGGTATCAAATATCGAGCGTCCTGGGAGTATGTCGGCAAATACCCAAACGGAGAGCACATCACGCTTCCCGGCCTCGACCCCGATACCGGCGCTATCTGCTTAGCGGTGTTGCGGCGTGATGGTTTCATTTCACTTGACGCTGGCGCTCAGAAAGGCACAATGCTTACCGAGCCGTTTTTGCTTAACTGTGATAAACTGTTCGTCAACGTTAATGCGCTCAAGGGGGAACTTAGTATCGAGGTATTGGACAAGCATGGCACAGCGCTGGCAACTTCTAATCCAGTAACAGGCGATTTGCTATGTGGCGAGGTGGATTGGCGTCAAGGCAATCTTTCAGACCTCAAAGGACAAGCCGTGAACTTACGCTTCATGTTGCATGACGCGAGATTCTATTCGTATTGGGTGAAGTAGAAACCGGGTTTTTCCCAAAAACTCGGTTTTTGTTCTGTACAAGGAGATATTCATGTCATCAAAAAATAAGACAAATTCAACAAAAAGTGTTGTCACCTTTGCGTCCCGAGGACGAATCGGGATGATTAATCCAGATGGAACGGGCGAACGCTATCTCGATTTTGATGTACCGAATCAGGTAATGTGGCAGTTTGGCCCGCAATTCTCGGATGGACGACGTATAATCCTTCACAGCTACGAAGATGCAAAAACCTGGAGGGGCAATGTGCAGAGTCACATCTGGATTTATGACCTACATAGTAAGAATATAACTGAGATAGCCACCAAGAATCGTTTAGCGCCATTTGTGGGTTGTCCCGTAATCCTCCCCGGCGAAGAACGCATCGTTGCTAATCCTATCATCGACGGCGAGCAACGCGTATTCACTATGAATCTGGACGGCACTGACCAGCAAGAGGTGACCCATCGGGGCGATGGGTTTGCCTACGGTGTGACGTTGAGTCCCGATGGGACAAGGTTAGCCTTTCATATCACGCCTTATAATATTTGGACAGTAGACCTTGATGGAAAAAATCGGGTAATCGTTGCGAGTCAAACCAATCATCTTTACTTTGGTCCGGTCTGGTCGCCAGACGGACAATGGTTAGCGTACCAGGATTGCTATCCTCCAACTGACCCCGGACACGACTGGGCAGATTTGTGCATCGGTCGTCCCGATGGTTCCGAACACCGCGTGGTAACAGAAGGACGACGCCAGTGGTTTGGTACCTCTTATGGCTCTCCTGAAACACGCGGTGGTGGGTCAAACGTGACTCAGTGGGCGCCTGATGGTTTCGATACGGCTTCGCCTACTCAACCCAAGGGTTCATGGTTGACCTACAGCCGCGCTCTACCCAATTCGCAAACCGCCTGGCAATACCAGCCTCAACGGCCCGATACCGACCATTTCAATCGTGATTATATCCCTGAAGAAGCCCGCGGTGGGACAGAGATTTGCTTGCTGAATCCCTTTACGGGAGAGATTAAACAACTGACAAAGAATGAGCCGCCGCTGTGGGACTTTCGCACCCAATGGTCTTCTGATGGAAGCAAGATACTTTTTAGTAGAGTCGCGACTGGCTGTCCGTGTGAAGTGTGGGTCATGGACGCCGGTGGAAGCAACCAACGTTTCCTGACTCGCGGCTACGACGATATGGGCGCAGATTTTGGGCGGTGGTTGATTTTGCAGAGATAGACTGCAATTTTTCTAATGTAAGAGACTACTACTACACTGTCATCTGGAGTGCGTCAGTCTCTGCTGACGCATGTGCAGAAGCAGAGACTTCTGGCGGTTTACGAAGTAACAACCCCCCTACCCCCCTTTATTAACTAATCATTACCCACAAATTCCGGGGAGGATATGAGATAATATCTATGTTTGTAAATTGATTGCAGTAGGG
>Ga0194125_10000852_pt1 | contig 52141 bp, 42 predicted proteins | sample TA2KigC250mmetaG_FD_148626 | JGI IMG/M metagenome (GOLD analysis project Ga0194125, IMG submission 148626) | Freshwater microbial communities from Lake Tanganyika, Tanzania - TA2015034 Kigoma Deep Cast 250m | ecosystem: Environmental > Aquatic > Freshwater > Lake | place: Tanzania: Lake...
ATCGGCGCGGTTAGGGTTACTAATAAATAGACCAGCGGCGGCGCCCAATTACCGTCCAAAGCCCAGCCGAGGCTTATATTGGCGCGAACAGCGCGAATGTAGGCGCGAAAAGTCAAAGTTGATTTATTAATGAAGAGAATACTGTGAACCAAGCGAACATATCAATCAGTCCGGCAATTCACGAATTTATAAAACTTAATTTTCAGTCTGGCTGGTGAAATGAAAGTCGTTGACTTTCATCGCCGGGGTGACCGTGCCGCCGCCACCCCAAAAGGTCTCGGTCTTATATAACTGCCGTGATAAGGCTTCGACATTGTTTAAAATATGCAGCACAGATTCAGTGAAGCGCATATTTTTCAAACCTTTGGATATCCTGCCGTTTTCAATTAAGAACAAGCCGTCGCGGGTCATTCCGGTGAGGGTAACCTTCATCGGGTCGAGGATGTTGCAATAATGCAGTCGGGTAACTAATACGCCCTTCCCTGTCGAAGATATCATCTCATCGAGCGAAGACTCGCCGGGCGAGATGATGACATTTAAAGGTATAGGACCATTAGTATCCGGCTGGGGTAGAGCGTGTCCGGTCGAAGCGGCGCTGGCTTTGGCGCCGGTATTTCGGTCGTGAACGACGCCTTTGAAAACGCCTTTTTCGATTAGCGGGACGGCGCGGCGCGGCATACCTTCATAGTCGAAGGGTATTCCGGGCGTCAAGGGATGATAAGGGTCATCGACGATAGTGATGTTATCACCGAGGACTTTTTGTCCGATTTTACCGGTGAAAGGGCTGCGGCTTTCAACGAAGGCTTTGCCGTTGAACGATTCCCAGATTAGAAATAGCATAAAATCAGCAACCGCGGCCGGTTCGAAGACGACCGTCCAGGCGCCGGGTTCGATGGAGGATGGATTGCGGCTGTCGAGCGCTTTCCGGGCGGCTGTTTGGGCGACGCGGCTGATGTCGATTTTCGCAATATCCGGGTCGGTGTCTTCGCACCAGCCGGAGGAGTCCTGGCTCATTGCGGAGATGGAGAAGGCGGCGTTAGTTTTACGGTGAAACGCCCAGAGGCCATTTGAATTGGCGATGGCAAAACCGTTGCCGCCGTTGGAAAATATACCGGCGCCCTCAAGTCCTTCTTTTTGAAAAAAATCGACGGCTTGGGCTATGCCGTCGGCACGCGCTTCAGGCGAGAATTCGACGGTCGCGTCGAAAAAGTTCGGTTTGGATTGGTAAGTTTGGGGCTCTATCAGCGGCAGCAAGTCCTTATCGACGGCGGAGACTTCTTGCGCGGCTTTGGCGGTCGCAATGCAGCGCGCGATGCCGTCAGCGGTGAGATTGCCGGTGGAGGCTTTGCCCATTTTCCCGGCGCGCAGCAACCGCGCCGACATTCCGCCGCCGCCTTGCGAAACGTTTTGCGTGATACGGCTCTCGCCGAAGCGCGTCAACGCGCCTTCAGCAGATGAAAGCAGGATTTCCGTTTCATAACCGACGGCTAAATTCAACGCCTGGTCTGCCATAGCGCGTAGTTCGCTCTCAGTGAACATTTATATCCTCTATTTATGAGATTTACATTTATAATATAGTGGTAATTGCAAAAGTGTTGGATTTATTAACTGATGGCAAGGCGGACGAGGGCATCCGCCTTGCCATCTGAGTTTTCTGGATTAATCATCACTTTTGCAATTAGCTCAATATATTATATATAAAATCAGTCTCTATAGCAATTCATATCGTTGATTCTGGATTTTGAATTAGAGAATGAGGGATAAGTGGGCGAAATGAACATAGTGGACTAAGACCAACCTGCCAATTTGGGAACTTGCGAACTATATAATCAGCATTGCATCGCCATAGGAATAGAACCGGAAGCCGCTTTCGAGGGCGGTTTGGTAGGCGGTATTCAGCAGGTCCCAGCCGAGGAAGGCGGCGACCAACTGCAGCAGGGTTGAATCCGGGCGGTGAAAGTTAGTGAGCAGGCGGTCGATGACTTTGAATTCGAAAGGCGGATAAATAAATAGGTCGGCTTCAGCGCTGCCAAATGTGAGTGGGATACTTTTTAGCGCGGCGGCTTCTAAGGCGCGCACTACGGTCGTGCCAACGGCGGTAATAGGCTGCCGATTTTGCCGGGCTGCGTTTATCAAGGCAGCGGTTTGGGGAGGAATGCAATACGACTCGGTGTGCATCTTATGCTGCGTTATATCATCGCTGCGAATCGGTTCGAATGTGCCTAAGCCAATATCGAGCGTCAGCCGTCCGATTTGGCAGCCGTGCGTCTGGAGCGCGGCGAATAGATCCGGTGTGAAATGGAGTCCGGCGGTCGGCGCCGCCAGCGACCCTGGGGCAGCCGCATAGACCGTCTGATAGCGGTTGTAATCGTTCAATTCGTGCCGGCGTTTGATATAAGGCGGCAGCGGCGGCTTGCCGTAGAGGTTCAGCCAATCGAAGAGGTTTGGCATATCGACCGTCGGAGAAATTTTATCTATCCACTCGCCGCACCAGCCGCCATCCTTATACCGCTGGCTCAATATAAAAGCCTTCCTCCCCGGCAAATCGATTTCGAGTCCTTCCCGCAGACGGCGGGATGGATTTATCAAAGCCGCAGCGGTCCGCGTCGATGCATCGTAAGTATCGGCTAAAAACAGCAGCCTAACCGCGCCGCCGCCAGGCCGCAGTCCCTCTATACAAGCGGGGATGACCCGCGTATCGTTCAGCGCAATCACATCGCCGGCGAGGAATTCAGTTAGGTCGCGGAAATAGCCGCTGTGAATTACGCGCTGCAATGTTCGGTCTATTACCAACAGGCGCGACGCATCGCGCTCGGCGGCAGGATATTGAGCCACGCGGTCGTCCGGAATGACGACCTTAAATTCTGGAGGAAAGCGAGACAAATGAAATAATTCGATAGTTGACTATCACTTGCGAACTTGGGAACTTGCAAACTTACAAACTTGTTTCATCTATTGAACAACAATGCCGAACCGGCGACGGCGATGAGGGTGCCTGCGATAGCGCGCAAGGTGACTTTTTCCTTATAGATAATTGCGACCCAAGGGACGATCATAATCGGGACCAGCCCCATCAAAGTCGCGGCGATGCCGGTTTCAGCGTAGCGCACCGAGACCAGCGACAGCCAGATGCCGATGAAAGGTCCGAATATCGAACCGGCCAGGGTTAGGGATATCCCTTTACGGTCGCCCAGCGAAGATGCCATAATTTTATATTGACGGCTGATTAAAATAAATAACCACATCACGACCGCGCCGGAGATGATGCGCAGAAAGGTCGCGGCGAGCGGCGAGACGATATTGTTCATACCGGCTTTTGCCAGGATTAATCCAACGGCTTGCCCTAAAGCCGCGACGACCCCCAAGGTCAAACCGAGCCAGGAAAATTTCTGATTCGCTTTTACGGTTGGATTGACGGTTCGTTCGAACACGACCCAAAATACGCCGACCGTGGTGATGATTATGCCCAACCAGGCTAATAAAGATAACTTTTCATCCAGCGCCCAGAGGGCAATCAAGGCTGTAAAGACCGGCGAAAAGGCGATAGTCAGAGTAGTTTTGCGTGGTCCAAACAGGACATAGGCATAGAACAGCGCGCTGTCGCCGACCGCCAGTCCGACGACGCCGGAGAGTATTAACCATAGCGGTTTGCCGCCCTGATACCAGAGACCCGGATTAGCGCCATAAGAGATTGAAGATACTAAAAATAAGAGACCAGTTGCGATGGTCAGCCGCCAGACATTGACCGGCAGCGAGCCGATGCGCTGACCAGCGGATGTAAAAAAGATTGCCGTCCAGGACCAGCAGAAGGCTGTGGCCAGCGCGGCAATTTCACCGAAATATGGCATTATGAATAAAAATTGGGAATTTTAAGTGAAATTGGAAGAGAAACAAAAGCGTCCACTAACCGTAGATGAGCAGCGGATTTTGCTATTATCCTAATCCGGCGGCAAGACCTGCGCCGGGACATTCTGCCGCTGCCCGCTAAAGAGACAGGATAATACGACCGTGTTAATTCAACAAATGACCGAGCGTTCAGCGCTGAATAGGAATTAAAATAGACAATATGATACTTAATGACAAGTCATTCGCTGGTTAATAAGCCGGTTTGCCTAAATCGTTGACAAAGGCGATGAAAATTGTTTATTTTGAAATCTATGAAAGCGCTGAATATTGCATCAACAACTATGAAATGGGCTTCTACAATTTTATAAATGAATTTAAATGCGTATAATATTCATCTAGTGCCTCGTTGCAAATGAAACTGGCATTATAGTATAGACAGGAGGACAGGCGTCCCTGCCTGTCCACTTTGCAGCCATATCTTCCGGGACAGGCAGGGACGCCTGTCCTCCTGTTCGACATACTGGAAACCATTAATGCAAGTGAACGTTAGCGCTATCTGTATTGACAATGAAGTAAGCACACGCTTTGTCATTCTGACCGAAGTGAAGAATCCCGTCCCCCGTACCCAGACGAGATGCTTCACTGCGTTCAGCATGACATCCGCGAAATATGCGAACTGAATTATGTCGCTATGTATAATGTTACTTGTCAATACAGCAATCGATGATATGAGTAATCGACGCCATCGCAATTAACAGCAGATTTGAGATATAGACTCGTCGATTGGTGGGATTATTTCCGCTCGCCGGGCTCTCGCAAATCGGCTCTCAAAGTAATCCTTTGCACAATAAATATTGATAATTAAAGTGCCTTTCACCTTAGATATAAATCTCTTCTACCTAGCCTTCGCCGCTTATTTCGCCGGCTTTATAACCTTCAGTCTCTACGCGGCTTTTAAGACCGATATTTGGAGCCGTATCGGCGTGTGGGCGATGCTGATGGGCTTAATTCCGCATACTTTCGGTTTCAGCGCGCGCTGGCTTTCAACTAACCATATCCCGCTGTCTAATATGTATGAATATATGTCTCTGATGTCCTGGATGGCGGTGGTAACCTTGCTCATTGTCTATTATCGTTACCGGCGCCGGGCTATCGGGGTGTTCATATCGCCGGTGGTGTTTATGCTGATGGTAGCGGCGGCATTGCTGCCCAAAGAGGCGTCGCAATCATTGATGCCGGCGCTGCGCAGCGTTTGGCTGATGATACATGTCTCGCTGGCGGCGCTTGGCACCGGCTGCTTCTTGGTCTCGTTTGCTGCCAGCGCGGCGTATCTTCTCAAGCAACTCGACGCTGCCGGACTTGAGCCTAACCGGCGGATTAGAGCCTGGCGGAACGCGGCGATAAATCTAATTATCCTGCCGTTAGTCTTCGCGATATTGTTAACGGCGCTCGGTTGGCAGCCGCCGGCGCCGGCTTCTCATTTCGGTCCAGCCGGGGCTGGAATAAATGCCGGCGGATTCATAAGCCTGTTGGGTTTGGGCTTTGTAATCGGCGCAATTTACGCCGCGATGCAGCCTCTCTGGTCGAAGATAAACCGGTTCAACGGCTTTGGGACCTGGCTGTTCATCGCGGTTGTGATGACCTTCTTGAGCGGCGCGCTGGTCGAAGGTTTAACGCTGAAAAGCGGCTGGCTGGCACTGACATCCGAATTGCCGGGTCCGAGGGGAGGAACGGTCAAATCCTATTGGCTGATATTCGAATTCATCGGCGCGGCTTATGTAATAGGTTTGATTTTGGCGATTGCACTGCTGCCGATGTTAGCCGGAGTCAGCCGGTTGACCAGCGAAAAGATGTCTCTGGCCCCCGATTTGTTGGATGAGATTTCCTATAAAGCCGTCTCGTTAGGCTATCCGCTCTACACAATCGGCGCCTTATTTGCCGGGGCGATTTGGGCTGAGCAGGCTTGGGGACAATTTTGGTCGTGGGATCCTAAGGAGGTCGGTTCGCTCATCACCTGGCTGTTCTATTCGGGTTATCTGCATGCACGGCATCAGCGCGGCTGGAGCGGCCGGCGCGCGGCGGTGTTAGCGGTCGCAGGATTCTTAGTCGTTTTACTTTCATTTTTTGGAAATTATTTCTTTGGCGGACTTCACGCCTATGGATAAGAGATTGAATCAATTTAATGAAACTCCCCCCTCGCTTGCGGGGGGGATTAAGGGGGGGTGTATTACCAGTGGAAGATTTGGCTGTAAACCACAGAGGATTGACAGCGCATTCGCATCGGGGACAGTCGACCGCGGCGGGTCAGCAGCGGGCAGGTTTTTTCCCTCGCCTGCGGGGGGGATTAAGGGGGGGTGTATTACCAGTGGAAGACTTGGCTGTCAACCACAGAGGATTGACAGCCAAATCTACGTTGGCAGCTGCATCTTCATTGCCTTTATGACAATATTAAGCCTTATACTTTTGACGATAGGCGTTTTATCTCCACTGCAAGCACAGACCTTCGGCAAAAATAAGGTTCAATATACCTATTTCAAGTGGCAGTATCTCACCTCCGAACATTTCAATATCTATTACAATCAAGGCGGACGGACGGTGGCGGATTTTGCTGCGGAGGCGGCTGAAGACGCCTATCGGAAATTGGCGCATAATTTTCGCTATACTCCCGAATCGCAAGACCCCATCACGCTCATAACCTATCAATCGCATAACGATTTTACCCAGACTAATGTAACCAGTGAACAGCCGGAAGAGGGCTTGGGCGGCTTCACTGAGTTTCTCAAAGCCCGCGTGGTAGTGCCATTCGAAGGCGACCACGAGAAGTTCCGCCATGTCATCCATCACGAATTGACTCACGCTTTGATGCTGCGCATATTGTTCGGCGAGGGGTTCGGCGCGATTATCAGCGGCATCAGCCAGTCGAATCTACCGCTCTGGTTCACAGAAGGACTGGCGGAATATCAATCCCGCGGCGGATTAGACCGCGAGACCGAGATGTTCCTGCGCGACGCGGTCGTCAACGACCTGCTTCCCGAAGTTTATCAACTCGAAGAGCTCGGCTATTTAGGCGTGTATAAGTGCGGACAGTCGATTATTTACTACATCGCCGACCGTTACGGCGATGAAAAAGTCGGTGAGATTTTACATCAAATCAAAGGTTTGCGCGATTTCGACAAGGCGTTGAAAGCCTCTATCGGCATCGACAGCGAAGAGTTGTCCAAACGCTGGCGTCGCTGGCTGAAGGAACGGTATTGGCCGCAGGTCGCGCGAATGGATCCACCGGAAAAGTATGCCAACGCTCTGACTAATCATAAAAAGGAGTATTGTTATGTCAACAACAGCCCGGCGCTGTCGCCGGGTGGGGAATATATAGCCTTTCTCTCCGACCGCTCGGATTACTTCGATGTCTATTTGATGCGCACTATCGATGGGAAAATTGAGAGGCGCTTAATACACGGGCAGCGGTCGGGGCAATTCGAAGAGTTGCATTGGCTGCGTCCGGGCATCACTTGGTCGCCGGACGGCAGCCGTATAGCGCTGGCGGCTAAAGCCGGCAAGCGCGACGCGCTCTATATAGTGGATGTGAAGCGCGCCAAGGTCATCCGCCGACTGCAGTTCAAGTCCGACGGATTATTCAGTCCTGCGTGGTCGCCGCGCGGTGATGAAATCGCTTTCGTGCGGGTCCTCGACGGTCGGAGCGATATCGCTGTCGTTCACCTTGAGAGCGGGGATTTAAGGCTGCTGACCGACGACCTGTTCGACGACGACGACCCGGCTTGGTCACCGGACGGCGCGCGGCTGCTGTTCACTTCCAACCGCGGTGGCTGCGACAGCCTGCAAATCCATACCTTAATTAATCGCCCTATCGACGAGTTCGATGTTTATGAAGTGGAATGCGCAACTGGACAAATCCGATGCTTGACCTTTGACCGGCAGGTCATTCGCACGCCGCTCTGGACGCCGCTCGACAGCACGATTTTATATGTCAGCAACATCAGCGGGGCTTTTAATCTCTACCTTCACAATTTGATTACCGGCGAGCGGCGGGCGGTCAACAATATCGTCACCGGTTCGTTCCAGCCGACCATCTCGCCTAAAACTCAAGCGCTGGCTTTCACATCTTATTATAATAACGGCTACGACATATTTCTGATGTATAGTGTATTCGACAACCAAACTTCCGGCGTAGCCACGACCCATATTCCACAGGCTGGAAAAATTATTTCCTCTGATAAACCGGCAGCGAGTTATGCCGTCCCGTTCAACGATTACAGCCAGTTCGTCTTCGACCGGCTGTTCAACCCGAAAGATACGACTAAGAAAAGCGAGACCGCTGTCGATTCGGCTACAGTCGCCAGTCGCGCGCGCAGCGAGGAGGGGCGCTATAGCAGTTACGATTATAAAGTTCAATTGACGCCGGACCTGTTCTATGTCGCAGCGTCGTATAGTCCTTATTTTAAGACTCAAGGCACGATGACGATGCTGTTTTCGGATGTTTTGGGCAATCATCACATCTTTTTAGCCGCGGACATCAATCGTTCGACGGAGAACAGCAATTTCTTCACGGCTTATCAATACTTGGCGCGGCGTATGGATTTGAGCGTCGGCTTTTACCATTACGCCTATCCCTTTAATTACGGCTGGTGGCGCGACCGGAATTACGGGCTGTTCATCGGGTCGTCCTATCCTCTCAATCGCTATAACCGGTTCGAATTCAGCAGCGAGTATTCGGTCATCGAACGGGCGGCGCTGGTCGGCGAATGGCGAAACGGCGACTATCGAGAATACTATGAACCTCGCGAGCGGCGTTCCACGGTCATACCGCATATCGGCTATGTCCACGATACATCTATTTGGCATTCCCGTGTGGAGCCTGGCAATGGCGAACGTTGGCGCATCGATGCGCAGGTCTGTCCGGCGGTCGGCGTCGGCGACCAGAAGATCTCCTTCCGCACATTGTCGTTCGACTGGCGTTATTATATCAACTATCGCAAGGATTACGCCTTGGGGCTGCGCTTCAGCGGCGCCGGCTCGGAAGGCACTAATCCGCAGCGATTCTTTGTGGGAGGACTGGGCAATTGGTTTAATCCGCGCTATGATAATACGGAAGGCAAATTACTTGTAAATCGCGTCGAAGATATATATTTTTCAAGTTTTGAGGGACCTTTGCGGGGAGTCGGCTATTATAATCAGGTAGGTTCGCGTTATATTTTAAACAACCTCGAATTTCGGTTTCCGTTCATCCGGCATTTGATGTTCGGCTTTCCGTTGCCGGCTTACTTTCGCAATGTGCGCGGTTGCTTCTTTACCGACACCGGCGTGGCCTGGGATCCGCACCGTGAGGCGACATCTTTTAAGAAGAGCCGCGCTACTTTCGGCTTCGGCTTTGGCATCCGGCTCGATTTGGGCATCTTTCCGCTGCAATGGGATGTGGCTTGGTCGCCGCACAATATCGGGCAGCAGATGGTGCCGCAGTATTATTTCTCGATTAATACGGGATTTTAAAATTCAGTGTTCAGAGTTCAGACTTCAACCTGAATTATTGCTGAAACGATGAACTCAAACCTCGCAATTTCATAGGAATCATCATCCCGCGGAGCGGTGCAACGTAAAATTAAAATACACCCCCTTCATCCCCTCGCAAGCGGGGGGAGAAAGTGCATCTATTTTCCGAGTAACATAAATGACAGATAAAAAAGGTCAACCCAAGCGGCTCTTCCCACTGCTGCTCATCGGCAGGAAGAACCTTTTATTTTACATTATAGGCGTGGTCGTCCTGGCGTTAGGATTTATATTGATGTCCATTCCGCCATGGGATAGTTTTTTATCGCGCACTTTAGCGCCTCTGGCGCTTTTAGTGGCGTATGTAGTAATATTCCCGATTGCTATACTCTATAAATCCTGGGCTGAAAAGCCAAAAGGCGGCAGTGAGAAGTAGGTAACTTTAGACATACATCCTTGGCGTAGTTAGGTTTGGGCTTTGGGCTTTACAGACAGTCCGAGAATGCGAAAATATCCGCCATCAACCGCCGCGGTCGACGGCAGAACATTGTCCATTAGATACTTCTTCAACCGACTACGGCGAGTCGGCAGCGGAAAAACTCATTCTCATACTAATTCGCATTCAAACGAATATGAATGTTCTGTATCAACAGCAGATTTAACGGATGAAGCAGATGATTAAAGCATTATTTCTGCTAAATCTGCTTTATCTGCTGTTAATTATAGACGGGCAACTAATCGAGATTATTAGCATATAATCGAATGCCATTTGGTATCAGACAGTCTGTAAAGCCTACGCGGGCGATTAGCTCAGTTGGTCCAGAGCGCCTGCCTTACAAGCAGGAGGTCGTTGGTTCGAACCCAATATCGCCCACGGCAAGTTGCGGCAGGTTAAAAGACCTGCCTCAACTTTTTTATAGTATTGACGCCGTGCGGTATCTCATCATCGATCCGCGCTAGACAATTCACAACGGATGGACAGATTAACGGCTGAGGATTGCCGAATGACCGCTTTATTTGTTTGAACTATTGTGCTTCTTTTTTAATTGTTCAATAATTTAACAATCTTTTCAATCTATCTAATAATCGAGCTGTCCTTAAGTCACGGTTTTCGGAATAATAATCGTAATATATTATGAATACGCTATATAGAAAATACATATCGGCTACGGCGACTAATGGTTCCAAGCTGTTAATAAATATTATTTAAAATCTGTCAAAAATTTAACGGAATATGTAAAATATTTCTCAAAGATCTTGACAAATGCTGTGAGCCGATATATCTTATACTCGCCTCGGAAAAGGATGCTTGTTCGACGGTATAAATGAATTTAAGCCTAAATAATCCCTAAATTTAGCGTCATATTTTTTTAATAAAGATTGTGAATTAATAAACAAACTATATAACCAGAGGTTAAATACCCAATGGCCAAAGAAACACTGATAAGTCCGCACGGTTCAAAGACGTTGCGTCCCTTGCTATTAGTAGGCAAGGAACTCGCCGACGAGAAGAAACGCGCGGCTAAAATGCCGCAGTATAAAATCAGTTCGCGCGAGGTCGGCGACCTGATAATGCTTGGCATCGGCGGTTTCACCCCGCTGGAAGGTTTTATGACGTATGACGACTGGAAGGGCGTCTGCGTCAATATGAAAACGGCTTCCGGGCTATTCTGGCCCATCCCCATCACGGTCTCGGTGGACAAAGCCTTCGCCAATAAAATCAAGGCAGGCAAAGAGATTGCGCTTGTCAACGAGGAAGACGGCGACTTGATGGCTACGATGACCGTAACCGATAAGTATTCCATCGACAAAGATTATGAATGCAAAGAGGTCTTTAAAACGACCGACCCGGAACATCCTGGTGTGCAGATGGTGATGGCGCAGAAGGAAATCAACCTCGGAGGTCCGGTCAGGGTTCTTTCCGAAAGCGCTTTTCCGGTCGAATTCAAAGGTCTCTATCAGCGTCCGGCTGAGAGCCGCGCGATCTTCCAGGAGCGCGGCTGGAAGACCATCGCCGCCCTCCAACTTCGCAATCCTATGCACCGCTCTCACGAATACCTCGCCAAGATTGCCATCGAAATTGTGGATGGTCTTTATATCCATCAATTAGTTGGGAAACTGAAGCCCGGCGATATCCCGGCTGATGTGCGCGTCAAGTGTATCAATGCGCTGGTCGATGGCTATTTCGTGAAATCGTCGGTGCTGATGGGCGGCTACCCGCTCGATATGCGCTATGCCGGTCCACGCGAAGCGTTGCTGCACGCTGTCTTCCGCCAAAATTTCGGTTGCACGCACCTCATCGTCGGCCGTGATCACGCCGGTGTCGGCAACTACTATGGACCTTTCGACGCGCAGAAGATTTTCGACGAAATCCCGAAAGGCGCGCTGAAAATCGGTATTCTGCCTATCGACTGGACATTTTTCTGCTATAAGTGCGCCGGGATGGTCTCGATGAAAACCTGCCCGCATGGCAAGGAAGACCGCCTGTTTTTGTCCGGCACGGCTTTGCGCAAAGGATTGTCCGAAGGCGCGCCAATTCCAGCCGAATTCAGCCGGCCCGAGGTGCTGGAAATCCTGCGCGACTATTACGCCGGGCTTGATAAGAAGGTCGAAATCAAGATGCACCAATACGCTACCGGCGAAGTCAAGAAGCCGGAAGCCAGAGCCTGATGGGTTTTAGGCTTTGGCTTTAGATAATGATTAATACTAATTCAGTATTTATGGGTCGATTAGTGTTAGTCATTAAATAACTTATACTTAGGCTAAAATAAATGGTTTCTCGCCAAAGTCAAAAACCTAAAGCCCAAAGTCTACAGCCAAAAGCCAAAAATCAACAACCTGCGCTGAGCGAGGATTGTTAAGAAAGAAAATTCAGCAATGAATAATTAATCCACCCCCAATCAAATCGCAATGGGAGAAAACGATGCCAAGTTATGTCATCAATGACAAGTGCGATGGGTGCAAGGCGCTGGACAAGACTGCTTGCCAGCATATTTGCCCCAACGACTTGATGGTCTTGAACAAAGAGACCATGAAGGCTTATAATCGCGAGCCGGAGATGTGCTGGGAGTGCTACAACTGCGTAAAGATTTGCCCTCAGCAAGCCGTCGAAGTTCGCGGTTATGCCGACTTTGTGCCGTTGGGCGCGACGGTTTCGCCGCTGCGCTCGACGGATTCGATTATGTGGACCGTCAAATTCCGCAACGGGTTGCTCAAGCGGTTTAAGTTCCCCATCCGGACGACCGCGGAAGGCACAGCCGTTCCCGATGGCGGATGGCCGACGGCCGGCGACGACCTTAAGAGCCCGGTGCTGTTCACCGAACCGGCCTCGCTTGGGTTGCCCGAAGTATTAACCCTTAAAAAGTGAGGTAAATCCAATGGCTAACTTTGAAACTGTAACCGTCAAGACCGACCTGCTAATCGTCGGCGGCGGAATGGCAGCCTGCGGCGCGGCGGTCGAAGCCGCCTATTGGGCTAAAAAACACGGACTAAAAGTCGCCTTAGTCGACAAAGCCGCGATGGACCGCTCCGGCGCCGTGGCAATGGGTCTCTCCGCCATCAACCAGTATGTCGGTCTGAAGGACGGCGAGAACACCCTCACCGACTATGTCAACTATGTCCGTAACGATCTGATGGGCATCACCCGCGAAGACCTCGTGGCGAATATTGCCCGTCATGTGGACTCCACCGTCCATCTGTTCGAAAAATGGGGTCTTCCGATATGGAAGGATGCCGAAGGCAAATATGTTCACGAAGGCCGCTGGCAGTTGATGATCAACGGCGAATCTTATAAGGTCGTCGTGGCTGAAGCCGCCAAGAATGCCCTTGGAATGGAAAACATATACGAGCGCATCTTCATCGTCGGACCGATTATGGATGGCGATAAGTGTATTGGCGCTGTCGGCTTCTCGGTTCGCGAGAACAAATTCTATGTCTTCCTTGCCAAAGCAGTATTAGTAGCAATGGGCGGGGCGGTGCATGTGTTCAAGCCGCGTTCGGCTGGCGAAGGTCTCGGCCGCGCCTGGTATCCGCCGTGGAACTCCGGCTCTTCCTGCTATTTCACCCTGAAAGCCGGTTGTGAGATGACCTGTCAGGAAGTCCGCTTCATCCCGGTGCGCTTCAAGGACGCCTACGGTCCGGTCGGCGCCTGGTTCCTGCTGTTCAAATCCCGCGCTACCAACGGAGTAGGCGAAGACTATATGGTTACCCGCAAGCCGGAACTCGACAAATGGACACCTTATGGGCATGTCAAGCCGGTGCCGGCTAACTTGCGCAACTGGCTGATGCTGCTGGATGTCAAGGACGGCAAAGGTCCCATTTTTATGCGCACGGAAGAGGCGATTGGTAAACTCTCGGCCGCTGCCGCTGACGAGAAAGAGCGCAAGAAGAAGTTGAAGGAACTTGAGTCCGAAGCCTGGGAAGACTTCTTGGATATGACCATTTCGCAGGCGCTGCTGTGGGCTTCGACGAATGTCGCGCCTGAAGAGCGCGCTTCTGAAATCGCCGCCGCCGAGCCTTATTTCATCGGCTCGCACTCCGGCGCATCCGGCGCCTGGGTCTCCGGTCCAGAAGACTTGCAGACCTCGCAGACGAAGAACGAATACTTCTGGGGTTATGCCCATATGGCGACCGTTCCCGGTATCTTCTGCGCCGGCGATGCTTCAGGCGCTTCCTCGCATAAGTTCTCTTCAGGGTCGCACGCCGAAGGCCGCATCTGTGCCAAAGCCGCCATCGCTTACATTGTGGACCACAATGTCGAGCCGAAGGTGGACAATGCGAAAATCGAAGCGATGAAAGCCGAAATCCTGAAGCCGCTCGATACCTTCGCAGAGCATAGCAAGTTAACCAGTGATGCCGGCATCAATCCTAACTACATCCGTCCGAAGATGTTTATGTTCCGTCTGCAGAAGTTGATGGACGAATATGCGGGCGGCGTCTCGACAGCCTTCACGACCTCCAAAGCCAACCTCGAAAAAGGTCTTGAACTGTTGAACTATCTGAAAGAGGATTCAGATAAACTCGGCGCCGAAGACTTGCACGAACTGATGCGCTGCTGGGAGAACATCCACCGGATGTGGCAGGCTGAAGCCCATGTCCGCACCATTCTCTTCCGCGAAGAGACTCGTTGGCCTGGCTATTACTTTCGCGCCGACCTGCCTTCGATGAAAGACGAGTGGAAGGTATTCGCCAATTGCCGTTGGAATCCCGCCACCGGCGAATGGACGATGCTCAAGCGGCCGATTTATCAGATATTCTAAAGGAATATCTTTGTTCCTGCTATCGCTGTCAACCCTTTGTGGTTGACAGCGATAGCGCAATTTAATTGGACATAGTTGACTGAGTGGACATATTGGAAAATACGAACGCTGTTTGGCTCACAGTCCAATTTTCAGCGGCATAAGAATATGAATCCTGAAGCCTCCGATATACCGCATTGTCCGCACTGCTTCAAACGACTGGCGAAGATGTCCGTCCCGCCCGACGGCGGCTACGACAGCGAGTTCCTCTATGTCTGCTTCAACGACGATTGTCCCTACTACATTCAGGGCTGGGACTGGATGTTCAGGCAGTATTATGTGCGCGCCTCTTATCGTTACCGCCTCAATCCGCTGACTGGCGGCGAAGGTCCGATAGCGGTTTGGTCGCCGGCCGCGATGAAAGACCGGATATTATTGGATTAAGCGGCAGAGATGGATTCACTCGCTAACTTAAAACAAACCATCCTTAAGGACTATCCCCGTTTAAGCGAGCAGGATGGCTTCGCCTTCGAATGCGGCGCGCATTTGGAATGCTTTAATGTCTGCTGCGCGGATGTGAATATCTTCCTGACGCCATACGATGTGCTGCGGATGCGGAAGGCAGTCGGATTAGGCTCGGGCGAATTCCTCGCCCGATACACCCTCGTGCCGTTCGATAAATCGCAGCATCTGCCCACACCGCTGCTTAAGATGAGCGAGACGGAGGGCAAAGCCTGCTATTTTGTGGATGCGTTTAAAGGCTGCACGATTTACAGTCATCGGCCTTGGCCCTGCCGTATGTATCCGTTAGGGTCGGCATCGCCGGGCGAGACCGAAAAGGACGCCGATCGGCTGTTCTATTTTATGATGCGCGAAGAGTTCTGCCAAGGGCACGGCTGCCCGCATATCTGGACGGTTGCCGAATGGCTGGAAGACCAAGGCGTCGCCAAATACGCTGAATTCGGCGAGATGTTCAAGGGCATCACCCTGCATCCAGCCTTCAGCAAGGGCTATCAACTCTCGCCGCAGCAGATTGAGATGTATTGGATCGCGTTGTTCGATCTCGACAAATTCCGTGGTTTTATATTCAGTTCCAGTTTTTTAAAGCGGTTCGAAATCCCGGCGGATTTTATCGAACTGCTTCGCATCGACGACGAGGCGCTTTTGAAATTCGGCTTCAGCTGGACGGCGCTGGCGCTGTTTGGCGACAAGACGCTCAATGTGCGCCCCGAGGCGGTTAAAATGCAGCCTCAATTTAATAATAAGAAAAGCAGCCGTGTCTAAGTGATTTTTACTGTATGCCGCGGTTAGTCTGCAGCGGGAATAGTAACCGACACTTAGCGGTAGCAGGATAAAGACCATTTCGCTGTCAATCACAGCGGATTGACAGCCAGAGATAAGCCGCCATCGCCCGGCTGAGGTCGATGGCTATTATATTTCATCAGATATAGAATATCTGATATAAAACAAACTTTAGTCAATTTGCTGCGGACCACCACAGGTCGGCAGCGGCAGGATTATCAGCAATGTCTGATGTCAAGTTGCTGAAACCGGACAGCGATTTTCAACGCCGTCTGCGGTCTGCAGGCGGCGATTCGTTAAATAAATGCTACCAATGCGCGACCTGCGCGGCGGTGTGCAATCTGTCGCCTGAGGCGAAGCCATTTCCACGCAAGGAGATGCTCGCGGCCGGCTGGGGACTCAAAGACGATTTGATGACCGACCCGGATGTCTGGCTCTGTTATCAGTGCAACGACTGCTCGGTGCGCTGCCCACGTGGCGCCAAACCGGGCGAAGTGATGGCTGCCGTGCGCAGTTATGCTTTCGAACATTTCGCCGTGCCGTCGTTTATGGGCCGGGCATTGAACAATCCAGCAGCGCTGCCGCTCCTGTTTTTAATTCCAATTTTGGTCATTGGCGCGTTGCTGTTCATTCACACCGGTTTCGATTTTTCGCCTTTACACGCCGGCGATGTAGAATACCGGCTGTTCATTCCCCACGGCTATATCGAGATGCTGTTCATCAGCGGCAATGTCTTTATCTTCGCTTTAGCGGCGCTGGGACTACTGAAATATTACAACGGGATGCAGCGTGCTTGGGGGAGCGGGCAGATAGGTTTTATACGCGCGGTTTATGAGACAATTTTAGAGATTATCACGCACAACCGCTTCGAAAAGTGCGATACCAATCGCTACCGAAAACTGGCGCATTTTCTCATATTCTTTGGCTTTATGGGCGCGATGGCGACCGCCGGACTGGCGCTGATAGCGATGGTTGTATTTCATTACGGCCCGCCGATTGAGATGTCGCATCCTATCAAGTGGCTGGGCAACGCCAGCGGCATCGCGATGGTGGTAGGCTTGACGATTGTCATCGTCCAGCGCGGCGGCAATGCCGAACGTGCTGGAAAGCCAAATTACAGCCATTGGCTCTTCATCTGGATGACCCTGTCGGTTGCTGCAACCGGTCTGCTGACGCAAATTATGCGGCTTATTAATGAACCGGTTTTAGCCTATCCGATGTATTTCGTGCATTTAGTCGCGGTCTTTTTCCTACTATGGTATGCGCCTTACAGCCAGCTCGGACATATGTTTTACCGCACGATTGCGCTGGTCTATGCGCGCAGCATCGACCGGCAGCCGCGCGCCTTGAAAGCAGCGTAGGTTAAACACAGAGGCACAGAAGGCACAAAGTTATTAAGGGGTGCGGATTATAGCGATTTTTTTAATTGAATTATGGGCGATGACAAGTATCGCCCGTACGGGCGAACCTCGTGTTCGCCCTTAAAAATACCACTATAAACTACCCCCATTAATAATAATTTTTTATCCTTATTGTCCATTTTTAATTTTCAATAAATGACCCCAACAAAATCTAAAACTCTCGAATGCGACCTGATGGTCATTGGCGGAGGGATTGCAGGTATAACCGCTGCCGTCGAAGCCGCCGAGATGGGCAGGTCGGTCATGTTAGTCGAGAAGGAACATTACCTTGGCGGGCAAGTCGCCCGAATGCACCGCTATTTCCCCAAGTTGTGTCCGCCGCTCTGCGGGATGGAAATCAACTTCCGCCGTATTAAGAATAATACTCTTATTACGGCGCTTACCGGCGCTGCGCCGGCGAAAATCGCCAGCGCAGGTTCAGGCTATCAAGTTGAGGTTATGGTCGAGCCGCGCTTTGTAACCGAAGCCTGCACGGCTTGCGGCGACTGTGAAAAAGTCTGCACGGTCGAAGCCCCGGATGCGTTCAATATGGGTCTAACTAGAGCCAAAGCCATCCGCCTGCCTTATGAAATGGCATATCCTTACCGCTATTATGTCGATAAATCCGCCGTTCAGCATCCGTCGCTGCAGGCAGCTGCTAAAATCTGCCCGGCACAAGCCATCGACCTGTCGATGCAGCCGCTTTTAACGACTGTTAAAACCAAAGCGGTGGTATGGGCTGCCGGCTGGCAATCTTACGACGCTGCCAAACTGCCCGAGTTGGGCTTCGATGTGCTGCTAAATGTGGTAACGAACCTGCAATTTGAGCGCATTGCCGCCAATGCTATTTTAGCGAATAATAAAATCGTCCGGCCGTCGGACGGCGCGCCGCTGGCCTCGGTCGCCTTTGTGCAGTGCGCCGGATCGCGCGACGACAACCACCTGCCCTATTGCTCCGCCGTCTGCTGTATGGCGTCGCTCAAGCAGAGCCGTTACATCCGCGAGCAATATCCCGACGCCGAAATTCATATATTCTTCATAGATGCCCGCACGCCGGGACGCTGGGAAGATTTCTATGTAAATGTTCAAGACGACCCGAAAACGATTGTTCACCGCGGTAAAGTCGGCAAAATCGAGGCAGCCGATAATTCAAATCTTACGATTATCGCTGAAAATACCTTGACCGGCAACCTTGAGCGCGTTACGGTCGGGATGGCGATACTCGCCGTTGGAATGGAGCCGGTTAGAGGCGCTAAGGAACTTGGCTTGCCTTTGGCGTTCGACAAATACGGTTTTGCTTATAGAAACGGCGCGGCTAATGTGATGCCGGCGGGAGTCGCCGCCGGACCTAAAGATGTCGCTGCCAGCGTGCAGGAAGCCACCGGCTCTGTGGCGCTGGCGTTAAGCGCCATCGGGAGGAGTATATAATGGATGCGAAATTAGGTGTTTATCTTTGCACCGGCTGCGGCATCAAAGACGCTATGGACACCGACAAGTTGCTCGATTTCGCCCAAAAGGAAGTCAAACCTGTTGTGCGGCGCTGCGACCCGTTGGTCTGCAGCGCGGAATTTATAAACCAAATCAAGACCGATATCGCCGGGCAAGGTTTGAACCGCGTCGTCGTCGCGGCTTGTTCACAGCGGTATTTTGCCGACCGCTTCGATTTTGGCGCAGATATATTAGTTGACCGCGTGCCGCTGCGGGAGTTTGTAGTTTGGACGCATCAGCCCAACGAGGAAGAGACGACCGCGCTAGCCGAAGACTACCTGCGGATGGCAGGAGTGCGGGCGCGCAACAGCGAGCCGCCGACGCCTCACATCGAAGAGGTGTCCAAAGATATTTTAGTCATCGGCGGCGGCGTCGCCGGGCTTAGCGCAGCCAAAGCCGCGGCTGAAGCCGGTTATAATGTCGTGCTGGTCGAGAAAGAAGCCGAATTAGGCGGTTGGGCGCGCAAATTCAAAGCCGTCTATCCAACGAAATCCCCATTTAACTTACTTGAGAAGTCGCCGCATCACGAAATGATTGCAGCGGTGAAAGATAATCCATATATTAAAGTTTTCACAAATTCGACAGTCACTCTCACAAGCGGTCAGCCGGGACTGTTCGATGTAACAATCGAGACTGGCGCCGAAAAGACCGAGTTGCGCGTTGGTGCGATCGTGCAGGCTACGGGTTGGCGGCCTTACGACGCTGGCAAGTTGATAAAATACGGATTTGGCCTTTATCCTAATGTAGTGACAAATGTGCAATTTGAGGAGATGGCGCTGAATGGCGGGATTAAGAAGCCTTCCGATGGGAAAGCCCCGCAGAGCATCGCTGTCATTCATTGCGCCGGTTCACGCGATAAAGAGCATCTGCCTTACTGCTCGGCGGTTTGCTGCCGGACCTCGCTTAAGCAGGCGCTCTATGTGCGCGAAGCGCTGCCACAGACCGATGTCTATCTGCTCTATAAAGACATCCGCACGCCCGGACTATATGAAGAGTTCTATACCTATGTACGCGAACAGGAGCATATTTACCTAACTAAAGGCGAAGTAATAGAGGTTGCGCAAGATAGCGACGGGATGTTGCGCATCACCCTCGACGACACCTTGTTCGGCGAGAGAGTTGCGGTCAAAGCCGATTTGTTAGTATTGGCAACCGGAATGGCGCCCTCGACGCTGCCTATGGAGGAGACGGTTGAGGAAACCACCGCCGAATCCCCGGCGACTACAGCCGACGGTAAGAAAGCCGCCGCTTCAGCTGAAGTTGGCGCGAAGATACTCAACCTAACTTACCGTCTCGGCACCGACCTGCCGAATTTGAAATACGGCTTTCCCGATTCGCACTTTATATGTTTCCCTTATGAAACCCGTCGCACGGCGATATATGCCGCCGGCGCGACGCGCGCGCCAATGGATTTGTCCTCGGCGCAGAATGATGGACTCGGCGCGGCGCTTAAAGCGCTGCAAGCCGTCGAAGCCGTGGCGCGCGGCGCGGCGGTTCATCCTCGCGTCGGCGATGTCAGTTTCCCTGATTTCTTTCTACAGCGCTGCACCCAATGCAAACGCTGCACCGAAGAATGTCCTTTCGGCACGCTCGACGAAGACGACAAAGGCACGCCGAAGCCTAATCCCAATCGCTGTCGTCGCTGCGGAATATGTATGGGCGCCTGTCCGGAACGGATTATTTCGTTTAAAAACTATTCGCCCAATATGATTTCACAGATGATAAAAGCCATTGAAATTCCCGAAGAGGATGAAGAGAAGCCGCGTATATTAACCTTTATGTGCGAGAACGACGCTGTCCCGGCGCTGGACATCGCGGCTTGGCGCCGCCGGCAGATTGATCCGACCATCCGCATCATCCCGGTGCGCTGCATCGGTTCGGTCAATACGATTTTCATCGCCGACGCGCTCTCCAACGGCTTCGACGGCATCCTGCTGCTCGGCTGCCAGCGCGGCGACGACTATCAATGCCACTTCATCCGCGGCAGCGAACTCGCCAACCGGAGGATGGAGAATGTGCAGGAGAAGTTAAAGCAACTTGTTCTCGAACCGGAGCGCGTCAGAATCGAGGCTGTCGAACTGACCGATTGGGAGCGGCTGCCGAAATTGATGAACGACTTCGCTGAAGAGGTGCGCGGCTTGGGCGCGAATCCATACAAGGGATTTTAGCAGCGGCAGACGCGTATTTCCCCGCGTCGACGGCAATTCAGAACAAAAGGTAATGGACAAGATGGACAGAATGGACTAAATCGGCACAGTGGATGAAATTGACTCAAAATGTTGCTAATCCGCTTTAAAGAGGCGGATTGAGAGCAGCGAAATTTCTTTTTTACCAATAATACATTTTCTCTGGAGCAATAATGCCAGAACAAAAATTTCCTGACAAATTACAAGAACTAAAATCCGGCGCGTGGCCGAGTTTCGTCAAAGAAATCGAAAACGCCGCCCAGACCAGCCCGATGGCTAAAGACCTCTATGGCCAACTCAATCAATCCTATAACGAAAAGATAGGCCATTGGAAGCATGGCGGCATCGTCGGGGTGCTGGGCTATGGCGGCGGCGTCATCGGACGCTACAGCGACCTGCCGGAGACCTGGCCGAATGTCTCCCATTTCCACACGATGCGCATCAACCAGCCGGCGGCTTGGTTCTACCGGGCTGAAGACCTGCGCAAAGTTTGCGACATCTGGGAGAAGCGTGGCTCTGGGCTGACTAATATGCACGGCTCGACCGGCGACATCATCCTCTTAGGCACCACAACCCCCGAACTGGAACCGATTTTCAATGAGTTGACCGCCATAGGTTTCGACTTGGGCGGTTCAGGCTCGTGTATGCGGACGCCATCCTGCTGCGTCGGTCCGGCACGTTGCGAATGGGCGATGTATGACACCCTGGCGCTGACCTACGACTTGACAATGACTTATCAGGATGAATTGCACCGGCCGGCGTTCCCCTATAAGTTCAAGTTTAAGATGGCCGGCTGCCCGAACGACTGCGTGGCGTCGATTGCCCGCGCCGATATGTCCATCATCGGCATCTGGCGCGACGAAATCCAAATCGATCAGGACGCCGTGCGCGAATATGCCGAGCGCGGCTTGAACATTCAATCGGTGGTCGTCGGACGCTGCCCGACCCGCTGTATGGCTTGGGACAGCAAAGAGCTGTTCATCGACAATGAAAATTGCTCACGCTGTATGCACTGCATCAATGTGATGCACCGGGCGCTGCGCCCCGGCAACGACCGCGGTGCGACGCTGCTAATCGGATCCAAAGCGCCGATTATGGAAGGCGCCCTGCTCTCGAGCGTTTTAGTCCCGTTCCTCGAAATCGTTCCACCTTACGATGACATAAAAGGTCTCGTCAATAACATCTGGGAACTATGGGCGGAAGAGGGCAAGAACCGTGAACGCGTCGGCGAATTTATTCAACGCGTCGGGCTGGCGAACTTCCTCGACGCAATCGGGTTGGAGCCTGAGCCTGAAATGATCGCCTTCCCGCGCGAAAATCCCTATGTGTTCTATCGCACTGAATAGACAAGATTTGTCTTTTCAGCGTGTTTTTTCAAACTAAAGTTTAAAACCTGACCTAAGGTTTAATAAATCTATAAACGACTAACTGTTGGACAGTTAGTTGTCCCGCTTCATTTACAAGACGGGATTAGATTAAAGCGCTTTTAAAATTCAGCGCATATTCCTTGCGCTGCATATAAATAACAAGTTTATTGCTTAAGGAGACAGAAATTGGCTGCTGAGCCTGTTAAACGGGTAACCGATATCGGTCCGCCGCACTACGGCAAATATTTGCCGCCGGTAGTGAAGGCGAATTACGGCAAGTGGGTTGACCACGAGATACTCGAGCCGGGCGTAATGGTGCATATAGCCGAGTCCGGCGCTAAGGTTTATACTGTGCGAGCGGCTTCGCCGAGATTAATTTCGGTCAACAAAATCCGTGCTTACTGCGATTTGGCGGATAAATACTGCGAAGGTTTTCTCCGCTTCACCAGCCGTAATAATGTGGAGTTCCTGACCGCTAAGGCTGAGAATGTTGCGCCGATGAAGAAGGATCTCGAGGCGCTCGGACATCCAGTCGGCGGGATGGCGAACTCCATCTCTAACATTGTGCACACGCAAGGCTGGGTGCACTGCCATTCGGCGGCGACCGACGCTTCGGGCATCGTCAAATCGGTGATGGACGCTTTGCACGAGGAGTTCACGCATATGCGGATGCCGGGCAAACTGCGCATCGCGCTGGCTTGTTGCTTGAATATGTGCGGCGCGGTGCATTGCTCTGACATCGCCATCCTCGGCATTCACCGCAAGCCGCCCAAAGTCGAGACCGAGCGTCTGCCGAAAATCTGCGAAATACCGACCGCTGTAGCCTCCTGCCCGACCGCCGCCGTGCGTCCAGCCAACATTAGCGGAGTGAACACGGTGGAAGTCATCGAAGAGAGCTGTATGTATTGCGCGAACTGCTTCACCGTCTGCCCGGCGATGAAGTTGAACGACGCTGAAAACGACGGGCTCTCGATTTGGGTCGGCGGCAAGGTGTCGAACGCCCGTCACGAACCGATGTTTTCCAAATTAGCCATCCCTTATATTCCTAACAATCCGCCGTGCTGGCCGGAAGTTGTCGATGCAGTCGTCAACATCGTCAAGATTTGGTCGAAGAATGCCCAGCCTTACGAGCGGATGGGCGAATGGATTGAGCGGATTGGCTGGCCTAAATTCTTTAAGATGGCCGGCATTCCTTTCAGCCGCGAGCATATCGACGACTTTAAGCATGCCGGTCTGACCTATAAACGGTCAACGCATATCCGGTTCTAACCGGAAAGGAGAGCGAAATGCCAGATATGGTATCTGTAGCCGAAGTCGCTGATACGATGTTCAAACTCGTCAAACAAGCCGCTGGACTTAAGAAGTATAAAGCGATGGACTTGGAGAAGGCGATGCGCGAACTTTACGGCGACCGGGTGGACAAGGCAGTTTCCAAAGCGGCGATTAAGGAATTAATCGACAGCGGGCGCTGCGTCTATACCTATTTCGGCGGAAGTTATATCGAAATACCGCATACGGAAGCCGCGGCTAATCCGCAAGGCTGATGCCGCTATTAAATGCCCCGCGTCTGGCGCTTGCCGGTAGCGGCGGCGACAGTGGTAAAACTCTCGCGGCGCTGGGCTTAATCCGTGCCTGGCGCCGCGAGGGCACGGTTGTCCAACCCTTCAAGAAAGGACCTGATTACATCGATTCGGCTTGGCTGTCGCGGGCGGCTGAGCGAACGGCGCGCAATCTCGACAGTTTCTTGATGGGCTTCGACGGCGTAATACGCTCTTTTGCCCGCTATTCCATCGCCGATGGTCTGAATGTCATCGAAGGCAATCGGGGATTGCACGACGGCGAAGACGCCGCCGGCTGTCATTCGACCGCCGCGCTGGCCAAGAAATTAAATGCGCCGGTCGTCGTGATTGTGCCGATTGTCAAAATCACACGCACGGCGGCGGCGATAGTCTTGGGCTTGAAGATGTTGGATCCGCAAGTAAATATCGCGGGTGTCATCCTGAACCGCGTCGCAGGCGCCAGGCACGAGAGCGTAACCCGCAATGCGATTGAGGATGCGACCGGTATTCCCGTGCTGGGCGCGCTGCCCAAGTTGTCTGGTTTTCCTCTGCCGGTGCGGCATCTCGGTCTGGTGACGCCGGAAGAGAACGACTATGCGGCTTTTGTCGTCGAACGCAGCGCCGACTTACTCGGGCAGTATGTTGACATAAAAACCATCCGCGGTTTTGCCGCCGGCGCGCCGCCGCTGGAGGTCGAAGCGCTCGCTGTGCCGCAAACTGTTGCAGCCGCAAAGCCGGAAGGTTTGCGCATCGGCTGGTTCAGCGGCCCGGCTTTCACTTTCTATTATCCGGAAAACCTCGAGGCTCTCGCTGCCTTAGGGATGGAGTTAGTTCCAGTCAATCCTTTGACCGACAAGCGGCTGCCGGAAATAGACGCTCTTTACATCGGAGGTGGATTTCCTGAAACGCACGGCGCGCATCTGGCGGGAAATGAATTTCTGAAGATGAGTCTGCGCGAGGCGGTGGGAACCGGCTTGCCAGTCTGGGCTGAGTGCGGAGGATTGATGTATTTGGCGCAGGCGATAATCTGGCAGGAGCGCCGTTTCGAGATGGCCGGTATGCTGCCGGTCGAAGTCGAAGTCGGCGATGCGCCGCAGGGTCACGGTTATACTGTGATGACGGTCGACAGTCCCAATCCGTTCTTTAAAGTCGGGACGGTTATCCGCGGCCACGAATTTCATTACTCGTTCATTCCGACGGAAATTCAATGCCGAACGATATTTAAAATGAGCCGCGGCGCAGGCGTCGGAGGTCAGCGCGACGGTCTTATGGTCAATAATGTTGTGGCGGTTTATTCGCATATCCACGCCTCTGCTACGCCTGGGTGGGCGGAAGGAATGACGCGCGCGGCTTCAGACTACAGACGATGGAAGACTGAGCCGCCCATAGAATCCAACCTATCATAATTTTACTTGAAATTTACAATTCTATATAAATGTGTCCACTTGTTTTAAAACCTAAAAAACCGCTTGTAACCACTGGGGCGCACGCGGCCGGCGGGGCGGTCGGCGGCGAAACCAGCAACCTGCGTCCTTATCAAATAGAGAAACTCGCTCCTTGTATGGACGCCTGTCCGCAAGGCACGGAAATACGCCGCGTCCTGACGACCATCGCCCAAGCAGAAAAGTATGAGAAGCCGCAGGACGAGGCTTTCGACGAGGCTTGGCGCATAATTGCGGAAAAGAATCCGCTGCCGGCAGTTTGCGGCCGCGTCTGTCCGCATCCTTGTGAAGAGAAATGTAACCGCGACAAGAAAGACGGTTCGGTAGGCATCAATAATATCGAACGTTTCCTCGGCGATTGGGGGTTGCAACGCGGCTTGAAACCAACCTTTAAGACCGAGGAACATTATCCAGAGAAAATTGCCGTTATTGGCAGCGGTCCGGCCGGCCTGTCCTGCGCTTACTATTTGGCGCGCAACGGTTATAAAGTGACGATTTACGAAGCCTTTCCGCATCCGGGCGGAATGCTGCGCTACGGCATTCCGGCTTACCGTTTGCCACGTGACATTCTCGATGCAGAAATAGAGCGCGTGCTGGATTTAGGCGTCGAACTGAAGACCGGCGTCGTCGTCGGCAAGGATATTCCATACACCGGCTTGCAAGCGCAGTATGATGCAATTTTCGTCGGCATCGGCGCGCATCAAGGCGTAAAACTGCGTGTGCCGGGCGAAGATGTCTCAAATGTCTATAGCGGCGTTACCTTCCTGCGGCTGGTCAATATGGATAAGCCGGTCGAGACCGGGGACAAGGTCGTGGTCATCGGCGGCGGCGATACAGCCATCGATGCGGCGCGCGTCGCGCTGCGCCTCGGCGCCAAAGTAACCCTGCTCTATCGCCGCACGCGCAACGAAATGCCGGCGATTGAAGAGGAGATTGTCGGCGCTGAAGAAGAAGGCGTGGTCTTTCATTTTCTCGCCGCGCCGTTGGAGATTATTACCGAGGATGGCAAGGCCGTCGCAATGCGCTGCCAGCGTATGGAACTCGGCGAGCCGGATGCATCCGGCCGGCGTCGTCCGGTGCCGATTCCCGGCGATGAATTCACCATCCCAGTAACCGCTGTCATCGCGGCTGTATCGCAAGAACCGGGCTGGGACGGTCTTGACCATTTGCATACTGGACGCGACTGGGTCAAAGCGGACAAATTGGGCGAGACTTCTATCGAGAAGACCTTCGCCGGCGGCGATGTCTTAGACCTCGGCTTAGTGACGATAGCGCTTTATCAGGGCCGGCGCGCGGCTGAGACCATCCACCGCCGATTCCGCGGCTGCGAATTGAGTGAAGAATCTAAATTGCCGGTGATTCCCGCCGATAAAATTACTCTAACTTATTACGAGAATGTCCTGCGGCAGGAATGCGAGAAACTCGCAGTCGAAGACCGCTTTAAAGAGCCATGGGTGGAAATCGCCAAAACCCTGCCGGAAGCGGCGGTCATCGCCGAGGCGAAGCGCTGTATGAGTTGCGGTTCCTGCTTCGACTGCGGTTCGTGCTGGAGTTATTGTCAGGATAATGCCATCATCAAACCGCTGCAGGACGGTATGCCCTATAAATTCAAACTCGAATTCTGCAAGGGCTGCAATAAATGCGCTGAAAACTGCCCGTGCGGATATTTGGAAATGAAGTAGCCTCAAAGGCGGGACATTTTCGCCAAAGTCGAGGAATTAGGCGGTTGGTATGTCGCATAGATAATAGTATTCTTTATATAAAAATAACTTCGCGTTTCGATGCGAAGCCAACAACATCAAGGAGAAACACAATGCCCAAATTTGAGTGGCAAGAAGTCAGTATCGATGTGGACGAGGATGGTTTTATCGAGGATCCCGCGCTCTGGAATGAGCAGGTCGCCTTAGCGCTCGCCAGCACCGAGGGTGTCGATGCTTTGACTGAGGATCACTGGAAATTAATCAACTACCTTCGCGAGTATTACGCCAAGTTCGGCATAGCCCCGATGATTCGCAAACTTTGCAAAGAAACTGGCTATTCGTTGAAGGAAATCTACGATTTATTTCCGTCCGGTCCCGCCAAGGGCGCCTGCAAAGTCGCCGGTCTTGCCAAACCGACCGGATGCGTATAGTATTCTATCTTTGGCAAATTAGCGATTTAGGGGGGTATCGGCGGAATTTCGATTGGTACCCCCTTTTAATTTAGCGATTTTGTTGCCAATCGTTATCTCATACCAATTTGCAATCAAATGATGAGTAATATGATTCTAAATTAACAACGGATTGAACGGATAAAACGGATTAACATAGCGGCTTCACAAATTTATCCGTTTCATCTGTTTAATCTGTTGTGAATTTGTTTTTGACATTTATCATCCGATTGATTGCGACTTGGTATCACCATAACTATACGAGATTGCTATATTACGGACGTTGGTCTCCATTGAGCAGCAACCGTATTGTGATTTAAGAATGTTGCTATCGAAAAAAGAGTCTCGATAGCAAAACGCTTTATACATCAGTTTATCAGTGCAAACTGGCGACATCTTCGTTATTAAGCAAACGAGTTATTAGTTATTAAAATTATAGCCTTTAGGAAAACTCAAACCTTGAACCGTTAAATGCCTTATCTATTATATTTAACTGCGGCTGTCTTCATTATAGGCAGTCTTTATCGCTTGATACGAATCATCCGGATGCCGGTTCATCTGCGCTGGGAACTCTATCCGGTGCCGCATGAACCGCCATCGAAAGTCCGCTACGGCGGTTCGTTTATGGAAGAATCAGACTGGTGGCTCAAAGCCAGATCGACGAACAAACTCGGCGCATTGGGAGTGATGCTGCCGGAAATCTTCCTGTTAAAAGTTGTCTGGGAGCGCAATCGACTTCTGTGGATTTGGTCATTCCTAATGCACTGGGGATTATACTTGTTCACTGCTGCGCTAGGACTTACTTTAGTCGGGAGCCTTATCGAACTTGCAGGGACACCTGTAGCGTCTGAAGGCGCTGTCGGAATCACGGCTTTATTATTCACTCTGATAAAAATCACCAGTTGGGCGGCCGGAATAACTGGCGCGGCAGGATGTATAGGAATGCTGCTCTTACGCATTTTCAGCCTAAGAATGCGACCTTTCACTTCTTTCGCCACAATTCTCAACCTCATACTCATCCTACTGCTATTTGGGAGCGGATTAATCGCCTACTCTCAAGGTCCTCAAACCTTTAAGTGGCTTTTCGACTTGAGTAAGAGCGCCATATCGTTTAAGGCGGCTCCGCCTGTGTTTGGCTTCGCGGGAGTCCATTTTATCACTATTGCCATATTCGGTATCTATTTTCCCTTTACACATATGACTCATATGTTCGTCAAATACTTCACTTATCATCGTGTTCGATGGGATGACAAGCCGATGTCAGCTGGAAGCGTCCGTGAACAGCATATAATAAATTCGCTCAAGCAACCTGTAACCTGGGCTGCGCCGCATATTCGCGGCGATGGGAAGAAAAACTGGATCGATATTGTGTCTGCCAAAGGAGACGAAGTTGCCTAAATCACTTAAAGTCTCGGATATCAGCCATCCGGTCGAACAACTTGCCCAAGTTCGTCCCGATGAATTGATGCCTTTACCGCCGCCTTACGATAAAATCGAAGAGCAGCCCGGATGGAAAGAGATTAGTCCGGCACAACGTCAAAAATATGAAGCCTCATTAGACGGGGTTGTGGCTGTAGGCGTGCCAATACCCGCCACTGCCGAGGAAGAGGACCGACTCGTTGAAGGATTTCTATCCGGCCTAAAGAAGTTACTCACAAAGGAGAACAACTGGACTTTTCTACAACAGTTGATGCTCTCAATAGATCATTGCGCAAGATGTCAGAATTGTATCGAAACGTGTCCTATCTATGTCTCAAGTGGTTACAATGATATTTATCGACCAACTTTTCGCAGCGATCTTTTTAGACGGTTGGTTTCTAAATACATAAAACCGGGCGGCAAGTATTTCGGCGAGTTAAAACAAGGCGCGATCGAGTTAAATTGGCGCACTGTCAGCCGATTATTAGAACTTGCTTATCGTTGCACACTTTGTCGGCGTTGTGCTCATGCCTGTCCTATTGGATTGGGAAATGCGCTAATAACTCATGAACTAAGAAAGTTATTTAGTATGGAATTTGGCTACTCGCCAAAAGAGATACATGATAAAGGTTCGATGCTGCAACTCAAAGTGGGTTCATCTACGGGGATGAACAGATTAGCGGTAATGGATAATGTCGAATTTATCGATGAAGATATGAGTGATCTTACCGGGCTTAGTGTTAAGAGCGTCTGGGATAAGGAAGGCGCTGATGTTTTATTGATACATAACGCCGGTGAATTTATTTCCTGGCCTGAAAATCCTGGAGCATTTGCTTTAATTCTTGAGGCTGCCGGCATCAGTTGGACACTATCAAGTGAACTGGCTGGGTATGATGGTATAAATTATGGGCTTTGGTATGACGACGCGCAGTTCGCCCGCGTAGCATTGTTGCACGCACAGGCAGCCAAGAAACTGAAGGTCAAGAAAATCGTAATCGGCGAGTGTGGTCACGCACATAAAGCCTTAACCGTCATTGCCGATCGCATTCTGACCGGCGACCTAAGCGTCCCTCGCGAGAGCGCGCTTGTCCTGTTACGTGAGATTGTAATGTCCGGCAAACTCAAGTTGGACCCATCGCGCAATGACTTTCCGATAACACTCCACGATCCGTGTAATATGGTGCGTCTGATGGGCATCGTCGAACCACAGCGGGAAATACTCCGTAAGATTGCCCCTAAATTCCGCGAGATGGAGCCACACGGGGTGTATAATTACTGCTGCGGCGGCGGTTCCGGCTTTGCCATTATGTCGCCCTTCAACTTCCAGGACTGGCGGCTCTCAGTGTCCGGTCGAATGAAACTGAAGCAAATTGTCGAAGCCTTCGCCGATTGCCCAGGCCCAGAAACGCCCAAGTATCTTTGCGCACCCTGCTCCAATTGTAAGGGTCAAATCCGCGATCTATTCCGTTATTACGGCGTCTGGGAAAAGCAGCGCATCCTTTACGGCGGACTGGTCGAACTCATCGTCAACGCGATGGTGGACATAAAAGAACCTTTTATCAAATGGGAATTTCATTGAAATGCAAAGTGTGGAATACAGAGTGTAAAGTAAAGGGGTAAAAAATGAGAAACGCTGAATTGAACGCGGTTAAGGCGGCGATTTTGGAGCGCTGGCGCGAGGCGATTATAGCCACCTATCCGGTCGAGGCTCGCAGGTATCTGCAAGACAATCGCAGCCGGTTCAGCAACCCCATCGGGCTGGCGGTCGAACAAGCCAGCGCCGAAGTGTTGGACTACATTTTCGCCGCGGACGGCGCGGCGCTGAATTGCGAAGCGTTAATCGACCTCATCCGCATCCGCGGCGTGCAGGATTGGACAGCGTCGCAAGCGGTCGGCTTCATCGACGAACTGCGCGACATTATCCACCGCCACTTATGGTCGCCTGTTTATATGCAAGGTCGGACGGAAGTCTATTTTCGCTGGCTGCGGCGCCTCGATGCCGTTGAACTGGCAGCGTTTGACATCTATGTCGCGCAGCGCGAGAAACTTGCCGATATTCGCGTCGACGAATTCCGGCGCCGCTATGCTAAAATTATTGAGAGAAGTGGAAAGTTTGAAAGTGAGAGAGTAAGAAAGTGAGAATGAAACAGAGTTCACTATGTCCATATTGTCCAACAATCCTTGATTTTATAATCTCGGAGATAACCTTATGAGAATTTTGTTCTCTCTGGCGGCGGTTTTAGCGCTCCTATTAGTGGCTTATGTCGGAGTTGCAGCGGCCGGGGGGAGTTACTTTTTCCTGGTCGTATTTCCCTATTTAGCGCTGGCTGCCTTTTTCATAGGGATAATTTATCGCATTCTGAAGTGGGCTGGGGCGCCAGTGCCGTTTCATATCCCGACTACTTGCGGGCAGCAGAAATCGCTGGGCTGGATTAAACCCGCCAAATTGGAAGCGCCATCTACGACCTGGCAGGTTATTGGTCGGATGGCTTTGGAAATCCTGCTGTTTCGTTCGCTGTTCCGCAACACCAAGGCAGAACGCGTGCCGGGCGAAAAGGTCGTCTATGGCTCCTGCAAATGGCTCTGGGCTGCCGGGCTGGCATTCCACTGGTCCTTTCTTATCGTCTTTATCCGCCATCTGCGGCTGTTTCTCGAGCCGATTCCGCAAGCCATGATTTGGCTGGAGAACCTCGATGGCTTCTTTCAGGTCAGCGTGCCGGGCGTGCTGATTACGGATATAATACTGCTGTCGGCCATTACTTTCCTATTTCTGCGGAGGATCTTTAGCCGGCAGATACGATACATTTCGCTAGCGGCGGATTATTTCCCCCTGTTCTTAATCTTCGGCATCGCCGCCACCGGCGTCCTGATGCGGCACTTCTTCAAGGTTGACCTTAAAGCCGTCAAGCAATTCGCCATCGGGCTGGTATCGTTCAGCCCGTTGCAGCCGGAAGGACTAGGTATAATTTTCTATCTGCATATATTTTTAGTGTTCGTCTTAATCGCCTATTTTCCGTTCAGCAAACTGATGCATATAGGCGGTATTTTCTTAAGTCCGACGCGCAATCTGGCTAACAACAGCCGCGCTGTGCGGCATATAAATCTGTGGAATCCCAAAGTCAAAATGCACTCTTATCAGGAATGGGAAGATGAATTCCACGATTTAATCATCGGCGCCGGTCTGCCTTTGGATAAGGAGTAAGGATGGCGGAAAAACTACCCAAACCATCGGAGATGGCGCAGGTCGAATTTAAGCCGCAGCCACAGGGCTGGATGGATCCGAAGGTTCAATTCCACAAAGGCACCTTCAACTACGGCTTCAATCCGCGCAGCGCCGAGTATCTCGACCTTCCCAATCCACGCAAGTGGAATCCAACCGCGGAAGACTGGCATCTGCCGCCGAATTGGAAGGAGATTATACTCGATGGGCTGCGCGATCGGCTGCAACGTTTTCGCAGCCTGCAGGTCTTTATGGACATTTGCGTGCGCTGCGGCGCCTGCGCTGACAAGTGCCACTACTTCATCGGCTCCGGCGACCCGAAGAATATGCCGGTGTTGCGCGCTGAACTTCTACGCTCGGTCTATCGCAAGGATTTCACTACCGCCGGAAAACTGATGGGCAAAATGGCTGGCGCCCGCGAGTTGACCGTCGATGTGCTGAAAGAGTGGTTCTATTATTTTCACCAATGCACTGAATGCCGGCGCTGCTCGGTCTTTTGTCCTTACGGCATAGACACAGCGGAAATCACCATCATCGCCCGTGAACTGTTGAATTTGGTCGGCTTGGGCATCGACTGGATTGTAACCCCAGCCGCGAACTGCTTCCGCACCGGCAACCACCTCGGCATCCAGCCGCACGGCTTCAAAGACTCGGTGGAATTCGCCGTCGATGATTTGGAAGAAATCACCGGCGTGCGGGTTGAGCCGTCGATCAACCGCAAAGGCGCCGAAGCGCTGTTCGTTATGCCTTCCGCCGACTACTTCGGCGATCCCCATTACTTCGGATTTTTAGGCTATTTGGCTCTGTTGCACGAAGTCGGACTGGATTACACCTTCAGCGCTTTCGCGTCCGAAGGCGGCAACTTCGGTCTGTTTCACTCCAACGAGATGATGAAGCGGTTGAATGCCAAAATCTACGAAGAAGCCAAACGGCTGAAGGTTAAATGGATTTTAGGCGGTGAATGCGGGCATATGTGGCGCGTGCTGCATCAATATATGGACACGATGAATGGTCCGGCGGATTTTCTCGAAGTTCCCCGCTCACCGATAACCGGCACGGTCTTCGATAACGCCCGCTCGACCAAGATGGTGCATATCTGCGAGTTCACCGCTGATTTGCTTTATCATAACAAACTTAAAATCGACCCATCGCGCAACGACGATTTCCGTGTAACCTTCCACGACTCGTGCAACACGGCGCGGGCGATGGGCATTTTAGAGGAACCGCGATATATCATCAACAAAGTTTGCAACTATTTTTACGAGATGCCGGAGAACACTATTCGCGAGCAGACATTTTGCTGCGGCAGCGGGTCGGGTTTAGGCACGGATGAGAATCTGGAGATGCGCCTTCGGGGCGGCTTGCCGCGCGGCAGCGCGGTGAAGTTTGTGCGCGAGAAGCATAATGTGAACACTCTCGCTTGTATCTGCGCCATCGACAAAGCCACCCTGCCGGCTGTGATGGACTACTGGGCGCCGGGCGTGCAGGTCTGCGGCGTGCACGAATTGGTCGGCAACGCCCTGATTATGCGAGGCGAAAAGGCGCGCGCGACCAACCTGCGCGGCGAACCTTTGCCGGGAAAGGAGCAGACGGATGAATGACCGCGGGAAAATTGTCGCCGGTCTGATTATCTTCCTTGTTTTGATTACCACGCCGATTTGGATGAACCTCGTCGCTGAAGGCGACGCTGAAGGACCAGAAATCGAAATCCTCACCAAAGATGTTCCGGGACAGGATAAATGCGTCAAATCCAAGACCGAAATGGCCGCGCAGCATATGGACTTGCTGAACACCTGGCGAGACGAGGTCGTGCGGTCTAAGGCGCGGGTTTATCAAACCGCCGACGGACGCTATTATGCGAAAAGCCTGACGCATACCTGTCTGAAATGCCATTCCAACAAGGACAAGTTCTGCGACCGCTGCCATATTTATGTCGGCGTTAACCCTTATTGTTGGGATTGTCATAACGAGCCGAAGGAGTTTAAATGAGCGATTTTACCAGACGGGATTTCGTTAAAGCCGCCAGCGTATCGCTCACGATTTTGGCTCTCAAGCCGGCAGCTAATTTGCTGGCTTTGGAGAGTCTGCCGGAGTTGTCGCCGCTGATGGCAAAACGCTGGGCGTTAGCCATCGACCTGCGCAAGTGTCTGGAAGAAAAGAACTGCGTCAAGTGCATCGAGATGTGCCATTTTGTTCACAATGTCCCGCATTTCGCCAAACCTAAGGATGAAGTGAAATGGATTTGGAAGGAGTCGTTTGAGGCGGCATTTGCCGAGCAGGACCATCCATTTTTAAGCGCGGATGTCAAGGTCAGCCATCCGTTAGTGATGTGCAATCATTGCGCCAATCCGCCATGTGTTAAGGTTTGTCCGACGCAGGCGACTTGGAAGCGCGAGCCGGACGGCGTGGTGATGATGGATTGGCATCGCTGCATCGGCTGCCGCTACTGCATTGCAGCGTGTCCGTACGGTTCGCGCAGTTTCAATTGGCGCGATCCAAAGCCGTTCATCAAGAAACTGCAGCCGGACTTTCCTTCGCGGATGCGCGGCGTGGTCGAGAAATGCAATTTCTGCGAGGAGCGGCTGGCTAAAGGGCAGTTGCCGGCATGCGTGGAAGCCTGCGAAGCCAAAGCGATGGTCTTTGGGGATATCGAAGACGCCGACAGCGACATCCGCTGCCTGCTGCAGACGCGTTTCTCGCTGCGGCGCAAGCCGTCGCTCGGCACACAACCCTATATCTACTACCTGGTGTGAGGTGTAAATGATTGAAAAAGCCTTACAAGGCGATAGACGTTATTGGACCTGGCTGCTCATTTTAGGGGCGGTCATCGCAGCCGGAACCGGCTTTTATCTCAAGCAGTTTCACACCGGCTTGACCATCACCGGGCTAAGCCGCGATGTATCATGGGGATTTTACATCGCCCAGTTCACCTTTCTGGTCGGCGTGGCCGCCTCGGCGGTGATGCTCGTGCTGCCTTACTATCTGCATAATTACAAAGCCTTCGGCAAAATCACCATCCTCGGCGAGTTCGTCGCCATCGCTGCGGTCATTATGTGCGTAACATTCATATTTGTCGATTTGGGTCAGCCTTTCCGGATGTTGAATATATTTCTGCATCCTTCGCCGAGTTCGCTGATGTTTTGGGATACGATTGCGCTGGGAGGTTATATGTGTTTGAATGTGCTTATCAGTTATATAACTTTAAAAGCCGAGAGTAAAACGCTGCCGCCGCCGAAATGGATTAAGCCGATAATTCTAATTTCTATTCCGTGGGCGATTAGCATCCACACTGTTACGGCGTTTTTATATTCGGGTTTAGTTGCCCGGCCGTTCTGGATGACGGCGGTGCTGGCGCCGCGCTTTTTAGCCTCGGCGTTTGCCTCCGGTCCATCGCTGCTGATACTGCTCTGTTTGATTCTTAAACGTTTCGCCAGTTTCGATGTCGGCCGGGAGGCTTTGAGAAAATTGGCTGAAATTGTAACCTATGCGATGACGGTGAATGTGTTTTTCATCCTGATGGAGTTCTTCACGACCTTCTACAGCGGCATACCGGAACACGCCGAACATTTCGACTATCTCATCCACGGGCTGGAGGGCAAGCATGGCTTGACGCTGTGGATGTGGATTTCGTGGATTATAGCGGCGGCGACCTTAGTGCTGCTCATTAATCCCGGCACCCGGCGCAGCGAGAAAATCCTGCCTTGGACGGCGCTGCTGGTCGTCGTTTCGATATGGATAGATAAGGGGATGGGGATGGTCGTAACCGGCTTTGTGCCGACGCCGCTGGGGCATATAACCGAGTATTTTCCGACTCTGCCGGAATTGATGATTTCACTGGCGATATACGGAATGGGGATGTTTATTGTGACGATATTTTACAAAGTGGCTCTTTCGGTGCGAAGCGCAGTCGCGAGATAATGATAAAGGTTTTATATTTAAAGTATGCAGAAAAAGTTATTTTACGGATTGGCGCGCGCTGTAATTCAGGCCGGGAGCGCGGCAGGCAAGGATGTCCGCCTGGCGGTTTCTTGGGAGATTTCTCTTTCAGCAGACTCTATGATGCGGGGAATTTGAAATTATGCATATCATCTGCTGCGGTATAAGCCACCGAACGGCGCTGCTGGAGATGCGCGAGCATTTCCAACTCACGCCGCAGGAACTGACCGAGGCGACGAGCGCTTACAAAGCGCTGACCGGCGCCGTGGAAGCCGTGCTGGTGGTCTCTTGCAACCGGATGGAATTCTACTCGGTAACGGACAAGAAGTATGATCCGCGGCTGAAACTGGTCGAATTTTATCGAGCGCGCGGCATAGGGATGCCACCCGAATATGCCGAACTCTTTTTTGTGCGACACGGCGCGAGCGCGGCGCGGCACCTGTTTAAAGTGGCTTGCGGTTTAGATTCGTTAGTAATGGGTGAGAGCCAGATTCTCGGGCAGGTTAAGGACGCTTACAGCGCGGCTTGCGCCTGCGGAGGCCCGGGACATCTGTTGCATAAACTGTTTCATAAAGCCTATTACACCGCCAAGAAAGTCCGCACCGAGACCACAATCAGCGAGGGCGTAACCGGCCTGGCCGGCGCGTCGGTCGATGTCGCGCGCAAGAAACTCGAAGTCTGCAATTCCTGCTGTAATGTCCTGCTCATCGGCGTCAACTCATCTACGGAAATTATCCTCTCGCGCCTGTCGCGCTTTGCGGATAGTTTTACCGTTGTTAATCGAACCTTGTCCAAGGCTGAACGTTTAGTGAGGTCTTATGGCGGGCGCGCTTTTAATCTGGATAAACTACCGGAGTTGCTGGCTGAAACCGATGTGTTGTTCAGCGCGACCTCTTCGCGCGGTTATATTTTGACACCCGATATGCTGTCGTCGCGCTCGACGCGCCCCCTGCTGGCATTCGACTTGGCGGTGCCGCGCGACCTGCACCCGGGTGTGGCGAGCGTTCCAGGCGTTACATTAATCGATTTAGACGACCTCAAGCATTATTTGGCGATGGTGTCGCGGCAGCGGGCGTCGGAAGTGCAATATGCTTTGCAGATAGTTGAGGAGCAGGTTGCCGAGTTCGAACAGTGGCGGCTGGCAGCGTCGCGAACGGATTCGGCGCTGCGGTTGTTGGTCGAACAGGACCGGCAGGCGTTTGTGGAGAAGTTCCACGCCAGTTTTGCGCCTAAAGAGCATAAGGCGCTGGAAGCCTTTTCGCGTCAAATCTGCCGCGCCGTGCTGCGGCGCTGCGCAGCCAAACCGCAGCTGGCGGCAAATGGAAATGAAGAACAATAGAGAAGCGGACAGACGTTATGACCTGTCCGCTTCGTATGCTGTCAACCGCGGAGGGTTGACAGCCAAGCCATTTTATTCGCTGTCAACTCTGGAGGTTGACAGCGTTTTAAAAGTCTTCCCCGGCGGCAGAAGTGCGCACGGTCGAAACTGGGTGCAGGCTTAAGGCTTGGCGCACCTTGCCCTCGACCTCCTCGCGCAGCGAGGGATTTTCTGTCAGTAGAGTGATAACCCGGTCGCGGCCTTGACCCAGGCGCTCTTCGCCGTAGGAATACCAGGTGCCGCTGCGCTTCAGGACACCGGCTTCCGTCCCCAGGTCCACAATCTCGCCCAAACTAGAAATCCCCTTGCCGTAAAGTATATCGAACTCGACCTCCCTGAAGGGCGGCGCGACTTTATTCTTGACGATTTTGACGCGCGTGCGGTTGCCGATGACTTCGGCGCCGTCTTTGAGCGAGCCGATGCGGCGGATATCGACGCGCACCGTGGCGTGAAACTTCAGCGCTACGCCGCCGGGCGTCGTCTCCGGGTTGCCCCACATCTGCCCGATTTTCATCCGGATTTGGTTTATGAACACGAAGCAGGTGTTCGATTTGGAGACTGTGCCGGTCAACTTACGCAGGGCGCGCGACATAAGCCGCGCCTGCAGACCGACCTGCTGGTCGCCCATATCCCCCTCGATTTCAACCTTCGGCACCAGCGCCGCCACCGAGTCCACCACCACCACATCCACCGCTCCCGAACGCACTAAGGTCTCGGCGATGTCGAGCGCTTGTTCGCCGGTATCGGGCTGCGATATAAGCAAATTGGCGGTGTCAACGCCCAGCGCGGCAGCGTAAGATGGGTCGAGGGCGTGTTCGGCGTCGATGAATGCCGCTGTGCCGCCCTGACTCTGCGCGTTGGCGATGATATGCAGCGCCAGGGTCGTCTTGCCGGACGCTTCAGGTCCGAAGATTTCAACCACGCGGCCGCGCGGCATCCCTCCGACGCCGAGCGCCGCGTCCAGCGCCAGCGAGCCGGTGGGAATGATATCCACCTTGATGCGCATCGACTCGTCGCCCAACCGCATCACCGAGCCGCGCCCATATTGCTTCTCTATCTCCGCCATCGCTAGTTCCAGCGCACGCGTGCGTTCGGATAGTTTATCGGCCATTGAAGTCCTTTGATATTTTTATTTTTCGCTCGGAGGCTGGATTATTCCCGCCTGTCAAGTTTAATAATGAATACTTAATTTAGACAATTTATCTGATTATTACAACTTTTCTTATCGACGCTTTATCTTGCGTCGTCAATTTCATAAGGTAAATTCCCGCCGGGCGATCGCTGCCCTCAAATGTGATAGAGCGCTGGCCGAAGTGCATATTCTCACTCTCCATCGTTCGTATCAACCTCCCCTGCGCGTCGAATATCTGCAAACAGACACCTCCCGCCTTCTCAAGTTCAAACCTCACCGCTGTCGTTGAGTTGAACGGATTCGGCACAATCTCGAATTTGGAATTTGGAATTTGGAATTTGGAATTTGGAATTATCCATCCAGTCGGGCGTCGAAACATTCACCGTCCATCTCTGGCTGTCGATAGCGGCGAACTCCCAATGCAGGCTGTCAATCTGCACTGAATCTGTAACGAACACGGTTAGGATATAATGTCCAAGATTGGGGAAGGAAGTTGTGAACTCGGCGGAATCATAAGCCAGTTCTTCGCTGTTTTCGGTCCAGCGGTAGAATTGACGCGAAGCCGGTCCGCGGTTAAACGGCGCGACGCCAAATGTAATCCTCCGGCCGGGTTGAAGTGAAATTATATCGTCAGTTGGCCAGTAGGCGCGGATAAGGCCGTGGACCGTTATCTCCCAAGTAATCGAATCTCGAGCGCCGTCCAGAACAGCCAAGCCTTCGACGGCATATCTACCGACGCTTGAGAAGAATATCGAGGCGGTCGAATCCAGCCCGATTTCGGCGCGGCGGTTTTGGTCGATGCGGTCGATGAGCGTCCAAGTATAAGACGGGCGGCGCTGCCCATCGTTGACATAACCGATATGGAGCGCAAAATCGACCTGCGTATTGCGGCGGAGATTGAGAAACAGGTCCTCTGGTGTGTGCGAGCGGATGATAAAATCGTTGACCATCACATTCCAGCGCCGCACGGCTTCGTATTGGCCGTTAGATGCGCTGCACTGGACAATCTGCGCGCCCAATTCATCGAAAATAACTAATTGCGTCGTATCATTGTCTAACCGCTCATCGTTGTAGAACCACTGGTGAGAAATATTCAGACCGCGCTGGTCGTTAGTTCGAACTTTGAATAAAATAGTATCGTCCAACAACACGGTGAGCGTTGTATCCTCCGGCGACCAGGCGATGAACTGCGGAGCGGGCTGGAACTCGGCGAGCCTAACGAACATCGCGTCGGTTAGGTTTTGTTGATTTATCAATAAACTCGTGCCGACGGCTATTACTTTACCGGAGCGGGTTTGGATGACCGAGTTCAGTTCGCCAGGCCAATGCAAAGTGTCGCTGTCGAATTCATAATCGCGCCGTCCCCATAATAGTGTTCCATTATTTGCAAGGCAGACAGTCATAGTCGAACCGTTGGCGTCTCCATTCCGCCGGGACTATATCCCACGCCAATGACGCCCACTCCACGTAAAGTGGCGACCGACTTAACAAAGTTCATCGCGCTGCCGCGGTTGCCGGTCAAGTCGGAAATATACCGCACCCAAGCCGGCGTCCCGTCCTGGCGAACGCGATATATCCAACCGGTGGCGGTATTATTCACAATACAATGCACGCCGCCAAAGAAGAAGCCTCCTTCGCAGGAGACTAAACTATTGGCGTAATTATCGCCGGTGCCGCGGTATTCGTCTCTTGCCCAAATCCGGCGTCCGTCGAAATCGACCAGGGTTGTCCAATTCTTTCTGAAATAATCATAAGCGCCTAAAAGAAATAGACCATCTTCTGTCTCGCGCATCGCGTGAAAACAGACATAAAATTCATTTGCGAAGCCATAGCGAAAGGTATCGATGACTTCGCCGTCTTCGGTGGTAAAAACAAGCAAAGCGCCGAACCGGCGGTCCTCCGGGATAACGCCATGCCCGGCGAGGGCTAAAACACCGCTTTTCAATTCTATAACCGCATAGCAGCAACCGGGATAATAATCGTTTTGCCAGCGGATTTCGCCGGCCGGCGAGAGCCGCGCCGCGCTGAACCGGACATGGCCAATATTCCCCGCGGCTATGATGTCGCCATCGTCGGTCTCGATGACGCTCTTAAAGCCGAAACTGTTATTTGGGAAAGTGCGCGTCCAGACAGTATCCCCTTCTTCATCGAGACGCAAAATCCACGGATGGCCGGCGCCGCAGCCGCAGACGACAGATCCCCCGTCGTCTAATACGAAGACATCATTGAAATAATCGTTCTCGCCGCCTTGGTCGTAGAAGCGCATCAGTTCGACGCGCGGTTGGGCGAAAAGCGGGACGCATATTAGAAGTGTCAGTAGATAACGCATTGTTCGGTTAAATTAAGTGGACATAGTGGAAGCTGTGGATCAACCGACCCTCACTCTCTTTAATATAATATAAAAATTCCCTCATCCCTTCGAATGTTCGCCCCATACTTTCCTCAGCGCGTCTGCCACCTCCCCGACCGTCGCGTCCGCTTCCACAGCCGCGAGGATAGGATCCATTAACGGTGCGTTCGCTTCGGCTGCGGCTGATTTAACATCTTCAAGGCGTGCTTGAGTCAGTCGATTTTCGCGCTGCCGTCGCAGTTTCTGCACGTTCGCGAACTGCTCCTTTTCAGCCGTCGGGGGGATGCGCAGAATTTCAGTTGGTTTTTCATCCGCCAAGATGAAACGGTTGACTCCGACGACGACGCGCCGGCCGGACTCGACCTCCTGCTGGAAGCGGTAAGCGGATTTGGCAATAGCCTCGGTTTGGTAGCCGGCTTCGATGGCTTTGACAGCGCCGCCGAGCCGGTCGATGGCGGCAATTTCTTTGGACGCTTCTTCCTCCAGTCGGTCGGTCAACTGCTCGATGTAAGGCGCGCCGCCGAGCGGATCTGGCTCATCGACCACCCCTGACTCATAAGCGATGACCTGCTGGGTGCGCAATGCAAGCCGCGCCGTGGCTTCGGTCGGCAATCCAAGCGCTTCGTCCAGCGAATTAGTATGCAGGGATTGTGTGCCGCCCAAAACCGCCGCCAAGGCTTCCAAAGTCGTGCGCACGACATTGACTTCCGGCTGCTGAGCTGTCAGCGACGAGCCGGCGGTCTGGGTGTGGAAACGCAACTGCCAACTGCGCGAATCCTGAGCCTTGAAAAGTTCCTGCATTATTCTGCACCACATCCGCCGCGCGGCGCGGAACTTGGCGACCTCCTCGAGCAAGTTGATGTGAGCGTTGAAGAAGAACGAGAGCCGCGGCGCGAAGCTATCGACATCGAGACCGGCGTCTATCGCGGCTTGGCAGTAGGCAATCCCGTTAGCGAGGGTGAAGGCTAACTCCTGCGCAGCCGTCGAACCGGCCTCGCGGATATGGTAACCGGATATGGATATTGTATTCCATTGTGGGACATTCAGCGCGCAAAAGCGCATTAAGTCAACCGCCAGTCTGAGCGATGGCGCCGGCGGATAGATATAAGTCCCGCGGGCGATATATTCCTTTAAGATGTCGTTTTGGACTGTGCCGCGTAACTCTGATGATAATGATGATGATGATAAATTAGCATCAGAATATTGCGATTTTGCCGTCGTAATATACAGCGCCAGTAATATCGCCGCTGTGGCGTTGATGGTCATCGAGGTCGAGACATCTTTTAGCGGGATGCCGTCGAACAGGCGCCGCATATCTTCCAGCGAGGCGATTGAGACGCCGACGCGGCCGACTTCGCCGCGGGCGAGAGGATGGTCGGGGTCGTAGCCTATTTGGGTCGGCAGGTCAAACGCCACAGACAAGCCGGTCTGCCCTTCCGCCAGCATCCTGCGGTAGCGGGCGTTGGTCTCGGCGGCGGTGGCGTAGCCGGAATATTGGCGCATCGTCCAGAGGCGGCCGCGATACATATCCTTGTGGATGCCGCGGGTGTAGGGAGGAGAACCGGGAGGAGGAAATGATGGGCTATTATAATCGGACATATTAGGGCGAATACTTAAGTGTTACATTGATATCCTGCATTCGTTAACACTTAATGTTATATGCTTTTCTAAATATAACGATATAAATATCAGCGCATAAATAATAATAAGTCACACTGAACAGAGTGAAGAATCTTATCCCTGATTAGCCAATGGGATGCTTCACCGCATTCAGGGTAAAATATCTCTAATTTTTACTTTATCATTGTTCATAAATCACTTTACTATACTTATCGGCGTAATAAACAAGATGATTGAGATTTTCGGTTGCGTTCGTATTCTTCGGGCGTTTTCAGAATAATATCGAAAGCCAGCCCCAATCTGCGTAAGGCACGATTGACGAACGGAAAGCGTTCTTCTGGCGGTAAATCGGTCTTCGCGACGATGATCAGGTCGATGTCGCTGTTATAATTGGCTTCACCGCGGGTATAACTGCCGAAAAGAGTGATTTAAGCGGTTTCAGCCAATTTTTCGACCGTGAGACGAGTTCGGATTTATCTATAGTCGAGAACACAATTGGCATAAATAGAAATTTCAATAGTCTTATCATATCAAGGAATTTTGTTTAAATAATTGCAATTTTGAGCATTGAAATTCCTACTTCCCCAAAATCGCCAGCGCTTCGGCGTCGTCGTAGAAGAAGTCGAGCGGATTGACCGGTTTGCCGTTGATATGAACTTCGTAGTGCAAATGAGGGGCGGTCGAGCGGCCGGTGGCGCCGGTGGAACCGATACGCTGTTCGCGGGTTACTGACTGACCTTTGATGACATAGATACTGGAGAGATGGCCGTAAGCGGTTTTGAAGCCGTAGCCGTGGTCGATGACGATGAGGTTGCCGAGTCCGGGTGTGCGCTGGGCAAAGACGACCTTGCCGTTGGCTGTAGCGCGCACCGACGTGCCGCGTTCGATGGGAATGTCTATGCCGTTGTGGAACACCCGGCGTCCGCTGAACGGATCGCGCCGCATTCCAAAATTGCTCGAAATGTATCCGCCGACAACCGGCCGGATGGAAGGCGTGTGGGCGAAAATTTCTATTCTGGATAGCATCCGCTTCTCGATTTCAGCATAACTGGCGAGTTGCAGTTTGGCAGAACGTTCGAGTTGGTCGAGTTGGGCGACCAATCCCCGCACGGTCTCATCGCTGATGCCATAGTCGGAAGGATGGTTCACCATACCGCCGATACCGACCTGGCGCGTGTCGTTGTCGATGCGCGGCAGGTCGGCTGAGAGCCGTAGTTCGTCGTCGCGTTTTATGAGTTCAGCATATTGTCGGTTAACAGCATCGATGCGGACAGCCATCTGCCCTAACTGCTCCTGCAGCGTGCGGTTCTGGGCGAGGACTGATACCATCGCGGCGCGCGTCATATAGCCGGCGATGAGCCGGCTTGAGCCGTAAATAAGCCCTGAAATAGTCAAGGCTCCGGCAATGCATAAGGTTATAATTTGACGCGGCGACAGTCTGACGGCGCGCATCCTGGAGGCGCCGTCGCGGACCAGCATTAAGCGAACACCCGCGGTTTTCTTCATTCGGTAGGAAACCTGCTTTTTAAGTCTATATTTCCATTAGAATTACCTCCACCCTAAAAGGACGGTCGGCGTTTATGCGGCGGGAAGATCCCCAGCTAAAAGATTTGGATTTTAAGTTAAAATGATTTTTTTCGCTTGTCAAGTCTTAAATCTAAATATTTTTAATTCTTCTTGATATTTTTTCATTACCCTCGTTATGACGGGAATTAATCTTAAGTATTTTTATCAACCGATTTGAAGCATTGTGTATTATCATTCAGCGCGTTGCTTAAAGTAACAGATGTTTCTATGGGCTTGGGTCGGCAACAGAACGAGAAGATGCGGGAATCGCCAGGCATTTCTTATTTCGTTTTAACGGCATATACAAAAAGATTAACGGCTAAAATAGGCACGGATGTTATATCGCTGCGAAACATTACCGTCTTTAGTAGTTTGCGCAGAAGCGAATCCGGCAGCACATCGAGAGGCGCCGTTATATAACCCCAGCGCAGCGGCTGCAAATTCGCCGATATGGTCAAATTCAAGGCTTGACGCAGGGTATAAATGCGGGCTTGGGCGATTTTGGAATGTAATTTTCGCGGCAACCAGGATACGAAGGGGATTCGATTCCAAGGTATGAAATTCAATCCCGGCACAATCGCCCCATGCGATTCGAACAACCACCATTTATTCGGCACGCTGAAAAATATACCGCCTCCCGGCCTAACGACGCGCGCTATCTCCCTTAAAACTGCCAGGTCGTCGAGCGTATGTTCCAATACTTCGAACGATACCGCCAAATCGCAGACCGCCTCCTGCAGCGGTAAAAATGCCAAATCGCCGCGCACATAACGAAATCCATTTTTATTAAGACTTAGCATATCTGTCGGGAGCGCCAGATCCACACCGACGACCAACCTGTTGTCTTTAAGCAGAAGGCCCGATTGCGCGCCGTTGCCGCATCCGGCGTCAAGGATGGTTTTGCAGTCGGCAAAATCGACGGCTGTGCGGTTAAGTATCCGCCAGCGCCGCTCCAGTATCGATTGTCCTAGTTGAGCCGGATGACCCGGCTTAAGATGTGCTATTTCTCTATGCATAATAGAAAATAATCATCTACATTCCAAAGGGCAAGGCAAATTCTATAGTAATCTTACTGGATTTGGTTTAAGATTATAGTATATTACAAAGTGTCGAAAAGTTTGCTTAATAATGGTAGTAAATTGAAGCGTCTCATCCGGGTAAATGGGGATGTGGCTATCTTTCTGCCGGCATCAGGTCAGGCTGACCCGGCGCGAGTTTTATCGCCGAATTAGTATTTTAGTCAAATTTGGCATCTAACACCTGGCCTCCTGCGACACCTTTGCTTACCGTTGACGCGGTCATTCGCACATCGCAAGGCATCGTATTAGTGCATCGCAAAAATCCGCCGCTGGGCTGGGCGCTGCCGGGCGGATTCGTCGAGGTTGGCGAAACGGTTGAAAACGCCATCCGGCGCGAAGCCTGCGAAGAGACCGGCCTGGTTATATCCGACCTGTGGCTGGTCGGCGTTTATAGCGACCCGGAGCGCGACCGGCGTTTTCACACTGTCAGCGTCGTCTTCGGCGCGCGCGCGGATGGAATCCCTGCCGGCGGCGATGACGCCGCCAGAGCCGAGGCTTTCCCCGAATACAACTTTCCCGCCGACATCGTCTTCGACCACCGGCAGATTATCGAGGATTTTTTACGGTTAGAAATGACGCGGCAGAAATGAAATAGTTATCGAATATTGTTCTTTTTAATACAAATTCCTAATTTAAAGAAATGTCTAAATTAGAGGACAGGCATAGGTGGTAAGACGGGCAGGGACGCCCGCTCTCCTAAATCTTAAAGCCCAAAGCCTAAAGCCTAAAGCCTAAAGCCTAAAGCCAATATGGCGGGCAGGGACGCCCGCTCTCCTAAATCTTAAAGCCCAAAGCCAAAGCCTAAAGCCTAAAGCCTAAAGCCTAAAGCCAAAAGCCCAAAGCCTAAAGCCAATATGGCGGGCAGGGACGCTCGCTCTCCTAAATCTTAAAGACCAAAGCCTAAAGCCTAAAGCCCAAAGCCTAAAGCCAATATGGCGGGCAGGGACGCCCGTCTTACCAGCGATAATAAATCAACTTGACGGAGATTCTTTGCGCGAATTAATCTATCTCGACAACGCCGCCACGACCTGGCCTAAGCCGCCGGAAGTGCTGGCTTATATGGTCGAATTTTACAAAGAGAACGGCGTTAATCCGGGCCGCTCGGGCTATGACCGCGCGCTGGAAGCCGAACAAATGGTGCATCGATGTAGGACGACGCTGTGTAAATTTTTCGGTGGCGGCGACCCTGACCGTCTAATTTTCGCTTATAACGCCACCGACGCCTTAAATCAAGTCATCCAGGGCGTTCTTTCGCCCGGCGGCCACGCCATCTCCACCAACCTCGAACACAACAGCGTCTTGCGCCCGCTGTGGCACCTCGCAACCGAACGTAATGTCGAAGTAACCTATCTGCCTTTCAGCGCTCAAGGCTTCATCGAGCCGGACGATGTCAAGAGAGCAATTAAATCCAACACTAAACTTGTGATAGTCAATCACGGCTCAAATGTCATCGGCACGGCGCAGCCGGTCGGCGAAATCGGGCGTATCTGCCGGGAGCGGGGCGTATTTTTCGCCATCGACGCCTCGCAGACCGCCGGCGTTGTCGATATCGATATGCAGTCGATGTGCATCGACGCCGTTTGCTTCACGGGACATAAATCGCTATTCGGGCCGACCGGCATCGGCGGCATCTGCGTCGGCGATGATGCGGTCATCAAGTCCACCCGCTGGGGCGGCACCGGCGTCAAGTCGATTCAAAGAACCCACCTCGAAGAGTATCCTTACCGCCTCGAAGCCGGCACATTAAATTTAGTCGGCATCGCCGGACTCCTGAAAGGCCAGGAGTTCATCGCGGCGCGCGGCGGTCCGGCTTTAATCTATAAGCACGAAATGGAACTTTTACGAAAATTATGGGAAGGCATCAAAGATATCGACGGCGTGCAAGTCTATGCCGCCGAATCCTTGGATGAGCATATTCCTGTGCTGTCGATGAATGTCGAAGGCTTCGAAGCGATGAACACCGGCACGATTTTGGATGTTGACCACGACATTGCTACCCGCACCGGCTTGCACTGCGCGCCGCGCGTGCACGAACAACTCGGCACTGCCGAAATCCACGGCACGGTGCGCTTCTCGGTCGGACTTTTCAATAAACATGAAGATATCGATGCGGCTATTCACGGCGTGCAAGATATCGTGAGAATGCGAAAATGAACAAATTAAACAATTACACATTGCTCATTGCCTTCATAGCAATGATACTTGCCTGTTCGGCAGCGGCTAAGAAGAAGCAAGCCGAGCCGGCGCTGCCGCCTTCACCGCCGGATGAAGCGGTCGCCGCGCAGTTTGTTTTGGGCGACCGGACGACGGCTGAAAGTCTATTCGGGCGGTTGTCTTTAGCGTCAGCCGATAGTTTAGCCAGGTGGTTGGGGGATTTTAACGGCTATCCAAGGCCGGATACACTTGGCGGAATGGTTAAAATCGAGCATAAAATATCCGATACGCTCATCGCGCCGGCTTTTCTCTTCGTGCCGGAAAAGTATAATCCAGATCTTCCGACACCGTTGATAGTGAACTTGCACGGCGGCGTCAGCGGGCCTGAATTCCGCGATATGACAGATTATAACTGGCAGGAAGATGAGCGGCTGGTATTAAGCCAGCGCGAAGGCTGGCTGACATTGTTCCCGATGGGCAAAGTTGGCTGTCTGTGGTGGGATCCGGTCGGAATGGCGAATATAGATTGGCTGGTGCGCGAAGTTAAAAGACGCTACAATGTCGATGACAATCGGGTGATAATGTGCGGCTTTTCAGACGGCGCTTCAGGGTCATTTCACTTTGGGATGCTCAATCCAACAGATTACGGCTTCTTTGCGCCGTGGTCGGGGCATCTGGCGGTCGGCTCGCTTGCCGGACCTTCGCAGGACTATATCAGCAACCTGCTGAACCGTCCAACCTATGCCACAGTCGGCGGACGCGACCAACTCTATCCGACCGAGCGGATGGCGCCGCTATTGACGTTAGCCCTTGACGCCGGCGCTCCATTCTGGGTAACCTCATACGATACGGCCGGTCATAATGCAGCCTATATGATTTACGAATGGCCGCTCTTCGCCGAGCGGGTGCGCAACCGTCCGCGTGAGCCTTTCCCGATGCGCCTGTATTGGGAATTAGACGACCTGCGCTACAACCGCGTCGATTGGCTGGAGGTTACCGGCTTTGATACAACGCGTCTAACCGCCGATTGGCATAAAGACTACAACCTCAAATTAGTCGATGACCGCGTAACTATCGGCTTTATGCACGACCCTAAATTTGAAGGTCCCGGCGTCCGCATAAACGGACTGACAGATGATACTTTGCAGCCGGCGGTCAAGGTTGGATTCAAGCCAGGCGACATCTTAGTCGCCCTCGACAGCCTGGAGATTCCAGATATTGCCGGACTAAACCAAGCCAAATCGATAAAAAAACGCGGCGACCCGGTCCGGCTGACTGTCCTGCGCGACGGAGAGAAACTTACCTTCGAATCGTCCTTTCCGCCGGTTAAAGAATTCGACGCCTTCAAGCGTCATTATAAATCCGCCGCTGTCAAAGCGCAGCGAATGGGCAACCGCTTCTTTATTGAAACCTCGCGCCTAAAAGATTTTATTATTTATCTTAATTCGGAAATGACTCGCTTCGACCAGCCGGTGGTTATCGAGGTCGATGGTCGAATACTATTCGATGGCCTTGTGCAGCCAGACAGTCGGGTGATGTTGAGCCAATTTCTGCGAGATCGCGACCGATGTAGGTTATGGTGGGGAAAAATCGAAGTTAAAGTTAAGGACTAATCTTCTCGTCAAACCGCCATCTTTGAAAGGCGGATTTGAGGTATATTATCGGAGCAAACCGATGAACGGTGTAATAAAACCAATAACTGTAAGCGATATACTTGCCAAGAAACGAGCGGGCGAAAAAATCGTCGCCTTGACGGCTTACGACGCGACCTTCGCACGACTACTTGACCAAGCCGGCGTAGATATAATTTTAGTTGGCGACTCATTAGGAATGGTTATACAAGGGCTTGACACGACTCTGCCGGTAACCCTTGAGGAGACGATTTATCATACCCGCTGCAGTGCGCAGGCTATCAGCCGGGCGCTGCTGGTCGCCGATATGCCGTTTATGTCCTATCAAGCCTCTGTCGAGCAGGCGGCGCTGAACGCCGGACGCTGTTTAAAAGAAGGCGGCGCGCAGGCTGTCAAATTGGAAGGCGGCGAGGAGTTTGCGCCTACGATACATAAACTCGTTGCTGTCGGTATTCCGGTGATGGGGCATTGCGGTATGCAGCCGCAGCGTGTGCGGGAATACGGCGGCTATCTATTGCAAGGCGCCGACGAAGTGCAAGCCGAGCGGATAGTGCGCGACGCGCACGCCGTTGCTTCCGCCGGCGCGTTTAGCCTTGTGCTGGAGAAAATCCCGCGTGCGCTGGCGCGCCGTATTACTAATGAACTGCGCATTCCGACCATAGGCATCGCCGCCGGTCCAGACTGCGACGGCCAGATCTTGGTATCCTACGATATGCTGGGACTTGCCGACCAGTTCAAGTTCCGCTTCGTGCGGCGCTACATCGAAGGCGCGGAGTTGATAAGAAAAGCCGTGAAAGAATACGGCGAAGATATACGGGCGGGAAAATTCCCAAGCGACAAGGAAGCGTTTTAGCCAAGTGGAGGATAGTGTTATGTCAATCGTGCAATGTCGCATGTCATCCTGAACGAAGTGAAGGATCTCGTCTGGACAAGTAAATCTTTAGGACGAGATCCTTCACTTCGTTCAGATGACGACATCTCACTTTGACACAACACTAGCCAGTATCGATGTTTGCTCACTTTCTTTCAGTATGAAAGATGCGAAACAATTTAATAAATCAGGACTTCGACATCTCCTCCGCGCTTCTATCCGGCGAACAGCGCTTGGCAGCGGCTGGATTTGTGCTGCGTCCGCGGCGGCACGCTGAACTATTGTTGGAGAAAGCGCTCGGCTTAGACCGCACAGCGCTTTATATACGAGCGAAGGACGCTATTTCGGCAGCGGCTTTAGAGCGTTATGAACATTTGCTTCAGCGGCGCATTTCTGGCGAGCCGGCGCAGCATATCGCCGGCTGGTCGCCGTTCTACGGACTAAGACTGGAGGTCGGTCCCGGTGTTTTCATCCCGCGTTTCGACAGCGAAGCCGTCGTCGAAGTATTTTTAGAGCGGTTGAAAACTAACAATGCTATTGCTGATGCTGAAGCTGATTCACAATCTACGATCAATACTCCGCATTTTGCGGCGCTTGACCTGTGCTGTGGCTGCGGAGCCATCGGGTTGGCAGCGGCGGTCGAGGCGATAAACTTGCATATCACGCTTGCCGACTCATCGCCTGCAGCGCTGGAATATACCTGCCGCAACATTCAGCAGCTCAATCTGGTGGCTCGGGCGACCGTCGTCGAATGGGATGCTTTAAGCGAGCCGCCGGTGGAATGGCGCGCCAAATTCCACTACATTCTTGCCAATCCGCCGTATATACCTATATCCGATTTGCCGCGTCTGCATCGCGATGTGAGCGAGGGCGAGCCGCGCGCCGCGCTCACCGACGGCGGCGATGGACTAACATTCTACCGCCGCTGGATGGAAACCCTGCCGCACATCCTGCGTAAAGACGGGCGATTGTTCGTCGAAATCGGCGACGACGCAGCCGCGAAAGTTCAAAGCATCCTCGCAAAATCATTTAATAATATTCTTATTCACAACGACCTGAGCGGGATGCCGCGGGTCGTCGAAGGCTGGAGAACAAACTGAATTCCATATTAATCCGCGATATGACGACCGATGACGAATACTTCGTCTCAACTTGCAGTCATACCAATGAAAGTTCCGAGTTGGACGCGGCCGGGCAGCGCCGGCTGGCTTATATCAAATCGATGCAGCCGAAGGGACTTAAAATTAAAACCGCCTTACTGAACGATAAGTTAGTCGGTTTAATCTATCTCTTTCCCGTCGAACACGACCCGTGGGGGATGCAGGGGCGGGAGATAATGACCTTTCCGTGCCTTTGGGTGACGATGGACAACTGGAAGCGTGGTGTCGGGACAGCGTTGCTCATAGCCGCCGAAGACGAGGCTCGCGCCTTGAAAGCCAAGGGCATCGCTACGATTGGCTTTTATTGGGATTTCTGGTTTATGGCGGCGGGATTTTTCGAGGCGAACGGCTACAGTGTTGTGCGGCGGCAGGGGACGCAGGCGCTGCTTTGGAAGGTCTGGGATAATTTGGTCGAGCCGCCCGACTTTCCTCAGCCGCAATACTACTTCCAGCCGCAGCGCGGGAAAGTGGTGGTTGACCTATTCTATAATACTTTCTGCTTGACCAGCGATGTCGAAGCGCAGCATGTCCGGGAGGTTTGCGCCGCATTCGGCGACCAGGTCGTGTTAAACGAATATCCGGCTGATAATCCGGCTGTTCTGCGGCGCTTTTATCTACCGCGGGCTATTTTCGTCAACGGCGACAGCGCCTTCTGGGGCTATGAAGCCCCGCGCGAAGATTTGCGGGAAGCCATTCAAAAAGCAATCGAATCATTATGATAACAAACATTATTACACTTTTCGTCTTCTTGAGTATATCGGCTCAATTTGCATCCGCCGACGACACTCTGCTGTTTCCCGGCGAAGAAAAACATCTGTCCAACGCTCGGATGCTGACTTATGGCGGTGAGAACGCCGAAGCCTATTTCAGCCCGGACGGCAAGTGGATTGCCTGGCAGGGGCGATGGCAAGGCACAGCGCCGGCCGACCAAATCTGGGTAATGCCGGTCGAAGGCGGCGAGCCTGAATTGGTCTCTACCGGCCAAGGCAAGACAACCTGCGCGTTCTTTATTCCCGGCAGCGAGCGGCTGGTCTTCTGTTCGACGCACGATTTTTCGCCGGAGCCGCCGCCGGAGCCAGACCGCAAAGCCGGTTATGTCTGGTCGCTGGACGAATACGATATCTATACCGTCAATCGCGACGGCAGC